>Ga0066256_1005450_pt1 | contig 10517 bp, 6 predicted proteins | sample ThiBio_1000_biof_FD_87107 | JGI IMG/M metagenome (GOLD analysis project Ga0066256, IMG submission 87107) | Wastewater bioreactor microbial communities from Cape Town, South Africa - Thiocy_expt_1000_biof (version 2) | ecosystem: Engineered > Bioreactor > Thiocyanate-remediating >... | reverse complement strand
AAAGGTGGAGGGACACACGCACGCACGCGCACGATGACGTGTGCCACCTCCATTCTCCAACTCACCACCACGGCCGCAGGTACCATCGACCCCAAGGAGCTGAAGGCCGCCATGCAGTCGCTGGGGTTTGAGGCAAAGAACGCCACCATTTAGTACGTGCGGCGGCAACTGTGTGTGTTGTGGTGGTGGCCGTGGCTGCCTCGTTCACACTCAAACTGCCACCCCCCGATGCCGCGCCCTGCAGCCAGATGATCAGCGACATTGACAAGGACGGCAACGGCAGCGTTGACTTTGAGGAGTTCCTGGACATGATGACCGCCAAGATGGTGCGTGCCGCCCCTGTGCTGCGCGCAGTCTGTGAGGCCACGTTTGGCGCCCCACGTCACCCACCCACCAACCCAACAACACAACGTGCAGACGGACAAGGACTCGCGCGAGGACATCCTGAAGGTGTTCAGCCTGTTTGACGTGGAGGGCAAGGGCAAGATCACGGTGCGCGACCTGAAGCGCGTGGCCAAGGAGCTGGGAGAGACGATGACGGGTGCGTTTGATGCCGTTGCCGTTGCTGTTGTTGTTGTGGACTTTCAACGCAACGCACCCAACCCACGCCCACCCACACCCCACGCGCAGAGGCGGAGCTCATGGAGATGATTGAGCGCGCAGACACGGACAATGACGGCGAGGTGTCGGCAGAGGACTTTTTCGCCATCATGACAAAGAAGACGTTCACATGAGCGCCACCGCCGTGCCGCGCCCTGTCCTTGTGCTGCGCCTCGTTGCCGGTTGTTGCCACGCTGCTCCTTCTTGAATGTACCTGTTAATACAATACCATCACATAATATAGTTATGGGTGGTTCAATTGGGATGGTTTTTCATGGGGTTCATCATCGAGTGAAAGGGGAGGTGCGCGCGCGTGGGACTAGCGCGGCCCCCAACACGCGTTGTGGCCGGCGGACACGCCCGCGACGCCACCGGCGGCATGCAGGCCAACTGCACGCCGCCGACGGCAGCCACGGGCACGGCGCCGGCGTCGTCGTCGACGTCACGACGCACGGGCCGCTTACTGCGAGCTCGTGTTGTACTTGGTCACCGCCTTGGTGCCCTCAGACACGGCGTGCTTGGCCAGCTCACCGGGCAGCAGCAGGCGGATGGCCGTCTGCACCTCCCGCGACGTCAGCGTGCTCTTCTTGGTGTAGCGCGCCAGGCGCACCGCCTCGTTGGCCATGCGGTCAAACGTGTCGTTCACAAACGAGTTCATGATGGACATGGCCTTCTTGGAGATGCCGGTCTCGGGGTGCACCTGCTTCAGCACCTTGTAGATGTACGACGAGAACGTCTCTGCGGGTTGGGGGTGGGGGCGTGTGAGTGGGCGGGGCGAGTGGGGCCAGCAACAGCCACAACCGCTGCAGGCGCGGCACGTACCGATACGGCGGCGGCGGCGGCTCTTGTCCCCCGTCTTCTTGGTGGACTTCCCGCTCTTCTTGCTGCATTGCGGAGGTGTGGGTGTTGGAGTAGGTGAGTGAGAGGTGCCTAGTTGGAGAAAGATCTACAGGGTACGCCGGCGACAGCGTTCAACACCCAGCCAGCCACACACAGCACTGGGCATGGGTACCATAGCACGAGCGATTAACCCAAACCCCTCAGGGAGTCGCAGCAGTTGCGTCGGAACCAAGGGAGTGTAGTAGGGAGAGGGGCGCCAACGGCTAAATCAGGGGGAAGTGGGAGTGGCGCAACTATGTCAAGGAGGAGGCGTCACTCTCTCTCGCAGCTCACGCGCGTGTGGGTTATCTGCTGCAGCGCTGCTGCCCGCTGGCTCCACCCCACCTTGAGTGGGTGTGTTGTTTCGCGTGCGCAAAGCCACCCACCTCGCTCTCTTCCCTCTCTCCTCCTCTACTGCTGCGGCAGTGCAGTGTGTCGCGGCTGCACCCAAGCGAAAAGGCATACGCCCACCCACACCAAGTAGCACCATGTGAAGCGCTTCCCCTTGCGTGTGTGGGTGTGGCGTCCCCTGCTGCTGTGTGTGTATGGTGTGAAAGCGAACCGAAGTAGAGAGGAGGAGTAGAGAGACTCCACTCTCTCGCTCTCTTCCCCTCTCCTCTCCTCTCTCAACCCCTCACACACACAAAGTCGTAAAACGCACCTGGGCGTCTTGGCCATGGTGGCTGGTGGGTGGGGGTAGGAGGATGTGTATGAAACACAACTGGCGGCCCGGCAGCGCGCTACCACAGGTGCGGCGGGTGTGGCTGTGCGTGCCGGTGCGCCGGGAGAGCGGCGAGAAGGCGGGCTTGGCGGGCCGCCAAAAAGCGGGGTTGGGGACGCGCTGGCAATTTTGGCGGCCGGGTGGCGGCGGTGGGGCTTTTTTCCAACGGATTCGGAGGGTAGGTGTTGTGAGTACGAAAAACGCGGCGATGGATGGGGTGGTGGAGGCAGGGAGTGTGGCAGTGGGTGGATAGGTTATGGGAGTGTGGTATGGTTGGGTGTGCTGTGTGTGCGGTGTGGCGTTTGCGGTGATAATGACAAAAATGCGATTTTTCCAGTTTTTGCCGCCACTGCCGGTCCACCGCGTTGAGATGCAAAATCATGCCCATGCTGCCAACCTGTCGCGAAGCGGGCGGGGGCACTGAATTGTTATTATTGTACCCCCATAATAGAATTGGTTTCTGGTTTGGTGGTTGTGCGTGTGGCCATAATTTCGACAAGATCGCGTTGCCCGCCCAACCGTACAGACTGCAAGTTCAAAACCAGCACGCAAGGGGACATTGAATTCCAGACTTGCAGTTCCACTGTTCCATCCAGTCTGACAACAGTCAACTCACAGCGACGCCGCGGCACCCGGGGCGGGCGCCGGCGGTGCCACCGACGCGGGGGGCGACGGGAGCGGCAGGGCGCCAGGCAGCGGCGGCATGCCCACCGCGTTGCGCGTGCGCGCGATGGCGTCGTCCACCAGGATCCACACCTTGGCCAGCTCCGTGGTGGCGTACCGGAAGTGGGCGTCGTCGGAGGAGGTGAGGGAGAACACGGGGCCGGGCAGCACGGTGAGGGTGTAGATGGCGAGGCGCCACGGCTCCATGATGGAGGTGTAGGCGCGGCGGGAGGTGAAGCCGACGCGGACGGGCGCGCCGCCCGCACCAGCTGAGCTGGTGCCCATCGCGACGCCCCCCCGCGAGTCCCCCCATGGGGCAATGGCGCCGCGCGGGGGCGCGGCGGGGGCGAGGGTGGTGGGCTCAACAACCCCCCCGTCGTGCCCCGCCTCGCTGCGCCCCGCAATGAGGCCGCTGCCAGGCAGCGCGCTGCCGTGCCGCGGGAGGGCAAAGGCGGCGTCCGCGCCCGCCGCGTCGTAGGGGTCCAGCCGCTTGCGCGCCGCCGCCGCCAGCAGCATCGTGATGTGCGCGCCGATACCGCACGCGCGCATGGCGGCGGTGGTGGCAAGCGCGCGCGCAGGCGCCGACAGGTTCTCCCACAGCACGTCCACCGCCACGTCCAGCTGCAGCGCCGCCAGCGACGCCAGCGGGCCGCCCGCCATGTAGGCGGGGTGCAGCAGCGTGCCGGTGGGCGGCAGGAACTGCGACACACCTGCCACGTCGCCCGCCATGAGCGGCAGCGGCGGCAGGTAGGGTGCCGCCAGCGGCGCCCCCGGGCCAGACAGCGCGTAGCCCCACCGGTCCGCCTGCCGGCACGCGTCGGCGGGGTGCGGCGCCCACGTCAGCACCGCGCCCGTCTGGTGCGCCACCGTCCACACGCCGCCCGCCGCCCGCACCGCGGGCGACGCCCACGAGCTGCCCACCACCGGCAGCCGCAGCAGCGCCGTATTGCTGGTGCCCCACTCGCCGTCGTCTGCCGCTGCGATGGCGGCAGCAGTGGCAGCGGCGGCTGCTGCGGCACCACCACCGCCACCACCACCACCACCCGCACCGCCACCTGGCGACAGGACGTCACCGCCACCGGCACCAGCGCCACCCGGCGACACGCCATCCATGCCCGACAGCAAGCCGTACACCTCCATGTTGCGTGCCGCCGCCACATCCTCGCCGTCGCCGTCGCCGTCGCCAATGCCCGCTGCCGCCGCAGCCGCCGCTGCAGCTGCCGCTGCCGCCTCTGCCTCGCCATCCTCACCCTCACCGCCGCCACCGCCGCCGCCGCCGCCCGCTGCACGGCTACGCCGACGTGGCGCGCTCTTGCCCGCGCTACCGGCACCACCACCGCCCAGGGTGCTGCGCCGCCGGCGGCTGGCCGCGCCGCCCATCGACGACGGTGGCGGCAGGTCCACCGGCAGCGACGCCGGCCGACCCTCCGCATCTGCCGTCGCCTTGGCTGCCGCCGCCGCCGCCATTGCAGCTGCCGCGTCACCCGCCACCGACGACGGCGCGCTGCCCGCCGTGATGTCAAACGGCGAGTACTCGTGCTGGTGGTCGTGCGCCAGCGCGCCCACCGAGATCGCGTTGCCGTTGGCGCGCACAATGATGCCGCCGCCGGGGCCCTTCACAATCATGTTCACGCGCCGCGTCACGTCCGGCCCGCTGGGCGTCAGCTCAAAGTTGAGGACGGCGCGCGCGCCGCGCATGCGCGTCGCCTCGTTGTCGTACGCCAGCGCCGCCTCCACCTCCGACGCGTACGTCCCAATGTGCCGCACCTTGTTGAACTCAGAGATGCGCGCCGACCAGCGCGTTGGCCCCGCCGCCGTCCACGACGACACCGCCACGCCAATGTAATTGCTCTTGGGCCGCTCCGTCTTCATGTCGCGTCCCCCACCGCCACCGCTGCTGCCGCCACCACCTGCGCTGCCGCTGGTGCTGGCCCGCCGCTCTGCCGGCGGCTTGCGTGCAGGCGACGGCGCGGCCGCCGCCGCCGCCGCGCCCTCGCCGCCGTCCTCCAGCAACGATGCAAACGACCCCATGCCGCCCGTCGCCGCCATGGCGGCAGCGGCGGCAGACATGGCCGCCGTGGAGCCTGTCAGGATGCCGCTGCTAGCGGGTGCAGCGGCAGCAGCGGGTGAGGTACCCATGGGCGTGCTGGCAGGCGCGGCGCCGCTGCTGCTGGCACGCCGCCGTGACGCTGGTGGGCGCGCTGCAACGGACGAGGCACGCCGCGACGACCCGCCACCGCCCGCCGCCTTGCGCTTCCGGCCGGAGGCCGGCACATGGTCCTCGTCATCATCAGAACCCGCCGCCCCGCTACCATCCTCAGCATCATCACCCCCCGCCTCCTCCTCCTCCCCCGCGTCTGCCAGGCGCTTGGGCACCTTGCGCGTGCGCTGCTGCCGCCCGCTGCCACTCGACCCGCCACCGCCACCGCCGCCGCCACGGTTGCCGTCGCCGCCACCATCGCCGCCGGCACCGCCGCCACTGCTGCTGCCGCCGCCGGCATCCCCGCCACTACCGTCGCCGCCGCCGGCATCATCACCAGCGCCATCATCATCGCCGCCGCCGCCGCCGCCGCTGCCGGCACCACGGCCGCCGCTACCACCACCGCCGCCGCTGCCACTAAGGGACGCCTGCAGCTCGTGTGCGCTGGCATGCGCATGCAGTGCACACCCATCGTCGCCAAAGTCGCCGCCCTCCACATCATCCTCCACGGTGGCAACCGACGCACCGTCGTCCGCGTCATTGCAATTGCTGCTGCTGCTGCTGCCGCGGCCGGCGCAGGCATGCGTCGGTACATGCAGTGACAGCCCTGCGGCAGCTGCCCACGCATCGAACCCACAGCTGCTGACGGCGGCACGCTCGTCTACGGCAGGCGCTGGTGGCGGCACCACAAGCACCAGCGCCATGACGCGCGGCGCTGACGCCGCTGCTGCCAACGCAGCCGCGCCGGTGCGCGTGTTCACCATGGCGCGGTGCTCTGCCACCGCCATCTGGCGCGACAGCTCCACCTGCACCGCGGGCGGCATAGCCGCCAGCGTGTGCGGGTCCAGCTGCGGTGAGCCCAGCGTGGCGGGGTTGGCGGGCATACCGATCGCGCCGCCGCCCAGCGCTGGCATGGCCAGCGGCAGCATGTGCAGCTCGCCGGGCGCCAGCGCCGCGCCGCCCACCGCGCGCTGCGTCTCCCGCGCCAGCAGCGCCGCCAGCGGCGTCTTGATGGTGGCCAGCGCGCCCACCGCGCTGGCTGCCATGGTGGCACCAGCGGCGGCGCCAGACGGCCGCGGCCGGACGCCGGCCGTCGCCACCACCTCATTCAACGCCGCAGCGCCGTGGTGACCACCACCGCCCGCCGCCGCCAGTGACCCGTTGTCATCCTCAAACGGCTCGGGTGCCACCTCGCCGGGCCCACCGCGGCGGTCGCCGCCCGCCAGCACGGGCGCCGGCAGGCCGGCAGAGGCGGCCGCGTCGGCAAGCACGGAGGCAGGCCACGGGTCCATGGGGCCCACCACGCGGCAGTCGGAGGCGGAGCCTGGGAAGTTGAGCAGGCTGGCAGACGCGCCGCGCATGTACGAGGTGGCGTAGTCGTACGCCACCGCCGCCTCCAGGCACGAGTCAAACGTGCCCAGGTGCCGCAGGCGGCCGTGCAGGAACACGCGCGTCATCCACCGCGTCGCGCCGCCCGTGCCGCTGCCCACCACCTTCACGCCGCGCACCTCCGGCGGCCGCGCGTTCACGTTGGTGGGCGGCGCGGCGGCAATGAGGAGGGCGCGCCGGCGCACCTCCGAGTACCATGCCTCGCCCTGGTCCTCAAAATGGGTGCGCGGCCGCGGCCGGCCACCATGCCGCCCGCCTGCCCGCCGCCCACCCCGCCCCGCGCGGCCCCGCCCACGCGGCCGCCCCGGCGCGCGGGGCACGCGCGCCGCGCCGCTGCCCTCCATGTACTCCTCGTCACTGCCATCCGACCCGCCACCGCCGCCGCCGCGGCCGCCGTTAGACGACGTGGTGGACAGGCCGTCATCCATGTCGGCAGCCGCCGCTGCTGCTGCCCCCGCCGACGCTGCCCGCCGCCCGCCGACGCCGTCGTAGCGCGCGCCGGCAGAGGTCGCGGCGGCTGCCGCAGCCGCTGCCGCCGCCGCCGCCGCCGCCGCTGCGCTCTCCGCCGCCAACGTGGACGCCAGCTTCTTCTCAAACGCGTCGCCAATGCGCGTGCGGCCCGCAGCGTTCTTGCGCATCTGCTCCAGCATGTGCGGGTCCAGCGCCAGGCCCGCCTGCGGCGCCTGGCCCGACCGCATCAGCCCCGACCGGCCCTTGTACACGCTGGACATGCGCTTGCCGTCGTGCGCCGCCTTGTTGGGGCACGTCACAATGTCCACCATGTCGTAGAACGCGTCCTTGGGCACGCACACGGCGTGGTAGGCGGCGGGGCAGGCGTGGCAGCGGTAGTACACGGGCGGGTGGAAGGCGTGGAAGCGCATGTGGCAGCCGGCGCAGGTGTGGAAGGGGCACACAAAGCGGGTGGAGGTGCCGGGCGGCACCACCGCCAGCTGCTTGTCACCCGCAGCCGCCTCCGCGCGCGCCGCGGCGGCAGCAGCCGCGCCGGGCGGCGGTGGCGGCGGCAGCACCAGCATGGCATGCACCGCCTCTGCGATGGCCTCCTCCAGGGTAAGGTGCGGCGGCGGCGGCGGGGCGGCAGCGCCACCAGCAGCACCTGCCGACGTGCTGTCGGGCACCACGTGCCGCGCGTCGCCCTGCACCGGCGTCAGGGCCAGGGTGGCGGGCGAGGGCAGGAACTCGGTGGCGGGGTTCTTGGCCAGGCACGCCAGGTGGTAGTACTTGCCGCACATGCGGGAGCACCGGAACACTGACACGCCCTCGTGCCCCGGGTGGCCGCACATGAAGCACTCGTGCACGCCGGTGGTGCATGACGAGCAGCGCCAGTCGTCGCGCTCGTAGTCAAACAGGCCCGCCACGTTCTTCACCGCCTGCAGGCCGGGCGACGCCTTCAGCGCGGCGCGCAGGCCGGCGTCAAAGTTCTTGAGGCAGTCGCGGTGGAAGGAGCGGCGGCAGGGGCCGTCGCAGCAGATGAGGTCACCGCCGTCGCCACACAGGCCGCAGTAGCTCTCGTTCTCAATGAACCGGTCGTCGATCCAGGAGTCTGAGAAGATGTGCGGCAGGTGGGAGGCAGAGTGCGCCAGCTTGGCGGCGCTCTCCAGCGCCGCCACCGTGCCACGCGCCGCCGACTCTGCCGCCACCGACGCCGTGGTGGGCAGCAGGGTTGTGACGGGCAGCGCGGGCAGGGACTCACCCACCGCCGCCGCCGTCGTTGTCGAACCTGCCGCCGCGCTCGGCGACGAGGGTGCGTGCGGCGGCGTGCCGGCGCCGCCGCCAGCGGGGCCCTCGCGCGTTGCCGCATCCCGCAGTGCAGCGCCTGCCGCAGTCAGCAGGCGGCGGTAGTCACCCAGCGGGTCCACGTGCTGGAAGTCGCCCATGCCCTTCAGCAGCTTGTCGCGCAGCTCCGCGTGCGCCGCGTCCTGCCGCTCGCGCTGCAGCGTCATGAGCGCGGTGGCAATCTCGGTTGGCGTGGGCACCGACGCCAGCCGGCGTGCACCGGCAGCGCCGCCGCCAGATGCGCCCAGCCCGCCGCCCACCGCGCCACCGCCCACGCGCGTCACCGTGCCGTACGTCGGGTTGCCGCCCAGCGGGTACCGGATGAGCGGCAGCGGCGGCGGTGCGGTTGAAGCGGCAGCCGCCTGCCGTGCCGCCGCTGCGCGCGTCGTGATGATGGGCCCTGCGCCGCCACCTGCACCGCCCGCCGGCGATGCCTTGTTGTTGGACGGCGCGTCAAACACCATGCCGCGCGCGTCCACCAGGACGTCAACGTTGGGCACGATGAGCGGCAGCTGGAAGGTGCCGGGTGGCGACAGCTGCGGCGCACGGTGACGCTTGTGCCCTGCGCCCATGGTGACGTCGTCACCGCCTAGCGCCAGCGCCGCCGCCACACTTGGCGGCAGCTTGGCGGCGTCCACCGAGGTGCCGTCGGGCAGGTAGGTCATGGTAGGCGGCAGCGTGACGCGCATGACGTCGGGGATGGGGACGGCGGCAGGCGGCACGGAGGGGCCAATCGCGTCCTCGTCAAAGCGCCACATGTGGAACCAGGCGCGGTCACGACGCAGCATCTCGCGCTCCATCCGCCGCTGCCGGTCCGCCACGTCACGCCGCCGCTTGTACTCTGTGTAGCTGGCGGTGCGCCGCAACTGGTTGTAGTAGAACCCCACGCACTGCTGCGTCGTGCGCGTGTGCACGGTGGCCGCCACCAGCGCAAAGGCGCGGCCGTGCGCATCCATGGCGCGCACAAACCGCGCCACCTCGTCCTCCGCCCACGGCACCTCCCGCATGCGCGCCAGGCGCACAATCGGCACAACGGGCGGCACCGGCGGCATCTCGGGCGCCACGCCCGCCGCCAGGCTGGCCACGCAGCCCGCAAAGGCGGCAGCGGCGGCGCGCGCCGCCTCGCAATAGAACGACGTCACCGTCTCGCTCGCCTCTGGCGCGCGGTACGCCGGCGGCGGTGGCGGCGGCGGCTGCTGCTGCTGCAGGGGACCGGCACCCTGCATGATACTGCCATCGCCATCAACCATCGCAATGTCGCCATCCGCACTGCCTGCCACGCCCAGGTTGGCTGCACCCTCGACGCCGTTCAGCGCGTCGTAGTATGCCGCCGCGTCGCCGTACTCGTCCTCACCGCCGCCGGGCCCGCCTACTGGTGCAACGGACGCCGCGGCGGCAGCAGCTGCAGCGGCGGCGGCTGCGGCGGCGGCAGCAGCAGCCTCCGCTGCAGCAGGCTGCACGCCCACCGCCTCGCCGCTGACATACCGCAGCGCCTCCTCGCCTACCGCTGCCCACGCCGCCTCCCGCGCCTCGCCCGCCGCCGGTGTGCTGGCAAATGCCATGGCGCACGGCAGCACCGCCTTGGCCAGGCCCACGTCGCCCTCCACGCCCTGCAGCACCGCCAGCAGCAGCTCCGGCGTGCACGCCGTGATGCTGGTTGACATCTCCCCCCGCCACTCCCGCACCGCCACCTGCCGCGGCCCGGGGGGCCGCGCGCCGTGGGGGTGGCGGCGGAGGTGGGGGGGGGGGGGGGGGGGGGGGGGGGGGGGGGTGACACAAGCAGTGTCACAAACAACATGCGGGTGTGCGATAGGTCCGACGTACCTCATCAAGCAGCACGTCTGCCGGGATGGCGCCCGCGCCGCCGGCGCCTGGTGCCTGCGTGGAGCGCGCGTACAGGCGGTCGGAGGGCAGGCGGGTGGCTGCGGCGGCGGCCGCTGCTGCTGCCGCGTCTGCGTCCCACTCTGGCACCTCCACCTGGTACGCCGGCCCGCGCCGCGGCGCCAGGTAGTCGTCGGGCTTGAGACGGGGAAACGGGTTGTACGTGCCGGCGGCCGCCGCGGCGACCAGCGCCGCGCCCAGGCTTCCTGCTGGCGGCGCGCCCAGCGTTGGCGATGGCGACGGCGCGGGCGGTGGCGGCGGCGCCCATGCCGCCTCACCACCCCCGGGTGCTACCACCGCCGCCATCCCAGGGGCGTGCGTGGGGGGTGGAGGGGGTGAGGGGGGGGGTGTGAGGGAGGGGGTGTGAGAGAGTTGAGTTGTAATCTATCA
>Ga0066256_1005449_pt1 | contig 10519 bp, 8 predicted proteins | sample ThiBio_1000_biof_FD_87107 | JGI IMG/M metagenome (GOLD analysis project Ga0066256, IMG submission 87107) | Wastewater bioreactor microbial communities from Cape Town, South Africa - Thiocy_expt_1000_biof (version 2) | ecosystem: Engineered > Bioreactor > Thiocyanate-remediating >... | reverse complement strand
GCGGTGCTGTTCTGGGCTTCGTCCAGGATCACGAACGAATCGTTGAGCGTGCGCCCACGCATGTAGGCCAGCGGCGCGATCTCGATCACGCTGCGCTCGCTCAGGCGCGCGACCTTGTCGAAGCCGAGCACTTCGTAGAGCGCGTCGTAGAGCGGACGCAAGTACGGATCGACTTTCTGCGCGAGGTCGCCCGGCAGGAACCCGAGTTTTTCGCCGGCTTCGACCGCGGGACGCACCAGGATCAGCCGCTGCACGCGGCCGGTTTCCAGCGCCTCGACCGCGCTGGCGACCGCGAGGTAGGTCTTGCCGGTGCCGGCCGGGCCGATCCCGAAATTGATGTCGTGACGTGCGATCGCGTGCAGGTAGCGCACCTGGTTCGGGCCGCGCCCGCGGATGGTGCCGCGCTTCACCTTGATCGCGACTTCCTGCGTGCCCTCGGCCTGCTTTTCCGCCAGCGCATCGACGCCGGCTTCGGACAGGCGCAGGTTGAGCGTGCGGCCGTTCAGGGTTTCGTGTTCGGTGGCTGCGTACAGCGAACGCAGCACGCGTTCGCCGGACTGCACCGCGGGCTCTTCCCCGATCACGCGGAACACGTTGCCGCGGTTGTTGATCTCGACCCCGAGCCGCAGTTCGATCTGGCGCAGGTGTTCGTCGAACGGTCCGCACAGGTTGGCCAGCCGCAGGGCATCGTCGGGTTCGAGGGTGAAATCGCGTTGGGTGAGGGCTTCGGTCATGGCGGGTGTCACGGGTGCGCCGCAAAGCGTAGCGCGGGCCGCAAGCCCGGGCCAGCTCCGCGGATGCGATCGAACGGATGATTCCGGCCGGTCTTGCAAATAATTAATAGATGAATTAATTTATGCGCATGGCCGGGACGAGCAAGAAGAAATCGGGAGTCCGCAGGCGCGGCGTCGGTCGGCCGCGGGGCGGCGACGCCGACGTGCGCGCGAAACTGGTCGATGCGGCGATCCTGGAGTTCACGCGGGTCGGAATACAGGCCGCGTCGCTGCGCGCGATCGCGGCCGCGGCGGGCGTCACCCCGGCGATGCTGCATTACTACTTCGGCGACAAGCGGCAGTTGACGCTGGCAGTCATCGAGGAAAGATTGCTGCCGGCGCTCGCGCCGGTGCGTGCGCTGGTCGAACGCGCAGGAAGCGGCCCTGCCGATCTGGCGGCCGCGTTCGTGAACGGCATGGGGGACGTGGTCGCGGCGCATCCGTGGCTGCCTTCGCTGTGGGTCCGCGAAGTGCTTTGCGAGGGTGGTGCACTGCGCGATGCGCTGTTCGAGCATGCGATTCCACGGGTACCGCAAATGCTGGCGCAGGGTTTTGCGGCCGCGCAGGCACACGGCCGGCTCGGCCCCGGGCTGGATCCGCGCCTGATGGTGGTGTCGCTGGTCGGCCTCACGTTGTTCCCGGCAGCCGGTGCTCCGATCTGGCGGCGGATGTTCGCCGCGAAAGACCTCGACGCGGCGGCGTTGCGCAAGCACACGCTCGCGCTGCTCGATCACGGCATGGGCGCCCATCGGCCTGGTCCACGCAAAGGCAGGAGAAAATCCCCATGACGAGGTTGCGTCGATTGTTCGGTTTCGTGTTCCTGTTGCCGGCGATCGGCATGGCGTTGTGCGCGTGCTCGGGGTCACCGCCGCAGGCGCTGGGCACGCTGGAATACGATCGCATTACCCTGCCTGCGCCGGCCGCGGAGCGGATCGTCGCGATCGACGCGCGCGATGGCGAGCGGGTGAAGGCGGGACAGATGCTGGTCCGGCTCGACCCGGCCCATACGCGCGCTGCGCTGGCGGCGGCCGAAGCGCAGGCGCAGCGGCAAAACGAATTGTTGCGCGAACTCGTGGCAGGGCCGCGCAAGGAAGACATTGCCAGCGCACGCGCGAATCTCTCGGCCGCACAGGCCGACGCGCGGCAGGCACGCGCGCAATACGACCGCCTGCGCCCGATGGCGGCAAAGGGCTACGTGTCGGCCTCCGACCTGGATCGCGCGCGCGCCGCCGCCGGCAGCGCGGACGGCCGCACCGAGGCGGCGCGCGCCGCGCTCGACGAACTCCTGCACGGCACGCGCCCGGAACAGATCGCGCAGGCGCAGGCTACCCTTGCCGCAGCGCAGGCGCAGGCGACAGCGGAACGGGTGTTGCTCGGCAAACTCGACGTGGTCGCACCGCGCGCCGGCGTCGTCGACAACATTCCGTACAAGCTGGGCGACCAGGCGCCGGTGGGTGCGCCGCTCGCGATCCTGCTGGTGGGCGATGCGCCGTATGCGCGCATCTACGTACCCGAGCCGCAGCGGGCGAACGTGCACGTGGGCGATGCCGTGCGCGTGTTCGTGGATGGCCGCAGGCAATCGCTGCAGGGCCGCGTCCGCCTCGTTCGCAGCGAGCCGGTGTTCACGCCTTATTACGCACTGATCGGCGACGACGCGGCGCGCCTGAGTTATATCGCGGAAGTCGCCCTGGGCGAGGATGCGGCGAACCTGCCCGCGGGATTGCCGCTGCATGTCGAGCTGGACGGAGGTGCCAGGTGAATGCCGCTGCCGCGGAAGTGGCAAGCACGCGCGGAGCGATCCGCGCGCGCGGCCTGCGCAAGGTGTTCGGCAAACTCGTCGCGGTCGACCACGTCGATCTGGATGTGCCTTCGGGGCAGGTGTATGGGTTCCTCGGCCCGAACGGTTCGGGCAAGACCACCACGATCCGGATGCTTTGCGGCTTGCTGACGCCCAGCGCCGGCGAGGTCGAAGTGCTGGGCCTGAGGATTCCGCAACAAGCCGAAGCCCTGCGCAGCCGGATCGGCTACATGACCCAGAAGTTCTCGCTGTTCGACGACCTGAGCGTGCTCGAGAACCTGGAGTTCATCGCCGCGATCCAGGGCATTCCGCGCGGGCAAACCGGGGCGCGGGTGGACGAATTGATCGCGCGCTACGGTTTCGGGGATCGCCGCAACCAGCTCGCGGGCACCATGAGCGGCGGCTGGAAGCAGCGCCTCGCGCTGGCCTGCGCGGTGATCCACGAACCCGAACTGCTGTTCCTCGATGAACCGACCAGCGCGGTCGATCCGGAATCGCGCCGCGAATTCTGGGAAAACCTGTTCGAGCTGGCCGACGCCGGCGCCACGATCCTGGTGTCCACGCACCTGATGGACGAGGCCGAACGCTGCCACCGCCTCGCGGTCCTGGATCGTGGCCGGCTGGTGGCGGACGGCACGCCGGCGGAGCTCACCGGCGCGCTCGCGGGGCGCACGCTGGTGATCGAGACCGATGAGCCGCGCCGCGTTCGCGGCACGCTGCAGTCCCTGTCCGGGGTACTCAGCGTGGTGCAGGTGGGCAACACCTTGCGGGTACTGATGCAGGAGGCCGCGGACGCCGGGCGGACCGAGCAGCGCATCGACCATGCACTCGGGCAAGCCGGGCATCGCGCGCAGGTATCCGCGGTGCCGCCGAACCTGGAAGACGTGTTCGTGGTGGCGACCCGCGGCGGCGCCGACGAACGGACGCGCGCGGCATGAACTGGCGACGGATGTGGGCGATCGTGGTCAAGGAGCTGCGCCAGCTCCGCCGCGACCGCATGAGCCTCGGCATGATCATCGGGATCCCGCTGCTGCAACTTGTGCTGTTCGGCTACGCGATCAACACCGACGTGCGCGGCATCGCGGCCGGCATCGCCGACGAGGCGAATACATCCGCTTCGCGCGCGCTGGTCATGGACATGCTGGCCACCGAGGTGGTGGCGCCGGTGGCGACCGCCGACACCCCGCAACAGTTGATGGCGATGATCCGGCGCGGCGAGATCAGCGTCGGCATCGTGATTCCGCCGGATTTCGAACGGCGCCGCCACGACGGCCGGCCGGTGGCGCAGGTGCTGGTGGATGGCAGTGATACCGCGGTGCAGGCCGCGGCGGCGCAACTCGCACGGGTGCCGGTGGACAGCGCGACACCCGACATGCGTGCGCCCCTGCGCAGCACGCCGCCGACCGGGGCGATCAGCGTGGTCGGCTTCTACAATCCCGAGCGGCGCTCGGCCGTCAGCATCGTGCCGGGCCTGATCGGGGTGATCCTGACCATGACCATGGTGCTGTTCACCGGCATCGCGATCGTGCGCGAACGCGAACGCGGCAACATGGAATTGCTGATCGCGACCCCGCTCACCAGCACGGAATTGATGATCGGCAAGGTGCTGCCGTACATCGCGATCGGGCTGGTGCAGGTAAGCGTGATCCTGGCGGTCGGGCTGTGGCTGTTCCAGGTGCCGGTGCGGGGCGGGTTGCTGGACGTGTTCGTGGTGGCCGGACTGTTGATCGTCGCCAACCTCGCGCTGGGCCTCATGATCTCGACCCGCGCGCGATCGCAGTTCCAGGCGATGCAGATGACGCTGTTCGTGTTCCTGCCGTCGATCCTGCTCTCCGGGTTCATGTTCCCGTTCGCCGGGATGCCGAAGGTCGCGCAGTGGCTGGCCGAGGTGCTGCCGCTGACGCACTTCGTGCGGCTGATCCGCGGCGTGATGTTGCGTGGCGCGGGCCTCCGCGAAATGTGGCCGGAGGCGCTCGCGCTGTCGATCTTCATCGTGTTGATGATGGCGGCGGCGATCCTGCGCTTCCGCAAGCGGCTCGATTGACGTGCTTCCCCTGCGGGTGGAACGCCACGTGTCGTCATTCCGGGGCCGTTCGCGGTTTCATCGCGAACTCGGGCAGAGTGCTGGATGAAAGCTCCAGTCGTCATTCCGGGGCCGTTCGTGGCTTCATCGCGAACGGAACCCGGAATCCATGTTGACCTTGCTGCAAAAAGTGGATTCCGGCCTTCGCCGGAATGACGAAATGAGCGTCAAGCCATCCGGCGATTTTCCGTTGCCACGCGTGCACGCAGCGAATTCGACAGCGCCGCGGTGATCACGACGTCCACGAACTCGCCGACGAGGCGCGCGTCACTCGCGAAATTCACCTGGCGCATGTTCTCGGTCTTGCCGGTGAGTTCGTTGGGGTTTTTCTTCGATGGCCCGGTGACGAGGATGCGTTGCGTCGTTCCCACCATCGCCTCGCTGATTTTCGCCGCGTGGAAGTTGATCGCGTTCTGCAACGTCGTGAGGCGTGCGTGCTTCACCGCATCGGGCGTCGGGTCGAACAGGTTGGCCGCCGGCGTGCCGGGGCGCTTGGAATAGATGAAGGAGAATGACTGGTCGAAACCGACGTCCTCGATCAGTTGCAGCGTCTGCGCGAAATCGGCATCGGTCTCGCCCGGGAAGCCCACGATGAAATCGCTTGAAATGCAGATGTCCGGGCGCACCGCGCGCAGCTTGCGGATCTTCGACTTGAATTCCAGCGCGGTGTAGCCGCGCTTCATCATCGCCAGCACGCGGTCGGAACCCGATTGCACGGGGAGGTGCAGGAAATTCGCGAGCTTGGGCACGTCACGGTAGGCCGCGACCAGCGAATCCGAAAACTCCAGCGGGTGCGAAGTCGTGAAACGGATTCGCCCGATCCCGTCGATCTCGGCGATCGCGCGGATCAGCAGTGCAAGATCGGCGGTATTTCCGTCGAACATCGGACCGCGATAGGCATTGACGTTCTGGCCCAGCAGGTTGACCTCTTTCACGCCCTGTTCGGCGAGCGAGGCGACTTCCGCCAGCACGTCGTCGAACGGACGCGAGATTTCCTCGCCGCGGGTGTAGGGCACCACGCAGAACGAGCAGTATTTGGAACAGCCTTCCATGATCGACACGAACGCGCTCGGGCCCTCCGCGCGCGGCTCGGGCAGCCGGTCGAACTTCTCGATTTCGGGAAATGAGATGTCGACCTGCGGCTTGCCGGTGGCCCGGCGCGCGTCGATGAGGTCGGGCAGGCGGTGCAGGGTCTGCGGCCCGAACACCAGGTCGACGTACGGCGCGCGCTCGACGATCGCCGCGCCTTCCTGCGAGGCCACGCAACCGCCGACGCCGATCAGCACGTCCGGGTTGGCCTGCTTGAATTCCTTCCAGCGGCCCAGCTGCGAGAACACCTTCTCCTGCGCCTTCTCGCGGATCGAGCAGGTATTCACCAGGATCACGTCGGCTTGCGATACGTCGTCGGTGCGCTGCATGCCGCGCTCGGCCGCGAGCACTTCCTCCATCTTGCGGGAGTCGTACTCGTTCATCTGGCAGCCGTGGGTCTGGATGAATAGCTTTCCAGGAGCAGGCCTTCCAAGGGCAGGTTTTCCAGGAGCAGGCCTTCCAGCAGCAGGTTCTCCAGCGGCTTTGTCGGGGGCGGGGGTATCGGCCATGACAATGGTGGTGCGATGGGTTGAGCGAATCCGGCATTCTAATGCCACTGCGGTCCGTCACGGGGCAGGCCGCAGCATGGCGGACGCACGATCGGCGGCGCGGAATGTGAACCCGGCGCTTGGCATTCATGGGCGGCGCGCGCACACTCCGGCCCCATGAACGGCATGTTCCGCCCGGGGACGCGCGGCCGGCGAGCCGGTTCCGCTTTCGAATCGGTCTGCGTTGTGGGGGGGGGGGGGGCGCGCGCGGTGCGGGGGCGGGGGGCCGGGGAGGGCCGGGCGCCGGCCAGGGTGTTGTATCGCTGCCCGGGGCCGGCGGGGGGGACGGCCTACGTCAGCCCCCCCGCGGGCTACAAGCATTGCGCGAAGATCGGCGCCTGGGGCGCCCCCGCCGCGCACCGGGTCGAGGTGGCCGAACGTCGTCCGCCGCGCAAGCAGGACCAGCCCAGCGGCACGGTCCTGTCGGGCAAACCGCCACGCGAGGTCGAGGCCAATCCCGCGGTGCTCAAGGTGGTGCCGTTGGGCGAGGCGGATTCGATCCAGGTGCAGAAGCTGGCCGTGCCGCAGGTGTGGCAGCCGTTTCCCGTCGCAATCCTCGATGCGCTGGGCGGGAAGGTGTTGCCGCGGATGCTGGGTGTCGCGCCGCCGCCCGCATCCGTACCGGCACCCGCCGCCAGTGTCCCCGCGCCTATGCCGGCGGCGACCGCCACGATTCCCTTGCACCTGGATGCGGACGCGGACAAGCCCAAGCCGCCGCGTACCGGCGCGGTGTACCGCGTGGTGCAGAAGAACGGCACGGTGCTGTACACCAACGTCGCGTCGCTGGCGAAGCAGGGCGATGCGAAGATGCTGTTCACCTACATCATCGAATGCTACGCCTGCGACGTGCATTCGAAGATCGACTGGAACCGCGTGCCGCTGCAGCTCGCGGCCTACGGCGACGACATCCGCGCGGCATCGAAGCTGAGCGGCGTGAACGTCGCGTTGCTGCGCGCGATCATCCATGCCGAATCGGGGTTCAATCCGCGTGCGCTGTCGTACAAGGGCGCGCAGGGATTGATGCAGTTGATGCCGGGCACCGCGTTCGAGCTGGGCGTCGACGACGCGTTCGACCCGGCTCAGAACATCTCCGGCGGCGCGCGTTACCTCGCGGCGCTGCTGCGCGATTTCCACGGCGACGTGCAGCTTGCCGCGGCCGCCTACAACGCGGGCGCCGGTGCCGTAACCAAATACCACGGCGTGCCGCCGTATGCCGAAACGCAGGTCTACGTGAAGCGCGTGGCGCTGCTGTACCAGCGCTATCGCGACGCGCTGGCCGCGCACGCGACGCCCGCGCTGGCGACGATCAAGGCCGGCAGTTGATCGGCGAGGTTCCCCCGGATTCCACTGCGTTCCATCCGGGCTACATTCGCCACCGACGTCGTAGCCCGGATGGAGTGAAACGCAATCCGGGTTCCGTGCCTCAGCGCTTCAGCGGTGTAGCCCGGATGGAGTGAAACGCAATCCGGGGCACGTGCCTCAGCGTTTCAGCGATGTAGCCCGGATGGAGTGAAACGCAATCCGGGGCACGTGCCTCAGCGCTTCAGCGATGTAGCCCGGATGAAGTGAAACGCAATCCGGGTTCCGTGCCTCAGCGCTTCAGTTCGGACGTGAGCATCGGCGCGATGGCCTCGACGATCTGCCCGGCCAGCACGTGGTTGGCGGCCACGAGGTTGCCGGATTCCGGCAGGCCGTCGGCGCCCGCCATGCTGCAATAACGTCCGCCCGCTTCGCGCACCAGCAGGCATCCGGCGGCCATGTCCCACACCTTCAGGCCGGTCTCGAAATAGCCGTCCACGCGTCCGGACGCGGTCCACGCGAGGTCCAATGCGGCCGAGCCGGTGCGGCGGATGTCCTCGGCGCGCTTCAACAATTCGCGGGTCATGCCGAGTTGCGCGTCGAGGTGCCGGCGTTCGCGATACGGGTAGCCGGCGGCGAGCATCGCGCCGTCCAGGGATTCGCGCTTGCCTACGCGGATGCGGCGGTCGTTGAGGGATGCGCCGTCGCCCCTGCTCGCGGGGGAGGTCTCGGTGGGCGCCGGGTCGAGGATCACCGCGTGCACCGGTTCGCCGCGGTCGAGCTGCGCGATCGACACGCCGAAGTGCGGAATCCCGCGCAGGTAATTGTGGGTGCCGTCCAGCGGATCGACCGCCCAGGTGAAACGCGCACCGGCCTTGCCGGAGGCGCCGGTCTCCTCGCCCAGGATCGCGTGGTCGGGATAGGCGCGCTTCAATTCACGCACGATCTCGCGTTCGGCCTGGCGATCGACCTCGGACACGAAGTCGAGGTGGTGCTTTTCGATCACGGCCACGCTGTCGAGGCGGTTCATGTAGCGCAGGATCACGCTGCCGGCGGCGCGCGCGGCGCGGATGGCGACGGTGACGGCGGGTCGTGCCATGGCTGGGGAGTCCGGAAGGTTGAAAAAGAACGCGCCGCACGGGGCGGCGCGCCGGCATTTTAGCAGTGCGTCGACGCGTGGCGTTAATGCTGCCGGATGAAGGGATGCCTCAGTTTGAAATTCCGTTCGTCCTGAGCGTAGACGCGAAGCGTCGAAGTCGAAGGACATCGGCTGGACGCTTCGACTTCGCGTCCTTCGGACGCTACGCTCAGCGCGAACGGGTATTCGCACTCAAACTGACCAAATGAACCAGTCCAACGCCGCCATTCCGCCCGCACCGCAAACCGTCCGCTTCGTGCTGGCGCGCACCTCGCACCCCGGCAACATCGGCGCCGCCGCGCGCGCCATCCGCACCATGGGTTTCTGGCGCCTGGTGCTGGTGTCGCCGCAGCGTTATCCCGACCCGCAGGTCGAGGCGATGGCGGCCGGTGCCGACGATGTGCTCGCCCATCTGGTGCAGGCGCCGTCGGTGACCGGAGCCGTCGCCGATTGCACGCGTGTCTACGGATTGTCTGCACGCCGGCGCGGCGTCAACCTGCCCGAACTCGACCCGCGCATGGCCATGGCCGAAATCGTGCCGCTGCTGGATGCGGGCCGCGAAGTCGCGCTGTTGTTCGGCAACGAGCGTTCCGGCCTCGACAACGACGAACTGTCGGTGTGCCAGGCGATGGTGCGCATCCCGAGCGCCGAGGACTTTTCCTCGCTCAACCTCGCGCAGGCGGTGCAGGTGATGGCGTGGGAATTGCGCATGGCGATGCTTGGTGCGGTGTCCGAAGCGCCGCCGGACCACGATGCGCCACCCGCCACCGCCGAGCAGATGGAGCGCTTCTTCGAGCACCTGTTCGCGACCCTGCACGAAATCGATTTCCACAAGGGCCGTTCGGCCGTCACCATCGAACAGCGCCTGCGCCGCCTGTTCCACCGCGCGCTCCCCGACGCGCGCGAACTGCGCATCCTGCACGGCGTGCTGGCCGACGCCGAGCGGATGGCGCGCCTGGCGAAAGAGCGTGGCGCAGGGGGATAGGGGCAAAGCACGGCCGATGTTTTCTGGCTGGGGCCAAACGAGTGCGCGAGTTGTCTGCTCTCAATCAAGGTCGCATACCGCCCCTTTGCGGCCGATGGTGACGGTCCGCTTAGGAGGATGCCGGTGGCGATTGCCTGCGCCGAAGTCATGTAAGCTCGCCAAGTCTCGACCGGACCGGACTTGGGGGCCGCATGGCGATGTTCCGCTTCATCCACACTGCCGACGTACACATCGACAGTCCCATGGTGGGCCTTTCCCAGCATGCAGGCGAGACTGTGGCGCGCATCAGGTCGGCAACGCGGGAGGCCTTTAGTGCCCTGATCGACAAGGCGATCGCGGAGAGCGTTGCCTTCGTCGTAATCGCTGGCGATCTGTACGACGGTGGTTGGCGCGATGTCCGCACCGGGCTGTATTTCTCGGCGCAAATGGGCCGCCTTGCCGACGCCGGCATTCGCTGTTTCATCGCGTACGGCAACCATGACGCCGAGAGTCAGATAACGAATCGGCTGAATCTGCCTCCAACCGTCAGCGTGTTTTCGTCCCGCAAGCCAGCCACCTTCAGCATCGAGGAGCTGGGTGTTGCGTTGCACGGGCAAAGTTTCGCCACACGTGATATCACCGCGGATCTCGCTGCCGGGTACCCGAACCCGGTTGCGGGCGCCTTCAACATCGGTGTCCTGCACACTGCGCTGACCGGGCTGCCTGGACATGCCAACTATGCGCCCTGCACGCTAGAGGAACTTCGGGCCAAGGGCTATCAGTACTGGGCGCTCGGGCACATCCATCATGGCCAAGTCCTCAACGAA
>Ga0066256_1005448_pt1 | contig 10526 bp, 5 predicted proteins | sample ThiBio_1000_biof_FD_87107 | JGI IMG/M metagenome (GOLD analysis project Ga0066256, IMG submission 87107) | Wastewater bioreactor microbial communities from Cape Town, South Africa - Thiocy_expt_1000_biof (version 2) | ecosystem: Engineered > Bioreactor > Thiocyanate-remediating >... | reverse complement strand
TATGGTGAGCACCATGGTCGCCATCATCACCCATTGGGTGGCGTCCACCAGCGCGCCCTTGCACGCCTTGTCCAGCGCGGCCGGCGCACCGGGCGCGGCCTGGCCGCCCGGGCAGGCGGCAAGGAAGCCTTCGGGCGCGAAGTTTCCGAACAGGTGGGCGGCGATCGCATCGTTGGCGATGCCCGCCAGCAGCGGCCCCAGGCTGTGCCCGAGAAGGCCCATGAACAGGCCCAGGATCACCACCGCCTTCGCCCTGCCGCCCGGCGGAATGGTGTTGTGCAGCACCGTGTAGCAGGGCGCCAGGAAGGTTGCGTTGATCAGCGCCCCGAAGAACATCCAGGCGACGAGATAGGGCCACTGCTCCTGCGAAAGGGCGATCACGTAGGGCACGGAGCCGATCGCCAGCGTGATGCCGGGGAACCACATGAACCAGCGTTCGTCCCTCGTCGCCAGCCGCTGGGTGATGATCCCGCCGACGATGGTGGAGATCGAGGCGGGCAGCATCATCGTCACGGCCATGATGTATCCCAGCTCGGTGTAGGAAACCGGGAACTTGCGGACGATGTAGGGGCCGAGGAAGGTGGAGGTGGGGCTAGTGAAGGTCGAAACCAGCGTAAGCGCCAGGACCATCTGGAACAGCACCGGAGAGCGCCACATCGTCAGCGCCACTTCCTTGAAGGATTTCGGATCGGTGAAGGACGGGTCTTCCGCCGATGGAACGTCATACCGCCCGCGCTGCGGTTCCTTGACCAGGCGCCAGGTGATCAGCGCTATGGCAAGGCCGGGCAGCCCCACGACGTAGAATGCGGCGCGCCAGCCCCACAGGTCCACCACCGTCCCGCCGACGACCATTCCGACGAGCGCGCCGGCCGGATATCCCAGGCCATAGATGGCGAGCGCCTTCGTCCGCCGGAGAGGCGGGTAATAGTCGCTGATCAGCGAATGCGAGGCGGGCAGGCAGGCCGCTTCGCCGATGCCCACGCCCATGCGGGCGAGCGTGAGCTGGATGAAGCTGGTGCACACGCCGCACAGGGCCGTCATCACCGACCACAAGGCGATGCAGATCGAAAGGATGGAGACGCGGTTTCCCTTGTCCGTCACCCGCGCCATCGGGAAGCCGAAGACGAGGTGGACGGCGCTGAAGGCGAAACCGGTCAGGAAGCCGAGCTGCGAATCCGTGAGGAGCAGCTCTTCCTTGATCGGCTGCGCAAGGATGCCGAAGATGGAACGGTCGACCGAACTGATGAAATAGACGACGAACAGCACGCCCAGAACGACAGTGGATGTCCGCACATCCGCCGGCGGGCGGCTGTCGAATTCCGCTTCTCCGGCGCTGGCTCCACCCGCCGCTGTCGGCACGGGCGCGCTCAATGGTCGGTCTTCCCGGCAAACGCGATCATCTTCCCCTCCACAATTCCCTCCGCGGCCCCCCTTTCCGCAGCGCCGTCACCGGCCCCGGGGCGGCGCCCGCTTCATGCAGTCTTGCAACTACTGAACATGCTAATCTTTGGACATGCGCAAACGGCTTCGCAATCCCAAAAAGAGACCCGCGGCGCGATCGATCTGCACCGATGGCGCCGCGGGGGAGAGGAAGGCCGGCAATTCCGTCAGAATTCCTTGCGCACCGTCAGTTTCCACTCACGCGGCGGAGCGACGCGGGTGGTCTGGTTGACGCCCCCCAGCAGCATGTTCTGATAGTGATACCACTTGTCCGCCAGGTTGGTGACCGAGAGCACGGCCGACCAGTCTCCTTCCGGCGCCTTGTAGGAAATCTGGCCGTTCCAGATCGAATAGGGCTCGATCACGAAGATCGGATCCGGCGGATCGATGTTGGGCGAGGTGTCCCAGGTCTGCTTCGACAGCCAGTTCCAGTCCAGCCGGGGCGTGAAGGTGCCGATCGATGTCTCGATGTCATACGAGATGTTCGCGTGCATGTTCCACTTCGGCTGGCGGTAGTTGCCGGGATAGAGCGAACCGGGCTGCGGCGTCGGCACTTCGGACTTGAAGTGGTTGTAGCCGCCCGACCAGTCGATGCGCAGGCCATCCACGGGGATCGCCGTGATTTCCCATTCGATCCCCTTCACCTTGGCCGGAATGCCCACATTGTTGAAGAAGTTGACCGGATCGGGCACGCCGGGGAATGCCTTGCAGGCGTCGACGCCCGCGGCCGTGTTGGCGTTCACGTTGAACCAGGTGGCGATGTCGCCCGGCTCGTTGCGGCATTCCGTGCCCTGCACCGATGTCGCGAGCTTCTTGTAGTCCATATAGAAGGCGGTCAGGTTCGTCCGCAGGCGGCGGTCGAACAGGTCCGCCTTGAGACCCACTTCATAGCTGATCAGGTCTTCCGCCGAAGTGGGCGAGAGCTGCCGCGGCGTGTTCAGGATCGTGGTCAGGCCCGGCGGACGCGAGCCCGATGCGGCCGAGGCGTAGATCATAATGTCGTCGGTGATCTTGTAATCGGTGGAGATCAGCCAGTCCCACCGGTTCTGGGTGGAATGCACCGGATCGATGATCGTGACGGCCTGATCCGGCACCGTCGTCGTGAAGTGCATGCTGCACATCTCGTCCGACGAGCAGCGTGCCCGGCTCGCGGAGCGACTCGATCGCCCCGACAAGAAGAAGACGGATTGCGACTTGTTGACGCCGTGAACGCTGTTGAGCTGATAGATGTTCACGAAGCTGATCATGTTGTTCTGATAGCCGTCAGTCTTCACCGCGAAGCCGCCCAGAACCCATTGCAGCTTGTCGTTGAACAGCTTCCCGTCGAAGCGCAATTCGCCCGACCACATCTCGTCCAGGTTGACGAAGTGCGAAAGGATCGAGGCGAGCGGCGACTGGTCGCCGTGCTGGGTGAACTCGTTGTTGTACTTGGTGTAGCCGCCGATCGCCGTCATGTTGAGATTGTCGCCGAGAGCGGCTTCGAGCTTGGCCGAAACCAGGGTATGCTCGGCCGTCTTGCGGGGCTCGTAGCAGAGGCCGTCGGGATAAACCGAAGGGAAGCCCACCGTGCCGACCTTGCCGGTCTTGTCCAGCAGGGGGCGGCAGTTGGTTCCGTAAGTGTCGTAAAGCCCGCCACTGCGCTCGGGCACCACGAAGCGGTTGTCCTGAAGAACGCCGAAGGTCCGGTAGGCGGCGAGGTAATAGGCCTGGTTGCTGGCGGGAACGGCATCGCAGGGCTGGGGGGCGATCCCGTCCGGATAACCGTCGACCGGCTGGACGCAGGCAGGCTGGAAGCCGAGCGTGACCTCGGGCGTTTCCTCCATGTCCTCGCGGCGGTGCCGCGCGGTCAGCAGCAGCCTGATATCCTCGGTCGGCGTCCATTGCAGCTTGACCTGTCCCACTACAGTGGTGCCGCCGCCATTGTGGCCGATGACGCAGTCTTTCCGGCCGGAATCCGGCTGCATGTAAGGGATCGATCCGGCGAGCTCGGGCGTGCCGAGCTTGTCCATCATGCAGGTGAAATCCAGCCGGTTGCCGAAGCCGGTCTGCGTGTCGTAGTGCCCCAATGCGCGGATCGCCAGGGTGGGCGACAGCCCGATATCGATGGCGCCGGCGGCTTCCATATGATTGCGCGAGCCATAGCTGAGCGCGATGAAGCCCGAGCCGTCACCCTTCGGATCCTGCGTGAACAGCTTGATCGAACCGGCGATCGAGGCGTTGCCCGAAAGCGTGCTCTGCGGGCCGCGATTGACTTCCACCCGCACGACATCGGTGAAGTCCAGCTCCGAGCCGGCGGTGGTGGAATGATAGATGTCGTCGGTATAGATCGCGACCGCGGGTGGAACCGCGAGGCTGGAAGACGCGCCCTGCTGGACGCCGCGCAAGGAAATCACCGGCGTACCGGCGGAAAAGGAGTGCCCCGGCGTGGTCTGCAGGTTCGGAATGACCGCGCCCAGCGTGCCGATATTGGTGACATTGGCCGCTTCGAGCTGATCGTTGGTCTTGGCCGAAATGGCGATCGGCGTGTCCTGGATGTTTTCCGCGACATACCGCGCGGCGACGACGATCTCGCCCAGGCCGTGATCGCTCGAGCTCGTCGTTCCATCCTGGGCGGCGGCAGGTTGCGACAAGGCGGCCAGGCCGGCCAGGCAGCTTCCCGCCAGCAGATGCCGGGCCGTTATGGACGAATTGCGAATGACTCCCTGATTTTTCATTTTTTTCATCCTCTTCCCGCGTCACCTATTCCGCCTTTCGCCTGCGAGGTCGCAGTCCGGCGTAAATAGGTAACGTGATAAATATCACGCTACGGTCGAGCAGAAGCAATATAGCGAGCCCCTATGTCGAATATAGGAACATCCTTATAAGGAATGGCCGATAAGATGCTGTTTCATCCAGGATTGCCTGCCTTTCCCTCTCTGTCATGCTGAACCCGTTTGGCGTTTATCGCCTTGGGATACGTAAACCCTTTTTCGTCACCCCCGCGAAAGCGGGGGTCCCGCTTGTTTCCTGGCGCGGGGACGTGGTGCCTTGGAGCAACCTCTTCATGTCTTTGCGCCTTTGCGTGCCCCTTTTCTCACGCAAAGGCGCAAAGGCGCGAAGAGGCCGGATGAAGCGAGAACAGGCAGAGCAACAAGGAAGCGGGGCCCCGCTTTCGCGGGGGTGACGAGTTGGGCGTCAAGAGGACAAGCCCCAACCCGTCTCAACCTCGATGGCCCTCAAAAAAAGACCGCAGCGCTACCGATTTGCATCGGCGGCGCTGCGGGAGAAGGGAGCAGGAGTAAGGTTGAAGGTGGTCAGAAATCCTTGCGCACGGTCAGCTTCCACTCGCGCGGGGCGCCGATGCGGGTCGTCGAGTTGGCGGAACCCTGAATGACTTCGTAGTGATACCACTTGTCCGCCAGGTTGGTGACTTGCAGCACTGCCTTCCAGCCGCCTTCGGGCGCCTCATAGGCGATCTGCGCATTCCACAGCGAATAGGGATGGATCGTGGCGAGCGCGGTCGGCGCCTGGATGTTGGAGGATCGCTCGAAATCCTGTTGCGATTGCCAGTTCCAGTCCAGCCTCGGCGTGAAGGTGCCGATCGGGCTTTCGATATCATACGAGATATCGGCATGCATGTTCCACTCCGGCTGGCGATGGTTGCCGGGATAGAGGTAGCCGGGAGGATTGGTCTCGCCGGGCGCCAGCGGGGCCTTGCCCGGGACGCCGGACTTGTACTTGTTGTAGCCGCCGGTCCAGTTGATCCTCAGCCCGTCGACCGGGATCGCGGTGATTTCCCATTCGAAGCCCCTGACCGTAGCCGGGATGCCGACATTGTTCACGAAGTTGACCGGATCGGGCACGCCCGGGAACTTCTTGCAGGCGTCGACCCCCGCCGAAGTGTTCGCATTCGCGTTGAACCAGCTAGCGATATCGCCCGGTTCGTTACGGCACTCAGTGCCGGTGACGCTCGTGGAGAGCTTCCGGTAGTCGAGGTAGAAGGCGGTCAGGTTGGTCCGCAGGCGGCGGTCGAACAGGTCGGCCTTGATGCCCGCTTCGTAGGCGATCAGATCCTCGTTCGACGTCGGCGCGAGCTGGCGGGAGGTGGAAAGAATGGTCGTCAGCCCCGGCGGGCGGGAGCCGGAAGCGGCCGAAGCATAGAGCATCACGCCGTCATTGATCTTGTAGTCGGTAGAGATCAGCCAGTCCCACCGGTTCTGGGTGGAATGAACCGCGTTGAGGAACGAGATCGCCTGCGGGTTGTCGATGGTGATCGCGATGTCGGTGTGGGTGTAGCGCCCGCCGCCCGAAATGCGCCATTGATCGGTGATGTTGTAATCGAAATGGCCGAAGGCCGATTGTGACTTGTTCACCCCGTGGACGCTGCTGATCTGATAGTTGATCGCGGTGGTGATCAGATTGTTCTGATAGCCGTCGGTCTTCACCGCGAAGCCGCCCAGAACCCATTGCAGCTTGTCGTTGAACAGCTTGCCGTCGAAGCGCAGCTCGCCCGACCACATCTCGTCGAGATTGTTGAAGTGCGAGAAGACGATCGCGAGCGGCGACTGATCGAGGTGCGAGGTGAATTCGTTGCTGTACTTGGTGTAGGCGGCCTGCGCCGTCATGTTGACGCTGTCGCCCAGGCGGGCCTCGAACAATCCGGAAAGCAGCGTGTGGTCCGCCTTCTTGCGCGGCTCGTAGCACAGGCCGTCCGGATAGCCGGCGGGGAAGCCGGTGGTGCCGACCTTGCCCGACTTGTCCAGCAGGGGGCGGCAGTTGGTGGCGTAGGTGTCGTAGACCCCGCCGTCACGCTCGGGGGTGAGGAAACGGTCGTCCACCATCAGCCCGAAAGTCTTCCAGGTGGCGAGGAAGTAGACCTGGTTCGACGCCCGGACGCTTGCGCAGGGCTGCGGGCCGATGCCGCCGGGAAACCCGGTGGTCGGAGGCACGCAAGGGGTGGCATATGTCAGCGCGACATTGGGCGTCTCCTCGAGGTTTTCCTCGCGATAGCGGGCCGTGAGCAGCAATCTGACGTCTTCCGTCGGTTTCCACTGCAGCTTGACCTGGCCGACTGCCGTGGTTTCCCCGCCGGTGTGGCCGATGATGCAGTCCTTCCGGCCCGAATCGGGCTGGAAATAAGGCAGCGAGCCGGCGAGCGCGGGGGTGCCGAGCTTGTCCATCATGCAAGTGAAGTCCAGCCGGTTGCCGAAGCCCGTCTGCGTGTCGAAATGGCCGAACGCGCGCAGGGAAAGCGTCGGCGACAGCCCGATATCGACGGCGGCCGCGGCTTCCATGTGATTGCGCGTGCCGTAGCCCAGGCTGACATAGCCCGAGCCGTCACCCTTCGGATCCTGCGTGAACAGTTTGATCGAGCCGGCGATTGAGGCGTTGCCCGAAAGCGTGCTCTGCGGGCCGCGGTTGACCTCGACCCGAACCACGTCGGTGAAATCCAGTTCCGAGCCGGCCGTGGTCGAGTGATAGACCCCGTCGGTGTAGATCGCGATAGCGGGCGGGACCGCCAGGCTGGAAGACGCGCCCTGCTGCACGCCGCGCAGCGAGATCTTGGGCGTGCCCGCCGATTGCTGATCGCCGGGGACGGTCTGCAGATTGGGCACCACCGCGCCGAGCGTGCCGATATTGGTGACATTGGCGGCCGCGAGCTGTTCGCTGGTCTGCGCCGTGATCGCGATCGGCGTGTCCTGGAGATTTTCCTCGACGAAACGCGCCGTGACGACGATTTCCCCCAGGCCGTGATCCGTGGCGGCTGCCCCCTCGCTCTGGGCGAGGGCCGGTTGCGAAAAGGCGGCCAGACCCGCCAGGCAGCTGGTCGCAAGCAGGTGCCGAACGCCCGCTGCGGGCAAACGAGATTTTCCCTCAATCGTCATTATGTTTTTCCTCCCCGTTATTCGGCGCTAACATGTTCGCCGTGCACCCTGTCCGAACGCCCGTTCGCGTTTCGAAAAATAGGTGACGTGTTAAATATGCGGGCGATGGATAGGCCCAAGCAATACCGAGGCGGCTTATGTTAAGGCATAAGAAATGACTTATATTTCTGCCCTGGATTCCCTTTTGCGCGTATCGGCGGCGGACCCCACCTTCCCCCAGCTGCGCACCTTCGTCTGCGTCGCGCGGACCGGCAGCTTCGCCCAGGCGGCGGTCCTTCTCGAAATATCCCAGCCCGCCGTAAGCGAGCAGATCAGGACATTGGAGGACCGGCTGGGAAGGCGGCTGTTCGAGCGGCGCCGGGGGACCACGCCGGTATTGACGTCCGATGGCGACGAGGCGCTGGAAACGGTCGAGCAGATTCTGGAAGCTTACGACAGCCTGTTCGTGCGCGGGCTGAAGTCCCTGGTGAAAACCACCATACGGATAAGCGCAGGGCCGTTTCTGCGGGAACACTACTTCCGGCTGCTGCTGCCCGGCCTGTATCGGGAGAATCCCGAGGTCGAGTTCGACCTCCGCTCAATCGCGTCTCCGACCGAGGTGGAGGCCTTGCTGCAGAACGGAGAGCTCGATCTGGCGATCTATTCCATGCCGACGGATGTGGACGTTCCGCCCAGGGCGCGGGTGATTTGCGATCTTCCCGTGGTCGTGGTCGCGCCGCCCGGCACGCGGGCGCGCCTTGCCGCGGGGGAATGCACGCTCGACGATTTTCAGTATATCTTCCCCACCCACCGCGACCTTGGCGTGCGTTGGGCGCGCAAATGCCTGCGCGACCTGCGGCTTGTGCCCCGGTTCGAGCCGCGCTTTATCGAATTCATCGATGCGCTGGCCGAGATGGTGGAGAACGGGCAGGGCCTCGGCTACGTCACGGAACAGGCCGTGGCCGGCAGGATCGCGGCCGGCCGGCTCGAAATTCTCGACCTTCCGATCGTGCGGATGCGGCGCGTTATTTCCCGTTCCCCCATTCTTTCCGAGAAGGGCCGGGCCATCGAAGGCTTCCTGTGCGAAACGCTGGCCTTGTCGCTGGAAGAGATGCGCGAACGGTTCGGCGACGGCCTTTCCTGACTAACCGAGGGCGACTTCGTTCCCCGCCTGCGCGATCGCGGCCAATTGCGCCTGATCCAGCCCCAGCGCATAGGACGTCATCGAAACCGCGCCCAATGCGTGCCCCCGGTTCCAGGCCTTGAGCGCGGCCCCTTCCGCCGCCGCCAGGCCGGCGATGTAGAGCGCGGGGATGAAATGTTCGGGCGTGGGCACCGCCATCGCGAAATCGGGATGGTTCTGCAGGTCCAGCGCCCGCCCCGGATCGCTTTCCAGTTGCGCGATCGCCGCATCGTCGAAGCGGATGCCCCAATCGTGCCCCAGTTCCGCCAGATCGCGGCGCATGGTGGAAAGATTGTGCACCACGTTGCCGCTGCCCATGATCAGCACGCCTTCATCGCGCAGCGGCGCGAGCTGCGCGCCCAGTTCCAGATGATAGTCGAGCGGGCGCAACCCGTTGATGGAAAGCTGCAGCACCGGCACGTCCGCCTTCGGGAACATGTGCGCCAGCACGGACCACGTCCCATGATCCAGCCCCCATTGATCCTGGTCGAGCCCCACCCATAGCGGCCGGGCGGTTTCCCGCACCATCGCGGCGATGTCCGGATCGCCCGGCGCGGGATATTCGTAATCGTAGAAATGCCGGGGGAAGCCGTAGAAATCGTGGATCGTGCGCGGACGCTCCATCGCGGTGACGGCGGATGTTCCGAAATACCAGTGCGCGGAGACGCACAGGATCGTGCGCGGGCGCGGCAGGGCTTCGCCCAGGGCCCGCCATGCGCGGGTGTAGCGATTGTCCTCGAAAGTGTTGGTCGGGCTGCCATGGCCGACGAAGATTGCGGGCATTCTGTCCATGCGGGAGAGATAGGACGGCGGGCAGCCGAATGCCAGTTTCTCCACCTCCTCTCACCATTCCCGCAGGCAGGTGCGGGTTCCATGTTATCGGTCGGCAAACGCGGCAAACTTCTGCTAACAGGCGGATAGCCGAGGGGGAGCGGATGACATTCACGACATCTCAGCGCACGTTGCTGATAGCCGGAGCACTGCTGTTTCTGCTGGGCCTCCTCCAGGGGGCCGTGATCCAGAGCTTCGTCAACCCTCGAATGGCGCTTTCGGCGCATCTCACGGCCGTCCAAAGCGGAATGGCGCTGATGATTGCCGGGATAGCGTGGTCTGCCGTTTCATTGGGCGCCTTCCTGTCCAGGGGTGCGCGATCACTGATTGTCGTGGGAATGTATGGTCTTTGGTTCGGTCTGACGATGTCGGCCGCTACCGGCGCAAGCAAAAACCTGCCTATCGCCGGCGCTGGCCATAACGCGGACCTGATGACCGAGAGGCTGGTTTCGATCGTTGTCCTGGGAAGCAGCGTTCTGATGACGATCGGATGGGCGCTATTCGTCGTCGGCCTGGTCCGCTCCAAAAGCGCCTGACTGGAAGGCCGGATGGCAGGCGATTGATTTGCCGCCCGCCGCCCGCCATATCGCCGGGCCACAAGGAGCGCGACGATGCCCGATTTCGATTACGACCTGTTTGTGATTGGCGCAGGCTCCGGCGGAGTGAGGGCGAGCCGCATCGCCGCGTCGCACGGCGCGCGCGTGGCGGTGGCGGAGGAATACCGCGTGGGCGGCACCTGCGTCATTCGCGGCTGCGTGCCCAAGAAGATGCTCGTCTACGGCTCGATGTTCGCCGAAGAGCTGGAGCATGCGGCCAATTACGGCTGGACGATCGGGGAAAAGAGCTTCGACTGGGCGAAGCTGCGAGATTTCGTGAATGCGGATGTCGACCGGCTCGAAGGCCTCTACGGCAAGACGCTGGAGAACAACAAGGTCGAGAAATATCTCGAACGTGCGACGATTACCGGGCCGAACGGCGTGCGGCTGGCTTCGGGCAGGGAGATCACTGCGAAATACATTCTCGTCGCCGTGGGCGGCTGGCCAGCGATGCCCGACATTCCCGGCGCCGAGCATTGCATCAGCTCCAACGAGGTGTTCCATCTGGAGGAGCAGCCAAGGCGGTTGCTCGTCGTGGGCGGCGGCTACATCGCGATGGAGTTCGCCGGCGTGTTCGACGCGCTGGGCAGCGAGGTGACGGTGGGCAACCGCAGCGCCGTGATCCTGCGCGGG
>Ga0066256_1005447_pt1 | contig 10527 bp, 8 predicted proteins | sample ThiBio_1000_biof_FD_87107 | JGI IMG/M metagenome (GOLD analysis project Ga0066256, IMG submission 87107) | Wastewater bioreactor microbial communities from Cape Town, South Africa - Thiocy_expt_1000_biof (version 2) | ecosystem: Engineered > Bioreactor > Thiocyanate-remediating >... | reverse complement strand
GATGGCACGCACGCGCACACCGGAATCCAAAGGCGATAGTGAGCTGGTCGTCCTCGCCCTCGGCGGGCTCGGCGAGATCGGTATGAACTGCTATCTCTACGGCCTCGGCCCCGAGCGCGCGCGCAAGTGGCTCATGATCGACCTCGGCATTACCTTCCCCGAAGGCGAGTTCGATCCCGGCGTCGATGTCATCATGCCGGATCTCAAGTTCATCGAGAGCCGCGCGAAGGATCTCTGCGGTCTCGTGCTCACGCACGCGCACGAGGACCATTTCGGCGCGGTCATCGAGCTTTGGCCGCGCATCAAGGTGCCGATCTACGCGACGCCCTTCACGGCAACGCTGCTCAAGACCAAGCTCGCCGAGCAGACGGGCGGCAAGCTCAAGATCCCGATCCACGAGATCCCGCTCGGCGGGACGTTCGATGTGGGGCCGTTCTCCATCGAGCTCGTGAACCAGGCGCACTCGATTCCCGAGCCGAACGGTCTCGCGATCCGCACGCCGCATGGCCTCGTCTACCACACGGGCGACTGGAAGCTCGACAAGTCGCCGGGCGCAGGCCTGCCGCCGGACGAGCTGCGCTACAAGGAGCTCGGCGAGGAGGGTGTGCTGGCGCTCGTCTGCGACTCGACGAATGCCATGCGCGACGGCCGCTCGCCCTCGGAAGAGGATGTCGCGGCATCGCTCGCGCGCATCATCAAGCAGGCCGAGCAGTGCGTGATCGTCACGACATTCGCGTCGAATGTCGCGCGCGTGCTGGCTGTCGCAAATGCGGCGCGTGCTGCAGGGCGGCGTCTCGTCGTGGCGGGGCGCGCGCTCCATCGCATCATCCAGGTGGCGATCGAGACGGGCTACCTGCCGCCGGATTTCGTGTACGCCGACCAGCAGCGCTTCAGCGACTATCGCCGCGATGAGATCGTGGCGCTGGTCACCGGAAGCCAGGGCGAGCCGCGCGCCGCGCTCGCGCGCATTGCCGAGAACGCGCATCCTGACATCTCGATCGCGAAGGGCGATCTCGTCATCTTCTCCTCGCGCACTATTCCCGGGAACGAGCGGGATGTCGGGCGCATTCAGAATTCGCTCGTGCGCATGGGCGCCGACCTCGTGACCGACAACGAGGCACTCGTGCACGTCACAGGCCATCCGCGGCGCGATGAGCTGAAGCAACTCTATGGCTTGCTCAAGCCCAGGATCCTCATGCCCATGCACGGCGAGATGCGCCATCTTGCCGAGCACGCCAAACTCGGGCGGGCCGCGGGCATCAAGGAGGTCGTTGTCGCGATCAATGGCGAGGTGGTCGCCCTCGCACCAGGCCGTCCGGCGATCGTCGACGAGGTGCCGGTCGGGCGCATTTATCGTGACGGCAATCTGCTGATCAGCGCCGAGGACATGTGCATTCGCGAGCGGCGCAAGCTCGCCTATGTCGGTGTGATCGTCGTGTCGCTCGTGCTTTCGCGCAACGGCAAGATGCTCGACGATCCCGAGGTGGTCATGGAGGGCATTCCCTCCGAACGTCCGGGCGGCGGCGCCATGGAGGACATGGTGCTCGATGTCGTCGAAGGCACGATCGAGAGCATCCCGCCGAAGCGCCGCAGCGATGTGGGGATGGTGCGCGAGGCCGTGCGCCGCGCGGTGCGTGCGTCGGTCGATCAGGTGTGGGGCAAGAAGTCTGTCGTGCGCGTGATGGTCTCGCAGCTCGACGTGAAGGGGTGAGTTCCTCCCCTCACCCTAGCCCTCTCCCCGCAGGTGGGGAGAGGGGATACTTGCTACCTCACGAACCCCAAGCTCCCGCGCGCGTCCGGCTTCGAGCGGCTGATGTCGCTCATGATCTCGGCAAGACGCGCGGGATTGTCGAGAACGCCGAGCACCTCCGCCTGCTTGCGTGCCTTGGCAAAGTCGCCGGGCGTGAGATTAGCGATGCCGGCGGCCTCTGCCGGAATGCGGTCCGTGCCGAAGAAGACCTGCCAGGCGCGGCGCAGGCCGGGCTTGTCGAGATAGCTCAGCACGATCTGGAAGGTGAAGCGGCGCAGCGAAGCACTGTCGACGCGCTCCATGAAGTTCGTGGTGAAGCACACCGGCAGCGGATGGTCCTCCATCCACGTCAGCATCTCGTTGACCTGTGTGATTTCCCACGAGCGCGTGGCATCGCGGCGGTCGAGCAGCAGGCTGTCCGCCTCGTCGAAGACGAGCATGGCATCGCTCTCGCGTGCCTCCTCGAACGCGCCGGCAATCTGGCGCTCGGTCTCGCCGACATAGGGGCCGAGAATGTCGGAGGCGCGCTTGAGGATGATCTCGAGCCCGAGGCGCCGCGCGAGGTCGCGCGCGAAGGCGGATTTGCCTGTGCCGGGTGGTCCCGACAGACAGATCGAAAAGGCGCGCGCCTGCGCGGCGACGAGGCGGTCGGAGAGCGCGGCAAGGTCCTGATCCGAGCAGACGAGCAGCGGGTCAAAGTCGGGGATCGCGCCGGCCTTGCGCGCGACGACGCCCGAGACCGCGCGGACAATGCCGAGCGCGGCGCGTTCGATGGCCTCCGCGCCGCCGCCTGAAAGTTTGGCCGCCTTGAGGGCATTCTCGTAGATTGCGGGTGTGGCATCGAGCCGGCGCGCGAGGGCCTCGGCTTCGCTCGCCGAGAGCTTCAAGTCCATGCGCGCGGCGAGGCGTTCGAGAATGCGCTGGCGCTGGACGGCGGGCGGCCGCTTCAGCTCGATGGCGAGCGTCATGCGCCTCAGCAGCGCGGGATCGATGTGCTGAAGCTCGTTTGACGTCCAGATGATCGGCACCGGGTTCGTCTCGAGCAGGCGGTTCAGATAGACCTTCGAGCCGCCGCGCCTGATGAGGTGGACGGCGACATCCTCCATCTCGTCGAAGAGCAGAGCCGTGCGCGGCTGGCTTCCGAGCAGGCGCTGCGAGAACGTGATGTCGGCAAGGCGCTCGGAGCGGTCCGCCTCGCGCTCGTCGGAGGCGCTTTCGCCGGTCGCGAAGAGGGCTGCATCCGCGTCGACGGCCGCGACCTTGGCGAGCTCCGTCTTGCCCGAGCCGGGCGGCCCGTAGAGCAGGATGTTGACGCCCGTCGCGCTTGTGTCGACGGCACCGCGCAGGACTGCGGCGATGAGGTCGCGGTCGGCCGTGATGTGGTCGTAGTCGCCCATGGTCACGCTCGGGGCGAGCGGATCGCCGAGGATGGCGTTGCGCATCTCGTCGAACGAGCTGAACGTGCGCTCGAGGCAGGCATTGACGCGCGTCGGGATCGTGAAGCGCGCATCGTACCCGGCGAGCGTGGTGCTCTGGTCGCGCACCTGCAGAAGGCCGGCCGCGACCAGCTCGCCGCCCGGTGCCAGCAGCTCCTCGGTGGCGCGCGGATGCACATCGCAGAGGAGCGAGACGGCGCGCGTCATGGGCCCGCAGTAGTCGGCGGCGGCATTGGCGAGATACTGCACCTGCTCGAAGCGCGTCGAGCAGGTGAAGAGGCCGAGCAGGCGCCAGGCCGCATTCGGAAGGCCGAGGGCTTCGACGAGGCGCTCGACATTCGTCGCCATGGGCTCGGGCCGCGGCGTCTCCTTGGCGGCGCGGTCGAGGCTGACGACGACGGCGTCCCGGTGCTTCGACCAGGCCTTCTCGAATTCGGCGGGCTTGTAGGCCATGTAGCCGCCGAGGGCTTCGACGAGCGGGGTCGGCAGCGGCAGGCTCAGAACGCCCGAACGCTCGTTCAGCCAGACGAGCAGGTTGCGTGCCGAGCGCAGCGTCAGATCCTGCCGAACGAGAAGCCGGGTCAGGTAGCGCGCAATGAGGCCGCGCTCGATGTCCGTAATCATGCTCATTATTGATTTGCCGCCGGCTGAAGGGCAGGGATCCCCCGATGGCCCATGCTAAGCCGGCTACCGCCATTCGGGAAGGTATTGCTTCTGCTGCCAAGATGGGCGCCGGGCCGCTTCCGACGCACTAAGATCAAGTTCCTGCTTGCACTTCCCGGCTGCTCCAGCCATTTCTTCAGCCGCGGGGCCCAAGTTCCCGCCGATACAACCTTGATGGCAACCCTCATCACGGGAGTCGCATGAGCTATTTTCCAGATCACCTTGCCGACCGCTACCGGCGCTTCAAGCTCCGCCATTTCATCCCGCACCAGGATGACTACGAGCAGCTCGCCAGCCATGGCCAGAGCCCCGAAGTCATGGTCGTGAGCTGCTGCGACAGTCGCGTCGAGCCCGAGGCTGTGTTCAGCGCCATGCCGGGCGAGCTGTTCGTCGTGCGCAATGTCGCGAACCTCGTGCCGCCCTACGAAACGGACGGCAAGTTTCACGGCGTCAGCGCGGCATTGGAGTTCGCCGTGCTCAATCTGCGTGTGAAGCACATCGTGGTGATCGGACATTCGAGCTGCGGCGGTGTGCGCGCCTGTATCGACCATGAGGCCACGCGCCAGACCGAGGCCGAGTTCATTGCCAACTGGATGTCCATGCTCGACGAGGCGCGCGATCGCCTCATTGCTGCGAATGCCGGGCAGCCGCCCCCTACCATGCGGGCGGATCTCGAGCGCGAGGGGGTGAAGGTCTCGCTGGCCAATCTGCGGACCTTCCCCTGCGTTCAGACGCTCGAAGGCAAGGGGCGCCTCAACCTGCACGGCGCCTATTTCGACATCTCCACCGGCCAGCTCTCCGTCCTCAACGAGGCAACCAACAGCTTCGTCCCGCTCTGATCCATATCCGGCCCCGAACTCGTCCAAGCAACGTGTGAGCGTGTGCGTATGACCACTCTGCCCGATCTTCCCAAAACCGAGGTCGCCATCATCCAGATGACGAACGCCTTCCGCCGCGAGCAGAAGCTCGGCACGCTGTCCTCGAACAAGCAGCTTGCAGCGGCTGCGCGCGCCTATGCGGCTTACCTCGCCAAAACCGGCGCCCTCTCCCACACGGCGGACGGGCGAAGCATGGATGCGCGCGTGAGGGCACAGGGCTATCGCTTCTGCTGGCTTGCCGAGAATCTCTCCTGGCGCCGGGACCAGAAGGGCTACTCGACGAGCGCGCTCGCGGGGACGGTCGTGACAGGGTGGAAGAACTCCCCGGGCCATCGCGCGAACATGGCCTCGCCGAAAGTGACGCAGATCGGCGTGGGCGTGGCCCGCGCGCCTGGCGAGACGCCGACGTTCTATTCGGTACAGATCATGGGCCGTCCGCCCGGCGCCGGCTGCCCCGAGGTGCCGCGCAGGTAGGCCACAATCGCGCCTTTCGCGGGCCATGGCAGACGGCGTATAGTCCGCCCGCTCGAGTTGGTCCCGCTCGAGTTGGCAGGAGCCCGCACCCGATGTCCGAGATAGCGCCCAAGACCCTCGTCCAGCAGCAGTTCGGCGCCAACGCCGCGGCCTATGCCACATCGGCCGTGCACGCCAAGGGCGCAAGCCTCGCCCGCCTCGTCGAGCTGGTGAAGCCGGGGAAGGACTGGGCGGCGCTCGATATTGCGACGGGGGCCGGGCACACGGCCCTGGCCTTTGCGCCGCACGTACGCGAGGTGATCGCGAGCGACCTCACGCCCGAGATGCTCGATGAGGCTGCCAAGCTTGCCGCGTCCAAGGGCTATGCCAATATGACGACGGCCGCGGCTGATGCCGAGAAGCTGCCCTTTCCCGATGCGCGCTTCGATCTCGTGACATGCCGCATCGCGCCGCATCACTTCCCGGACATTCCGGCATTCATCCGCGAGAGCCGCCGCGTTCTGAAGCCGGGCGGCACGTTCGCGCTGGTCGACAACGTTTCGCCGGACGAGGCGACGACGGCGGGCTTTCCGTCGGCGGAGCTGGCCTCCGCCGCGGATGCCTACAATGCCTTCGAGAAGAAGCGCGATCCCTCGCACGGCCGCGCACTGACGACCGCCGAATGGACGCGCGACATTGCCGCGGCGGGCCTCCAGCTCGTGCATACGGAGCACGCGCCCAAGGCCATGGATTTCGCCACATGGTGCAAGACCATGAAGGTGCCGGAGGCGACGGTGGTCGAGCTGCGCGCCATGCTGACGGGCGCGAAGGGGGCCTTTGCTGCTTTCCTCAAGCCGACGTTCGATGGCGACAAGATCGGCTTCACGCTCGACGAGCTTATTGCCATTGCCCGCAAACCTGCCTGAACGTTGGCCTGCCTGAACATTGGAGTGCCTAGATGCTGAATTTCTGGGATGCGAGCTGGGGGCTCGACGAGCGCCTGTGCCCTTGTGACGTACACTTTGCCGAGTACCTCGAGGAGAAGGGCATCAAGGGTGCCTCGATCTTCCACTTCGGCACGGGCAGCCATCACATTCTGGGCTTGAGGACGGCTGAGAACGGCTCCAACAACGCCGTGCTCGGCATCACGGCATCGCCTGGCGAGTACGATGCCTACATCAAGCTGCTCATCGAGAAGCCGAGGCTCGGCGCCACATACAAGGCCTACTTCGGCGACATCTACCAGCTCGATCCGCGGCTGCTGCCCGAGTTCGACTACGTCACGAACTTCCACACCTGCGAGTTCCGCACCGAGAAAAACGACGCCTATGGCGCGCTGACCGATCTCGAGTTTACGCTCGTCCTTGCGGACCGGATCAGGCCGGGTGGCGAGATGCACTTTTACACGGGTTCCGATGGCTACAAGGCCACACACGCCGTCGTCGATGGCCTGAAGGCTCAGCGCGGCTTCACGGACACGGGCTCGTTCAAGACGCTGCGAATTCTGACGAAGCCGCGCTGATCGCGAAGGAACGGCGCCGTGAGCAAGCCGAAGTGGCAACCGAGCACGATCGCCGCGCAAGCGGGCGGCGCTGTCGATCCCGTCACGGGCGCGATCGTGCCGCCGATCCAGATGGCCTCGACCTTCGAGCGCGATCCCGACAATGCCTATCGTCGCGGCTACATCTACGCGCGCCCCGATAACCCGAACGTGCGGCAGGCGGAGAGCGTTCTGCAGGCGCTTGAAGGCGCGGCGGCGTGTATGCTCATGGGCTCGGGGATGGCGGCGGCCACGACGGCATTTCTCGCGCTCGAGCGGCCCGCGCATGTCGTCGCGCCCGAGGTCATGTACTGGGCGCTGAAGGGCTGGCTCGCGAACATCGCGCCAACGCTCGGGATCGAAGCGACGTTCGTCGATGCGACGAACCTCGATGCGATCCGTGCGGCCATCCGGCCGGGCAAGACGCGTATGATCTGGATCGAGACGCCGGCCAATCCGCTCTGGGGCATCAGCGACATTGCGGCAGTAGCCGAGGCGGCCCATCAGGCGGGTGCGCTGCTCGCTGTCGACTCGACAGTCGCGACACCGGTGCTCTCGCAGCCGATCGCGCTCGGCGCCGATATCGTCATGCACTCGGCGACCAAGTATCTCAACGGACACTCGGACATCATCGCGGGGGCGCTGCTCTTTGCGCGCGCGGATGCGCTGCTCGACCGCGCGAAAAGCCTGCGCTCGGGGCTTGGTGCCGTGCTCTCGCCTTTCGAGGCCTCGCTTCTGCTGCGCGGTATGCGGACGCTGCACGTGCGCGTCGCGCATCAGTCGGCGTCGGCCATGGCCATCGCAAGGCACTTCGCGGCCGACCGCCGTGTCGTCGAGGTGCTTTATCCGGGCCTGCCGGGACCCGGCCATAACGTCGCTGCGAAGCAGATGCAGGGCGGCTTCAGCGGCATGCTCTCGATCCGTGTTGCCGGCGGCGAAGCTGCAGCGATCGCTGTCGCTGCGCGCGTGCAGCTGTGGAAGCGTGCGACGTCGCTCGGCGGTGTCGAGAGCCTCGTCGAGCACCGCGCGAGTGTCGAAGGCGCCGGCACGCCGTGCCCGCCGGATCTGCTGCGCCTCTCCGTCGGCCTCGAAGATCCCGCCGATCTTATTGCCGATTTGGATCAGGCTTTGGGTTAGGTCGTTCGCGCCTGCCGGCGCGAGTGGGGCCGCAGGCCCCACGCCCCGCCCGGGGGACACCCCCGGACCCCCGTCCTTTATAGATTTGGCGCTTGCCGTTGGCGCCGCCATGTCCCTTCTCCCCGTTCTACACGGGGAGAAGGTTAGGATGAGGGGCGGCGGCACTTACCGACGTCAGCATTTGCCGCCGCCCCTCACCCCGACCCTCTCCCCATTGAAGACAATGGGGAGAGGGGGGAAGTGGGGCGCGTCATACGCTGCGCTGTCGCTCTGGCCGCCGCGGGCATAGCACTACGATCGGAGGCGAAGCGCCCCTTCCCGGCAGCCCGCGGCCAGAAAACAAAGCGGGCTTTGCTCTGGCCCGCGCCACTATTCGACCAGCGCGGCCTCGGCGTCGGCGCGGATGCGCTGGACCATGGAATTGAGGCCATTCGAGCGCTGTGACGTCAGGTGATCGGAAAGCCCGAGCTCGCCGAAAACGGCACGGGCGTCGGTGCCGATCACCTCCTCCGCTGTCCGGCCGGCAAAGAGCGTCATGAGGATCGCGACGAGACCGCGCACGATGTGCGCATCGCTGTCGCCCTGCATCTCGAGCACCGGCGCGCCGCCAGGGCCCGCGGGCCAGCGCGTCGCAAGCCACACCTGGCTCACGCAGCCGCGCACCTTGTTCTCGGGCGTACGCTTCGTCTCATCGAACGCGGGCAGCTCACGGCCGAGCTCGATGACATAGCGGTACTTGTCCTCCCAGTCGTCGAGGAGAGCGAAGTCGGCGCGAATGTCGTCCAGCGTCATGTGTGGCCAGGGAGGTTCTCGATTGCTGTTGTCCTACACGTGGTGCGCGGGCAGCTCAAGACAAGTCGCCGCAGCGACGCGCCCCCGGGAACCTTTTGCGGGGGACACGGTTTATTGGCGAAGGGAGTGAACGCTTCAGCTCGGAGGTCTAAGCACGGGTTCGTGAAGCAGTGCTGAACAATTGCGTGATAATGCAATGCCCTATGCAACCGGTACAGCGGCGGCTGGCGACGCGGCGCCACGCATCCGCCGTGTTTCCGTGTGCTGATGGGCCGATCGAGGTAACTCCCTTTAGTGCGAGGGCGCTTCGACATGAGAAATGAAACATCACCGGAGCTGGATACGTCCGCGATCCACATGCTCCATCGTGCCAGTCAGGCAGCGGACGAGCTCTTCGCCAGCGAAACTTCGGGCGCCGACCTGACACCGCGGCAGTTCGCAGTATTGGCTGCGCTGGAAGTGCTCGAGAGCGCGAGCCAGACCCAAATCGTCGACGCGACCGGCATCGATCGCTCGACGCTTGCGGACATCGTCAAGCGGCTCGTCAAGCGTGGGCTGCTCAATCGTCGTCGCTCGCGCTCCGATGCGCGCGCTTATGTGGTGCGCCTCACGCCGGAAGGGCGTGACGTGTTGCTTGCGACGAAGCCGGCGGCTCGCCGGGTCGAGGAGCGTTTGCTCGAGCAGGTACCGGGCGCGCGCCGCGACGATCTGCTTGCGGCCCTCGAGGCCATTATCGGTGGCCTGAGCACACATCCGACGCCGAAGGCTGCGTAGAACCTTCCATTCTCCATGTCTCAGGACGGCAGAACGCGGTCGACGATCCCGCGCACGTCTGACGATTGGAGCCCCTGTCCATAGAGCTGGCGTGGAAGGCCGCCGATGCGCGTCGCGATGAAGGCATCGGAGACGGTCGCCGGGGCCTGCGCGTTGAGCAGCGTTGCGGCGGCGAGGACGGCCAGAGCCTCGGAAATCTGGCGCGCCCGCATTTCAATGTTCTGAGGGTCGGAGAGCCAGCCTTTGATGCGGGCCACCGCGTCGTGGAGGGCGGTGCTGCCGGTCGCGTTCGTGGCGATCTCCTCAAGCACCATCGCCACCGCATCCGGCTCGCGCTGGAGAACGCGGAGCATGTCGAGCGCCATGACATTGCCGGAGCCCTCCCAGATCGCATTGACCGGAACCTCGCGGTAGATGCGCGCGAGCAGGCCATCCTCGACATAGCCATTGCCGCCAAGGCACTCCATGGCTTCGTAGACTAGTGCCGGCGCGAGCTTGCAGACCCAGAGCTTGGTCACCGGCGTCATGAGCCGCACCCAGGCGCGCTGGCGCTCGTCGTGCGGCGCGGCGTCGACGGCTGCCGCAAGGCGGAAGGAGAGCGCCGTCGCGGCTTCCACGTCGAGCGCCATGTCGGCGAGTACGGCTGCCATCAGGGGCTGATCGATGAGATGGCGCTGGAAGACCGTGCGGTAGCGCGTGTGGTGGACGGCATTGGCGAGTGCCAGGCGCATGAGGCCCGCCGAGGACACCGCGCAGTCGAGCCGAGTCGCCGTGACCATCTCGATAATGGCAGGAACACCGCGCCCTTCCTCGCCGATGAGCCAGGCCTCCGCGCCGTGGAATTCCACCTCCGAGGAGGCATTGGAGCGGTTGCCGAGCTTGTCCTTGAGGCGCTGGAAGTGGATCGCGTTGACCGTGCCATCAGGCAGGAAGCGCGGCAGGAGGAAACAGGAAAGGCCGCCGGGCGCCTGCGCGAGCACGAGGAAGGCATCGCTCATGGGCGCCGACATGAACCACTTGTGGCCGATGAGACGATGCGTGCCGCCACCGGCACCGGGTGCGATAGGCTCGGCGGTCGTCGCGTTCGTGCGTACATCCGTGCCC
>Ga0066256_1005444_pt1 | contig 10532 bp, 7 predicted proteins | sample ThiBio_1000_biof_FD_87107 | JGI IMG/M metagenome (GOLD analysis project Ga0066256, IMG submission 87107) | Wastewater bioreactor microbial communities from Cape Town, South Africa - Thiocy_expt_1000_biof (version 2) | ecosystem: Engineered > Bioreactor > Thiocyanate-remediating >... | reverse complement strand
GAGGGCTTCCATCGCAAGATGAAGCTGATTCAACGTCGTGCTTATGGATTTAGAAATTTTGAAAATTATAGGTTAAGGGTTAAAGTTTTGTGTTCTTGATTAGTGCCCCCGGATTTGGGGATGAGCCTAAAATTGGCCGTGCCATTCGTTATTTGAAAGATGATTTGGATTCTTGGTTAGATCACCATAGGCAGCCGTGACCACACGGCTTTTTTATTTTGTATTTTAATTTTTAAGGCTAAATTCATGTTGCCCGCCCTCTAATAATTTTTCATATAAAAAATCTGCTAAGTCATTGCATTTGGTGTGCTGTTCTAAGAACTCAGGCGTTATTTTTATTTCAGAAATTCTCCGCCAAATATATTTATCTGTTCCTTTAATCTGTTTTGGTTCCCAATATTTAATGCTGACAAAATCATCTTTAGGGTTAATGGTTAGTCTATTGTGATCATTATCAAAATCGACTTGTTGCTCTTGATCGGATTTAAGCCATTCTAGCAATGTTTTTTTCATTATTATCGCCTTTATTGACGGGTGCTTTTTTATATTAGACGAAATAGGGAGATTTGGTCTAAATAGAATGAATAAAATGCATTTAACGAAAGGGATTTTGGGGTTTTGAGTTGTTATTTTGGGGCAAGTGAATCGCATGGGTTTCTATAGTCATATAATTAAACTCATAATGATTCATTCAATTTGCACTCTGATAGCACTCTACAAATCGCGTTAATTTGATATTTATTTCATAACCCATTGATTTTATTGGCGTCCCGGAGAGGATTTGAACCTCCGACCTGCCCCTTAGGAGGGGGCTGCGCTATCCAGCTGTGCCACCGGGACGTGGTGGGTAAGTCTACCTTTAACTAGTTTAAATGACAACTCTTAGGATTCGAATTTCTTGCTATGTTATACTAGGCTGACCCTGTTTTACGGAGTATGCTATGGGCACGGCTGTAAATTCAAATTTCTCTTCACCTTGGTCTTTTCTTTGGCAAGTGATTAAACCTTATCGGTGGTGGTATGCACTCATGTTGCAAGCGCCGATTTTTACTGCTTTTTATGTCTTTGCAAATAATTATTCGTTTAAATTGTTAATTGATGCCTTTTCTCAGGAACATATTCAAAATTATGGTTCTCTGCTTTGGCCTATCCTTTTATTTATCACGGCGCAAATTACCCTGGATCTATTTTGGCGGTTAAGTGATTATGCCGAATGGAAAGCTGAGCCTTATGCGCGCCAACGGTTGCTCTCCATGGCTTATGATTATATTCAACATCATTCCTTTACTTTTTTTCAAAATACACCCGGTGGTACGGTAATCAGCCGCTTAAAAGGTATCTTAGATGGGTATGATAGCGTTTTTTCGAATATTCATCATATTGTCGGTAAGCACTTCTGTGTGGTGTTAGTCTCAATTTTTGTCCTTCTTCTGGTTAATGTAACCGTTTTTTGGTTCATGCTTGGCTGGACTGTTCTTGTTTTAATTTTAATGTTACCCATGGCGTTAAAATTAAATCGATATTCAAATAAAGCTGCAGAAAGTAAACATCGTGTAATGGGGATATTCGCTGACAATATCGCCAATATTTTTTCTTTATTCTATTTTGCAAAAAGAGAGCATGAGCATGATCGTATTGATGATTTAATGTCTAAAGATTTTGTTGCACGTCAAGTCGATCTCTACCGGTACGATTTTAAATTTAATTTGGTTGGTTCGGTTTTGTATTGGGTGATGCTGATTAGTGTTTTCCTTTTTATGCTCCATTTGCGTATTCATGGAACCATATCCACCGGTGATTTTCTTTTTGTAATGCTAACTTCCGTAACCATTTCCTTTGATTTGTGGACACTAATGGGTACGTTATGCACGTTCTTAAAAGAAATGGGGGACTTCAAGTCTTCGTTTACATTACTGCAGCAACCTCAAGAAAAAGTAGATACCAAGGATGCAACAGCAATCAAAATAAAAGCGGGTAAAATTAGCTTCGAGCAGGTGGGTTTTGCCTATGACGCTCATAATGTAATTTTTTCAGAACTTAATTTAAAGATTAAACCAGGTGAAAAAATTGGGTTAGTAGGGCACTCAGGTGCAGGAAAATCGACTCTAATTTCGCTTTTATTAAAAAACTTTAATGTAAATTCAGGAGAAATTTATATTGATGATTACCCAATATCAAAAATTCATTCTGATTCCTTACGTGCGCAAATCTCTTTAATTCCTCAAGACATTATGCTTTTTCATCGCACCATTGGGGAGAATATTGGGTATGCGAAAGAGGGGGCTACTGTCGATGAGATTCGCTCTGCAGCAAAAATGGCGAATCTTGATAAGTTTATTGAAAGTTTACCTCAGCAATATGATACGCTCGTTGGTGAGCGAGGAGTGAAACTTTCTGGCGGGCAACGGCAACGTATAGCTATAGCCCGTGCTTTTTTGAAAAATGCGGCGATTGTTATTCTTGATGAGGCGACTTCAAGTTTAGATAGTTTGTCAGAGCAAGAGATACAACAGTCCATTAATTCCATGCTGGAAGAGAATAAAGCAACCGTTATTGCTATTGCCCATCGTTTGTCTACCATACGCCATATGGATCGTATTGTGGTTATGGAGCACGGAACAATTATTGAAGAAGGCTCTTTCGAAGAGTTAATTCTTATTCAAAATGGCTATTTTAAAAAATTATGGGATAGTCAGGTCAATGGGATGGTAGTCTAAATAGGTTGGGTAAGCGTATTGCAGGACTTTGAACGTTATAAATACTGGAATTAGCTAAGTAGTTATAACGTTTTTAGATTAATTGTTTTAGAAACTACCGTGTCCATGGGTATTTCCCTGGAAAATATGTCCATGATGGTTCGTTTCGACATGACCGTGCGTATTTCCGTGACCATGATTATCCCCATGACCGTGGCTATGGCCCATTGGATGTTCGTGTATGTAAGCCGATTGTGCCCACATACCCTGATGATGAACAGGACCGCGAGGTATGCCGATGCTGTAGGAGACTTCATCATTTCGACAGCAACTTAACCCACCTAATATGAATGCAACAGCTAAGAAACCCACTGCTAAAAAAGGTAATAATGTGGATAAAGTACTTGCTGTTAGAGTAAATGCCGCAACCGCTAGAGCCGAGGTTGTGCTCATGCTATATAACGCATAGGTAAGCAAGCCGAGCGATGCGATGGCAGTGACTTCAAGGCCGACTATACAACTTAAAAGAAAACAATGGTTTGTTTCATCCTTATTTTGTTTTTTAGCCATTATAAAATCCCCTTAGTAATTTTAAATAACAATCAGATTATCATGTTCAAATTGTTTATCAATCCGAACATGACATTAATTTTAGTTAATCTGATTGGTGTCCTTTTTTAATCCCAACTTAGAGTACCACCTGCTTGATATTCAATTACTCGAGTTTCGAAAAAGTTTTTCTCTTTTTTCAAATCAAGCATTTCACTCATCCATGGAAAGGGGTTCTCAGCACCGGGATATTGCTCAGGAAGCCCTATCTGGCTGAGCCTGCGATTAGCGATGAAATGTAAATACTCTTCAAACATTTCTGCATTCATTCCCAATATACCATGAGGCATGGTGTCTTTAGCATATTGATACTCTAGTTCAACCCCCTGGCGAATAAGCTGAATTATTTCTTCTTTAAATTCGGGGGTCCATAAATGAGGATTTTCTATTTTAATTTGGTTAATCACATCAATACCAAAATTCATATGCATCGATTCATCACGCAAAATATATTGGAATTGCTCTGAAGTACCGACCATTTTATTTCTACGTCCCATAGACAATATTTGAGTAAAGCCTACATAGAAAAATATTCCTTCAAATATGACATAAAAGGCGATGAGATCGCGTAATAACCGTTGATCGTTTTCTACAGTACCTGTATGGAACGTTTCATCCCCTAAACTTTGAGTAAACGGTAATGCCCAAGATGCTTTTGTGGCGACTGAGGGAATTTCACGATACATATTGAATACTTCAGCCTCATCCAATCCTAGGCTTTCAATAATGTATTGATAAGCATGGGTATGTAAAGCTTCCTCAAAGGCCTGGCGTAACAAATATTGACGACATTCAGGGTTTGTAATATGGCGATATACCGCAAGTACCAAATTATTCGCCACTAATGAATCTGCAGTAGAAAAAAAGCCCAAGTTACGTTTAATAATTAAACGTTCATCAGCTGACAAACCATTCGGATCTTTCCACAAAGCAACATCAGCACTCATGTTGATCTCATTGGGCATCCAGTGGTTGGCGCAAGCAGATAAGTATTTATCCCAAGCCCATCGGTATTTAAATGGAACCAATTGATTGAGATCTGCCCGACAATTAATGATTTGCTTATCATCAACCTGAATACGAGCGGCACCCATTTCTAAAGATTCATAACCTGTAGCACCAGTCAGATTTCTTTCTTCGATCATTAAATTATTCATTCTTATCTCCAATTTATTGGCATGCTTCGCAATCAGGGTCCAGTATGGAACATACTTTAGGCTCATCATTGATTTTCACAGCGTTTAAAGCCCCATCGGTAATGGTGGATTTTTCTGCATTAGTTGCACCAAGGCTACGCAAATAATATGTAGTCTTAAGGCCGCGTATCCATGCATGCATGTATAACTGGTCTAATTTTTTGCCTGATGGTTGCGCCATATAAACATTTAAAGACTGAGCCTGATCAATCCATTTTTGTCTGCGGGAAGCAGCATCAACGAGCCAAATTGGGTCAATTTCAAAAGAGGTGGCATAACGGTTTTTTAATTCAGCAGGAATGCGGCTAATGGGTTGCACACTACCATTAAAATATTTTAGGTCGTTAACCATCACCTCATCCCAAATATTTAAGGATTTTAATTCCTTAACCAAGTAGGGATTAATTACGGTGAATTCTCCAGACAAATTGGATTTGACATAAAGATTCTGATAAGTGGGTTCAATGGATTGAGACACACCACAAATATTAGAAATAGTCGCAGTAGGGGCTATAGCCATCACATTCGAGTTACGCATTCCTTGAGTACGCACTTTGATGCGAAGATTTTCCCAATCCATTTTTTGGGAGCGATCCTGCTCCAAATATTGATTACGTGCTTGTTGTAATAAGTTAATGGAATCAATAGGTAATATTCCTTTACTCCACAAAGAGCCTTCGTAGCTTGAATAACTACCTCGTTCTTTAGCTAAATCACAGGAAGCTTCAATAGCGTAATAGCTAATTAATTCCATAGACTCATCAGCAAAATCAATTGCAGCCGGGGAAGCATAATCAATTTTCAATTCGTAAAGTGCATCTTGGAATCCCATCAAACCTAGACCAATGGGGCGATGTTTTAAATTGGAATTGCGTGCCTGAGGTACTGAGTAAAAATTGATATCGATAACATTGTCCAGCATACGAATCGCAGTTTTAACCGTTTGCTTTAATTTATCTCGATCCAGATGACCGTTAACAATGTGTGCAGGAAGATTAACGCTACCCAAATTACACACAGCAATTTCTTTTTCTGAGGTATTTAAGGTAATTTCAGTGCATAAGTTGGAGCTGTGCACAACCCCTGCATGTTGCTGTGGCGAGCGTAAATTACAAGGATCTTTAAAGGTAAGCCATGGATGACCTGTTTCAAACAGCATGGACAACATTTTACGCCATAACTTCACTGCAGAGAGCATTTTCGCGTTTTTTATTTGCCCTGCACGTGCTTTAGCTTCATATTCGGTATAAAGTTTTTCAAATTCTTTACCGTAACAATCATGCAGTCCAGGAACTTCATCCGGTGAAAAAAGTGTCCAGTCCCCATTTTCGCGGACACGCATCATGAATAAGTCAGGTACCCATAAAGCCGTATTCATATCATGAGTACGGCGGCGATCATCACCAGTGTTTTTTCGTAACTCAAGAAATTCTTCAACATCTTTATGCCAACATTCAAGGTAGGCACAAACAGCCCCTTTACGTTTCCCCCCCTGGTTCACGGCGACTGCAGTGGCATCCGCAACGTTTAAAAAGGGAACCACGCCTTGAGATTTACCATTAGTACCTTTTATATGTGATCCCATTGCGCGTACTGGAGTCCAATCATTACCTAAACCACCAGCAAATTTAGATAACAGTGCATTGTCTTTTATCGCACTGCAAATACCATCTAAATGGTCAGGAACGGTAGTTAGATAACAACTGGATAACTGCGGGCGAATCGTACCGGAGTTAAATAATGTCGGGGTGGAGGACATGTAATCAAAAGAAGATAATAGCTTATAAAAGTCTATTGCTTTTGCTTCTTTTTGCTCTTCGCGTAAAGCCAATCCCATCGCTACACGCATAAAGAATGCTTGCGGTAGCTCATAGCGTATGCCCTGATCATGTATGAAGTAGCGATCGTATAATGTTTGCAAACTTAAGTAAGTGAATTGCATATCGCGCTCTGGAAGCAGAGCTTTACCGAGCTGCTCTAAATCAAAATCGGCGAGCTTAACATCAAGGATCCCTTGACGAATACCATGCTGAACATAGGCTTTAAAATAAGCAGGGTAGAGGGTAGCCATTTCATCAAAAGTAGCACTTTCTTGCATTTTTAGCTTATTTAAAGCTTCCATGCGTAAATTATCTAATAATAGTCGTGCGCTTACATAAGTATAATTAGGTTCATTTTCAATAAGCGCTCTGGCTGCCATAATGAGTGCTTTATGTACGTCTTCAAGCTTTGCTTCGTTAAATAGATTTCGTAATGCATCTTTAATAACAGGTTCTTGGCTTACGTGCTCCAGATTACGGCAGGATTCTTCAACGATTGTATTTACACGCTGCATATCCAACGGGCGAAGTTCGCCATTGGGCATGGTGATAAGTAACATTTTATTATCTTGAGCCTGTTTTAAGGTCTCTTGACGTGCCAGACGGTGTTGCTCTCTGTATAATACATAAGCTCGTGCCACTTTTTGATGACCGCCTCGCATTAAAGCAAGTTCAACCTGATCCTGGATATCTTCGATATGAACTGAGCCCCCGGTAGGCATACGACGTTTAAAAGTCTGAGATACTTGACGGGTAAGCTCTTCAACGAGTTGATGGACACGATCGGAAGCAGGGGCTTTACCGCCTTCCTCTGCAATAAATGCTTTCGTAATGGCTACTTTAATTTTTGTATCATCGTAATCTACTACTGTTCCATTACGTTTGATCGTTTTTAGCACACCAGGAGCATTATTTGTCAATTCCAGTTGACTTGTATGCGGCACATCATTTACCGGGTCAAGTATTGCGGACATTTTTCCTCCACGTAGTATGTTGTTATTTTTTTGCAGCCGAACGAATTCTATTCACTATACCCTAGATTATAGCAGAAAACCCAATATATAGGGTCTTTTTAGGATAGACATAACAAGATAATGTGTTTTTGCATTGGGGTCAAGAGAACAAATTGGGGGTATATTGTGGATAAGTTGTGGGTTTGTGACTTTTTTAAAATACCCGTTTAAAAGCAAATGATTACAATGAAGGGTATCAAAGCATAATTTGTGATTTTATATTTTTTTTACCACGATTGCATCACTAACGTTTGAAAAACTATGTACGTTTAATAGGAAATTACCAATATGGGCATAAAGTTGGCTGGAACTACCGCCGTCCAAATTTAGAGCATTGTTACACGATAAGGGAGGCGATTTCATAAGGCGCGCTAAACGATGGGTCGACATGGGTGCATTACTGGTCACCAGAATGATTACTTTTCCTTTATCTGTAATTCCTAAGGCAGAGCGCTCAGCATCACCCGCTTTAAGTGAAGGAATTTTGCCATTAATAAGTAGGCGAGGTCCGCTTTGCATTGCAAAAGAAATTGCCGGGTCGTAATGGAATTTATTTTGGCTAGAAATGTGAGGTCTTTGATTTTTAACATAAAAAATACCCCACCAACTAATCGATTTTATTGGATTTTCTTCTTTGTAATCATTAATTCGAAGCCCTAGTGGATTAAATTTCCGGTCAAAAAAACCACCATTTATGCTGATTAAGGCCCCACTGTGCTCACCAAACTGGTCCGCAGAGGCATTTCTTTGAGATAAGCGGCGTGCGCTTACGATGGATAATTTTGTTTTGGTTAAATCAATGCGAAAAACATGAATATGCGACCAGGGCGTGAGTAATCTACCTGCAAGATCTTGATATTCGATTCCTGAATCTAATCGTTGCCAACCTGCGCTAAGCACTTTAAACGATAAAAACAAACCTGCAAAAAAAATTAAGAAAAATAATCTTCTGTTTACAGGGCGAACATTGGCTTGCGCAGACATGTTATTGTATCCTTATGTGGATATTCATTACCACGGAATCTCTATGCAAATTACAAAGCACCATAGCAATAGTGAAGTACAGAAGTCAACAGCTGAGTTAAATCGTTTAATGGATACGGTAATCGATCTGGCCCAGAAATTTGGCGCAACCGATGCTCATGTTGCGGTAAATAATGATCGCGGATTTTCAGTAGATGTGCGGATGGGGGCTGTTGAAACCGTTACCTTTAATGAAGATAAAGGTAATGGCTTAACGGTCTACATGGGCCACAAAAAAGGCACAGCCAGTTCTACAGATACATCATTGCCTGCATTGGAAGCTATGGTTAAAGCTGCTTGTGATATCGCAAAAGTGAGCACCGAAGATCTATGTTTTGGTTTGCCAGAAAGCGATTTAATGAGCCAACAGCATGCTGATCTAGATCTCTACCACCCATGGGACCTCAACCCGAAAGATGCGATTGATTTAGCTCTAAAGTGTGAAAACCATGCGCTGGGGCTTGATCAAATAATCACTAACGCCGATGGGGTAAATGTTTCATCCTATGAATCCCATCACGGCTTTGTAAATACTAAAGGGGGTAGAGGGATTATTCATAGTACACGCCACGGTTTTAGTTGCTCACTCATCGCCACAACAGGAGAGGAGATGCAACGAGACTATGATTATACCAATGCGCGAAATGCTAAGGATTTACTCGATCCGAAAATTGTTGCAGAGCAGGCAGTAAAACGGGCATTAAGTCGATTGGATGCGTGTCAAGTCGAAACCCAAATGACACCGGTGATCTTCTCTTCGCGCGTGTCTAATGGCTTATTTAGCAATTTTATTAGTGCTATTAGTGGCTCGAATTTATATCGGAAAAATAGTTTTTTAATAGACTCCGCAGGACAACAAATCTTTCCTGAGTTTGTATCTGTATACGAACAACCCCATCTACCGGGTGCTTTGGGAAGCGCGCCATTCGATGGTGAAGGCGTACCTACACGTAACAACCATTTTGTTCAAAATGGTATCGTTCAACACTATGTATTGGGCAGTTACTCTGCCCGTCGTATGGGTTTGCAGACAACAGCCAATAGTGATGGCGTTCATAATCTTACGATTGATGCCAATGCCGAGGGCCTTGAGGAGTTGTTAAAACGTATGGGCAAAGGTTTATTAATAACCGAATTAATGGGACAAGGCGTAAATATTGTCACCGGAGATTACTCACGTGGAGCCAGTGGTTTTTGGGTAGAGCATGGAGAAATCCAGTTTCCAGTCGATGAGATAACGATTGCCGGAAATCTTCGGGAAATGTTTCAAAATATTGTTGCTATTGGTGCGGACATTAATCCAAATATCGCGATGCGCTGCGGCTCAGTGTTAATCAGCAACATGATGCTTGCAGGTAAATAAACCCAGGCAATTGATCAATAACTTGCTTTGTTGGCTCCATATTCTACTATTTGAAATAAGGACAAATGAACGGAGTCAGCATGCGCGGTTTTATCCTTGCAGCAGCACTACTGATTGCACCTCAAGTTTTTGCAGATGAGATTGTGGGCTTTTCCGCATATCAAAATGGCGATTATACCACTGCATATCCTCACCTTATGCAAGCTGCCCGTGATGGTAATGCTGAGGCAATGTACCTGATTGGACAAATGTATCAGTATGGCCAGGGGGTTACTAAAGATGATGCTCAGGCTCTGAACTGGTATCAAAAGTCAGCAGAAAAAAATAACGCATTAGCTGAATTAAGCCTAGGATTTCTTTATGACCTAGGGGAAGGTGTGCCTCAGGATTTTAAAAAGGCATTTGCTTGGTATACCAAAGCAGCAAATCAAGGTAATCCGATTGCACAGCGAAATCTGGGATTGATGTATTCGACAGGAGATGGGGTAAAAGTCGATCATAAGATGGCACTAAAATGGTTTACTAAATCGGCACAACAGGGGTATGCAAAAGCTCAAGTCAACCTCGCCTACAATTATATTATGGGCATCGGCACCGAAAAAAATATCAATAAAGCGCTCAATTGGTATCAAAAAGCGGCTGAGCAGGGCGATGCTAAAGCAGCCTATAGTCTGGGATTGTTATACACAGGTCAGGAGCCTGGCGTAGTCGCTGATGATAAGGCGGCGTATTATTGGTTTGCCCAGGCTGCCAATCAAGGACATATGAAGGCTGCAACTTATCTGGCCTATTATTACCTCAAAGGCTACGGT
>Ga0066256_1005439_pt1 | contig 10539 bp, 2 predicted proteins | sample ThiBio_1000_biof_FD_87107 | JGI IMG/M metagenome (GOLD analysis project Ga0066256, IMG submission 87107) | Wastewater bioreactor microbial communities from Cape Town, South Africa - Thiocy_expt_1000_biof (version 2) | ecosystem: Engineered > Bioreactor > Thiocyanate-remediating >... | reverse complement strand
GCGGTAGGAGGCATTTACCGGCAGCAGCGTTGCACCGCCGCCCACCATCACAGCCGACGACGCATTCACCAGGCTGACGTTGATGGCAGCGGAGTAGGTAGGGTCCGCGGCGGCACGCCCGGCCGCCGTCACCGCTGGCAGCAGGGAGCCACCGCCGCCGCCCGCCAGCCACCCTGCACCGTCAATAAACGACCCCGGCAGCGCCAGCCACTCTGCCGTCAGCGCGTCGCCGTCGCCATCCGCCACGGTGGCGGACAGCGACACGGCAGCAAAGCCTGGGCTGCCGTCCGCGCCCGCTGGCAGCGCCCACGTGGTGTCATTACTCGCCAGCGTCACCACCGGCGCCGCGTTGCACGTCACGTTGACGGGGACCGCCACGGTGGCAGCGGTGCAGTAGTCATCCGCCGCCATCTCCCACACATACGTGCCCACCACCGTGGGGGTAAAGTGCGTGCCTGGCGCAGAGGCATTGGCAGCGGCTACCGTGTGCGGCAGCAAGCTGCCAGCGCGCGCCGCCTCCACGTCGTCGCCGCTGTAGTACGGTGACGCCGACACCCCGGCGCGGTGGCCGCCCGCAGCCAGGCGCGCGCGCCACACCGCGGCAGCCCACGCCGCAGGCGAGGACGCGGAGGTGGCGCCCGACGGGCGGACGGCAGGCGTGTGGGAGGTCAGTGACCAGGCAATGCGCAGCTCCTCGCCGGCGGGGTCAGCGGCGGTGGAGGTGAGGGACACGTTAGCAAAGCCGCGCCATGCGATGCCGCCGTCGCTGAGCGCCACAGTCTCCAGCCCCTCTGCGCCGCCAAGCCAGGCGCTAGAGAAGGCGGGGGCGCCGGCGGCGGCAGTGGCGGTGGGCGTGTCGTCGCACGCCACCACCACCGTCACGTTGGCAGACGTGGCTGAGCAGCCATCCGACACGGCGGCAGTGATGTGGAAGGTACCCACCGAGGCAGGCACAAACTCCGTTGCGTGCCCTGTGGTGGCATTCAGGCCGACCAGGAATGGGGTGCCGGTCGTTGCCTCTGGCACCAGCCGGAACGCGCCGTCGGGCGGCAGCATGCTGGCCACGCGCACCGGCGCCGTGTATGGCAGGCTGGCGTTGTAGCCAACAAACGCCGCGACGGCCCATGCCGTCGTCAGCGTGTCGGCGCCGTCCACGTCAGACGACGCCCCAGCATCCAGCACCACAGGCGCAAACCCGGCGGCGCGCCCGCGCCACAGCACCGTTACATTGACGCCGCCCGACAGCGCCAGCACTGGCGGCGTGTTGCAGGTAACCACCAGCACCACCCAGTCGTTGGTCGCAAGGCAGCCGTCCGCGGCAGCGACGCGGATGCGGAAGGTACCGGGCCCCGCCGGCACCAGCGTCAGGTTAGCGGTGGCGTTGCTGCCCGGCAAAAACGTCGCGGCGACGTCCGGCGCGCCGCCGCTCGGCGCCAGCCACACCGGCGTCACCACGCTGCCTACGCCGCCACCGCCCGCCGGTGCCGGTGTCGCAGGCGCAGGGGTGAATGTTGACCCGCCGCCGGACGCGGTGTACCACGTCACTGCCACCGCGTCGCCCTCCGGGTCCACGCCCACCGCCTCAAACGTGACGGCGGGGAAGGTGGTACCATTAAACGCCACGGTGGCCGCCAGGGCAGCGCCTGCCGCGCTTGCTGCCGGCGCGCTGGTAACAACGCTGCCGCCCGACGCGGTCACACCCAGGCCCAGCGTCACCGGCTCATTGCACGCCGTGAACACCATGGCGCTTGCCGCCGACACGCTGCAGCCGTCGTTCACGTTCATTTGCACCGACGTGTTCCCCACAAACGCGGGCGCATACGACGGGCTGTAGGTGCCATCGTTGGACAGGGCGGAGCCGTCGGCGCCGCCGGCGTACACCACACCGGCGTCATACGTGTACCACTGCGACGGCGCAGATGGCGGCGGCGAGGTCAGCGGAACGGTGCCGTTGCCAGCCGCCACCACCGGCGTGGCGGAGGTGTTGAAGTAGGTGCGGCGCGCCAGCACCCACTCAAACAGCAGGACGTCGTTGTTGGCGTCGGTGGGTGTCTGCGTGGCGCCCAGCGCGGCGGCATGGAAGCCGGACGCGCGGTTCACCCAAGCCGCCAGCGCGCCGGCGCCCACCGCCGCCACGGGCGGCGTGTTGCACACGGTGGTGACGGTGGTGGTGGCAGTGACGGCGGTGCAGCCGTCCGAGTACGTGAGCGTGACGTTGTAGGTGCCCAGCTTGGTGGGTGTGAAGGACGGCGTCAGCGTCTGGTAGGCGCCACTCGGGTAGCCCAGCTCCGCCGGGGTGCGGCGTGCGGCGCGCACGCAGGTGAGCGATGCAGTGGCGGCACAGGTGCGCGCCTGCAGGTTATAGCGCGCCGCCGTGGTGAGGTACGCGGCACCCACCTGCGTGGACAAGCTGGCGTTGGCCTGCGTCCAGTTGGCGCACAGCGCGGCGGCGTCAGAGGCGGCGGGCAGCAGCAGGTTGCCAGACAGGTCGCAGCCGTTGAACACGACGGCGCTGCCGGTGTCGCGGCCAAACTCGTCGTACTGGATGGCCGTCAGCAGGTTGGCGGAGGTGAGCTTAGTGGCGCACTCCGACCCGCACGCCACCTTGTTGTCGCGCCCAATGCCTGCCACCGTGGTGTACCCGCCCTTGTAAGCGCCCATGCTGTACAGCGGCGCATCCAGCGGCAGGCGCGCCGCCGCCGCCGTGCCCACCGTCGCGCTGCGCGGCACACACAGATGCGCGATGTAGTCGGTGGGGAACGGCAGGCGCGCGGCGGCGGCATGGTAAGCGCAGATGGCGTCGCCGCCTGCCGCGCCGGCAGCAAAGCTGTCGCTCGGCCCCCCCCCCCGCCCCCCCCGCGCGTTGGCGGCGCCCCGCAGGGCCCCCCCGTACCTGGAGGGGGGGGCCCCCGGGGGGGCGGGGGCCCGCCGCGCCGGGCCCGCCAACCCCGCCCGCCACATTGGCGCCTGGCACGGCAGAGGACGTGAAGTTGATGGACCAGCCGATGCGGGTGGTGAGGGAGTCACGCGCCGCCTCGCCGGCGTCTCCGCCCGCTGATGCCGGCGACCCGCTGCCGCTCAGCGACACGGAGCCCCACAGCGACGCCTGGCTGTATACCACCGTCTGCGGCGTGCTCACCGCCGCGGTGGGCGGGCTGTTGCATGCCAACGTGACGTTGGCGGCGGCCGCCATGGACACGCACTGCTGCGTGACGCGCAGCGTGGGGCGGTAGGCGCCTGCCAGTGAGCCGCCCAGGCTGCCAGCGGCAAACGGCTTGCTGCCATTGAATGCCAGCTGCGCCAGCGTGGCGCTCGTGTTCAGGCTGGTCGGCGCCGCAATGCCGACCGTGGCGCCGGCGGGCGGGTAGTACGGCGAGGCAGGCGGTGCGGTCGCCCAGGTCCACGCATACGTCTCGCCGACGTGGCCGTACACGGAGGTGGCGTTGAGCGTCAGGTGCGTGCCGCAGCTACCGGCAGCTGGGTCGGCACACACCACTGCCTCCGACACGTTGTAGCTGGCAGCAGGCGTGGCCGGCGGCGGGTACGCATACCGCGAGCCGGTGCGCGCATTCCAGGTCACCGCCACCGGCGGGCTGTGCACCACGACGGCGGGCGGCGACCCGCAGCTGGCGGTGGCGGTGACGTTCACGCTCGACGACGCGCAGCCGTCCGACACCGTCAGCGCCAGCACGTACTCCGACTCCAGCGCGCCGCCGTGCAGGTCGGCGTCCACCGTGAAAATGGAAGCGGGCGGCGTGAACACAATGATGGCGGGGGAGGTGGCGTCGCCGGCGAGGGCGGGCAGGGTGTGCAGCGCGGCGGCAGCCTCGGCAGGCGACGGCACCACAGTGGCGTTGGTGGCAGCCGAGTGCACGGCGATGAACCGCCAGGTGTAAGTGGCAATGTCGTCAGCACCATCGGGGTCCCAGCTAAAGCTGCCATCCAGCAGCAGCGCGCCAAAGCTGGCACTGCCGGCGTCGTACACCAGCGGCAGAGGGCCAGACTCGCCGCCGCGCACCGCTGCCACCGGCGGCGCGTTGCAGGTCACCCACACGCGTGTGGTGGCGGAGGTGGTGGAGCAGCCGTCCGACACGGACACCGACCAAACGTACTCGCCGTTGACGTCCGGCAGGAAGGAGGTGAGGGCGGCGGCCGGCGCCAGCGCCGCTGTAACGGACGAGCCAGCAGGCGCGCTGACCAGCTCCCAGGCGTATGCCAGTACGTCGCCGGCGTCGGCATCAGTGGAACCCGTGGCGTCCAGTGCCACTGGTACAAACGCATTGTGCCGGCCGCGGCGCGCCACTGCGTCGGCGCCGGCGGAAGCGTGTGGTGGCGCGTTGCACACTACCGACACCGCCACGTCTGCCATCCAGGTGGTGCAGTTGTCGGTCACCGCCAGGGTGAAGGCGTAGATGCCTAGCACGTCGGGCACAAAGTAGGCGTGCGACAGGGAGGAGGCGTTGTACAGCGTGGCGTAGGTGGCGGAGGTGGCGCAGAAGATGCGCTCATTAACCAGCGTGGTAGGGTCGTCCTCGCACGGCTGCGCCATGTCGCCTGCATTTGCCACGGCGCCGTCTAGGCCGACGGGGAAGCCGCCGTTTGCCGCCACCGCCACGTCGGTGTGGTTGATGCCCGTCCATGCCACCCGCAGCGGCGCGGTCAGGTTGGCGGCGCTCCACACGCGCCCTGTCGCGGCTTCCATGACGGCGCCTGGCAGGTACACCGGCGGCGGCGCGAGTGCACCAACGCGGGCTGGGAATGCCAGCGGCGTGCCCATCGGCATCAGCACCACGCCGCCGGGCGGCGGGGACGGCAGGTAGGCGGTGGCGCACGAGGCGGTGAGTACGGTGGTACCCACTGCCTCGCCGCACCCGTCAGTTACATGCAGGTCAAACGCGTACACGCCCGGCACGTCCGGCGTGAAGGTCGCGGTGTAACGCACAAGGTGCGCCGGCGTGCCGGCCGGTGCAGCCGCCAGGGCGGCACGCGACCCCGCCGGCGCGCGTGCCACCACCCAACCACCAGCGCCCCAGGACGGCACCACCGTGGCGCCGGGCGTCAGGGTGACAGCTGGGAACGGCGCCCCCGTGACGTCATTGCGGCTGCCGCTGACGACCGCCAACGCCGGCGGCGGCGCTGCCACCAGACTCGTATTGCACACCGCCGCCACCGTCACATTCGCAACGCCCCCACTGCCACAGCCAGGCTGTGCCGCTGCCACCTCCAGCACATACATGCCAGGTACGTCAGGTGTGAAAGCAGCAAGCGCGGCGCCCGACTTGGTGAGACGGGCGGCGCTGCGTGGCGGCGCCGCCACCACGCTCCAAGTGTGCGTCAGGACGCCCGCCGCCGCTGCTGCCGACGACCACGCGCTTGTGCCGGCGGGCGGCGCCAGGCTGCTGCCGCTAGCATTCAGCGCCACGGACGGGAAGCTGCCGCCGGTGGCGCCCCATTGCCATGTCAATGCCGTGGCGTCATGCGGCACCGTCGTCACCGCCGCCGTCACGCCGCCGCCGCACACGACATGCACCTCCACCACGTCCTCATACACGCCGCACGCCGACGCCGCCGCCACCTGCACCGCGTACGACCCCGGCACGTTTGCCACAAAGCTGGCGCCCGCCAGCGTGTCTGCCCCCTCAATGCTACTGCTGTATCGGCACACCTCTGTGTATGTGTTGGGTTGGGGTGGGGGTGAGGGGTGAGATGGAGGTGTTGTGGCTGCCGTTGGCGTAGTAGTACGACCAACATACCTGCCGCATTGCACGCTGGCAACAGGAGCGCCAGCGACGCGGCAGCGAGGGCTGCCACGCCCGCGCTCACTCGCGCCCGTGCCGCCATATCGCTGCGCAGGTCGTTTCCCTCCCGTCCGTCTGTCGTGGCCTCGTTTGGAAGGTCTGCAGGCTGCTGCCGCCACTACCGCCGCGGCGCCGCAAGCGGCGTTGGATGGCACTGTTAGCTTGGCCGTTGTAGCCACTAACACTCTTGCTTCACCTGCGCGGTGTGTAAGTTGGGGAGGACGGGCAAGTTGGTGTTGTAGTAGCGACCAGAACCGTACAACCACGTGGTGCGCGCCTGCCTTCGTGGAATAGGCACCTCTCGTGCTGCCGCCACTGCCACCGCAACAATGCCGCCCCCTTGATTGCAGCTGCTGCTCAGTACCGGGCGTTTGCACCGCTTCCACCCTCGCCGACACATCCCAGCTCACCTACCGCTACCGCCGCCGCTGCTGTTGTCAGGTTGCACAGGTTGCACTTAATATTTACACAAAACCACCGCTCGGACAGCTCCACCAACACACGGGGCAACCGGGTACGTACCTCACCCGCGCGGTGCTGCCATTAAATTGTGTTGCGCGGGCTGCCGCGCACCGACCGGCTTGTAAGTCCAGCAGCTCCGGCTGTGACATAATGACCACCGCCGCTGTCAACGGCTCGGCTGCTCCTCAGGCTGTCGTCCAGTAACGGACACTTTGTTCGGCGCCAAATTACAACCGCAAGCCCGCCGACTTGGACCGCACAACCCGCGTGCACGCATACCCCGCGTGACGTCCGACGGTCTGCGCATAAAAACGTGTTCATCGCTGCCCCACCGACGGTGCTTTTACGTGTTGACTGCGTCGAGTAGGCAGCGAGAGAGAATTAGCCGTTGGTGACCGTTGGCGACTGATGGGCGGGCAACCTGGCAACAGGTGGTGGGACGGCATGATACCTGCAGGGGTAGGTTGGGATGGACGATGGCATTTGTTAAGCTGTGGCAGCTGTGCATGGCTGGTGTACTTATGAACGTGGCTGGACTGCTGGAGTGTGATAACAGTGTGTGAATAAATCAAATATTTGCTACAAACCACCAAGAGGACACCATGGAGGCGCCCACGCAGAGCGCACTGCTGCTGCGGCTGTGCGAGTGCCGGCCGGGCGAGGTGGTGGATGGCGCCACGGGCGGCGGGCGGGGTGGCGGGACCGCGGCGGCGGGTGGGACGCCGCTGGGGACGGCTGTGAGCGCTGCGTGGGACCCCACGCATGCACACCGGGTGGGTGTGCTGTACTCCTCTGGCACACTGCGGCTGTGGGACGTGGTGGCAGACGTGCACCGCGACTTTGCGTTGTACATCCCGGCGTCGGGCCTGCCACTGGGCGGCGGCGACGTGGTGCGTGTGGCTGACCGGCGGCTGGTGGCACCCATTGCGCAGTTTGAGTTCCTTCCCTTCCGCCCGCCGACGCACAGTCGTGGCAGTGGCGGCAGTGGTGGCGGCCTTCCCCGCATTGCTTTCACGCTGCGCCGCAGCGCCAGCTTGTACATTGCAGACCTGCCGCCGGGCGCGCCCACGTCGCCCGCGGCGCAGTCGGCACTGCCCACGGCTGCCGTGTATGACGACCACTACATGCGCGGCAGCCGCGTGTATGAGTGCGCCGCGGCGCTGCCGGCGGCGGCGACCGCCATGACATCGTGGCTAGTGAGCGCGGCGCCCACGCCCATGGCGGCGCTGGCAGTGGGTTGCGACGACGGCAGCCTGGCGGTGTGGCTGCTGTCCACCGCGTTTAACCCCGAGACGGTGGTGGGCATGCGGTCACTGCGGGACGCCAGCCCCGGCATGATCCGCGCGCTGCAGCTGACGCCTACCGCGGCGGGCAGTGCGCTGACCCCCGCCGCTGCCGCCGCCGGCGCTGGGGCTGATGCTGGTGAGCCGCCCAGCGTGCGTACGGCGGCGCATGGCGGGCGGGTGCGTGCGCTGCGGGCGCTGGCGCTGGCGGGCGAGGGCGATTGGGCCGGCGGCGGCGGCGACGACGCGGCGGCTCGTGGCGGTGTGCGCACGGGCGCGTATGCGGCTGCACGCGCAGGCGCGGCGGCACCTGCCAACACGCTGCTGGCATCTGCCGGTGATGACGGCCGCCTGCTGCTGTGGCGCGTGGATGTGAGCCCGCCGGTGGCGCCCTTTGCACCTGGCCCCTCCACCCTGCTGCTGCACCCCGACGCGGGGTGGGAGCGCAGTGCGGCAGCCAGCCGTGCCGCCCCATTTGCTGTCTCCCTTACACGCCTGCTTGCCATGCCTACTGACGGCACGCCCGTCACGGCGCTGGCGTCTACGTCCTGGCCGCTGGCGAGTGAGGACAGCGTCGGCCGCTTCCTGTCTGCTGCCGCCGCCTTTTCCAGCCCGCAAGCACAAGCTGCTGCCGCGCCGTGGCGTGTGGGCGCCGCGTACCACTGCCGCGCGCTGCTGGCGGCTGGCGCGGGCGACGGCAGCGTGACAGTGTGGGAGGTGCTGGTGCCGCGCGGCACGGCATCCATCATGGATCTGCGGGAGGCCGGCGGCGCGGCGGTGGGTGTGGCAAGCGGGGCAGACCGGTACCGTGGGCGCGCTGCGGTTGCCGCGCCCCTGCCAGCAGTGCGCCTCATTGGCCTTGTCACCGCTGGCAGCGTGGACCCGGTGGCAGCAGTAAGCTTGGCGCCGCCGGCAGCAGCACCGGCGGGCAGCAGCGGCAACCCGTATGAGCTGGCGGTGGGTGGCGTGGATGGCGCCGTGTCGGTGTACTCGCTGGATGGCGTGACAGCTGGCGGCAGCGGAGGCGAGGGTAGCGGTGATGGCGGCGGCAGCGCAGGCCCCGTCATCTGCCGCCTGCGTGGCATTGCAGGCAACCGCACCGGCACCGACCCCGCCAGCTTGGCGGTAGTAGCCGCCATGTCGCACGAGGCGGCCATGCTGGCACACCTACCAGTTGCACAGCAGGCGCGTGGCGCTGATGCACCGCCGGCGCTAGGTGCCGGTGTGACGTCGCGGTATACTACTGCGCTCACGGCAGCAGCGCTGGCGGGGCTGCAGCGCGCACTGGTGGCGTGCAGCTTTAATGCGGCGGCGCCCGGCGTGGACGTGGACGCCGACATCAGCGCCGCGCTGCTGGCGGTGAACGGCGCTGGCGAGCTGAGCCTGTGGCCGCGTGACGCGCTGCCGGGCTCTGCGCCGGTAGGCGACGACGGCAGCGAGTGGGACGACAGCAGTGCGGGCGGCGGGGACATTGCTGCCGCCGGCGGCATGCCAGAGGACGCGTGCGGCCTGCGCCCTGCCCACGTGCCGTCCATGGCATCGGTGCTGGCAGGCGAGCCGGTGCCGTATGCACAACGCCCGGCGCCAGCCTTTGATGATGACAGCTCCGGCGTCGTGACGCCACGTACGGGTTCAGTGGCGCAGTTTGCTGACGCACCCGACGCCGCACCCCGCGCCGTCGCCGCTCATCAACCCAGTGGCGGCTCCCCTGGCGTCAAGCCGCCGCTGCAGCCGGCACCCATGGCCGCCGCCGTCTGTGGTCCAGTGTATGACGATGACGATGACGATGGTATTGACGGTGGCGGCGGCGATGGTGGTGCCGGCGGGCCGCCCCAGTCGCGCGTGCTGGCAGACACGGCAGCGAGCAAGATGCGGCGGTCGGCGGTGGCAGCAGAGGCGGCAAGCGGGGGCAGTGGCAGCGGCCGGCGGGCGCGGTCCAGTGATGCAGCCGCCAAGGACTACCTGCGGCACGCGGCTGCGGATGCGGTGCGCAGCGCGTATGAGCCGGCGGTGGAGGGCCACCACACCTCCACCCTCACCGGTAAGCCGCTGTACCACGCGCAGCACATCCCCGCCGCCCTTGCCGCCGTCGCCGTCCCGGCGCCCGAGCGGTGGCTGATGCGCCTGCAAGCATCTGTGGCGCGTGACCTGGAGGTGGACCCCGCGGCGCTGGACCTCCTCAACGCCAGCGCGGGCTCGCGTGCCGGCAGTGCGCCACGCCGGCGCGCCGCTGCCACCTCTACCTCGCCGCCGCCACCGAGCAGTCGGTCAGGCGGTGCCCCCGCGATGGATGCCACCAGCGCGTCTGCTGCACGTGGCGCCGCCGCCATGCTACACAGCGACGATGGCGATAACAACGGCGGCGGCGGCGCTGACACGCCCAATCCGCGGCCGCTGAGTGCCGGGTGCAAGAACCCTGCGCGCGTGGCTGCTGCGCTGCTGCGTGACGCGGCCGAGACGGTGCGCGCGTCTACCATCCTGGCGCGCTCCGTGGACGGCCATCTGACGGCGGTGGATGTGCACCCCGACGCCGTCGGTGTGTACAACCGCATTGCGGCGCGCGGACCAGAGGCGCACCACCACATGGTGGCGCCCACGGTTGGCTCCTCGGCTGCCATCCTGGCGCGCATTGCCGCGCTGGAGGCGGCCACCTTTGACGTGCCAGCTGCCGTGCGTGCGGCGCTGGCGGCGCGCGGGTGCACCGACCGCGTGGTGGCAGCCGGTGTTGCAGCGCGGCTGGCAGCAGGAGCTAGCGGACCGGCGGGTTCGAGACGTCCCCGAGGGGGTTGGCGGACGCCCGGGTGGGCAGGCGCTTTGGCCAGCGGGGCCAGCGGTGCGCCCTCGTCGTCAATGACGCCGGGGAGGCAAAGGATTTGGTCGAAGCACCCGGCGACGCCAACGAGACCAGCGCCGAAAACCTGCTGGAAAACCACCGATTGACAGCAGCCCTCCCGGTCTCACCAAAGGACCCCGGCACCGCCATGGAGCCGGGGTTT
>Ga0066256_1005438_pt1 | contig 10540 bp, 3 predicted proteins | sample ThiBio_1000_biof_FD_87107 | JGI IMG/M metagenome (GOLD analysis project Ga0066256, IMG submission 87107) | Wastewater bioreactor microbial communities from Cape Town, South Africa - Thiocy_expt_1000_biof (version 2) | ecosystem: Engineered > Bioreactor > Thiocyanate-remediating >... | reverse complement strand
GGGGGGGGGAGGGGGGTGTGGGGGGGGGTGGGGGGGGGGGGCGGGGGGGGGGGGGGGGCGGTGGGGGGGGGGGCGGTGGTGGGGGGGGGGGGGGCGACGGGGGCGCGGGGGGTGGGGGGGGGGGAGGGGGGGGGGGGGGGGGGGGTGGGGGGGGGGGTGGAGGGGGCGGGGGCGGTGGCGGCGGCGGCGGCCGTGGCGGCGGACGTGGTGGTGGCGGAGGGTGGCGTGGACGCGGCGGCGGTGGCGGCGGCGGGCACTAGGCCCCAAGCCTGCTGCTATCGATTTGCAAAAGGCAGCGCAAACGTTTGAAACGGGGCGCAACACCACCTGCTGCTGCACACACGCACGCCAGGGATCACGCAGCGAGGGGGGAGCGAAAGGCAAGCTAGCGGCTGCTATCGCGGAGCGCCTGGCCGCCGGCGGCATCAGGCGGAGGACGCAGCAAGGCTGCGGCACGGCACAAGGCACAGCACCGCGCAGGGTGCAGTCACGTGTGGGGGGTGGCAGGGTGGTAAGGAACAAACAAGCACGCGGGGCTGGCAGCGGGCGGCAAACAGGCACACACACGCCACGGTGGTCCAGGGTTGTAAGACGGCCGGGGTGTGTGGGGTCTGGCAACTGCCCGGTGCGCAACGTAGTCGATTAGTGCTTGTCCACCACGGCGCGGCTGCCGCGCTCCTCCGTCAGCTTCACCCACTCGCCGTGCGTCTCCTCGATGAGCTTCTCGGCGTACGCGCGCTGGCGCGCCTCGCCGCCAAACGCAAACTCGTTGAGCGTGGGCATCTTGTAGTGGCGCAGCCAGTGGTGCAGCGCCTCCACCGCGCCCGGCATGTGCACCTTCACGTCGTCAATGTCGTTCAGCAGGGGCGCCAGCGGGTCGGAGATGTTGATGCCGATCAGCTTCCAGTCCGTCTCGCCCGAGTCGATCATGCCCAGCACGCCCAGCACCTTCACCGCCACGATGGAGCCGGTGGACCACATCTTGGCGCCAATGTCCACGATGTCGATGGGGTCGTTGTCGCCGATGGTGCCCGTCTCGGGCGACACGAACTTGGGGTTCTCCCACGTCTGCGGCACCGCGCCGTAGTTGAACAGCATGTCGCCGTACGTGTACTCGCGCAGCGTGCCGTTCTTCACGTCCTGCTTGATGGGGTTGTACTCCTCTGTCGTCGCGATCTCAAACTTGCGGCGCGACCACTTGGGGATCTCGCAGATCATGTTGTACGTGCCGTCCGGGTTGCGGTACGGCACGTCGTGCCACGGGCTGATCTCCACCTTCTCGCCCGCCTCCGTGTCGGTGTAGAACCGCACGCGGAACTCCAGCGACGGGAACACGCCGCTCGTCTCCACGTAGATGCGGCCCACCGCGGGGTTGGACACCTTGGCCATCACAAACTTGAACCGCGCCTGGTACCACCGCCGCTTCTTGTCGCGCTCCTCCAGGCTGCGGTGCCGCCGCCCCACCGGCGCCACCACGCCGCCGCTGCTGCTGCCAGCACCGCCACTAGTAACCTCCGTGCCGCTCCGTGACAAAGCGCCGCCGGCACCACCGCTGGCACCACCGCTGCTGCTGCCGCGCTGGCTGGGGTGCACGCCGTCCCAGTACAAGCAGAACGACTCAAAGTCGATGGCGTCACGCCCGCCGCCAATGTCCCGCACCGCCTCCGCCGCCTCCTCCTCCGTGATCGGCTCCCCCAGCTTCTCGTGCAGCGCGCGCAGCTCGCCCGCGCTCACGCCCGTGTTGTCCTTGTCAAACAGGCAGTAGATGGCGCGCATGGCCGCCATCTCCACCGCGCTGATGCGCACCTCCTTGCCGCTCGGCAGCAGGCTGCGGTTGGGTTGGGTGGTGGGTTGGTGGGGTGGGAGTGGCCCGAGTGGGGGCATAGAGCAAACGCGCGCGCCGCTACCACCCGCCGCCGGGGGACACGTACGAGATCTTGCGCGACAGCATGGGGTGCGAGGTGGGCAGCGCGGCGTCGGCGCCATGTGACGTGCCGGCGTGGGGACTGATAGGCTCCCCCGTCGCCGCGTCGGTGTGCGAGAAGGCGTACAGCTCCCCCCCCCCCCCCCCCCGCCCCCGCCGCCGCCCCCGCCCCCCCCCCCGCCGCGGGCGCCGGTCCCCGGCGGCGGCGGCGGCGGCGCCCGTGCCGGTGGGGGTCCCCGCCATGATGATGCGCGCCAGCCGCCGCTGCGGCAGGGGCGGTAGCAGCAAAGGACACGACGCGGCCGCTGCCGCCGCCCTCCGGCGTTGACGCCGCAGCAGGCGCAGCCGAGTCAGCCATGGGACCTGCGCGTAGTGGTGGTGTGATGGTTTGGCGGGTGGGTGTGGCAGGATGGTGGTTTGGCGGGTGGTGTGGGTGGTGTTGCTTTGGCGGGCAACGATCATCCACCACTCCGAAACCAGTGGTGTCAACACCCAGCAGCAGTGGATGTGCCAAACTAATAATGAAGCTGCCCAGCAACCCATTCGTTGCCGCACAAGGCCGTTGGCACTACTCGGGAGTTGCTGGGACCTGCTTGGCAGGGGGGCTGGCACCGGACTCGTGTCTTTCGTGGTGGTCGTGACACGTGGTCTGATGGCCCACCCATCAGTCAGTCAGTGGCATTCCACAAAGCTGCTGCGTCCATCAATAACACCAATCACAGCACCCGTCTGAGTGAACGCCCCATCACTGGCAGCTCCAGCCAGTGGCAGCTGCAGCCAGTGGCGTCAGTCAGCAGCGTGTAACCAGTAGCAGTAGTAGCTGCTGCACGGGGGAGGCGAGAAACCACTGGTCGTGGCTCGCCAACCAGCGAGCTGCCAACAGCAACGACCAGTGGCTCGCCGCTCGACAGCAGTAGGCAGCCAGCAGCCACCTAGCAGCCAGGCCCAGTAAGCAGCAAGCTAGACCAGTCGTCAGTCGCCAGTAGACAGGGACCAGTGAGCAGTAGTAGGCAGCAAGTGAGAGACCAGTAGAGAGAAGAGACCAGTAGAGAGACCAGAGCAGAGAGAGAGAGGGTGTGATTGTGGGGTGGGATATATAGCTACACAGACTACGCACAGCGGTAGAGGCGGCAGGGGGACTAGAAACCTGCACCACAACAAGTGCGCGCGGCGTGGGCGGGTGGCACCCGCGCGTATCCCATTTTACTACCTGGATACCCACCCCCTCTCGCCTCCTACCCTCTCTATCTTTCGCTTCTTTTCTCTATCTTTTACCTCGTGATACAGTGGTTACGATGATGACTGCCACGCTGTCACGCGCCGCGCGTGGCCGCCATTTAATGACCCGCCGGCCCGGGACTACCCACGCCCTCGCGTGAGTTTCCAGCCCCATTTGTCTGCCCTTGCGTGCGCGTACACGAGGGCGAGAGGTGAGAGCACCATCAGTAGGCAGCAGAAGAGGAGAAGGAGAGGGAGGGGAGCCAGCAGAGGTATGATAGTAGGAAGGAGTGGAGTGAGAGGAGGAGGAGGAGAGGGGGCTGTACTGCCGCAGTAGGGTGGAAAGGCAAGGGCAGTAACAAGAGGGTGAGAGGAAGAGCAGGCGGAGAGGGAGTGAGAGCCCTATGAGTATATGAGGCAGCGAGAGGCAGGGTGAAGCCGCTGGTCAAGGGACGGTCGGCAACGCTCCACTCCCACACCTCACCCACTCACACACGATGGCGGGCCATGAGTCAGCACTGGACGCCATCTTCTCGATAGACGATGACGCCGGCGACGTCCTCGCCGTGCCGGCGTCCGTCGCCGCTGTTGTCGCGGCTGCACCGCCGCTGTCCTCACCAGTGGTGGCCCCTACGTCGCCGCCTGCTGCAGCGGCGGCCACGACGATCACTGCACCACCGCCACCGTCCGCCACGTCGGCCACATCAGCCACACCGGCACCCGCGCCCGCACCAGCAACAGGAGATGCGTATGCAGGAGACTGGGCGGGGGAGGGCAGCGGCGGCGGTGGCGCGCCGTCAGGTGCCGCGGCCGCCGACCTCAGTTCGCAGCTGGATGACATCTTTGCTGACCTGGAGCGTGAGGAGGCGGCTGTGTTGGGGTCACCCAGCCGCGCCACTGCGGTTGCAGCGCTGGCTACCCTCACGGTGCCGCATGCACCACACACGGAGCCGGCTGCGGACGCCGGCAGTAGTAGCGGCGGTGTGCGCCCCCCCACGCCGCCGCTTATGACCGCCCGCCCCGCCCCCCTCGCCCCCCCCTCTGCTGCCTCGCCGCGCCCCGTGCGCGGCCCACGCCGCGGCGGCGGCAGCGTGGGCGGGGGGGGCGGTGGTGGTGGGGGGGGGGGGGGCGCCCCCCCCGGGTCGCCAACCGCCATTTTGGCGGCGTACGCGGCGCGGCGGCGGGGCGAGACAGGGTGGACGGCGGAGGAGGAGGCACGGGCTGCGGTGGTACTGGGTACACCTGCCGCCGCCACTGAGGACGTCGGCGGGTGGGATGGCGTGGTGACGTGCGCGGTGGCGCACGGGTTTTGGCCGCCCGCCCTCCGCCCCGCCGCCTGGCTGCGCCTGCTGCCTGCCGCGGGTTACCGCCGGCGTGGCAGCACCGCGCCGCCGCACGTGCGCGACGGCGTGCGGCGCGAGCTGGAGGCGGCAGTGTATGCCAACCGGCGCACGACGGTGGCGCCGCCGCTGCCGGTGGATGACGCGACAGACGCCATCGCCGCTGCGCTGGCGGGGTGGGGCGTGGAGCAGTGGCACGGCGTGGGTGCGCTGTTTGCGCTGGCGTGCGCCGCGGTGGAGGCCGCAGCACGCGCGCGCGACGGCGATGGCAGCAGCAGCAGTGGCAGCGGCAGCGGCGGTGCAGCATCACCACCGCCGGCGGCAGCACAGGTGACCGCGCTCATGGAGGGTCTGGTGGCAGCATGGTGCCGTGGCCCGCCGCCGACGCCTGACGGTGCAGCACCACCTGCGCCGGCTGCCGCCGCCGCCGCTGCCGCTGCTGGTGCCGGTGCACCACATGACGGCGGTGAGGATGCGGAGGCGGATTGGAGCGCGGAGCCGGCGGCCGCCGTGTTGGGTGGCGCACCGCCCGTGTCGCGCCGCCTGCATGAGGCGCTGTACGCCGTGCTGCGGTACACTGAGCCCGAGCTCACCGGCTCCCTGGATGCCATTGTGCCTGGCTGGTGGCGCGCTGACGACGACGATGCCCCCTTTGCTGCCGCCGCCGCCGCCGCCGCTGCCTCTGACGTGCCTGCCCCCTCGTCACCATCCGCTGCCGCCGCGCCGCCAGACGGCGCCGCGCCGCGCCTGCGTGGCTGTGTGCCGGCTACGTGGCTTTCTACCGCCTTCCTGTGTGCCACCGGCGGCAATGGCGTGCCGGCGGTGGAGCTGCTGCCGTGGGTGGACCGCCTGCTGCTGGCGCTGGCCACCGACGGCAACGCGCCGGTGCGCGCCTCATCCACCCGCGCCGCCCACCACGCGCCGCTGGCGGTGGCAGCGGCGCAGCGCGCCTCCACGCCCCTTGTGTGGCCGCTGCTCTCCTCCTCGCCCGTCGCGCTGGCGTGCGTGCTGCAGGCGGCGGCGCTGGTGATGCAGGAGGCGCCGTCGCTGGGCGTGGTGGTGTCCAACCACCGCCACCTGGCGGCGGGCGGCGACGCGGCGGCACACAGCCGGCGTGGCACCGCCGCCTACCTCGTGCGCCTCACCCTGGATTGCGCCCTGAAGAACGCGGTGGAGGCGCGCGGCACCGTCGGCGTGTCGCTGGCGCCGGTGGCGGTGGGCGGCGGCGCATCCAAGATGCGCGCCGGGGTGGCCGGCTGGCTGGCAAGCGGCGAGGCGGTGGCAGCTCGCATGCCCGCCTCCGCCCTTGCCGCTCTGTCGCTGTGGTGTGGCGCCACCGTGCCCGCCGTCGTGCCGGCACTGCGCCTGGATGCTGAGGAGCTGGCGCTGCAGCTGGTGTATGGCTGGTCCGCCGTCGCAGCTGCCGCCGCCTTCCCTGCTGACACTGACCCCTTGGCCGCCGGCCGCTTTGAGCTGCTGCCGGCACTTGCCATTGCGCGCGACGCGTTGCACCCGCCCGCCGCTCGCATCAGCAGTGGCGGCAGTGGGAGTGGGAGTGGGAGCGGCGCGCCCCCGCCGCAGCCGCACTATCTTACGACCCCCGTGCGCTTCATGGTGCTGGACTGCCGGCCGCTGGTGCACCGCCGCGCCGGTCGCATTGCCACCGCGCTCCACATTGACCCACGCACCTGCCTCCCGCGCGCCCTAGCTGCCGCCGCGGCTGCCGCGGCGCCGTCCAGCGCGACCGCAGCTACAGCAGCTGTGGGTGAGCACGGCAGCGACGCTTCTGCTGCGGAGCCTGCGTCGGCGGCAGCGGAGGCGGCACCCTCATCGCCACGCGCAGCAGCGACTGGTGGTGCAGCGGCTGCAGGTGCAGCGACAGAGGATGCTGCAGCTGCCACCCCGCTGTCACCCACCACCGCGGCTGCCACGGAGGGGGAGGCGCGGGCGGGCGGGCGCGGCGACGGGCGGGACGACAGCAGTGAGGAGGAGGAGGGGGAGGGGGAGGCGGAGGGTGCGGAGGCGCGGCACCGTGCCGTGGATGCCGAGCTGGCGGGCCTGCCGCTGGGGGAGGCGGTGGCAGCCGTGCGCAAGCTGGCGGCGGAGCAGCCGGCGTTGCATTTTGTGGTACTGGGTGTGGGCGTGAAGCACATGTACGCGGCGTACGAGCCGCACCTGGTGGCAGCGTGCGCGGAGCAGGACACGGCGCGGGTGCGAACGGTGGCGGCGGCGCTGGCTGCCGCCGGCGTGCCACACGTGTCGTACGTGCACGGCGGCTTTGCCGAACTGCACCGCCTGCTGCGCGATGTGGGGTCGCTGTACCCGCTGGCAGCCGACGCCGCGGACGCTGCATACCGCATTGTCATCATGGAGCACCTACCGCGCAAGTGTGCGGCGTGCCGTCACATGGCGGTGCTGCGGGTGCTGCGTGCTGCCAGCGCGGACCTGCGGTCCGGCGGCGGCGCTGGTGGTGCCGGCACGCCAGACTTTGCAACGGCATCGCTTGAGGCGGTGCGCAGCGGTGCGCGGGTGCTCGCCACCGCAGGCCGCGAGCGGCTGACGGCGGCGCGGGAGTGGTTTGCGACGCTGCAAGCGCGCGCGGCTGCCGACGCGGCGGCCGCCAAGGTGCGGCGTGACGCCGGTGGCGACGGTGAAGATGGCGAGGCGGCGGCGGGCGGAAACCGGCATGCGTGGGCCGCCGCGCAGTCGCGTGCCATCGGCAGCGTGCTGTCTATGATGCGCAACCGGCGTGCCACGCGCCCTCCGTCCGCGCCGTCGGAGCCGGCGCCGTCAGACGCGCCCACAGCCGCAGAGCCAGCCGGCACCACCGCCACGCCGCCGGCGCCCGCGCCAGCAGTGGCTGCAGCGGCAGCGCCGGCGCCAGCAGCACCAGCACCAGCAGCAGCTGACCATCGCAGCGATAGCGCAGGCGCGGCCGCCAGCACGGCGGGTGCAGCGGCGGGGGATGGGAGCAGCAGCGCGGGGGAGGCCGGTGCAGCCACACTGCAGGCGCGTATGCTTGCCGCCGCCACTGCTGCACGCACCGCCGTGCTGCATGCCGGCAAGGTGGTGCTGGCGGCGCCGCCAGTGACAGCAACCGGTGAGGCACACCACGCACCACCCACTGCAAGTGCCGCGGCGCCAGTGCCGCATGCTGCGCCGCCACACCCGGCGCCAGCTCCTGCACCACCTGCGCCAGCTACTGCCAGCAGTGGTGGCGGCTGGTTTTCCAAGGTGGGCGCTGCGGCGTCCAGCGCCAAGGCCTCCATCGCCGCCGCTGCTGCCACTGCGCGTGCCCGCGCCAGCACGGTCGGTGCCTCAGCCGCAGCCGCCGCGGTAGCCGCCAACCATGCACACGGTGGTGCAGCGGGTGCACACAGTGCAGCTGCCGTACGCCCGGCTCGCACGTCGCTGACGACGACGACGGCGGCGGCAGAGCACCACGATTCGCGCCACGCGGTGCGCATGCTGGAGCTGGCGGGGCTGCAGCGCGGCGCGGAGGTGGACCTGGCGGCGTGGAGCGGTATCATGACCACGTTTGCTTGCGAAAAGGAGAAGCGGCGACCGGTGGCGCCGGTGGATGCCGGTATCGCTGCCGGGGCAGCTGCCGATGCAGCTGCTGCTGCTGCTGCTGCTCCTGCTCCTGCCGCTGCTGCGGCCGAGGGCGAGCCACCTGCCCCTGCTGCTGCCGACGGCGCGGCGGCGGCGGCAGCGGTGGCGGCTGTGGAGCCCGCGCCGGCCGTAAGTGGTGATGGTGCTGCTGCTGCTACTACGGCTGCTACGGCTGCTGCCGACGGCGAGGCGCCGCCCCCTGCGGCGGCTGGTGCTGCTGCTGCTGCCCCCGCGCCAGTACCGGCTCCGGCGGAGGAGGTGGTGTTCTTGCCACGGTACCTGGCCGCCGCCGGAGAGCGGGTGCTGGTGCTGGTGGCGCACCCCTCGCAGCTGGGCCGCGCGGTGGTGAAGAGCAACCACCACGTGTCAGAGCTCGCCAAGCTGTCGTACTCCAAGAAGCTGCCCAACCGCATTGTGCTGCACTACCGCCGCGTGGCTGCGGCTAGTAGCGCCGGCGCCGGCAGCAGCACCATCCTGGTGCAGCGCGCGTACCGCGTGGAGGACGCGCCTGGGTTTGTGGCGGCGGTGCAAGCAGCCGTGGGCCGCCTCACTGCCTGATGAGCGCGCTGTGTTGTTTATAATTATCATAACTGTGGCGACTCGGGGTCATTATTATTTAAGTATCGCTCATTAATTACCGGTAGTGTGCTGTTCACGCGGTAGGGACGGGGGATGCACGGGCACCCGCCGCGTGTGCATGACCACCGCCGCCGTCGCCGCCCTCTCCCAACTGCAACAAGCCGCCGGCAGCCGGGCTGTACGCCGTCAGGCGGGGTGCGCTGTCTGCCGTCTCTGGTCTCAGCAGGTCGTTCATTTCCCGCGACGACATTGGCACCACGCCACCGGCGTCGCCACCGCCGCGGCTTGCGCCGCCGCCACCACCGCTGAGGCCGGTGGCTGCAACGCCAGACAAGCGTCGGACGGCGGTGCGGCCGGCCGCGCTGCCCGAGGGTGGTGGCGCTGGCGGCTCACCATGCGGCGACGCAATGGAGCCGGGCGGCAGTATGGAGCGTGCGGAGGGGAGCGGCACGAGGGGGTGGCCACCACGCGCTGTGTGTGGCATACCGCCCACCTCCCCGCGCGCTGCCGCCAGGATCTGTGCCGCGGCAGGGCCGTCCACTGGCGGCGGGATGACGGCAATGCCGCCGGGCAGGAAGCTGGTGCCGGAGATGCCGACGCCACTCAGCCGGCGTTTGGACTGCTGGCGGGAAAACATGGCCATGGTTGCGGCACGGGTGGGGGAGTCGGGCCCTACCCGGATGTTGTGCATGTCCAACACTGGCTCGCCGGCAGCCGGCGGATGGGCGTCACGACCGGCGGCGCCGGCGGCGGCGGCGGGCGCGCCCATGGGTGACACCGGCACGCTATGGGGACCACCCGGCGCGCCGTCGCCCAGCGTGAGGGGGCGCAGTGCACGGGCGCCCTTTGGCGACCCGGCAGCGGCAGCCGGCCCCCCAGACGCCGCTGGAAGCGCGCGCCCGGACATCGTCCGTGGCAGCGTGTGCGTGTCAATGGGGGTTAATGTCACGCCGCCACTGCCACCGCCACCACCGCCACCGCCGCTGCCACCGCTGCCACTGCTGTTGCCGGGTGGTGAGCCCTCGGACGCCGCTGCAGCGCGGCCCGTGCCACGTGACCCGCCGCCTCGGGACGACAACTTGCCGCCGACGGCGCCACGCGACGGCACGCGAGATGCCTCCACCAGCAGGCCCTTGCGCATGTCAATGAGCGACATCTCAAGGGAGGCGCGGCGCTCCGACGCGGTGAGCGTCACCAGTCCGCCCCGCGAGGCGGGCAGCTCATCGCCGCCGCCACCCGCGCCAGCACCTGCAGAGCCGGGCCGCGCGCCTGCCACAGAGCGCCGGCGGCGGACGCCGGTGCGCGCCTCCTCTGCCGCAATGGCGCGCCGGGAGCCAGGCAGCGGCGCCAGCGGCATGAGGCGCGACATCGTGGGCTGCGACGCCAGGGTGGTGGACTGCGCCGCCAGCGCCTGCGCCAGCACCGCGGCGGGCAGCGCAATGGGCACACGCACACCGTGCAGGTACCGGCTGTACATGGCCAGCACTGTGGCAAGCAGTGTCTCGGCGCGCACGTACAGCGCGACGACGTCTTGCAGATGGCTTTCACTACTGCCGCCGGGCCGGCTCGTGCCACTCCCACTCCCCCCACCGCCGCCACCCCGTGCAGTGGAGGCGCCATCCACCACGCTGCCGCCGCTGCCGCCGCCGCCGCCGAGCGTGCTACTGGCCATCAGCGTGGCGGCGGCAGCGGCGGTAGCGGACACGGCCGCCGCGCCGGTGAGGCCGCCCAGCCCGCGCGCCAGCGCGTCGCCAGACTGCGGGATGCCCATCTCCAACATGGACAGCGCGGTGGCATCCGACAGCGGCGGGACGGCGCCGGCACCGCTGCCACTGCCATCATCTCCCTCGCCGCTGCCGCTGGCGCT
>Ga0066256_1003084_pt1 | contig 10546 bp, 15 predicted proteins | sample ThiBio_1000_biof_FD_87107 | JGI IMG/M metagenome (GOLD analysis project Ga0066256, IMG submission 87107) | Wastewater bioreactor microbial communities from Cape Town, South Africa - Thiocy_expt_1000_biof (version 2) | ecosystem: Engineered > Bioreactor > Thiocyanate-remediating >... | reverse complement strand
CTTCACCAACGCGTCGGCGCGCTCGACCGCCGCAGGCGATGACGTCCCGGCCCGTTCCTTGGCCTCTGACGGCTTCGACCCCATCAGGCGCGGTCAGCGCCCGCGCCTTGGGCGTGTCCCGCATTGCTTCGGCTTCCCCGACCGTGCGCGGCAACCGCGCCGGCCACCTCGCGAACGACGCAGCCCTTGGGAAGCTGATGTTGGCTATATTCGCGATATGGGATGATCGTCGCCATGAGCGCGCCGATCGGCGCGAACAACAGCCTATCGCGAGCCAGAGCTTCAAGGTGCCCATAAAGCGATGCGACGGTCGCGTATCACGGCTCGGCTTGGGAAAGCAGATGCTCCTCCCGCGCCGCCATCCAGACTTCGCGGGCCGCGTCGAGATTCATGATCGCGATGCCGATGCCGACAATGATGTCCGGCCAGGGCGAATGAACTCTCAGTGTCACGAGGCCAGCGACAATGATCGCGACGTTTGCAAGGGCATCGTTCCGTGCTGACAGCCAGGCTGCCTTGGCAAGACTGCCGCCCCGCCGCCGATGGCGGGCGAGCAGGAAGGCCGCGATCAGGTTCACCAGCAGGGCGCCGAGGCCGGTGGCAGAAAGGGCTATGGCGTCGGGTGGAAGAGGAGCGCTGAGCTTGTGCCACAGCGTCCACAAGAAGGCGATTGCAGGCGCCAGCAGGATTGCCGAAAGCAACATGCCCACGCGCGCGCGCCGCGCGGCACTCCATCCCAGGGCCGCCACGATAAGGAAATTGACGGCGGCGTCCTCGAAGAAGTCGGCGCTGTCTGCGAAGAGCGACACCGATCCGATGCGGAGCGCGACCGCGAACTCGACGCCGAAATACGCCAGATTAAGCAGCGCGACGATGAGCACCGCCCGCCGAAGGGCGGACAGCAGAGAACTGTTGAGAGGCTCGGTCGAAGATCGTTCCCCGCTCATGCCGGTTCTTCCTCCGACAGACCGAGCAGGTGGACATGCTCGTTGATCCGCTGGACCGCTACCTTGGTGTCGATGTCGATTTCGTTGATGCAGGCCGGATGTTGCTGCAGACGCCAATAGCCCGATAGCGGCAGGGCAAGCAGTTGCAGCAGCAGGGCACGATTTACGCTGTCGTGGCCGACCGCCACCACCGTCTCGCCGGGATGGGCTTCCAGCATGAGCCGGAGGGAATCGGCGGTTCTCAGCGCAAGCGCCTGAAGCGTGTCACCGCCGGGTATGCGGGCCAGATGCGGCGCGCTGAACCACAGATCGTAGAGAGCCTGAGACGTCTGCTGGACCTCTTCATGCGTCTTCCAGCTCCACTCACCATAATCGAAGTCGAGCAGCTCCGGGAGCGGCTGCGGGACCAGGCTGTAGCGATCGGCGATGGCCCGCGCTGTGTCCGCGGATCGACCCATCGGGCTGGTGAACACGGCATCGACCCTCCATTCGGCCGCGATCCGTTCTGCAGTAGCGGCCGCCTGTCGCCGGCCCAGCTCCGTCAAAGGGACTTCCTTGCGGCCCCGAAAGCGCTCGGGTTTGATGCCTTCGACATGACCGTGGCGCACGAGAATGAGTTTCATGGGTAGCCGCCTTTCATTTGCGGGTGAACGGATTGATGAAGACGGCTCGGCCGCCAAGCGCGCGTTCGATTTCGAGAAGCCGGTTGTATTTTGCGAGACGTTCGCCCCGGCAGGGTGCGCCGGACTTGATCTGCCCCGCGCCGATTGCCACCGCGAAATCGGCGATGAAGTCGTCATTGGTCTCGCCGGAGCGATGGGAGACCATCGTGCACCAACCAGCCTGGTGGCAGAGCTTCGCCGCGTCGACCGTCTCGGTGACAGTGCCGATCTGGTTGAGCTTGATGAGGACCGCGTTCATCGCCTTGCGGTCGATCGCTTGCCTGATGAACTTTGCGTTTGTGACGGTGATGTCGTCGCCCATGACCTGAATCCGGCCACCTTGCGCGGCCATCTGGTCGACGAAGCCCTGCCAGTCGTCGTCGGCGAAGCCGTCTTCGATCGAGACGATCGGAAACTCGCCGATGAGCTTCTCGTAGAATGCGAGCAGGCCAGCACGATCGAAGGGCCCGCCGCTGGAGGGTCTGACATCGTAACAGTCGCCGGATCGGAATGATGAGGCGGCAGGGTCAAGCGCGATCGCGATGTCCTCTCCCGGCTGATAACCGGCTTTCTCGATCGCCTTGACGATGAGGCTCAGCGAAGCGTGAATTGCCTGCGCATCGAACCCCGGCGCGAAACCGCCCTCGTCGCCCACGCTTGTGCGCAGCTTCTCCTGATGGAGGATCTCGCGGAGCGCCGCGTAGGTTTCAGCGCCATAGCGCAGCGCCTCGGCGAAGCTCGGCGCGCCCGCCGGCACGATCATGAACTCCTGGAAGTCGATGCCGCTTTCGGCGTGCTTGCCGCCGTTCATGACGTTGAACGCCGGCACGGGCAGGATTGCGCCGCCGAACCGCCGCCAAGCTGCTCGTAGAGCGGCACCCCCTGCACCGCCGACGCGGCGCGGGCGGCCGCCATCGAGACGCCAAGGATGGCATTCGCCCCGAGCCGGGCCTTGTCGGGCGTGCCATCGAGCGCGATCATGGCGCGATCGAGCGTGGCCTGATCGCAGACGTCATAGCCCTGCAGGGCGGCGGCAAGTGGCCCTTCGACGCGGCCTATGGCCTGCAAGACGCCTTTGCCGCCGAAACGGGCGCTGTCGCCGTCGCGCAGTTCCACAGCCTCGTTGGCGCCGGTCGAGGCACCGGACGGCACCGCTGCGGTCGCTTCGATGCCGCTTTCGAGAATAACAGTGACGGCGAGCGTCGGGTTGCCGCGCGAGTCGAGGATCTCGCGGCCGTGAAGACTGGCAATGCGGGTGCTGGGGATCATGGCGGTTCCGATCAGGCGAGGAGCGCGCGGCGGACGATCGCCGTCGTCTCGCCGATCGCATAGTGGATGGTAGCCCCGGTCGAGAGGTCGAAACTCTCGATCGCGGCGGCGTCGAGGCCGTCGAGCGCCATGCACAGCGCTCGCAGCGTATTGCCTTGGGAGACGACAAGCGTGGTTCCGCCAGCCATCGCGGCGGGCAAGAGGACGTGGACATAAGCCGCAAGCACGCGCGCGGCGGTACCGCGCAGGCTCTCCCCTTCCGGCGGCGCCTCGGCGTAGGAACGCCGCCAGAGCCGTATCTGAGCGGCGCCGACCTCGGCTACGGCCTCATCCTTGTTGCGGCCCGTCAGCGTGCCGTAATCGCGCTCGTTGAGCGCCGGCAGATGCGTCAAGGGCGTTTCGGTTGCTTCCAGCACTTCCTTGATGATCGCGACCGTCTCCGTCGCGCGAGACGCCGGCGAGCTGAAGATGCGCGAGGGCGCCAGCCTCGCCTCCCGAATCCGATGGGCGACCCGCGCTGCCTCGTCTCGGCCGATCGCTGTCAGCGGCGGATTGCTCCAGCCCGTGAAGACATTGGCCGCATTGGTCGCGCTCTCGCCATGACGCACGACGACGAGGCTGATGGGCGCCCCCATCAGTGCGCCAGGAACAGCGGCAGAGCGGTGTTGCGCAGCATTTGCCGCGTGGTGCTGCCCAGGAGCCATTCGACGAGCTGGCTGTGCCGATAGGCACCCGCCACCAGCATGTCGGCCCCGATCGCCTCTGCCTCCTTGACGATCTGCGCGCCCCGATCATGCCCTGAAGGCGCGACCACGCGCAATTGCGCGTCTATGCCCATTTCCTGCAGCCTGTCGGCCAAGGTGAGGGCATGATCCTGTTCGGCGTCGATTCGGATCGCCGTCACCGTGTCGGCGGCGCGCAGCCACGGCATCGCGCCCTGAATAGCATCGTCCGTGACCGGCGTGTCGCTCAGCGCCACGGCGATGTGCGCGAAGGCGGGCGGTCGGGGCGTCCAATCCGCCGGCACCAGCAAGAGCGGCTTGCCCGTCTCGCGGATCGCGGCGTGCTGCGCGTCGCCGCTGTCGAGATCTTGGCTCTGCACCAGCACAAGGAGGTCGGCGTCGCCGGCTGCTTCGACGATCGTCGCCTCCTCGGCTCCTGCCGGCGCTTTCCATTCGACGCGGGGCGTGTCGTCGGCGGTGCCGGCGTTCCATGCAACGAATGCTGCCTGCGCGGCCATCGCCTTGTCGCTGGCGGTGCCCTCGGCCGTCTCCCGGAGGCGCTGGATCTGGACTTCCTCGGTCGAGGAGACGAGCTGGTCGGGATCGACGACGACATGCAGCGCCTCGATCCGGGCGAACTTGTCGACCTTCGCCGCAACAACGGCGGCGTCGAGGCAGGAGCGAGCGGTGGCGGCTTCGGTGACGATGGCGAGAATCTTCATGGGGCTTAGCTCCGAAATAGCCGCGCCAGAGCTTCGGGCGCGGAGAAGCCTATCCAGACCGCGAGCACGCCGGCGGTGACGGACAGGAGGATGTTGGCGAGGGCTCGGCCCAGCTCGCCGGTCTGGATGAGGGCGAGCGTTTGCAGGCTGAACGAGGAAAAGGTGGTATAGCCGCCGCAGAGCCCCACCAGCATGAAGGCGCGGATTTCCGGCGGCACCGGCCAGCGGCCGCCCGTTTCGGTGAGGGCGGCGAACAGGCCGATCACGAACGAGCCCGTTATGTTGATGAAGATCGTTCCCCACGGCATCGCCTCGCCGAAGCGTGCCGTGAAGACGAGGTTGATCCAGTAGCGGCCGAGCGTGCCGATCAGACCGCCGACGGCGATCCATGCGTAGGTCAGCATTGCGCCGCCTCCGTTTCAGGAGCGGTCGCCTTGCGACGGGCGTGCGCCCGCTTCGGCTGCGGTCGGGGTCTTGCACCATGCAAGCCTTGCTCGGCTTCGGTGATGTAGGTGCGCGTGATCGGCAGGCTGGCGACGTCGCGGGCAATCTGGGCCTGAAACACCATCAGCCCATTGAAGCGGAAGCCCATCTCGCAGGACGCCAGATAGAACTCCCACATGCGATAAAAACGGGCATCGTAGATCGCCTCGATCGCAGGGCGGTTGGCGGCGGCGCGCAGGCGCCAGTGGCGCAGTGTCTCGGCATAATGGAGCCGCAGCACTTCGAGATCGGTCAACCACAGCCCGGTTTCCTCGAGCGCCGCCAAGGCTTCGCTAACGGCCGGAATATAACCGCCAGGGAAGATGTGCTCCTGCGTCCAGCGGTCGAAACCCGGCCCCCGATCCTTGCGGCCGATCGAATGGACGAGCGCCACGCCATCATCGGTCAGGAGCCGGTCGATCGCGCCGAAATAGTCCCGTTAATGCTTGGCACCGACATGCTCGAACATGCCGACCGACACAATGCGATCGAACCGGCCCGCCACCTGGCGATAGTCAGCGAGCGCGAACCGCACGCGGTCGGAAACGCCAGCGGCCGAGGCGCGGTCTCGTGCGACCCGAAGCTGTTCGGTCGAGAGGGTGATTCCCGTGACATAAACGTCGGCGCTGCGCGCGAGCATCAGCGCCAGGCCTCCCCATCCGCAGCCGATGTCGAGAATATGCGCGCCAGGCTGCAGATCCAGCTTCGCCGCGATGTGCGCTTTCTTCGCGGCCTGCGCCGCTTCGAGCGACATGCCCGGATCGGTGAAGTAGGCGCAGCTATATTGGAGATCTTCGTCAAGGAAGAGGCGGTAGAAGGCTTCCGACAGGTCATAGAGGGGAGAGAGGATCTGTCGGGTTCGCCCGAGAGACTGGGTGCTGGCTCGTAGCGCGGCCCTCAGCGCACGGGCGCGGCTATGGATTCCCCCGCGTGCACGGGGTTTCAAATTGCGCCCGAACAGCTCCATGGGGCTGTCGGGCGTGCCGCGTTCGATAACCAGCGCGCCCGCCATCTAGCATTGCCCGAGCTGATATTCGGGGTCGAGCGCGAGCAGATTGGCAGCCCAGCGATCCTTCAGCCGGATCGCGACATCGAGCTGCGGCATGTCGATCGGCACCGCGCCGATGGTGAAGGAGGGCTCGGAACCGATCGCAACGGACAGCCGGCCGACCTCGATCATGCGGGCGAGCAGCTCACGCAGCATCATGTCCTCCCTCGCGGACGATGAGCACCGAGCAATCCACCTTGTGCGTCATGCGGTCCGAGCGGCGGCCGAACAGGTGCTCCCACAGATCGGCATGTTCGGTCGCGCCGATCACCAGCAGATCGGCCTTGGCCTCGCGTGTGAACGCGACGATGTGCCCGACCGGATGGCCGGTGAAGACGTGGGGCTTCAGCGTGACACCCGATCGCGCCGCGATCCGCTCGGCGAGCGGCTTGTGCCTGCCGATATGGCGGCGTTCCTCCGTTTCATGCGCGGTTACGTCCGCGATCATGCCGGTTCGAGGCGCAATGTCTTCGACGAACAGCACGTCGAGGCCGGTGTCCGCGACCGCTGCCAGCTCAATCGCGGTGCGTAGCGCGGTCAGGGAGTTCTCGGAGCCATCATTGGCGTGAACGATATGGTGGAACATCGAACTTACCTCCTTGCCGGCGACGTCATGAGCGGCCTGCTACGGCGGCCGCGACCTGCGGCGCCGCTTCGGGCTTTTGCGCGTCGGGAAGCGGCTCTTCAGGCGGGATCAGGTGTCGCGGCAGGTAGAAGGCATTGGCGATCAATGTCGGGACGATCGCCGAGCCGATCACGGTCGCGACGAGGATCGAATATTGGCTCTGGTCGATGACGTGGTGCGAGAGGCCGAACAGCGCTGAAATCGTTCCGAAGGTAAGGCCCGTCGACATAAGCAGGGTCGTGTAGGCCGCTTCCTTGCGCGGAGACGCGAACCAGCGCGTCAACGGATAGACGCCGACCACCTTCGAGGCCATCTTGCCGATCAAGAGCACGAGAAAGCCAATCGGCGCAGCCCATAGCGCCGACAGTGAGACGAACGAGCCGGCGCGAATGAAGTAGAAGGGCGTCAGCAGGCCGAAGGTCAGCGTGCGCAGCCGCCGAATGAGCGCGTGATCCTTGCCTACGGTGCCAGCTAGCACCATGCCGACCAGATAGGCCGGCAGCACCGCTTCGCTGTCCGCCCAGGTCGCAAGCGCGCCGAGGCCGAACAGCGCGAGCAACAGAAACTTGGCTTCCAGCTCGGAGGGGCGATCGCCATAGAGTTTGAAGAAGCGGGGCGTCAGCCACGGCAGGATCACGAACACGACGACAGCGATCCCAGCGAAAATCGCCGTCTTGACGGTGAATGGCGCGAAGATCACGCCCAGCGCCAGCACCGTCACCAGGTCGTTGATGAAGCAGGCGGCAAGCAGCGTCTTGCCATAATCGGTGCGATTGAGCCCGAACTCGAGCATGACTGCATAGACGACCGCGACCGAAGTTGTGGACATGGCGACGCCGGCGAGCAGGGCGGCCTTCATCGTCCAGCCCAGCCCGAGGACGGCGAGTAGCGTGCAGCCGACGAACGGCAGCGTGAACCCCGCCAGACCGACTGCGGTCGCCTCCTTCCATTTGGTGCGGAAAACGCTCGGGTCCAGCTCGGCGCCGGCGAGGAAGGTGAGGACGATCGCGCCCGCCCCCGATAGGAATGTCACCCAGCTTTCCTGGGTGCCGAGCACTGCCGAGCCCACGGCCGCGCCGATAATGAGCTGGGCGATGGTGCCCACCACGATTTCCGACAGCGCCGTAGCGATCTTGAACCAGATCGACATAAGGGTCGCGACCAGCGCCAGCCCCAGCCAAAGCGCGGCAATCGCCCACACATGGGTCATTCTTCACCGTCTCCGCACCCGCTCGGGCTATGCCCGTTCCGGCGTGTGTCAGGATCGGGCCGTTACCGACGGCCCGCGCGGCGAAGACACACTCCCACCGCGTTTGACGCAGTAGGGGTCATCAGCCTGTCGGCGGTTATGGGGGACTCCATCCCCATCCAGCGATGTCGAAGGCAGGGCAAGAGCCCTTCCCTTCCGGATAACCTTAAAGTGAATTGATCGTTCCGCTCAAGGCTAATCCAGTCACCCCTTGGATTTTGTCACACTGACGAGGACGCCAACGATTGCGAGGATGACTGCCAGCACCAGAATCAGGTCGAAAGGGGCTACGGGCATATCGACCTTCATGGGATACTTGGCGGGTCGCTTGCCGGAAAGCTCTCGTCAGATTGTTCATCGACCTCATCCCAGCCTCGTCGGGGGTCGCGGTCGCGGATACTGGCTGGACCGGCGGTGCGGGTCTGGTCGATATTGGCGGGATCGGTTTCGTCGGGCTGCAGGGCGGCACCCTCTGCCTTCCCTACGGCCCGCTCGCCCACCTCGGCCGCTCTGGCGGTATATTCTTCGGCGAGCTTCAGGTGCGACGCTTTAGCCTCGGCCGTATCGGCCTCTGCGGCCAAGCGCTGCTCCTCCTGTGCTCGGCGCACGAAATAGGCATGATCTTCGGGCATCTTCTCCATCCTTCGTCAGTGAGCGAGAAACAGGGGCAGATCGAAGCGCGCGAGCACATGGCGGGTGGTTCCGCCAAGCAGCCATTCGATGAACTGATTGTGCCGATAGGCGCCCATCACCAGCAGATCGGCACCGAGCTGGTGCGCTTCGGTAACGAGCTGGTCGCCGAGCGTCTCGCTATCGCGCGGCACTTGGCGGACGTGGAAAGCTATGCCTTCGAGTCCGAGCAGCTCTTCGGCCGAACGGGCAATCTCGCGGCTTTCGGCGACCAGCAGCAGCGTCCCCTCACTCGCCACGCGCAACCGCGGCAAGGCGCCTTCGAGCGACCGCAGACAAGCCGATGTGTCGTTCCAGGCGATGACGATATGCTCAGCGAAAGTATCACCAGGTTGAAGACGCCATTTCGCGGGCACCAGAAAGAAGGGATGCTTGACGCGGTTGAAGGCGGCGTGGAGCGCGTCGCCGCCGTCCATGTTGGTCGGGCGCGCCAGGACCAGCACATCGAAGATACGCGCTTCCTGCTCGACATTTTCCTCCTCGGCGCCGATGCGTTCCTTCCAGCGCAGCGGAATGTCCGCGTCCGGATGCTCGGCGATCCAGGCTTCATAGGTCGCGTGTGTCGCCGCCTCGCGCTCCTGGGCGGTGCCTTCATAGCGGACACGCAATTGCTGGAAGGCCAGCTCCTCGCTCGCGCAGACAATATGCTCGGGATCGACGACGACATGCAGCGCCTCGATCGTGGCATCCTTCAGCACATGGGCTGCGGCCTCGGCCGCGTCCAGACAGGCCGGCGTCGTCGCGGCCTCGGCGATCACCGCCAACAGCTTAGTGGTCATGACCCTCTCCCTTCTGCGGGAGTGCGGCAAGACCTACCGACGCCCGCGAAATGGCGTTCTGGTAGGAGTTATCAGCCTTTGAGGCGGTTGATGGGGAACTCCATCCCCGACCCCTATATAGATATTCGCCTCGTCGATCGGCAAGGGCGGAGGCTTGCACCGTGCAAGCCCTCGGCTCAGCGATGGTCGCCAACGCCAAGCGGCGTGCCGGCGCGCGAGCGCTTCCCCAGCAGGTATTCGCGCACCCAGGGATGATCGGACTTTTCCAGCTCGCGGACCGGCGCGATGGCTACGATCTTCTTGTCCGCAAGCGCCGCTACCCGATCGGTGATCGTGTAGAGCGTGTCGATGTCGTGCGTCACCAGCACGACCGTCAGACCGAGACTATGCGCCAGATCGCGGATCAGACGGTCGATCTGATCGGCCATCACCGGGTCGAGGCCCGATGTCGGCTCGTCAAGCAGCAACAGTTCGGGATCAAGCGCAATCGCGCGAGCTACGCCGGCCCGCTTCTGCATCCCGCCCGACAGCTCATTGGGAAATTTGTCGATCGAGTCCGCTGGGAGACCCGACAGGATCGCCTTGAGCTGGGCGATTTCACAAAGCATTTGGTCCGGAAGCCGGGCGTGTTCGCGCAGCGGGACTTCGATGTTTTCCCGCACCGTTAGCGTTGAAAACAGGGCATTGGCCTGAAACAGCACGCCCCACCGGCGTTTGACGGCTTCGATTTCCGCCTCCGGCCCCTCATGAATGTCGGTCCCGAACACCTGGATCGAGCCGCTAGCGGGCGGAAGCAAGCCGATGATAGATTTCAGCAGCACGGACTTTCCCGAACCTGAGCCGCCGACGAGGCCGAGGATCTCGCCGCGTTTAACGGTCAGGTCGAGGCCCTTATGGATGACCTGCTCGCCGATTTCGGTCCTGAGCCCCTTCACCTCGAGCGGCGGTGCCCCATCAGACGGCGGCATCCGGCTCGGCCGACAGCTCTTCGGGCGTCGCATCCTCATGATCGACACCCCTGGGGCCGATGCTCCAATGCTCGAGATGCTTGTAAACGATCACCTTGCTCGCCAGCAGATCGCCATGTGCCGCGCAGAAGGCTTCGAGCTTGTCGCGATGGTCGATCAGCTCGACGCACATGGTCAGATGCGGATCGCTGATCTCGGCGCCATGCTCGCGCACCGGGCCGTGGTTTGAGAAGCCGTAATGGGTGTGATGCGCGACGGCGTTCATGACGCCTTCCGCTTTCGCCTGCGCGACCAGGGCGCGGTAGAGCGGCTTGGAGGCCCAAAGCGTCTTCACGGAGCCCTTGGCGGCCTTGTCGCTGGGCTTGAGGTAGATACGGATCAT
>Ga0066256_1005049_pt1 | contig 10547 bp, 5 predicted proteins | sample ThiBio_1000_biof_FD_87107 | JGI IMG/M metagenome (GOLD analysis project Ga0066256, IMG submission 87107) | Wastewater bioreactor microbial communities from Cape Town, South Africa - Thiocy_expt_1000_biof (version 2) | ecosystem: Engineered > Bioreactor > Thiocyanate-remediating >... | reverse complement strand
GCACATACCCTCGGAGCGGCTTTTTAAAAAGAAGGGGGGAAAAAAAGCCCGCGGCGGACCGGCGGGGCAATTCCCGCCACCCTGCCCTCCGGGGTGGCGTCGGGCCCCGCCCGGGTGCTTTTTGTGGGGGTCGCGGGGTTTTGGTTTGTAACCGCGTGTTTTTCCATTTTCCCGGCATTTTCTGGCCCGGGGGGGGGGGGCAAAAAAAAAAAAAAAAAAAAAAAAAAAAAAAAAAAATCACGTCATGAATCACAATCCGGCCGCCAGAATCTGAATTCAGGTCACGCCCGCTCTGAATCAGCCGGTACCACCGGGTCAGCCGCGCGTCGCTCTGTCCAAGTACCACCATCCGTGGGCAGTCGCTGAGCCACAGTGCCGACAAGTTTACACGCCGGCCATCCAGCGTCGAGTTTACACGCCAGCAGCTGCCAGCAGCTGCTGCACTGGACCGTGACTGGACGCGGCAATGCGGCGGCATACCGGTTCCGGGTTCCCAAGTGCCGCGTTTACACGCCGGCCACCCCAAAGACTACAACAAGTCAAGTAGAACTCCAATCCTTGGCGTGGCCACCACCAACACAACACGATGACAGCGTACCATGGCGGAGGCGGCGGCGGCGGCGGGGTGGAGTGCGTCGGCGGCGGCGGCGGCGGTGGGCGGCGGCTGCTGACGCCCGTTGGCATTGGGGTGCTGGTGTTCCTAGCGGCGGTCGCTGCGCGCCTGCGCAACGTGGCCACCAACTTGCAAGCCACGGATGCGGTGGTGGCGCCGCCCTTTGCACGCGTGGCAGGCTGCACGTGGGGCGGCGCAGGCGGCTGGCGGCGCGGTGACGCAGCGGCGGCGGCGGCGGCGGCGGCGGCGGCGACGGCGCCACACAGCGATGGCGCAAGCGGCAGTGTGAGTGTAGCGCCCTGCGGCGCGGTGGGTGTGGCTTCGGCGGCAGCGGCTGACGACGCGTGGGAGGCGCTGATGCAATGGCTGCCGCCACCTGCCGGCCGCGCGTTGCTGGCCATCCCAGCCGGCGCCCGCGGCGCGGACGCGGTAGATGTGACGCTGTGCGCGTTCCTGGGCGCGGCGGCGTACGACGTGGTGCTGTTTGCGTACGACGCGCACGACTGGAGCGCGCACCCGTGGTACGCCGACCGCCGCGTGCGCGTGGTGCGCGACACCGGCCAAAAGTACGTGCTGGCGGCGCGCCACCTGACGCCCGCCGCGGTGGCTAACTACAGCCACGTGTTCCTGTGGGACGCCGACGTGGTTCCCGCCGTGGGCCGCTTCAGCGCGTACAACCTGCTGCGCCTGCTGCAAGCCATGCCGCACCTGCACGTGGCGTCGCCGTACGTGGACGCCGGCTGCCACGTGCTGTGTCACCACGTGCACACGCCGCCGCGGTGGCACGCGCTGGCGGAGGCGGTGGAGATGATGGTGCCCATTTACCGCACCGCCACGTGGCTGTGCCTCGCCGCGTACGTCACGCCCGACGCGCCCGACGCGTGGGGCTTGGACGCGCAGCCGACCGCGTGCGGCTGCGGCGCAGACATCGGCGCGCACCACCAAGCGCTGCTGCTGCACTTCCGTGTGGACCACGTCGACACCAAGTCGCTGGGTCGCACCTTTGACATGGAGCGTGCCATGGCTGGCTGGCGCCGCGCAGAAGCCGACGTAGCAGCGCACCTAGGCGCCGCCGCGTACGCCACCTGCAACGCGCGCTACACCGCCGCGCGTGCCGCGGCGCGCGCCGGGAACGACAACACCACGTTATGCCTCCTGCCGCCGCCGCCGCCACCGCCACGTGTGTGAGCAGCAGTGCCCGGCGGCGCGTCTGCGGGCCCCTACCGGTATTGTCGCTGTGCTATTGTTGTTCTTGTTGTCGCTGTCGCTGCTGCCTCTAGCGGTACCGGTACGTTTGATTGGTGTCGCGATTGGTGGCTTCAATTCAGCGCTACAGCTTTTTGCCCACCGTGCCCGACCGTGCCGGCACGCCCGTACCCGTGCCCGTGCCGGTGTTGGTGGGCAACGGCGGCGGCGCTACCGCGGCGCACAGCGTGCAAAACATGGCGTGCCGGTTGTGCGCCAGGCCAGCAGGCATCGCAAGCCCGGCGGCCAGGTGGGCGCGGTGCGCCACGCGTGGTGGCGCGCGTACAGCGCGGCGTCTTGCAGGCCGGCGCGCAGGCGCGCTGCCAGCGCGGCGGTGGTGGGGTGGTCGTGCATCGCCACGATGGCGTCGGGGTGCGCCAGCGCTGCCGCTGCTATTCCTTCGCCCGCGCGGCCCAAACGCCTGCAGACACGCGGGGGACAACATGGTGGCGCTGCCCTGCGGCACCACCACCGTCACAACGAGCAGCGCTGCCACCACGGGGTGCCACAGTCGTCGCGCCGACAGCTCCATCCCGCGCAACGAGATGGGGCAACTGGCAGCGCGACACAACCTAACTAAATAAGCAAGTTTAAAGGGGCAACTACGGCGTGAGCCCTGGCCCAGGTCCACATGAAGGTTCCAAGGGCCGCTCCGTACCGCCTCCGGGCAGATGCCGGCGGTGGGCAGCAGATGGGGGCGACCTGGACATGAATGCGCAGTCACTGCGCCAACACCATACCGGTAGGTGCAGGGCGGCGGTGACCGCGGAACACCATCATAGCATGCAGGTGCCCGGGCGCCCCAGAACACGGACAACAACATGTAGGAGGAGTGGGGACAGGCACACGGGTCCGCTGGCGGCTCCGGCGGAGTCGTCAGCAGCAGCGCTGCAGCGCGGTGCATGCATGCAGGTGGCAGGGCGGCAGCACCCCGAGGCCGGCCACCAGGGGCCGGAGTCCGTCGGACGTCGGACACTGGGTGCGGCACTGTGCCCGGCACATGCATTGCAAAGAGCCAGCGCCATGCACTGCGGCGTGACCTCTGTGAGCAGATACTAGCGCCTGACCAATCTACGTCACGGACCACGTGGGCCCCGTATGTTTTTCCCGCTTGCTGGGGCCAGATTTCTGGGGCCAGATTTCTGAGTCGAAATTCTGAAATGCCGGCGTATACCGGTAAGATTATGACCGGTACGAGCGACAGCCAAGCAGCGCGGCGCGGCGCGCACGCGCAATTCCAGCGCACCTGCACTACAGTGTCGCATACTGTCACGCCCCGCTGCTTTATTGCTGCGTCGCCGCGTTGTACACATCGCTGTGCGTAGTTTTCCCATTTCCAGCCGCCGGTGGCCTCACAGAGTCACAGTGCCGACGAGTTTACACGCCGGCCACACCGCGTCGAGTTTACACGCCAGCAGCTACACTTGGCCGTGGCTGCGCGCGGGAGTGAGTGCCACACCGGTACCTTAGTGCCGCGTTTACACGCCGGCCACCCCAACTTACAAGAAGTCAAGGATCACTCCAAGATCTCGTCATTTCCACGCCCTTCCTTTGCGTGGCCACCAACACAACAAGATGGAATTGCACCATGGCGGCGGAGGCGGTGGTGGTCGCCGTGGCGGCGGTGGAGGCGTTGGGGGTGGCGGGGAGGGTGGTGGCGGTGGCGGGGAGGGTGGCGGCGGTGGTAGATCTTGGCGCGTGTTTGGGGGGTGGGACATCGAGAACGCGCGGCTACCAGCCGGCGCCGTGGTGTCGCGTGTCATGGCGGCCTTGCGGAAGAGCCTGGCTGACGTGCCGCACCTTGGCGATGGTATGGTGATGGACACTATGGTGTTCCACAGTGCGCCCCGCCCGGATCCGCGCTACGCCCTCCCGGACGAGGTAGTGAGGGACCTGCGCGCGGCAGGTGTGATGGTGGTGGATGTGGGGCGCGTAAGGGGTGGCGTTGACCACGCGCTGAAGGACGCGGTGGTGCACAAGCTACGCGAGCGTGCGGATGGCTTGCCGCTGGAGGCTATTGCGGTGATTACGGGTGACGGCGACTTTGTGTCCACCCTGCGTGGCATCCGGGAGGAGGGGTGCACCACGGTGCTGGTGGCGGGCCCATGGCCCAGGCGGGAGTTGGTGGAAGCGGCGCACATCAAGCTGCGTTGGAATGATGTGCTGGAAGCCGCTCACGTCGTACCGGTGCCACCAGTGCCGTGGCCAGGCCCGGTGCCACCAGTGCCGTGGCCAGGCCCGGTGCCACCAGTGCCGTGGCCAACGCCCAAGCCACCGCAGACCGTGTGCATCTACTTCTCAACATTTGGCGCGTGTAGGTTCGGCGAAAGGTGCGCATTTCTACACGAGAGAGCCCGCCCATCACCGCCACCTGCTGTGTTTCCGCCACCTGCTGCCGCGCCGCCATCTGCCGTGGCGGGCGATGGCGAAGGTGCACGCGCAGAATCCGCACCGCAAACAGTACCCGACAGTGATGGGAAGGCTGCCGCGGCCAAGCCAGCAACGGTGGCAAGTGAGTTCACGCAGTTGGTGACTGGGTGGCACGGCGCGCCCGCGGCAGGGCATGAAGGAGCGCACGACAGCGGAGTCGTGGCGGTCGCGGCGGCGGCGGCAGCGGCGGTGGAGGCCGCGGCCAGCGCGGCGGCGGTGGCAAAATTGGCGGCGCGCAGCGCCGGTAGCGCGCCTGGCAGCGTGGCAGCCGCCGTGGCGGACGCGGTCGATGCGCGAGAGTGGGAGGCGGACTGCTGGGATGATGCCGCTACTGTGTCGGGTGCAAGCGCTGCGGGTGACCAGCCGCGGCTACTGTCCCGCGTCATTGGCGTGCTGGCGCGCGATCCGGTCAGTATGAGGCTGGACTTACTGGCGCACACGCTGGCGGAAGTGACAACGCAGATGGCAGCTGGCGCCGCAGGTTCCAACGACGCTGCTGCGGAGTTGCGCCCTCTGCTGCGCGCGGTTGCGGCCGGGGAGGTGGCGGGCATGACGGAGGCACGTGGTGCGCCGGCGCTTGTGCACCTTGCCGATCTGGAGGCAGTGCACGGCGAGGAGGGCGCCATGGTGGACGCCACCCGTGCCCTGCTGGGTGCTGTGCGCGACAACACCAGTGAGGGTGCGGACACGCCACTTGTGCCTTCCCTCGTTGCCCGTGGCCAGCGCATTGCGGCCGCTGCCATCGACGCGTCTCAACTGGCCTGGCACGTCGCAAGTACTGGTACGACAGCGGCGGCGGGCGCGGCTGGTGGTCACCGTCTGTCACTCCGCCTGCCCGCTGCAACGCAGTGCCGGCTACTGGCGGCAGCGGTAGACGACGAGCGAGGTGCGGCGCACCTCCTGCTAGCAACACCGTCCGAGGTGGTAGGCGGTGGCGGCGGTGGTGGAGCCGCCGGCGCGACTCTTGACGCCGGTAGCACCGTGCCGCCGCACGTCGACGTGCTGCTGGTGACGTACACTTTGCCAGCGGCGTTCTCGTCTGCTCCCCTGCCCCCCACAAGTACGGTGTGCATCACGCCCTTGCTGCCCAGCGGCGCTACAAGCCAGGTGCTGGCAGAAGGCATGTCGGGGCAGGTGGTAGTGGTGCGCGACCTGCTGTTTGTGGCAACCTCGCTACCGTCTGGTGTGCGCGGCGCTGCAACCATGTACGTGGTGGCGTTACCGGCTGTACGCCCGGACGCCGCTGCCGCCGTGCCGCTGACACTCGCAGGCGCGGATAGCGGCACGGCCACAGCACCATGCCTATGCCTCACGTCAGCCACTGCGCTGCCCAAGGTGGCGGCAGCGGTTGAGCGCGCCGTTGCATCAGGCGCCAGCGGCCGCGCGGCGCTGCTGCCTGCACTGCTGCCGGGTGGCGGCACTGTCGGGCTGGCGGTGCTGGCGGAGGGCAGCGCGGCAGCGCACGAAGCGGTGGAGGTGGTGATGCAGGTGGATGGCAGTGCTAACGGCGGTGGGGTGACGCTGCGCGTGGCAGCACACCGCAGCGTCACTGTGGCGGCGCCGTCGCCCGCAGCGCTTGTGCTAGCTGCGCCCGGTGCCGCGTCGTTGGCGGCAGGGGCGCCGCAATTGATGACTGACTCTGCAGGTGCCGCGTCGTGGCTGTCCCTGCCAATGGGCACATCTGCGCTCCACTTTCCACTCGGGGCGGGCACGCCACTGGTGGCGGTTGGCCGCGACGGCGGCATGTGGGTTCCAGGCCACGATGGGTGGGCGGCGGTGGTGCACGCTCGCAACGAGGCGGTGCCGCCGGGTTCAACAGCCGCTTTGCGAGCTGCAGGCGGTGCGTCGCGCGCGGCCATCAGTGACAGCGATGCATCTGCTGTGGGGGTACCAGGCCTCACACCTGTCGTCGACGACGCCGCCGACGGCATGGTAGGTGCACTGGGTGGTGGCAGGGGTGTCGGCGTCGTGGGCGTTGGGGCGGGCGTCGTTCGGGTTGACGCCGACGGAGGGGCTGCTCTAGTCGCCCCCATCGGTGCACTGCTACCAGGCGACGATACCACTGCTCTGTATGGCGAGCCGTACTACATTGCCGCCGGCGCGGCGGTAGATGCCAGCGCGACAGCAGTTGCCATGCTCACCGACGGCAACGGCCCGTCTGGCACGCTGCTGGTTGACGCGCCTGACGGCCGTACATTTGCGCCCGTGACGCTGGAGCCAGGCACCATCGCCTCCGACTCGAGGCGCGATGCTCCCAAGCCAGCGAGCGCGCCGGAGCCCCCGCGAGGCGACGATGCGCGCGCTCGGTTTGAGGCCGTGGTGGCGGCATTGCGCGCAGCCCACCTGCCGGCAGTGCTGGCACCCGCGGCCATGGAGGCCAGCCCACCGGGCGACGTGGCGAAGGCGGTGGCGTGGGCCAGGGCGCATGCGGCTGACCGTGGCGAGCTGGCGGTGCCTGGCGACGACAGGATCAAGCGCTCGGTGCTGACGATTGCCGGCCCGGATGGCGGCGGAGGCAGCGGCGCCGACGACCTCGAAATCAAAATGGGTGGCCGGTTCCCCTCCATTGCTCTGCGCCTTGACAGTGCACGAGAGCATCTGACGACGGGGAGGTGGTACATGGAGTGGGTGGTTGTCGAGTCGCGCGCCCCGCAGGTAGGGTGGGTTGACGCATTGTACAAATCGGAGTGCGGTAGCGGCAAGGGCGTCGGCGACGACCGGCATTCGTGGGCGGCTGACCCCATTCGCGGTAGCTTGTGGCATGGCGGCTCCAATCTGCCATTTGAGACTGCTCGCAACGGCGCTGTGGTGTGTGCCGCCGTGGACGTTGACGCCGGCAACGCGTGGTTTGCGGTGAACGGTGCGTGGGACGGCAGTGTAGCGTTCCAGGGCGCTAGCTTTGACGGTGGCCTCATGCCTGCCTGCAGCGCCATCAGCGGCGATCGCATTCGCGCACTGCTGGGCGATCACGACCATCCGTTTCGGTACGGTCCGCCGCCCGGCTTCCGTCCACTGTGGCACGCGGTGGGTACCATTCACTGGGCTGGCAACCGCAAGCCGGTACCGGTAATCCCCACTCTTTCCCCTCCGCCACGTCGTGGGCAGCTGGCAGGCGGCCGACGTGCCGCCGTGAACACGCGCGAGCTGCTGGATGTTGCCGTCACTGAAGGGCTACCCATCCCGCTGGTTGCCTCAGCAGCCCGGCAGCCAACTAAGGCGGCTGCGGTGGCGTGGCTGCGTGCCGCCGCTGCCGCACATCCACCGGCCCCGCGTCGCGCGCCCGGCGAGGTGTGCCTCACGCCTGCCGCCTTCACAACGCGGTGTGGTTCCGTCCACATCGATGATTCGCTAAAGCTGTCGTTTACCTCTACGTGCGGCACCGCGGTTGCCAACATGCCGCCACTCACGGCAGGTCGCTGGTATTACGAGGTGTATGTTGCAGACGGCCGGGTGCCTGCGTACGCGGTGGGCGTGGTGGACGGTCTTGCCGCGGTACATGATGATGTTGAGCGCATGGTGGGCTGCGACTCGCATGGCTGGGCGTTTAACGGCGTGATACCTGAGTCCGTGGCACTGCACGGCAATGTTGCGAGGCCGTTTGGCGAGCGGTGCTACGACCGCAGCACAGTGCGGGTGGCGCTGGATGTGGAGGCCGGCGCGCTGTTCTACGCAAAGAGCGCATCGTGGACGGCAGCTAGCTTTGGGCTTGCCTTTGACAACATGGCGATTGACGCGTCCGGCGTCATCCCTGCCTTCTCTGGCGTCAGATCCACTGACTTGCTCGTGCGGGTGGGCGACGCGGACCACGGCTTTGAGTTTGACCCGCCGCCGGGGTACCGCCCACTGTGGGAGGCGTTCCCGGCGGCGCACTTCCGTGGGAACCGCAAGCCCGACGGACTACCAGCCCCAAATGCCGTGCCGCCGCCGGCACTGCGTGTGCGTGGGCCGGTGGCCGACACCGCGCCCCGCCTGCCGCACGGCGTCACGCCGGTGGCAGTGTGGCGCGGCCCGTCGCACGGCCTGCTGGTGACGGCAGAGGGGCAAGCGCTCACGTGGAGCGGCGGCACGGGTAGTGCACATCTCCTGGAGCTACCCGTCCATCTTGACGGCACTGCGCGGCGCGTGGTGGCGGGCGCGGTGGGCTCGCAGCACAGCATGGTGCTGACAAGCCGCGGCGAGGTGTGGGCATGGGGCAACAACAGCGCGGGCCAGTGCGGGTACGACGGACACGGCGACGGCACCGTGGCGCACCCGACGCGCGTCGCATTTGGCGGCGGCACGCCGCGCATGGTGGCAGTGGCTGCCGCCGGCGACTTCAGCGCAGCAGTGGACGAGGTGGGCGGTGCGTGGGCGTGGGGCGCCTACCCTGGCGCGCCTGCGTCGCGCGCTACCGGTGCCGCGCCAGTGTGCGTGACAGCCTCCATGTGGCCACGGCCGGCCGTGCCGTTCGCACGCGTGGCCGCCGCACCCGGCATTCTTGCCTTCCTGCCCGTCCCCACCTGTCTGCCCGCGCTGCACCCGTCCGTGGCCGCCGTCGCGCCGGGTGCGCTGGTGGTGAGCGGGGCACTCCTTGCAGCGGTGACGCTGGCGCCCATGCTCACAAATGCCGCTGCCGCCGCACTCTTTGCAAATGCGCCTCTCGCGGCCGTGCTCACAGATGCCGGCGCCGCCGCACTTCTTGCAATTGTGGCATTCGCGGCCATGTGCACAGATGCCGGCCCCGCCACACTCCCTGCAGCGATAGCGCTCACGACCATGCTTACAGATGCCGCCGCCGTCGCACTCGTTGCAGTTGTACCGTCTGCGACCATGCTCACAACGACGCGGTTGCGGTGCGGCAGGTGCACCGGCAGCCTCGCATGAATCTTCTGGTGCCTCCGCCTTTGATTCCTTACCACCTAGTCCACCGCTGCCCCTGCCCTGCGTCGCTGCCGTCCGACGCCGCTTTGCCCCTGCAACTGGCGCGCGTCCTCCGGCACCCTCAGTGGCGCAGGAGCCACCTGTAGGACCACTTGCAGGGATTGTACGCGCAGGCGCAGACGCAGCAGGCGCTGGCAGAGGCAATCCCACAGTTGCGGCGGCGCCGCTTCTACCGGTACTGGCGTCGGGTGCAGGTAGGTGCACAATGCCCCAGGAGGGGGGCGAAGCGGGCGCTGCCGCGGATGGAGCAAAGGACACCCACAACGCCGTCGTCGACGATGACAACGACGCCATCGACGCCGTAGTGGGCTGGCAAGGACGCCGCCGACAACACAAAGGACGCTAACAACACCGAAGAGATGGCGGAGGACAACGCCGACGTTCGACGACGCAGAGTACAACGACGCATTCGTCGCCGCAGTGAACAACGCCTCCGTCGCCGCTCGCGACCAACGACGCTTGCCAAAACGCAGCCGCTGAAGCCACAACAGACGACCCCGCCGCTGCCGCTCGCAACAATGACGCCGAACTGACGACACAATGACGCTCACAACATCAAAGACGACGACACCAAGAGCACCACCGACGACACACACAACGCTGGCAAGACAACGCAGCCGCTAAAGCCACAAATTGCTGCCTCAATAGACAACACCTCCGTCGCCGCCCCAACGACGCTTGCGACAATAATGACGACGCTGCGACGTTACCGGTACCGGTACGGATTCGGATGACGCCACGGTGGAAGGGCAGGGGGCGATGTTGTTGGCGCACCGGTACACACGCGCGGCACCTTGGCATGCACCTCCAACATCATGCGCAGGCACAATTGCGCGTCGTGGGCGCGCGCCTGGCGTTTACGGGGTGGTGCGGCAGTGTGTGGTAGCGCCCGACACCCGCCGACTCGGATGCTTGAACTGCTGTGGCAGTGCTGTCAAGTTGGGGTCGTACGGGCCGGCGCGGCTGGCGCCGGGCGGTGGCTGCGTGCGCCTTACGTCGCAGTGCAGCTCACTGTGACGCGGTTGGATGGCGGAGGTGCTGCTTCCCCTGCGTACCGGAGAAGGAGGAGGAGCGTCATGGCCGCGCCGCTGCCAGCGGATGTCATCCGCCAGGCCGGCGCATTGGTCGCCACACACGGCAACGCGGCATCGGCTTCAGTACTTCGCGCTGATGGGTGGGTTGCAAATTGTAAGGTAGCATGTTAATACCATCGGTTCCACGCAACCAAGTGTCTTTGTTGACGTTTGGGGACGATACACACGCCTGCTACCTCACGCCCTACCGGTTCTACGGTACCACGGGTTCACACACCTGCCGCCTGGGCCTGCCGCCTTGCCCA
>Ga0066256_1005436_pt1 | contig 10552 bp, 9 predicted proteins | sample ThiBio_1000_biof_FD_87107 | JGI IMG/M metagenome (GOLD analysis project Ga0066256, IMG submission 87107) | Wastewater bioreactor microbial communities from Cape Town, South Africa - Thiocy_expt_1000_biof (version 2) | ecosystem: Engineered > Bioreactor > Thiocyanate-remediating >... | reverse complement strand
GCCAGCCGCAGGGGAAGGCGATGTGCGCCAGCGCGGTGCGGCTGCGCAAGGGCGACTCCATCGTGGTGCCCAGCGTCACCTGGGGGGCGCCGCATGTGGCGGGCCAGTTGCTCTCCGACAAGGAAAAACGCCTGGCCCTGCATTCGGGCCACGGCGAAACCGCACTCATGCTGGCCCTGGCCCCTGACACCGTGCACATGGAGCGCGCGGTGGTCAACTACCCGCCCGTTTTTGATTCGCCACTGCTCTCGCCCGACGGCCGCCCCGCCTGCGCCTGGAGCGCACGCGACTTTGGCCCCAGCGGAATCATTGGCGACCCGCTGCCCGCCACGGCCGAACAGGGGCACGCCATCCTCGACTCGCTGGCCGTGAGCTGGGCCGCCGCCATTACCGAGCTGCATCGACTGCATTGGGCACCGCGCACTGAGCCCACCTGGGGCCGCGCCAATCACACCGGCCACGTGGAGCACTCCAGCGCACTGGCCTGAAACCTGCGAACGCCACCGCAAAACCTTTTCGCCTTTCCCTTCGTTGTCCCTTCGTTCCACCTCCACCCCCTACCGGAGTACCACCATGATGAAGACCGCCTCCCGCCTTTCCAAAATTGGTGCAGCCGCGCTGCTCGCTGTTGGTGCCGTCGGCACCATGTCGGGCACTGCCCACGCGCAGGAAAAGTTCACCTACATGACCAACTGGTACGCGCAGGCCGAGCATGGCGGCTTCTACCAGGCGGTGGCCACGGGCTTGTACAAGAAGTACGGGCTGGACGTGACCATCAAGATGGGCGGCCCGCAGGTCAACATCGTGCAGATGATGGCCGCAGGCCAGGCCGAATGCGTGATGGGATCGAGCGACCTGCAGATGATCCAGATGCGTGAAGGCGGCGTGCCTGTGGTCAACGTGGCGGCGGTGTTCCAGAAGGACCCGCAGGTACTCATCGCGCACGAGGACGTGAAGAAGTTCGAAGACCTCAAGGGCAAGACCATCCTGATCGCCTCGTCGGCGCAGCGCGGCTACTGGCCCTGGCTCAAGGCCAAGTACGGCTTCCCCGATTCGCAGACCCGCCCCTACACCTTCAACATCCAGCCCTTCGTGGCCGACAAGAACACCGCCCAGCAGGGCTACCTGACATCCGAGCCGTTTGCGATTGCCAAGGCGGGCGTCAAGGCCAACACGCTGATGTTCAGCGACCAGGGCTACCCCGCCTACGCCACCACCATCTCGTGCATGGAAAAGACGGTGAAGGACCGCAGCGCCGCCGTGGCCTCGTTCGTGAAGGCGTCAATGGAAGGCTGGAAGAGCTACCTGGCCGACCCAGCCCCCGCCAACGCGCTCATCAAGAAAGACAACCCCAACATGACCGACGAGCAGCTCGCCTACAGCGTAGCCAAGCTCAAGGAAATGGGCATGGCCACAGGGGGCGACGCAGCCACCATGGGCATCGGCATCATGACCGACGCGCGTGCCAAAGCCAGCTACGACTTCCTGGTGGACGCGAAGCTCATCGACCCCGCCAAGGTCAAGCTGGCCGAGACCTACACCACATCATTCGTCAAAGACCTCAAGGTTCTGCCCTGAGCCCTGACAGCCCTGAAACAGCGGCCGGTGTGCTCCGTTGCACGCCCGGCCGCATCCATCGAAAGGCGACCATGACATCCCCCGCTGAATCTCCGCCGCTGGCACACGCCCAGGCACCGTTGCCCCATTTCACGCCCGCCGTGGAGGTGCTTTCCGCCGAAAAAACCTACCCCAACGGCACGCAAGCCCTGCTACCGGTGGACCTGACCATTGAGGAAGGCGAATTCGTCACCCTGCTCGGCCCCTCGGGCTGCGGCAAGAGCACGCTGCTGAAAATGGTGGCGGGCCTGCTGGAGCCCACCGACGGCCGCCTACACCTGTGGCGCAAGCCCGTGGCACAGCTGGACGAAAGCGGCAAGAAGATGGCGTTTGTCTTTCAGTCGCCCACGCTCATGCCCTGGGCCAGTGTGCAGACCAATGTGCGCCTGCCGCTGGACCTGGCGGGCGTGCCGCGTGCCGAGGCCGATGCGCGCGTGACCGAAGCGCTGGCGCTGGTGGGCTTGTCCAAGTTTGCCAACGCCCTGCCCCGCGCGCTGTCTGGCGGCATGCAGATGCGCGTATCGATTGCGCGCGGCCTGGTCACCCAGCCTGACCTGCTGCTGATGGACGAGCCCTTTGGCGCGCTCGACGAAATCACGCGCCACAAGCTCGACGCCGACCTGCTCGACTTGTGGCGTAAGAAGAAGCTCACCGTGATCTTTGTGACGCACTCGATCCACGAGGCAGTGTTCCTCTCCAGCCGCGTGGTCATGATGGCCGCACGCCCGGGCCGCGTGGTCGAAGAGTTCCGCATCGACGCGCCCTACCCCCGCACGGCCGACTTCATGGTGTCGCCCGAATTCAGCCGCTACGCCAAGCTGCTGCAGGACAGCCTGCTGCGCGCCAGCGTGGACACCGAGGAGACCGTGGCATGAGCACCCCCTTCCCTTCCGCACCGATGGCGTCGCCCGTGGTCACCGCCCACCCCGCAGCCGCCCCGCGCTCAGCGCCTGCACCCGTCGCTGCCAAACTCGCCGCCAAGGCCACACCCAAACGCCCGCCGCTCATGGGCCAACCCCGCGTGCTGATCGCGCTGTGGCAGGGGCTGGTCACGGCCATGGAGCTGCCACCCTACCTGGTGCCCTCGCCCATCCTGATGATGAAGACGCTGTTCACCGACTGGGCCGCCCTGGGCGGCTCGCTGTGGGTCACCGTCAAGATCACGGTGCTGGCCTTTGTGGTGGCCACGGTGGCGGGCGTGCTGATCTCGTTCCTGTTCGTTCAGAGCAAACGCATCGAGACTGCCCTGTTCCCCTACGCCGTGCTGCTGCAGGTCACGCCCATCGTGGCCGTGGCACCGCTCATCATCATCTGGGTGAAGGACCCGACGGCCTCGATGGTGATCTGCGCCGCACTGGTGGCCCTGTTCCCCATCATCAGCAACACCACGCTGGGTTTGCGCAGTGTGGAGCCTGACCTGCAAAGCTACTTCCAGCTCAACCGCGCCACGCGGCTGCAGACGCTGCTGCGCCTGCGCATCCCGAGCGCGCTGCCTTACTTCTTTGGCGGGCTGCGCATTTCCAGCGGCCTGGCTCTCATCGGCGCTGTGGTCGCTGAGTTTGTGGCGGGCACCCGGGGGCCGGGGGGGGGGCGGGGGTACCCAAAATTGGCGGCGGGGGCTTCGCCCCAACACCCCCCGATGTTTGCTGCACTGCTGCTGATATCGCTCACCGGCGTCGCCTTGTTCGTGCTGATGGCCTGGCTCACCCGCGTCGCTCTGGGCGGCTGGCACGCAAGCGAAACGTCGCACGACTAGCCCTTTCAACCCCATCGCCAACACACCGCGCGCAGCCACTGGCGCGCGGCAAGGGCTTCCTTTTGCCCAAAACGGCCACCAGCGGCCAAGGAGATACCGACATGACCACCACCGCCCAACAACTGCCCGACCTGCTGCCCGACCTGGACTGGATTGCCGACCCGCTGCGCGTGGGCCGCCTCTCGCAAGACTTTGCCTGGTTCAGCCCCGTGCTCAAGCGCGACCTGGCAGGCAAGCGCGGCGACATTGCCGTGCGCCCACGCACCGAAGCAGAAATCCGCCAGGTGGTGGCCGCCTGCGCCAGCGCGGGCATCCCCCTCACCGTGCGCGGCAGCGGTACCGGCAACTACGGCCAGAGTACGCCGCTGCACGGCGGCGTGATCCTGGACCTGTCGGGCTACAACGCCTTTGGCTGGGTGCGCGGCGGCGTGGGCCGCGCGCAGTCGGGCATCCGGCTGGCAGACTTTGATGCGCAGGCCAAGCCCCACGGGCAAGAGCTGCGCTGGCTGCCCAGCACCTACCGCAGCGCCACGCTGGGCGGGCTGTTTGGCGGCGGCTTTGGTGGTGCGGGCTCCATCAACCACGGCCCGCTGGCCGCGCCCGGCAACGTGCTGGCCGTGCGCGCCATGACGGTGGAGCCCGAGCCCCAGGTCATCGAGCTGCGCGGCCCCGAGGCCATGCTGCTGCACCACACCTACGGCACCAACGGCATCGTGCTGGAGCTGGAAGTGGCCCTGACACCTGCCGTGGAGTGGACCGAATGCATCGCCACCTTCGAACAGTTTGACGCCGCGCTGGACTTTGCCGACCGCTTTGGCAGCGCCCCCGGGCTGGAGAAAAAAGAGGTGTGTTTTCTGGCCGCGCCCATCCCGCAGTACTTCACCAGTCTGGCAGAGCACCTGCCTGCCGACCAGCACGCGGTGCTGCTGCTGGTGGCCCCGCACTCCGAGGCCGGCATGCGCGACATGGTGGCCCAGCACGGCGGCCAGGTCACCTACCGCAAGACGGCCGACGAAGTGGCCAGCAGCCACAAGACGCTGCTCGAATACACCTGGAACCACACCACCCTGCACGCCCTCAAGGTGGACAAGGGCCTGACCTACATCCAGAGCGGCTTCAACCCCATGCACCGCCTCAAGCAGGTGAAGGCGCTGGAGGCCGCGCTGAAAGGCGAGGTGATGATGCATCTGGAGTTCTTGCGCACCAAGGAGGGCGCCTTCAACTGCAGCGGCCTGCAGATCATCCGCTACACCACCGAAGAGCGTCTGAACCAGATCATGCAGATCTACCGCGACCACGGCGTGCAGATCAACAACCCACATGTGTACATCGTGGAAGACGGCAAGCAGAACAACCTGGACCCGGCCGTGGTGGGCATGAAGCGCCGCTTTGACCCCCAGGGCCTGCTCAACCCGGGCAAGCTGCGCAGCTGGTACACGGCCGAACCCACAGCCCCCGTGCAGACACCTGTACGCCAAACAGCGTAGAGAAAACGGGTGGCGCGTGTCGCACCCACGGGCCTCTACCGCTTGCCTGCAGGGCATAATCAGCTACTCATTTAGTAGCAAACCATCGAAACATGCCCTGGCACGCCCGCCTTCAGCTCGACTACACGGCAGAACATAGCGCCCGCACGGTAGCCCGCTACGAGCACAACGGGCCGCTGCGCATCCTGCAAAGCCTGTACCCCGAGGGCGACGCCATCTGCCACAACGTGCTGGTGCACCCGCCCGGCGGTCTGGTCGGCGGCGACACGCTGGACATCACCACTACCGTGGGCCCCGGCGCCCACGGCCTGGTCACCACACCCGGCGCTACGCGGTTCTACCGCTCCACGGGCCCGCTGGCGCTGCAGCGCAGCCACCTCGCCCTGGCCGAAGGTGCGCGCCTGGAATGGCTGCCGCTGGAGGCCCTGTGCTACAGCGCCTGCCACGCCGAAAACCACCTCACCCTGAACCTGGCCCCCAGCGCTGAATGCATCGCCTGGGACGTGACCGCGCTCGGCCTGCCCCATGCGGGCCAGCCATTCGAACAAGGCCGCTTCACCCAGCACCTGGAAGTGCCCGGCCTGTGGCTGGAGCGCGGCGTCGTCGACGCCGCCGATGACCGGTTGCTGAGCAGCCCCTTGGGCTTGGCGGGCCACCGCTGCATGGCCAGCATGTTCTTTGCCGCAGGCACGCCCCTTGACCGCACTCGCCGCGACGCGGCCTTGGACGCGGCCCGCGCGGTGATGGATCAGCACCCCCAGGTCAAAGCCACCGCAGGCGCCACCAGCCCCAACGACCGCATGGTGGTAGTGCGCGTGCTGGCGCCTCAGGTGGAGCCTGCGATGAAGCTGCTCAAGGCCGTGCGGGTGGCTTGGCGGGAGGTGTTGTGGAGGTTGGATGGGGAAGCGCCCAGGATTTGGGCGATGTAGGTGGGCCGCGTGAAGCGGCGCATGTGCCCGACGACAATCCGGTTGAATTGAAAGGCTGTATGGACGCGCTTTTCGAACTGATCACTATGTTGGCGTTTCATTGGCGCATTGGACTCGCAGTGCTTGTTGCGCTGATTTCAGCCGTCTTTTTGGTTACAAACATCAGTTGGTTCACCAGGTGGTAAGGCGTGTTGCTAGTGATATTCAGCTTTGGCGCAGGGCTGATTTGGGAAAGCGCCCCAAGATCGCATAGAGCAGGCGGTGATGTATGAGTCCTGCGAGACAGGTGGTTGGCCTTTATGGTTGCCAGTGGTGACACACCTTAACGCCGTGCTGACCAGAGGCTAGAGGCGAATGTTGCGGTTAGCTAAATTGGGATCTCATTGCCACCAAAGCTGCCCAGCAGTTGCGAAGATAAGTCCCGGCAGAAAAGCAGCTCGAAAGAAGAACGGTCGCAACCGCTCGTGTAGCGCTTCTCCGCTAAATGTTTCCGAGTAGCCGCCAAGTTCAAACAGGGTAGCCCACGCGGCTAGCAATCCGCCAAAGACGCTCATCCACTTGCCAAAATCCAAAGGGAGCGTCGGATGAACTTTGCCAAGTACAGCAGCGAGTACAAGGCCCACGCTTGCAAAGGCAATCGTCGATATCAGGGCTGACAGCATTCCTTTTCTTAGCTCTTGGGCATGCTTCGCAGCACTCACACGGGCATCCGCCTCCCATCCAGCGCTAGGAAACTCGCCTTCTTCAAAGGCCCGTCGTAGGTCTTGAGCCTCCAAATTGATTGCCATTCCGTGAGAGACGGCCATATCCAAATAGGTCTGATGCCTAAAAAGAAAGCATATAAATGCTTTTGCAGTGGAGACTCTAGCAAAAGATTCGACCGTATTTGACATATGGCTTAACCCTGATATCAACTGTGAGCCGTCAGAAATTGGCGTTAAGCCATAGCTGACGTAGCGGGCAGCTTCAACAACCCATCCGCTTTGAACATGGCGCGAATCCCCCGCACCGCCTGCCGAATCCGCGCCTCATTCTCAATCAGCGCAAACCGCACATATTCATCCCCCTGGTCGCCAAAGCCGATGCCCGGCGACACACACACCTTGGCCTTGTCCAGCAGTTGCCGCGCAAACTCCAGCGAGCCCAGCGCGCGGTAGGGCTCGGGAATACGCGCCCAGATGTACATGCTGGCCTTGGGGCAGTCCACGGCCCAGCCTGCCTCAGTAAGGCCCTTGTAAAGCACGTCGCGGCGGCGCTGGTACTGGGCGGCGATGTCTTTCACGCACTGCTGGTCGCCCTCCAGCGCCGCGATGGCGGCCACCTGCAGGGGCGTGAAGGTGCCGTAGTCGTGGTAGCTCTTGATGCGGGCGAGCGCGGCCACCAGGTCGGGGTTGCCCACCATGAAGCCCACGCGCCAGCCGGCCATGTTGTAGCTTTTGCTCAGGGTGAAAAACTCCACCGCCACGTCCTTGGCGCCGGGCACTTCCATGATGCTGGGGGCGCGGTAGCCGTCGTACACGATGTCGGCGTAGGCCAGGTCGTGGACCACCAGGATGTCGTGTTTCTTGGCCAGAGCGATCACGCGCTCGAAGAAGCCCAGATCCACGCACTGCGCGGTGGGGTTGCTGGGAAAGCCGAAGATCATCATCTTGGGCTTGGGGTAGCTGCCGCGGATGGCCTTTTCCAGCTCGGCAAAAAAGTCCACGTCGGGCGCCACGGGCACGCTGCGGATGTCGGCACCGGCAATCACCGCACCGTAGATGTGGATGGGGTAGCTCGGGTCGGGCACGAGCACGGTGTCGCCCCGGTCCAGCGTGGCCAGCATCAGGTGGGCCAGGCCCTCTTTGGAGCCGATGGTGACGATGGCCTCGGTGTCGGGGTTGATGTCCACCGCGTAGCGGTCCTTGTACCAGTGGCTGATGGCGCGGCGCAGGCGCGGGATGCCTTTGCTGGCGCTGTAGCCGTGGGTGTCGGGCCGCTGGGCCACTTCAGTGAGCTTGGCGACGATGTGCGGTGGTGTGGCCCCGTCGGGGTTGCCCATGCTCATGTCGATGATGTCTTCGCCCCGGCGGCGGGCGGCGAGCTTGAGCTCGGCCGTGATGTTGAAGACGTAGGGAGGGAGGCGATCGATGCGCGCAAAACGGCGCTTGCCCTGCGATGCAGTCCTGGGGTGTGACTTTCGCGTAAGCGCCCGGACCCGGCCGAGCGACGTGGCCAGCAGAAAGGCCGGCCCGCAGCCAATGTAGCGCACGATGCGGGCAGCGCTCCAGTCCTTTGTGCGCGGTGTGGCAGCAATGCCGAAATCAGAACGAGGGATCGCCGCCCACTCTACGATCGACGCATGAACACCACCCCACCCACCAGCCCCACCGCCCTGCCTGCCGACCACCCTTTTGCCCAGGTGCAGGTGCTGGCCTTCGACATCTTTGGCACCGTGGTGGACTGGCACGGCAGCATTGCGCGCGAGGTGCGTGCGCTCTACCCCCAGGTGGATGCCGAGACCTTCGCGCTGGCCTGGCGCGCGGGCTACCAGCCCGCCATGGCGCGAGTGATGCGCGGCGAACAGGGCTGGACGCTGATCGATGCCTTGCACCGGCAGATCCTGGACGAGATCCTGCCGCGCTTTGGCCTGAGCCACCTGGGCGAGGCCGAGCGCCAGCACCTCAACCGCGTGTGGCACCGGCTCCATGCCTGGCGCGACAGCGTGCAGGGCCTGACGCGGCTCAAGCAGCGCTACACCATCACCACGCTATCGAACGGCAACATCGGCCTGCTGACCGACATGGCCAAGCGCGCCGGGCTGCCCTGGGACTGCGTACTGAGCGCCGAGGTGTTCAAGGCCTACAAGCCCCACCCCGACACCTACCGGGGCGTGGCGCGGGTGTTTGACCTGCCGCCGCAGCAGGTGGCGCTGGTGGCCGCGCACCACGACGACCTCGCTGCTGCGCGGGGCTGCGGCCTGCGCACGGCTTACATCGAACGGCCGCACGAGTTTGGCATGGCACAGCCCAAGGATGTGTCGCCGCAGCCGGGCAATAACCTGCATGCCCAGGACCTGAACGATCTCGCCAGCATGCTGGGGTGCTGAACGGCCTGCGGTGCGGTGTGCGCCGGTGTGCGCGCGCTTCAGTGCGCCACCAGCAGTTGCACAAACATCTGTACCTTGGCGCGGCACTCGGCGCTGATGGAGGTGAACTCCAGCCCCGCCACCCATTCGTCGCCCTCCTGCTTGAGGGTGACGACGCGGGCGTACACATCGGCCACACGGTAGTCCACCAGCGGCAGTTCAAACTCCAGCTTGATCTCGCTGTGGGGTTCCAGCGGCTCGATCAGCTCCACGAGCAGGCCGTGGTAGCCGATGTCGCGGATAGCGCCGTGCACGATGTGGGGCACCACAATCTTGTCCTGCATGCGCTGGCACAGGCAGGGCAGGCGCGCGTCCACGCGGTGGCTGCGGCGGAACTCCTGGCGGGGCACCTTGAGCTTGTGCGACGGGATGGCGATCAGCTCGCGCAGGCTGACGGGCTGCGTGCGCCCCTTGACGAACACCTGCATGGGCGCAGACGCCGACACCAGCCCCCAGCAGCGCTGGTAGGTGGAGTCGCTGATCAGCACCTGGCCGCGCAGGCTCAGCGCCTCGATGCGGGAGGCCAGGTTCACCGCCTCGCCGATCACCGTGTATTCGGAATACACATCCGACCCAAAGCGCCCGGCCATCACGGTGCCGGTGTTCACGCCGATGCCCAGAAACACCTCGGGCAGGCGCTCGGTCAGGTGGGCCAAGTTCAGCTCGCGCATGGCAATCTGCATCTCCACCGCGCAAAGCAGCGCCCGGTCCACATCGTCATCGCGGGCCACCGGTGCGCCAAACAGCACCATGATCGAGTCGCCCATGAACTTGTCGATGGTGCCCTGGTACTTGAACACCACCTCCGACAGGCGTGCCAGGCAGCGGTTGAGCGCCGCAATGACCACCGACGCAGGCTGCGAGCCCGACAGCGCCGTGAACCCGCGCAGGTCGGCCAGCAGGATGGTGACCTCGCGTGGCGCCACCTCCAGGCCGGCGGCGGCAGCACCTTCGGGGTTCTCCATGCCGTGCAGGATGTCTGCCATCTCGGCCTGGGCCGCCTCGCCCAGGGGCTTGCCGGTTTCCCGTTCGATCAGCGCCTGCAGGCGGCGCACAGCGTCGTGGTGGAATTCTTTGTGCATGGAGGTCTGGGGCGTGGAGCGGCCGGGCTTTTGTGGGTGGGGGTAAGAACCTGTTCAAGAGGCAATGCCTGCCCTTCGCCACCCAGAATAGGCGCCGCCCCACGGCTGGTCAACCGGTGAAAACACTCCGGGCAAAGCAGCAACAGCGAGCGCCATGGCTACTCCTCACCATCAAAAACTGATGTGCGGAGAACGCGAGCAGCGTCCCAGTGCTGTCAGAGGGTGATTTGGAGTGTTTTTGGCTTCAAGCGCTAGAACCACATGCGCCAATAGCTATCATTTATGTAGCAATCGACAGATTCCCCACCTTCACCCGGCACTCACCCGGTCCACGCACACAAACTCGCCCACCGCACCGTCATAGTCCCACCGGGCCGCCACCCTTGCCTGACCGTCCAGTGTGGCGCCCGATGCCTCGGTGCTGAGCACCACCAGGCTGTTGGGGCTGCCGTGCCGCAGGCGGTGCGACACCGCCGTGCCTGCGCTGCTGGCCCACAGCCCGGGCAAGGGCTGCAGCAGGCGCGGCTGGTGCACGTGGCCGGACAGCAGCATTT
>Ga0066256_1005434_pt1 | contig 10553 bp, 10 predicted proteins | sample ThiBio_1000_biof_FD_87107 | JGI IMG/M metagenome (GOLD analysis project Ga0066256, IMG submission 87107) | Wastewater bioreactor microbial communities from Cape Town, South Africa - Thiocy_expt_1000_biof (version 2) | ecosystem: Engineered > Bioreactor > Thiocyanate-remediating >... | reverse complement strand
TCCCGCCCTCGGCGGTCAGCAGCGTGACCAGGCGCTTGGCCGCCATGTTGGCCGAGCGCTTGCCCAGGCCGATGTCGGCATACATCTCCTCTCGCGAGCGGTTGCCGGTGAAGCGCAGCAGCTTGTCCCACAGTGGCTTGTCGCGCTCGGCGGTGCCCGGCAACTGGCTCAGTCCCTCGGCGCGCAGGGCCTGGGCCAGCAGTTTTTCGCCCAGCACGCGCGATTCGTCCTGCGCCAGGCTCTTGAGGTGGCTGCGGATGCGCGAGCGCGCGCGCCCGGTGCGCACGAAGCCCAGCCAAGCCGGGTTGGGGCGCGAGACGGGTGCGGTGATGATCTCCACCACGTCGCCGTTGCGCAGCTCGGTGCGCAGCGGCACCTGCTCGTTGTTGACCTTGGCCGCCACCGTGTGGTCGCCGGCGTTGCTGTGGATGGCGTAGGCAAAGTCCACCGTGGTGGCGCCCTGCGGCAGCGCCATGATCTGGCCGCGCGGCGTGAAGACGTAGACCGAGTCGGGGAACAGGTCGACCTTGATGTGGTCCCAGAACTCGGCGGCGTCGCGCGTCTCGTTCTGGATGTCCAGCAGCGACTGCAACCACTGCGTGCCCAGTTCGCCATCCGGTCTGTTGCCGGCCAGGCCGGCCTTGTACAGCCAGTGCGCGGCCACGCCGGCCTCGGCCACCAGGTCCATCGGCTCGGTGCGCAGCTGGAACTCGATGTTCACGCTGGCGGGCCCGACCAGGGTGGTGTGCAGCGACTGGTAGCCGTTGACCTTGGGGATGGCGATGTAGTCCTTGAAGCGGCCCGGCACCGGCTTGTACATCTGGTGCAGCACGCCCAGGCCGGTGTAGCAGTCCAGGACGCGCGGCAGGATGATGCGCACGCCGTACAGGTCATTGACCTGGGCAAACGACTGGCGCTTGCCGTCCATCTTGCGGTAGAGCGAGTACAGCGTTTTCTCGCGGCCGACGATGCGGGCGTTCAGGCCGGCGCCGGCCAGCGCGCTTTGCAGCTCTTGCTGCACTTTCTGGATCAGGTCGCCGCGGCGCTGGCGCGCGCGCGCCAGCGCCTTGGCCAGCACGCTGTAGCGCCAGGGCTTGAGGTGGCGGAACGACAGGTCCTGCAGCTCGCGGTAGGACTGGTTCAGCCCCAGGCGATGCGCGATCGGGGCGTAGATCTCCAGCGTCTCGGTGGCGATGCGGCCCCACTTGCTGCGCGGCATGTCGCCCATGGTGCGCATGTTGTGCAGGCGATCGGCGATCTTGACCAGGATCACGCGCACGTCGCGCGCCATGGCCAGCAGCATCTTGCGGAAGGACTCGGCCTGGCCTTCCTCGCGGGTGTTGAACTGGATTTTGTCCAGCTTGGTCAGCCCGTCGACCAGCTCGGCCACCTGCGGGCCGAAGCGCTCCACCAGGTCGGCCTTGGTGACGCCGCAGTCTTCCAGCGTGTCGTGCAGCAGCGCCGCCATCAGGGCGCTGGAGTCCAGTTTCCATTCGGCCACCTGGGCCGCCACGGCGATCGGGTGCGTGATGTGGTGCGCGCCGCTGTGGCGCGGAGGGCCCGGGGGGGCGGTGTCGGCGGGGCGGTGGGCCGGGGGCCCGCGCTCCGGGTGGGGGGGGTGGGGGTGGTCCGGCTGGGCCTCGAGCGCGGCAAGGCGGGCCGCGGCGGCGTGGGCGGCGGCCATGGGGACTTCGACGGCGGGCAGAACCAGGCTCATGGGCGTAATTTAACCGCCCCGGCCACAGGGTGTGCAAGCGCAGCAAAAAGGCGCCCCGCGGGGCGCCTTGATGTGCTGGGGGCACAGGGGGCAGGCACGGCACGTTGCCGTGCAGCCGTTCACGGCACTTTCTTGAGCATCTCCAGGCCCACTTTGCCGTCGGCGATCTCGCGCAGCGCGGTCACGCCGGCCTTGTTGCGCGACTCGACCTTGGGCGTGTGGCCCTGGTTGAGCATGCGCGCGCGATAGGTGGCGGCCAGCACCAGCTGAAAGCGGTTGGGGATTCTTTCGAGAGCGTCTTCGACGGTGATGCGGGCCATGGTCGGGGTCTTGTGCTGGAAGGTCAGTCGATGCCGAGAGCGTGAAAAGTCTCGGCGCGGACGGTTTTCTGGGCCGTGTAGCGCAGGCGCTGCGCGTGAACAATGGTTTTCAGGTCGAAAAGCGCGCGTTCAAATATCTCATTGATTATAACGTAGTCGAAGTGCTTGACCTGCGCCAGCTCTTGCTGGGCATTGACCAGGCGCAGCTCGATCACCTCGGGCGTGTCCTCGCCGCGCCGTTGCAGGCGCGCGCGCAGCTCTTCCCAGCTGGGGGGCAGCACGAAGACCAGAACGGCGTCGGGAAACTGGCGCTGGATCTGCAGCGCGCCCTGCCAGTCGATCTCCAGCACCACGTCGCCGCCGGCGGCGATGCGCGCCTCGATGGCCTGGCGCGAGGTGCCATAGCGCTTGCCGTGGACATGCGCCCATTCCAGGAAGTCGCCAGCGGCGATCTTGGTGTCGAACTCGGCGTTGTCGATGAAGTAGTACTCGCGACCGTGCTTTTCCTGCCCGCGCGGCGCCCGCGTGGTGTGCGAGATGGAGGGCTGCACGCCCGCGTCGACTTCCATCAGCGCCTTGACCAGGCTCGACTTGCCGGAGCCGCTGGGAGCCGCGACGACAAAGAGATTTCCGGGATGATCCATGTGTGGTCAGCGCGGGCAGCTATGAATTCAGGAATTTTTGCGGCGCGCCGGTGACGCGGATTCTAGTGCAGTGTTGCGCGCTGCCAGGTACTTATGGCGAGCCACCAAGGGGCCAGATGCGCGGCACGGGGACGCAGGCATGGTGGGCCCATGTCAAGGTCACGCCACAAAGCAGATGGCCCCTTGGCGGCTCGCCCTGCGGGAAGGCAGAAAAAGGCTCGCGGCGGCGTTGCGCCTCTTGCCAAGGCCGCCGGCATTGGCTGCGAGCCGCGCCTTGCCGCAAGCCTTTTTCTGGCTTCTATAAGTGGCTGGCAGCGCGCAACACCAGCGGCAGGTTGTTGGCGGGCAGGGCGTGGCGCGCGCTCAGCGCCAGGCCGGCGGCCTGCGCGGCGTGGCGCACATCCTGCAGACGGCGCAGGCCCCAGGCGGGGTCGCGCTGGCGCAGGTCGGCGTCGAAGGCCAGGTTGCTGGGTGCGGTGGGCACGTCGGCCTCGATGAAGGGGCCGTAGATCACCAGCGCCCCGCCCGGGGCGAGGTGGCGCGCGGCGCCTCGCATCAGCGCCGCGCAGCTCGACCATGGGCTGATGTGCAGCAGGTTGGCGACGTAGACCAGATCGAAGGCGCCGCTGGCAAACGGCGCGCCGTCCGAGGGCCAGTCGGCGTCGAGCACGTCCAGTCGCCGGGGTGGCAGCACGTTGGCTGCGCCGGTCTGCTCGGTCCAGCCGCGAATGGCCGCAAAGTCGGCGTCGGTGCGGTCGCTGGGTTGCCAGGTCCAGCCGGGCAGGGCACTGGCAAAGTGCGCGGCGTGTTGGCCGGTGCCGCTGGCGATTTCGAGCGCCTGGCCGCTGGGCGCCAGCAGGGTGCGCAGCACGGCCAGGATGGGGTCGCGGTTGCGTTCGGCGGCGGCGCTGTGGGGCAGGGCGTGGTCGGGTGAATTCATGGTGATTTCCGCTATTTCGGCTTGACTGGCGAGCGCCAGCAGCTATCAATATGAGAGTTCCAGAGGCGCGCTCAGGGGGGCGTTGCCGGTGCCGGGCGCCGGCGTCGGTGCCGCCGGGCGGATGCGCTCGCGCACCACGATGCCGCTGCCGTCGCTCGCGTCGTCGCGGCCAGACAGCGCGTCGATGCCGGCGCCGACGGCCTTGCCACCCAGCGTCACGCCGGTGGAGACCACGGCGCCGGCCACCGAGATCGCCGCGCCGGCCGTGGCGCTGGCCACCGCGCAGCCCGCCAGCGGCGCCGCCAGCAGGCCCAGGGCCAGCCACGGCAGGGTGGGGTGTCTCATGCGGCGGTGCTGGCCTGGCGCGCCTGCGTCGCGATGTCCAGCGCGCGCAGGCGCAGCGCCGGGTCGTAGATGTCGCAGGTGAACATCATCTCGTCGCAGCCGGTCTCGGTCGCCAGGGTCTGCAGGCCCTGGCGCACGGTGTCCGGCGAGCCGATGACGGCGCAGGCCAGGAAGTCCGCGATGCCGGCGCGCGCCGCGGCGTCCAGGCGCTCCAGAAAGCCCTCCTGCGGCGGCTGCAGCAGTCCGCGCGCACCACGCAGGATGCCCAGCACGCGGGCGAAGATGCTGCTGGCCAGAAACATGGCCTCGGCGTCGGAGGGTGCCGCCACCAGCGGCACGCCGATCATCACGTAGGGCTTGTCGAGCACTGCCGACGGCTTGAAGCCGCGCCGGTACACCTCGATCGCCTGCAGCAGCAGTGCCGGTGCGAAGTGCGAGGCAAACGCGTAGGGCAGGCCGCGCTCGGCCGCCAGCTGCGCCGAAAACAGGCTGGAGCCCAGCAGCCAGATGGGCACGCGCGTGCCAGCACCCGGGTTGGCGATCAGCTTCTGGCCCGGCGCGGGCACGTCCAGCAGGTGCTGCAACTCGGCCACGTCGCGCGGAAAGTCGTCCACCGATTCGATGCGGTCGCGCCGCCGCGCGCGCATGGTCATCGGGTCGGTGCCCGGCGCGCGCCCCAGGCCCAGGTCGATGCGGCCGGGGTACAGCTCGGCCAGCGTGCCGAAGGCCTCGGCCACCACCAGCGGCGCGTGGTTGGGCAGCATCACACCGCCCGAGCCGACGCGGATGCGCTGCGTCCCGCCGGCGATGTGCCCCACCAGCACGGCGGTCGCCGAACTGGCGATGCCCGCCATGTTGTGGTGCTCGGCCAGCCAGTAGCGCGCGAAGCCCAGCCGTTCGGCGTGCTGCGCCGTCCGCAGGGCGACGGCCAGCGCGTCGGCCACGCCGCGGCCCTCGCGCACGGGCACCAGGTCGAGCATGGAGAAAGCGATGTCGTTCAGGGCCTTGGTCATGGTGTGATTGTGAAGGCTGGCGTGCCGGTGCGGTGTCGGGCGAGCAAAGCCCGCACAGCGCGCAGACGGCACAATCGGCGGCGTCCAGCCGACACCGGCGCCGTGCTCAAGACATCAATCAAATCGGATTGCAGCGCTTGTCTGGTGAGCGCCAAAAGCTATCACAAATGTAGTAAGGAGCAAGCATGTCCACCGTGAACCGTACCTCCGACGCAGCGACCGACGCGCGCGTGCAGGCGGTGTTCGACGACATCCGCGCCACCCGCGGCTCGGATTTCATCAACCATTTCTGGCGCTACCTGGCTTTCGATCCGCCGCTGCTGGAGTCGACCTGGGCCGAGGTCAAGCGCGTCATGGCCACGCCTTCGGCGCCGGATCCGCTGCCAAAGGAGCTGCTGTACATCGCCGTCTCGGTGGCCAATGGTTGCGGCTATTGCGTGCATTCGCACACCGCGGCGGCGCGCGCCAAGGGCATGACGGCGGCCCAGCACGCCGACCTGCTGGCCGTGGTGGGCCTGGCCGCCAAGACCAACCACCTGGTGACGGCGTTGCAGGTGCCGGTTGACCCGGCGTTCGACTGCGAGGCGCGCGCTGCGGCGAGCTGACGCGCGCACTCTTGCCGGCGGCGTGGCGGCATCGTTGCGCCAGCGCAAAACAGTAACCTATCTTCTGAATGAGCAGGTACGACAGTGCTTGTCAACCACTGTCGGGTGGCAATAATGCGTAATATAGTGTTATCGCGCCATGCAGCCCGTCAGCACCCAGAACCCCCTGATCCAGCGAGCACGGCAGGAAGTGCTGTTCCTGGCCGGGCCGCTGATCGACCGCTGCGTCGAGGCCGCCGTCACCAGCCTGCAGGAAGCTGAACGCGGCGGTCGCACGGTGGCCCTGCGCATGCAGCTGGGCGACGCCTGGCTGGCGCTGACGCGGCACCGGCAGGGCTTGGGCGCCGCGTTTCCCGCGCGGGTCGAGCAGGCGATCAACCAGGCGCTTGAAGCGGCTCGTGCCGCGCCGGTTCATTCCGGGCGGGCGCCACTCGGCCACGACGAGTTGACCCTGCTGGAGCATGCCGAAGTGGCGCGCTTCGTCGAAGCCTCGCGTCTGCGGCCCGACGTGCTGTGCCAGGCGCTGCTGGCCCTGCTGGACGAGCAGCCGGTGGAGGCCGAGTGGCGCACGCACTGGGTGCGCCATCTGACCCCGAGCTTCGCGCAGGAACTGGGCCAGCTGTATGAGGCGGTGGCGCGGCTGCTGGCCGAGCAGGGCGTCGAAGAGGCGCGCTACCGCCTCAAGCTGGGCGACGGCGCGGCCGGGCCGGCCGCGGCCGGCGCCGTCCTGCCGGCGGCCGAGCCAGCCCGTGCCGCGGGTGGCGCCGATGAGCGGGCGGCGCCGGTTGCCGCCGGCCGCGCGCAAGCGCAGCGCCCGCTGTATCCGCACATGAGCGATCTGGCGCAGGCCCGGCCGGCCGTGTCCCAGGCGCTGATGCGCGAATTCCTGTACCAGCCGCGGTGGGTGGCCGAGCGTGACGAACCCCTGCCGGCCGGCTATTACGAGGCGGTCGGTGGTTGACCGCCCGGCACGGCCGGTGCGGCTGGAGCAGCCCTTGCCGCCCCAGCCCTGGGGCGAGCTGGCATCGCCCAAGGCGCGCACTCGCACGCTGATGGCGCTGAAGGCGCGTGCCACCTGGATCAGCCAGGCGCTGGGGCTGGACGCGGTACGCACCCTGGTGGGCCAGGTCGCCGGTGACGCCCGCGTGCTGGCGCCGGTGCGCGAGGCCTTCGTTGCCATGGAGCCGGCGCTGCTGCGCCTGGCGATGCGCGAACCGCGCTTTTTCGGCGACGAGCAGCACCCGGCGCGGCAGCTGATCGAGCGCGTGGCGCAGCGCAGCTTCAAGTACAACGACGAATACGCCGACGAGTTCGAGCAGTTCATGGCGCCGGTGCGCCAGGCGGTGCGCGCGCTGGATGGGCTGTCGCAGGCACAGCCGCAGGACTATGCCCGGCAGCTGCAGGCGCTGGAGGACGGCTGGCGGCAGCAGGACCAGGGCGAGACCGAGGCGCGCGAACACGGCCTGCGCTCGATCCAGTTCGCGCAGCAACGCCAGGCGCTGGCCGACAAGGTGGCCTGGGAATTCAGCCTGCGCTCCGACCTGGATGGTGTGCCGGCGGCGGTGGCGGATTTTTTGTACCAGGACTGGTCGCTGGTGATCGCCCACGCCCAGCTGACCGACGCGCGTGGCCAGCTCGACCCCGGCGGCTACCTGGCGGTGGTCAGCGACCTGCTGTGGAGCGTCAAGCGCGAGGCCGTGCTGAAGGAGCCGGCGCGCGCCTTCGAGGTGCTGCCCGAAGTGCTGCGCACCCTGCGGCGCGGCCTGGATCTGCTGGGCAAGGACCCGGAAGACGCCCAGACCTTTTTTGACGTGCTGATGCGCTACCACGACCCGGTGCTGCGGCTGCGTCGCGTGCGCAGCGCCCGCGACGCCCAGGCGTCGGGCCAGGGGCCGCTGACCGGCATCTCGGCGGCCGTGCCGCTGGAAAGCGACGCGATCCCGCTGGAGCGGCCGACGCCGCGCGCCGCCGAGCAGCCCTGGCTGGGTCGGCGCGAGCTGGTGCTGGCCGGCTTTGACGACGAGCCCGGCGACAGTGGGCGCGACAGCCTGCACAGCCAGCTGCCCTCGCTGCCGGTGCCGATCGAGGCGCAGGCGCTCGAACGCCCGCCGGGCGGCGAAGAAGGCCAGGCGCCGGTACCGCGGGCGGCACCCGTCGCAGCTCGTGCCGACACCAGCGCCGCAGCGGCGCCGCCGCCACTGCCGGCAGCCCCCGCCGAGAGCGCGCCACAGGCCCAGGAGCGCGCCCGCGCCCAGCTGGCGCGCCTGCGCACCGGCGACTGGGTCGATCTGAAGGCGCGCGGCGAATGGCGACGCGCGCAACTGCACTGGTGCAGCGACAACGGCGCGCTGTTCATGTTCATCAGCCACGGCGGCCAGCCCCACAGCATGACGCGGCGCAGCTGCGAGAAGCTGCTGCCGTGGCGCCAGCTGCCTGACGGCGCCGCCGGCGGGCGGTCAACAACTATCAAAAACGATAGCTGCCGGCGCACGTCGAGCGGGCGCTGGGGCGGTGTTTCGTCATGGACATTCTGGCTCCCCGGCAGGCGGCTTAACATGGCGGCATGAATGCCCCGCTTCCCACCCTGGAGCTGAGCACCGGCGCCGACCCGGTGGCCAGCATCATCGTCATGCACGGCCTGGGCGCCGACGGCAGCGACTTCGCGCCTTTCGTCGACGAGATCGACCTGCGCCCCGTCGGCCCGGTGCGCTGGCTGTTCCCGAAAGCGCCGCGGCGACCGGTGACGATCAACGGCGGCTACGTCATGCCGGCCTGGTTCGACATCCGCCACGACCGCGCCGACGAGGACCAGGCCGGCCTGCGCGCCTCGCAGGCGCTGATCGAGGCGCTGCTGGCGCGCGAGCAGGCGCGCGGCGTGCCGGCCCGGCGCATCGTGCTGGGCGGTTTTTCGCAGGGCTGCGCGATGGCGCTGCTGAGCGGGCTGCGCCATGGCCAGCGGCTGGCGGGCGTCTTCGGGCTGAGCGGCTACCTGCCGCTGGCCGGCACGCTGGCGGACGAGTGCAGCGCCGCCAACCGCGATGTGCCGGTCGTGCTGGCGCACGGCACGCAGGACGAGATGGTGGCCCCGGCGCGCGCGCACGCCGCCCGCGACACCCTGCGCGCGCTCGGCTGGCGCGTGGACTGGCACGAATACCCCATGGGGCACGCCGTCTGCGCTGACGAGGTGCGCGAGCTGCGGCAGTGGCTGCTGGCCCGGCTGGGCGCGTGATTTTTCGAGGCGAATCGGGCTCTTCTGGCGAATGATGGTGATGGCCTGCGAGACAAGGCTTCGAATGGTCGCTTATTGGAAACCGCCAACACCCGAACGCAGAGGACGCAAAAAGCAGGAAGATGGCGATCTCAAAAGCATCCTCCGCGAATCCTTGGCGTCCTCTGCGTATGGTTGTTCATTTTTCTCATGGGGCATGTCGCGACGCGGCGCTGATCGAGTACCTCACCATCATTCGCGAGTAAAGCCGCGAATCGGTCGCTATCGCGCTTCTGTCGTGCGCAAGGAGCTATCAATAAAATAGCTATTTCATTCGACTGGCAACTCGGCCTGCAGCAGCCGCAGCACGTTGCCGCCCATGATGGCGGCGATGTCGTCCTCGCTGAAGCCGGCATCCAGCAGGCCCTGGGTGATCAGCGCCAGGCCGGTGGTGTCGAACACCGTCCTGGTGGCGCCGTCGAAGTCCGAGCCCAGCGCGACGTGCTGCACGCCCGCCACCTGCGCCACGTGGCGGATCGAGCGCACGATGCGCTCGACGCTGAGCTCGCACATGGCGCCCTCGAAGTAGCCCATGCCCATCAGGCCGCCGGTGGCGGCGATGGCGCGGATGTGGGCGTCGCTCAGGTTGCGCGGGCCCGGGCAGACCGCCTGCACGCCGGTGTGCGAGACGATCACCGGCCGCCGCGTGACGGCCAGCACGTCGTCGATCACGGCGGGCGAGGCGTGCGCCAGATCGACGATCATGCGCCGCTGCTGCAACTGGCGCAGCACCTCGTGGCCGAACGGCGTCAGGCCGCCCTTGTCCAGGCCGTGGGCCGAGCCGCCGACCTCGTTGTCGAAGAAATGCGTCAGCCCCATGATGCGAAAGCCGGCGTCGTACAGGCGGTCGATGTGCTCCAGCCGGCCCTCCAGCGGGTGCAGGCCCTCGGTGCCCAGCACCGCGATCACCTGGCCGCGCGCGGCCGGCAGGCCGCGTTCCAGCGCGGCGGCCAGCTGCTTTTGCGAGGTCACCAGGCGCAGCTGGCCGTTGCTGTCGCGCGCGGCGTCGTGCAGCTTGCGGCTCTGGTGCAGCGCGCGCTCCAGCAGGCTGCTCCAGGTGCGCGGGGGCCAGCGCTGGGCCATCGCCAGCAGGGTGATGTTGTCGCTGTCGCCGGCGTTGCGATCGAAGTTCATGCCGCGCGGCGTCTTGGTGACGGTGGTGAACACCTGCAGGCTGACGCCGCCGGCCAGCAGGCGCGGCACGTCGGTCTGGCCGTGACCGTGGCGCTGCAGCGGATCGCGCGGCCACAGCAGCAGGTCGTCGTGCAGGTCGGCCACGAACAGCCGCTCGTGCAGCTGCTGCGCGCGCGCGCTGACGGCATACGGCGGCGCGGTGGCGATGGCATTCAGGCGCGCATCGACGAAGCCGGGCAGGTTGAAGAACACGGCCAGCGCCAGCAGCACCAGCGCGGCCAGGGCGATGAGCCGCTTGCGCCGGCGGGCGACGGCCTTGACCATGGCGCTCAGCGCTTGGGCCCCTGCTCGCGCAGCAGGCGAAAGCCGAGCAGCACGTAGCGCGTCTCGGGCGTGTTCCAGTTGCGGAAGGCCACGCGCGCATACAGCGGCCAGGTGTGCCAGGAGCCGCCGCGGCGTACCCGCACCTTGCCGCTGGCGGGGCCGGCCGGGGCGTCCGTGGGCGAGCGGGCGGAGGAAATCTCGCCCGACCCGTCGGCGCACCCTTCCCACACGTTGCCGATCATT
>Ga0066256_1005433_pt1 | contig 10555 bp, 7 predicted proteins | sample ThiBio_1000_biof_FD_87107 | JGI IMG/M metagenome (GOLD analysis project Ga0066256, IMG submission 87107) | Wastewater bioreactor microbial communities from Cape Town, South Africa - Thiocy_expt_1000_biof (version 2) | ecosystem: Engineered > Bioreactor > Thiocyanate-remediating >... | reverse complement strand
CGGGAGAAGGGGACGTAAAGCGGCAGCGCAAAGTCCGCAAACTGTGTAAGGAGTGGGAGTATCCAGATGCGAGGATACAAGACATGTCTGCCAGTGCCCGCCCTCCCCCAGTGCACTGCCAATAATAATAATGCAGCGGGGAACGGCGCTCGCAATTCAACTGTACCGTAGAAGCGGTGTTGTGGCTCTGTACTGTCGTTGGTTTGAGTGTGCTCTGTTGTTCTGCGTCCCGTTGCACTTGCTACTGTGTGTACAACTGCTCTCTCCTCTCCTCGTCTCTCCCTCTCTCTCTCACTCCCCTCGCTCTCCTCTCCCCACTCTCCCACTCCATCCTCGGCTCTCATAGCCCACACCCCACCCCACCCCATCCGCCGTGGGATGGCAGGCGCAGCCACTGGGTGAGGCACCGTGTGTGAGACGGCAGCAATGGCTGCACCAATGCTGCCGCCGCCACCGCCAGGTGGCGCGCCCGCCTGCTGTCGATGTGGGTTGCCCGCGGTGCGCCGCACCGTGTCGCGGCCGGGGCCCAATACGGGGCGCGCCTTCTTTGCATGCCCCAAGCCGCAAGACGACGCCACCAACTGCCGCTTCTTTGGTTGGGCGCCGGCGGGCCACGATGGCGGCGGTGGCGGTGGTGCGCGGCCACCAATGCACGTGCCGCCAACCCTGCCGCCCCGTCCACCTTATGTCGCTGCCGCCGCTGCTGGTTATTCCGGTGCTGCTGGTGCGGCGCCAGTACCCACGCCGCTTGGTGCAACTGCTGCACACCTTGCACGCCCGCCGCCGGGGCCGCACGCATCGCCACCGTATGCGTCTCAAGCATATGCACCGCCACCGCCGCCGTACGCGCCGCCTGGCCGCGGTGCTCCTGCCTACGCGCCGCGGCCGCCGTACGCGCCGCGGCCGCCACACATGCAGCAGCAGCCGCACATGCAGCAGCCGCCGCACATGCACCCACCGCCGTCGTACCCACGACACGCGGCGCCGCCGTCGGGACACACGGCGCCACGCCCGCCGCTGCCGCCGCCGTCAGCAACCATGCCGCCGCCGTCGGCACGCTCGCCAGCACCCATGCTGCCACCACCCACCATGCCGCTGCAGTATGCGGCGGGCGCGCCCAAGACGCGCCTGCCGCTGCGGTTCAGCGTGCTGTCCATGGAGCGCGTGGGGCTGACGTGCGCGTACCGCGACGACATGGTGGCGGCGTGGCGGCGGCATGGCGGCCGGTACGACTCGGCGGCTAGCACGTGGGTGTTCCCGTCGACGGCGTATGCCGCTGTTCTAGCAACCGCTGCCCGCCTGCCAGACGTGTCGCTGCACCCGCTGCCAGACCACGTCCTCTCCCTGTTGTTGGATCCCCGCCTGGCGCCCACCGGTGCTGCTGCTGGTGGTACAACTGGTGGCGCGCCCGCCACCGTCTCCAATAGTGCCGTGCCCACAGGTGCGTACGAGCTGCGCCTGCCGCCCGCTCTGGATGCCGCCCTCATGCCGTTTCAACGTGCGGGCGTGGAGTACTGCGTGGCACGCGGCGGCCGCGCCATGATCTGTGACGAGATGGGGTGCGGCAAGACGCTGACGGCGCTGGCGACCGCGTGCCACTACGCAGAGGACTGGCCGCTGCTCATCGTGTGCCCCTCCAGCCTGCGGCTGAGCAGAGCCAAGACTACCCCCCCGTCCCCGGCCGCGGAACCGCATGTCGAGAAGAGCGAGAGATATAGCGGCCGGGTCGTCGCGGGCCGACCCAACGTGTGGGGGCCACCCGGCTCGCGGGGGGGGGGGAAAGGGGGCCGGGGGCGGGGGGCCGCCCCGCCCCCCCCCGGGGCCCCCCCCGCCCCCGAATCGGGCGCCCCTGACGGGGGGCCACCCCGCGCCCCGCCCCGCCGCGGCCGGGCGCCCCCACTCCCCGCCGCTGCTACAGCAGCCGCCGCCGCCACTACAACAGCGGCCGACGCGGACGAGCTGGATGACGACATTGTGCCGGCGGCGGTGCATGGCCGGCGGCGTGGCGGCAGTGGGTCGTCACGCGGCAGGGGAGGTGGTCGGCGCGTGTTTTCAATAGAGCCTGGCGACCCGTCCGAGGCGCTTGGCAGTGGCGGCGGCGGCGGCGGCACCACACCCACCACAGCCACCGCGAGCGAGCTCGCTGCCGTGGAATCTACGGCGGCGCTGGATGAGGAGGAGGCGGCAGCCTTCTCGGCGTACACTGGCAGCCGGCGTGGTGGCAGCCGTGGACGAGGGCGCGGGCGTGGCCGTGGTCGCGGCGCTGCTGCAGCAGCTGCTGCTGCTGCCGCACTACCTGCCGCGGCACCACCACCCGCCGCCGCGGGGCGGTATGACGCCGGCGTCGTCATCATCTCGTACGACATGCTGGTGGCGTTCACGGCGTCGGGCAAGATCCGGCCGGGCCAGTTTGCCACCATCATTGCAGACGAGTCGCACAGTATGAAAAGCACCGACGCGAAGCGCACGCAGGCGGGGTTGCAGGTGCTGCAGGGCGCGGCGCACGCGCTGCTACTGAGCGGCACGCCGGCGCTGAACCGCCCCCGCGAGCTGTTCACGCAGGTGGCGGCGGTGGCGCCGCGCCTCTTCCCCTCCTACCCCGACTTTGCCACGCGCTACTGCGCCGCCGCGCAGCGGCCGTGGGGGTTTGACGACACGGGCAGCAGCAACCTGCCGGAGCTGCGCGCCGTGCTGGAGGCGCACTGCATGCTGCGCCGCCTGAAGGCGGACATCCTGCGCACGCTGCCGCCCAAGCGGCGGCGCGTGCACCGCGTGGCCGTCACGCCTGCCGCGCGCGCGCAGCTGGGCAGCCTGCGCGCCGACCTGACGGCGCTCATCCAGGCGTGCCGTGCCGCCAGTAACGACGCCGAGCGGCGGCTGCTGGACAACCGCAAGCGCGCCACGCAGGCAGCCATGTTCCGTGCCACCGGCATTGGCAAGCTGCCTGCCGTGCTTGCTTACCTGCTGCGTCTGCTGCGTGTGGTCGGCGTGCGGGACCCCACCCGGCCGCAGCTCACCATTGACGCGCTGCTGGCAGGCGACGACGACGGCGGCGGCGGTGGCGGCGGGGATGGTGTGGCACAGCACGGGGCGGTACCGTTCAGTGTGCACGGCCGCCATGGCGACGATGACGACGACGATGATGACGACGGCGAGGACGATGACGGCAGCGGCAGCGACGGTGCGCACGACCGTGCGGCTGCCGTGCAATTCGAAGACGCCTGGTTTGCTGCGCGCGAGGCAGCTGAGGCGGCGGAGGCAGCAGAGGCGGAGCGGCGCGCGCAAGCACGCGAGGGGGCGCCGCTGCTGGACCCTGCCGGTGCGGCCGGTGCTGCGCCAGTGACGGGCACCGCACAGGAGGTGGAGGAGGAGGATGGCACGCAGGGTGGCACGCAGGGTGGCACGGGCGCGGTGGCGGGGCGCCGGCGCAAACTTGGCGCCACCGCGCTGGTGCGCGCGCTGGCGGCGGAGATGCATGCTGGCGAGACCCTGACAGGGTCGGAGCCGACGGGGGCGGGGTTTTGTGTGTCTGACAGCCCGCCGCGCGTGAAGCGCTCCCGTGTGGTGCCTGACGACGACAGCGACGGCGACGAGAAAGCGGCACCCAGCGGCGGTGGTGGTGGCGGCGTTGGCGGTGGTGCCAGCGCCAGCGCTGGCAGCAACGGCAGCCAGCACTCATCGACATCTGCCGCGGTGCCGCGGCCGCGCACCATGGCCACCGATTGGATGAGCGTGTACCACGCTGCCACGGATGCCACCGGCAGACCACCGCCGCCGGCGGCGGCGATGGGTGGCGCCGGCAGCGCTGCGTCGTCAGCTTCGCAGGCAGCAGCAGGCCTGGGCGCTACGCCGTCGTCAAGTGTGGGTGGCGGCATGCTGCGGGCGCCGTCAATAGGCGGCGGTGGCAGGTCCGATGCTGTGCTGTCAGTGCACAGCTCACAGCCGGCGTCGCTGTCGTCGTCAGTGGAATTGGTGGCCACTGCCGCTGCTGCGCCACCACTGCCGCCACCTCCGCCGCCGCCGCTGCCGGCCGAGGAGCAGGTGCTGAAGATGATCGTGTTTGCGCACCACCGTGACGTGCTGCTGCGGCTGGAGCGCGCGCTGGGGCGGCACAACCCGCCGGTGCAGTGCGTGCGCATTGACGGCGAGCAGCCGGTGCACGTGAAGCAGCGGCTGAAAAACGCGTTCCAGTGCAACCCGGCCATCCAAGTGGCGCTGGTGGGCATCACGGCGGCGGGCGTGGGCCTCACATTTACTGCCGCCGCCACCGCACTCTTTGCGGAGCTGTACTGGACGCCCGGCATCCTGGCGCAGGCGGAGGACCGCATCCACCGCATCGGCCAGCGCGCGCCCGCCGTCAACATCCACTACCTCATTGGCGAGCTGGGCAGCCTGGACGACGACATGTGGCGCAGCGTGGCGCGCAAGCTGGAGACGCTACACACGACGCTGGACGGCGACAAGGACACGTGGGGGGAGGGTGGCGGCGGTGGCGGTGGCGCCAGTGGCGGCGGCGATAGCGAGATGCCTGACATCCTGGCAGCTGCAGCGGGGGAGGATGTGGCGCTGGCAGAGAGTGCAGATGGCGATGTAGTGGTGGTGGATGCGCGGCGGCGGGGCAGCGGCCCGCCCTCGCTGCCAACGTCAGCAACGCGCTCACCTGGCCGCCCAGTGGCGGATGCGGTGGCTTTCTTTTCCCCAGGCGGCGCCGGCGCGGTGCGCCCCCGCGGCCGGGCCCCTCCCCCCGGCGCCCCCCCCCCCCCCTCGGCGCCCCCCACACGCCCCCCCCCCCCGCCAGTACCGCCGCCACCGCCACCGCTACCGCCACCGCTGCCGGTTGAGGGCGGCGGCGTCATTGACATTGCCAGCTCGGGCGAGGCGGCGCCGGCAATACCGGTAGGGCTGGGCGCCTTTGACCCAGTGGGATGGGCGGCCATCGAAGCTGCTGCCGCTGCATACCAGGCGACCAAGGCTGCTGCCGCTACTGCCGATGGCGTCGGCGGCGGCGGCAATTAATGATATTAATAAATAGTTCAAGTTGCGTGCGACGCGTGTGGTGGCGGTGGTGGTGGTGCACCTGCACCTGCACCTGCACCGCCGTCAGCAGTAGGCGGCGGCAGGAGGTCCAGCGACTCCAGCACGGCGGCGAGCTGTGGCAGGGTGGTGATGTGAAAGTCGGCGTGCGGCAGCGCGTCGGCAGGTGGCGGGGAGCCAATGAGGACGGTGGTGGCGCCCGCGGCGCGGCCGCATGCCATGTCGTCGTAGCTGTCGCCGCACATCACCACGTCGTGCGGGCGCACGCCCCACCGCTCACAGATGTGGTGGATGGCGGCGGGGTGCGGCTTGACGGGCGTGAAGGCGCGCGACAGCGCAATGGAGAAGGGGTCCGCCATGGCCAGCAGCGCCACCGTTTGCGCCATGGCGGCCTCGTTGTTGCGCGTCAGCAACGCGCGGTGCACGCCCGCCGCTGCCAGACCCTCCAGCATCTCGCGGCACCCCTCCCGCAGCGCCATACGCGCCAGCCCCGCCGCTTCCTCCTCCTCCAGGATGCCCAGCAACTCACTCCGCCGCGGCTCCGCGTGGCCCTCACAAAACGCAATTAGGTCTGTCCCCGCCGGGGCGCCCGTTCGCGCCCGCATCGCCTTGAAGTCAATGGCGCCCGCCGCCGTCAGCGTGCCGTTTATGTCAAAGATCACGCCCGCAATGCGGCGGCGATGGCGGCTGGCATGATGGTGGCTGTGTGCGTGACTGGCATGATGATGGTGGTGGCCTGGTGCGTGGTCGCCGGCAGGTGGTGCAGCTGCTGCTGCCGCCGACGACGACGCCATTGCAACACGGGGGACTAGACAGCGACTGCTGTGGGCTGCCTGATGAAGCTGGTGGCTGCACAGGCGCGTCACAAAGCGCAGCCGCAACGGCAGCGTGCCCGCAGCAGCGATGGAAGCAGCGGCGATGGAAGCGATGGAAGCGATGGAAGCAGCGGCCATGAGCGCGAGGTACAACCCTACTTTCGGTCAAAGATTTGATACAAAGCACTCGGTCAGCACATTGCAGAATGCGGCAATCGGCAACATATGCACCAAATAGCGGAATTACGCGGTCACCGTTGTGATTCACGTCCCGCATGTCACTGGTATTCGTTTGGTGCAGCAGCAGCAGATGGTGCAGCAGCGGCATTGTGGTCGTATCTTCGCGACGCCACTATCAATGATATCACCAGCACGAATCAATGCGCTATTTTGCGCCAATGCGTCATTTAACAACAAAATGAGCAACACTCCCGCAGAGATGGTGACTTGTTACATCCACTGCCAATTGAATATTAGCGTACAGTTTCGTGGAGTCGTTTGCGGGAGTGCAGATACACTGCCGGTGCAGAGTTTGCCCTCGTCTCCCAAAGGACCGGCTGATGGGTGACTGTCACTTGATAGCTGCTGGAAACACCATAACATGTTATACACACGCCGCCGATAGCACGCGTCAGAAGTACGCGCAAGTGACATATATACAGTGGTCAATCGCTACCCTGCTGTTGCATTGTTGTGTTTCTGCGTTGCACGCGCGAGCGCACCCCGCGAATACGCAGCCACGGCGCACGCCAGTCCATCCAGTGTTCCAAGTGCGGCGCACACGCCCCGCAGCTCCCTATCGCTGATGATTGCCGCCGCTCCTTTGCCATCGCTCCGTGGCTGCCGCCATCGCTGCGTACCCATTGGTGTAGCTGTCAACACCTGTTTAGTCCAAGGGCTGTAGCTCGCGCTGCCGGCAGGTTCCAGGCGTTTGCAGTTGCTGGTGGTGCGGCCTTCGTTGTTGTTGTGATCGGTGTTTCTGCTGCTGCTGCGGTGGCGCCGGGGGTGGCGGGGGCGGGGGCCCCCCCCCGGGGGGGGGGCCGCCCCCCGCGGGGGGGGGGGGCCCCCCCCCGGGGGGGGGGGGGGGTCCCCCGCCGGGGGGGGGGGGCCCCCCCCGGGGGGGGGGGGGCCCCCCCGCCGGCCCCGGGGGCCTCCCCGCCGGCGGGGGGTGGCGGCTCCCCGCCGGCAGGTGCTGGGGGCGGCGGCTACCCGCCTGGCACCTACCCGCCTGGCGCCTTCCCCACTGCGCAGCCTGTGTACACTGGTGGTGCGTTTTCTGCCGTTGCCGGCGTCGCGTGTTGTCCATCCATCCGTTTACTCCCCACCCCCAACCCCAAACCCAACCGCGCAGCGCCAGTGTCATTAGGTCCCGCAGTGGTGGTGGCGCCGGCGCCGGGCATGGTGGTCATGGGCGCACCAGCTATGGTGGCGGCAGGTCACAGCTCCATGGCCATGGTGTGCCCTGCCTGCCGCTCGCCCATGACCACCAACGTGACGTACGAGCCGGGCGCGTTTGCCTACCTCATTGCTGCCGGCCTGTGCTTCATCGGCTGCTGGCCGTTCTGTATCGTGCCGTGGTGCATGCCCAACTGCGAGGATGCGCGCCACACCTGCCCCGCCTGCAATGCCACCGTCGCCGTTGACCCCGGCAGCTGCTAGCCGGTTGTGCACGTTATTGCGTTATGATGCATGTGTGCGTGTGTATCGCGTGTTATGCCACCAGCGTGCATCCGCCCCGTTGCGCGTTGTGTTGAATCTTGATAGGTCGGCGTTGTGCGCCACCACGCGCCCACCGCCGCCGTCATGGCAGGCAGCAACGCCGCCGCCCCACGACACCATCCGTTGTCGTTGGCAGGGGGCAACCGCGTTTAACTACATTATCAGTCCGCACCACCGTGGCTGCTGCGCCTCAACGAAGCAGATCTGTGCCGGCCCTACTACAACGCGCGCAGTGTCGCCAGGTAGTCCAAGATGGCGCGCTGAGTGACGTATACTCCTTGGTTCGTGTGCAGCTCCTCTAGGCCGCGCGGCATGCTGGCCAGCGCCGCGTCGCCAATGCGGGTGCCAAACACGTTCAGAACCCGCAGCGCTGGCAGGTGGGGAAATACTGCGTCTTTATCAACCTTGCGCGCTCCCATCAGGTTAAGCGACACCAGGGATGGCGGCAGGGTGGCCAGCGCCGCACTGTACACGCCCGTGCCCTCGAGGTTGAGCGTGTGCAGGCACGTGAGTTGTGCAAATGAAGCGCCCCAGAAGTAGTATTCACAGCCTTGTAGGTCCAAGATGTGCAGCGACGGCGGCAGTGTTGTCAGTGCCGTCTCGTGAATGTTGCAGTTGATAACACGCAGCACGCGCAGGTGGGTCAGGTGCGCTGCTGACCAGTCGTGCGGCCACCTGCAATGGGTGTATCTCACGACAAGCTCCTCCAGCGACGACGGCAGGGTAGTGGTGCTCTTTGTGTCACACAATCCATGGCACTCGAGTACCCGCAAGGCGCGCAGATGGCCGAAGTCGGCCGCTTTGTAAGGTGTACAGACCAACTCACGCAGCGAGTGTGGGAGGCAAGCCAGTAGTCCGTCTTGGGTGTTCCTGCAGTCCAACCACTCCAGCGCGTGAAGGTGCGTGAAGCTGGCATATCGCGTGACCCGGCGACACCCCGACACGCTCAAGCGCCGCAGCGTGTGCGGCAGGCCCGCAACCACGGAATCGTTGATGATGCTGCGTTCCAGGTCCAACACCGTCACGCCACGCAGCGCTGTGAGTGCGGCGCCTCTCAACTCTACTGGCCGTTCCACAAGCTGCCACGTAGTAGTGGCCCATGTACTCGCTATTACGGAGCACGGCTTGCAGCCCACCGCTGCCGGAAACACGGCGCGCCACCGGACAGTATTGTACACTCCCGTTGTAGTGTCGGTCCACGCTATCGCCGCCACGTGCGCCGCAAACACTGGGTGCAGCCGCCGCAGCGCGTTGGCGTCGGCAGTGTTGAGACACCCAAGCACCGCCGCCGCCGTGACGGCATTGCCACCCACCACGGTCACCAACAGCGGCACCTCGTCGTGGGCGCTGCTTCTCACCGCTGGCCGCTTGCTATCGGCACCGGTGGGCGCTGCCATGGTGTCGTGTGTTGACAGTGTTGTACCGGTGCGGCCAGGACAGCGGCGCCGCCGCAAAAAACAGCAATACAACCCGTTGCAACCTTCTGCACTCAACTCGCACCACGCGCTGCGATGCGTTGCGTGTCAATTCACATTATTCGCGAATGGCCTCCGTATCGATGGTGAGTGGCGGTGGCGTTCCCACGGGTGACTCGGAGAACGGGCGTGGGTGCGACTCCGTGCTGACTCGGGCAGGCTGGTAGGGCGCACAACGTTGTGGTTGTGCCACATACTAATATGGCCAACAGCGTGGCAGCGGGCGCAAAAAAGGTTGCAAAACTAATCCCCTGCAGGTGTAGTTAGGTCGTCGCGCAGCGCCGCACCGCCGCTCACGTTATCGTGCGCTGCCCTTTTACCAACACGGCGCAAGTGGTCAAGCCAAGGGACCACAGCCACCATGGTCCTTCGAGGACTTCAGGGCCATTTGTAAATTTAATGCGCGGCCAATCACGGCGCCTGCCGGCTCGCTGCCAGCCTTGCTTGAGGGGCTGCTGGACCCCATGGACGTCGTGGAACCGCATGAGCCAGGGGAGGGAGACATGATAGGCCCGCCCCGCGAGTGGTTCCTGGCAGTCGCGGCTGCCGTGGCAGCCATGAGGCACGTCATTGCGTCCCACCTCCCGGACTACATGGAGTGGTGCACCGCGCCCGAGTGTGCCCGCCGTGCCGCCATTACGCACCATATCCACCACCCCACCCCCACCTCGTCCCCACCCCCTCACCCACGGATGCGCAGGCGGCAGCTGGCGGCGGTGCGGGTGGCGCACGTATCAAGATCGGCATCAATGGCTTTAGGAAGTGCTGGGCGCTCTGCGGCGACGCGGGCGGGATGCAGATGCCGATGCGCCTGCCGCCGCGTTTGAGGCCATGCGCGCCAATGAGGGCGGCCGCGCCGTCCTAGCCGTGTGCGACGTTGGCAGGGGACAGGTAGGACTGGACATGCGCTTCTTGGATGAGATGGCCGCTGACGCTGGCCTGGATGAGGAGCTGCGCCACCTGTACGACGGCAAGCCGTTCCTGCCGGTGTTGCTCGCGGCGTCCAGCTACTACCGTGCGCTAGTTGCTGGCAGCAAAGACATAGGCGGCGCGGGCGGCGGCGCAGGCGGCGGAGCAGGTGGCGTGTGAATGTTGGGTTGGTGTTACGCACTCATTGCATTGCGTGGAGCTTGAAATCACAAAATGGCGTAAGTACCGGCGACTCGGCGCTGACTCGGGGGCAGGCGGGCGCGGGCCACACATGCTGGTAATAGCAGCAGATGCTATAATCGCAACTACACACGTGACAGGCAGCGCAAAAAAGTATGAAAATCCAACCACTTGCACATGCAGTTAGATTGCCACTCTGCGCTGCACCGCCGCGCCGTGAGGAACACGTTAACCGGGGCTAACAACCGGCTGCCGACGCTGCCATCGCTGGTCAGGATGGGGCGGCTTACAAAAGCCAACGTGGGAAACCTGCACCCGGAACTGCTGGCTGACTACCCAGCCGATTCGGGGTCCTTTGAAGACTTTGTGACAATCTGCGATGATCATTTGCAGCCAATCACA
>Ga0066256_1005429_pt1 | contig 10557 bp, 11 predicted proteins | sample ThiBio_1000_biof_FD_87107 | JGI IMG/M metagenome (GOLD analysis project Ga0066256, IMG submission 87107) | Wastewater bioreactor microbial communities from Cape Town, South Africa - Thiocy_expt_1000_biof (version 2) | ecosystem: Engineered > Bioreactor > Thiocyanate-remediating >... | reverse complement strand
CCACTCTTAAAAATCCAGAGCAATGGCAGCTTAGGTGTTCCAGTCACTCAACTGGGCCGATGTCACCGACTGTAATGGCCGAGCACCCGTCCTCCCTGCCGAGCCAACGGTCGTCAGCTAACTGAATGCAAGCAGGCATTCGACGACGCAACGCCGTCAACGACAGGTGTTGAGCGTTGAAGAGACCTTCATCCTTGCTTCATGGCGGGCCGGTGATCGGCCGAAGCCGCCGGTGAGGCGCTGTGCAAATTTAGACTGCTATGCGCCACACACCAGCCGTTGATTAGAAATCTCGGCTGAATGGCCGCCTCCCTGAACTTCGAATGCGTGCTCCCGACCCATTGCTGCCAGTCAGCATTACGAAAAGCGGACGTTCAACGTAGAGCTAACCGGCGGCGCTTTAGCGCCGTCCAGCGACCAAAGGGAGCGCCTTGACCGCAGGGTTAGGTTTCATTTTGCTTAGCTATCTTTAATTGCTGCAAAAGCCTGGTCATTCCAATAACCAGGAAAAAAGGGCCCCATGCCTTCATTTCGATTTTAAATAATGGAATGGCTAAAGCGAAGATCAGAATAGAGGCCCCAGTAATTAGCTCAATTACGGCGATGCGTTTTATGTGCTTTGCTGGGCTCTTCAGTTTTCCTTGCCATGGCCCAGTTGCATACTTAAGGTGTCTTTTTATGCCCAGCCGATAGGCTTTCCAAATAAAGTACCCACCGATTATCCAAATCGATAAGTAAGCAATGAGCGCTATCCACAAGACATCATTCATACAGGGGGCCGGTGTCTGTCCACATATGTAATGATAATCCGTACGGAATGTCTGCTGTGGGACAAATTCTCAGATGACCGTTCATGGCCGAGTGCACGCATACGGCATCATGCCCGAAAGCGGCCGCACGTAGCCCATCAAGGAGCGTAGCGTGCGGCCTACGCGACTACCGCTAGATTTCGGTCTGCTCCGAGATCTCCAGTGCGTCATCCACCTCGATCCCAAGGTATCGAACTGTGCTCTCCAGCTTGCTATGGCCAAGCAGGAGTTGGACGGCCCTTAGGTTCTTGGTTCGCTTGTAGATCAGTGTCGCCTTGGTCCGTCGCATGGTGTGCGTGCCATAGACCGTCGAATCGAGGCCGATGGCGGCAACCCACTGATGAACGATCCGGGCGTACTGGCGAGTAGAAACATGGGGCGATTTCGCCAGGCGACTGGGGAACAGATAGTGCTCCGGCCTCAAATTCGCCTTTTCGACCCATGCCAACACGGCAGACCTGGTCGGCTCGGTCAGTTCGAACTGCACCGGACGCTGGGTCTTTCGCTGAACGACCATCGCCCGGGGCAACACCTGGTTGCCGTGCGTCACGTCCCGAACATGCAGATTCACCAGATCGCAGCCACGCAGCTTGCTGTCGATCGCCAGGTTGAACATGGCCAGGTCGCGAACCTGGTGTTCATTTTGGAGGTGGATTCGGATGGCCCAGATGTCCTTGGGCTTGAGTGGCGGCTTCTGGCCGACCAGCTTGCCTTTGTTCCAGGGTTCCCAAGCTTGATTGGTTTCCATGTCAGACTCCTTCGTGGTTGATGGGAGTCTGATTGTGTTACCGAGTTGCGGATGGCGGCTTTCTGGCAAGATGCCGTATACGTGCTACCGGCCATGAGCGGTCAATTACTGCGTTCTATGTAGATGTCTGCTGGACGATACTTAGCAGACATGGAACGTCAGGCGGAGTGATGGGTTGGGCAGCTACGTATTGTGAGTCGCGGCTGCCTTAGTTGAACGAGCCCTCAGTTGGTTAAGCAGTCCCGGCCATGTTCCGACTTGGAGAACTAACGTTGGCAGTATGTTAATAAAAAGACGAGTGCCGTCGTAGAACTCACCAGCAATTCGAATCACTTCCTTCTCGTCGATCTGTGTTATCGATCGGTACTGAAGAAGGGCATCCGAGTCTCTATGAGCAATAGTGGCATTACGCAAAAATGCGAATTGCTTCTGCGCTCTTTGCTGCGCATTACGTACGGCGCGCATTGCCTGCGTGGCCTGACGCTTTACTTCCTCTGGCACGCCAGCGTTTTCCAATGCAGTCCGTAGTTTGGCACCGGCAACCTTGTCCATGTCGAGTTCATGAATTGTGAGGAGAATGATTCGCGCACAAAGAGAACGCTTCCATGGATCTGGATGGGTGAGTGCATCAATCTTCGCGGACTGAATATCTTTTTCTGCTATGAGAAAGAACAGACCAAGGTTAAGAAGAGTAGCGGAGGCTTCAAAGCCATGTCTCCGGCTCTTTGCCGCCTGTTTAGCAAATTCGGCCATGGCCGTGTATCCGCGCCGGCGCTTGTCCCACATCCGCAGCAGCGCCGGGTGGCCCGTGTCTACGAAATCAATAATCCGCACATCGGTCTTGTTGGCATGCTCGCGGTGCAGCCGGCCAGCATACTGCTGCAAAGTACCTTTCCACGACACCGGCATCGCCAGCACCAGGGTATCCAACGGTGGATGGTCGAATCCCTCCCCGACCAGCTTGCCGGTCGCGAGCAGTACGCGCGGCGCTTCCGGGGGTAGGCTTTCGCGACCCTACTGGCGCAGCGCTTCTGACCACTTCCTCATCACCTGGACTGGCAATTTCGGCCCTTTGCACCGCCTCGTTGGTTTCAGCCCAAAACCAAAAGACCAGCCGATACCTCGTGGCTGCACTGGAAAGGCGGCTGGTCGCCTGACATTTTCCGAACACACGGGCAGTTCGACGATGCGTCTGCGTACAGTCGAATCTGGGATCTACGACGAAAACCAACTGACTGATCACACCCCGCAAGCTTTCGCTTTCAGCGATGGATCAATCGCGCGGTTGCACTGATGTGGATGCCTGCACTTGGAAAAGCACGGCCCTGATCGATGGATCGGCAAGCAGGCACTTTCCAGCGCCCTTGTTCGAAACCTAGCCCAAGATTAGTCCAACGGACGTGCACGCGCCCGATCTGCCTTGATCGCCATGGCCAGCCAAACGGCAAGGCCTATGGCCACGGCCCCCGCCGCCAAGAAACCCAGCAATTCCATGGCCATGGATGAGGCGGCTTCCAGGTTATCGGCGAACGCATAGCCAAGGCTGATGTAGATACCGACCCAGGTCGCTTCGCCTGCAATGCCCCACAGGGTGAACTTGATCCATGGCTGCTGGGCGGCCCCGGCAGCGACGTTTACATACGGCCCCAGTGCCGAAACCAACCAGCGCGAAAGGTAAACCGCGATGCCGCCCCGCGATGCCAGAAACCTGGTCGCTTTGGCCAATGGAGCTGCGCGCGATCCCAGCCTTTTGATCAAGCCAGCGCCGCCCCAGCGACCGCCGAAATAGCCCGCCTGATCACCCGCGACAGCGCCCCCTAAGGCTGCGGCAACGTTGCCTGTCAACGAAAGATCGCCTGCTGCCACAAAACCGCCTGCCGTCAGCATGAGGATTGAGGCCGGAATAGGCAGGCCAAGGCACGAGAGGAACGTGCAGGCGACCAGAAGCCACACCCCGTATTGCGGCACAAGGGCGAGTAGCCAATCCGTCATGGTCTCTCGGCCTTGTCCAGCGAGGCAATGGCAGCCTCAACGTCTCGCACCACATCCTCAACCGGCACACCGCGTTGCCGCGCGATTTCAGCGAACGTAACCGGGTGGCCGTGTTGCGGCGGCGGCAATCCAGCCGTTGTACTGATCTGGCGAGGATCCAGATCCCAGCTTTTGCTCACGTAGCGCAGGGTCATCCAGGCCTGCACCGGCTCTTGGTGGTGCTTCGTCCAATACACGACACCTATCGCAAATCGAACGGCAAAGAACAGCGTCAGCACCGTAGCAAGTACCAGAGCCGAAACAAGCCAGGGATGGCGACGAAACAGGGATTTCAACGGTCATTCTCCTTTTGGGCGGGATGCTAGATACGCGGTCGCCACTTGCCAGTGCAAGTTGCCGCTACGGTGGCGTGCTGGCGCTGACGAACAGCATCGATTTCGCAATTTCGATCGTCGGCATCCAGCGCTTTTTTGGCCCGGCGCGGTGGATCGTCGCCGATCTTCACGAAGGATAGCTTCGCGCTCGCCGTGTGGGCTGCTTCTGCGGCCAGGAGCAACGGGGCAAAAAGGTGTTGTCGACCACGGTCGTCGGCCCTGGACGGATGCCACCCACCGGTCACAGCATCCACTCGATCGGCAAGAGTCCCAGGAACCCGATCCAGCCGCGCAATAACGGGTCGCTGCCCGGTTCGCTGCGGTGCGTGACCGGACCACTCTCCGATTGTTCGATCCAGACGATTTCGTCGTGGTCCGTTAAGGCGACGCGGTAGGCTTCATTCGGCACCTCGGTGTCGAACCGGTGCGCGATGGCGCGCGCGATCACCGGGCTTTCGATCACAAATCCGAGTTCGGTGTTCAGCTCGCGCGATCGCGGGTCGAAGTTGAATGAACCGACGAAGGCGCGCGCACGGTCTGCGGCAAAGGTCTTGGCATGCAAACTCGAACCGGAACTGCCGCCGAACATCTTCGCCTTCACGCGCGCGCCTTCGATGCCGCTGCTGCGCAGTTCATAGAGTTCGATGCCCGCTTTCAGCAGCGCCAGCCGGTACTTCGCGTAGCCGGCGTGGACCACGGCCACGTCCGTCGCCTCCAGCGCATTCGTCAGCACACGCAGCCTGACGCCGCGGGCAGCCAGCGCAGAGAGCGCAGCGACGCCGGTCTCCGTGGGCACGAAATACGGTGAGACGATGTCGAGTTCGCTGTTCGCGCTGCCGATCACTTGGCGCAACTCGGCCATGAGAAGCGCTTCGCGCGGCGGCTTTCCCAGGCCCTTGGCCGGGTCGTCGCTGATCATCACCGTCGGTGCCCATTCGAACGCCAGTTCGCCGTGCAACAGGGTTGCGACAAACGGCGATCGGCGCACCGCATCGACGTATGCGCGGGCCGCAGGTTCGCTCTCGATCAGCGCGGCGGCGCGTGGCAGGTATTCGAGCTGTGCCGCTTTGACGCGTGGCAGCAAGTCCGCCACGGGGTAGGCCGAGGCGCTGTTCCAGTAGCGGTCGAAGTCCTCCGACACCGAGGCCACCACGGGCCCGATCGCGAGCACGTCGAGGTCGGCGAAGAGCACGCCGTCGGTGGCGCCGAAGTACCCGTCGCCGACGTTGCGGCCACCAACAATCGTGGCCTGGTTGTCGGCGGTGAACGACTTGTTGTGCATGCGCCGATTCAAGCGCGCGAAGTCGGTCAGGTAGCCCAGCCATCGCATGCGACGGTTCACGAACGGGTTGAACAACCGCACTTCGATAGCCGGGTGGGCGTCCAGCGCGGCGAGCGTCGGATCGAGGCCGTCGGTGTTGTTGTCGTCGAGCAGCAGACGCACCCGCACGCCGCGTTCAGCCGCGGCGTGCAGCGCTTCAAACAGCATCGTCCCCGTGAGGTCGTTGCGCCAGATGTAGTACTGGAGGTCGAGGCTGCGTTCGGCGGTGCGCGCCAGCAGCATGCGGGCCGCGAACGCATCGTTGGCGTCCGGCAGCGGGTGGATGCCGGATGCTCCAGGGTGCGCGTCGGTGCGCGCAGTGATCGATTTCCCCAGTGCCGTCTCACGGGTGTCCGTGAACAGGCTTGACGTGCTACGGGCTTCGAGCGACGGTAGATCGTCGCAGCCGGCAATGAAGAAGACCACCGCCAATGCAATAGAAAGCGAGCGCATGTCCTATCGTATACGCGGTGTCGGGCAAGGTTCGCAGCGCGCGCCTGGTCGAAGAATGGGGTGCCCGTGTGCAGGCAAAGGCCAATCTGCCGCTTTCGAAACCTTGGCTGCGTTCAGCCTTCGACAAGGCCGCTTGTTTTTCATGCCCACTTGTATAAACCCACCGTGTACCTTTGGCATCCCGAAGGTTATCGCGCCGCGATCAATCGGGTGCCTTCCCTGACAGCTTGCCCTGGCGGTATTGACGAGGCTATGCGCCTCGCCCGCGAGGTGCGCGCGGGCATTGCTGCGTGACGTGCTATCGCTGGCTTTCATCACCATGATGGTGGCGCAGCTCTCGGCTGTGTGCGTGTCGCCGTGCTTGCCCTTCTCGGTGCCTCACTGATCGGGTGTTGCACTGGACGATTGAACCAGGCGTGCCAGAACCTCAAGATGGTTGAGCCTCACCATTCAGATACAGCGTCGATGCGATTTTGATCTCGTCTTTGAAGGCTTCGCCGGCAAAACACATCTGCAAGGATTGATTGAAGAATTTGTGGGAATTTTCTTCGGAAACGGGGCCTTTGAGCACGATCTTTGTGATGACTTTGTCGACAAATCCGGTCATCTCAGGCGTCATGAAGTTTTCCGTTCTGTAGTTGATTTGCTGCTCAACACGGTAGTCATCAACATGATGGTTGGAAAAGCTTTTGTTGATAACGCGAAAAAATCTGAAATTCAGGTCAAGCTGGGATGTCAGGCAAAAAGCGGTGCCGGCGGTTAAATAGTCCAAAGATGTCGGCGCTTTGTCCATCCCGTCTTGACCATCGCTGTCGTCCACATAGAGCACCCACGAGGCATAGTTTTTCTGGATAGCCCTGACTTGAATCTTTTGAAGGAGGGGTCTTTGTGCGTCTTGGACCGGCGCTGCTATGGCCACCACGGCGAACTTGATGTCTTTGCTGAAGATAGAAGCAGGTCCGATTCCGACATCTTCTCCCATCTCAAGCGTGTCTGGTGCCAATGCCGAGACCTTGCTGGTGAGGATCAGGTTGTTGTCAACGGAAACGTCGCTGGGGACACTTCCGCCAACAGATCCCTTGTTGCTCCAATGCTCGCCATTGATGACCAGCTCGGGCTCAATCTCGGTCTTGTGTGCCAAGCCATGCCCGGCCACCCAGGAGCGAAGCGCCAGCCGCTTGAGTTCCAGTATTTTTTCAAGAGGCTCTTTGCTGTCGATCAGGATATTGGCGATCACTTGGTCGGTGTATCCGGCCCACCGCGTAGACATGGGAGCATGAAATCGATAGAAAACTTTGGCCTCGACTTTCACGCTGTCGATATCCAGTTTCAGAATCTCGATCCCGCGCTGCAACTGGGTCAGCAAATTGGATGCAATGCCGGTGGTGAGATAGCTCAAGGGGTTGGGTGAAGATTGTTCATAGCGGATGCCACCTTCATCACAGGTCATTTGCCAAGCGCTGAGACCTGCAGTGCCGACCGGTTGCACCGTTCCCTTCTTCAGCATGGCCGAGTCTTTGTTCAGAACCCGCTCAATCACAACAGCGATGTTTTCGTTGTTCGATCCCTTTGCTGGCTTGGCCGTTGTGGGCAGCAGTGCGGTCGGATCGGGACCTTTTTCAACCCTGCTTAAAACAAGGTACTCGGTAGAAAAAGGTCCTGTGTCCAGGTTGGTTGTATTGCTTTTATGGATATCTGTATTCATATCTCACCTCGCTTGGTAAATGGGCATTGAGGAGCATCCGGGTTTCAGGTCATCCGTTTTCAGTTTCGATGCGATCACCGGGCCATCACATTTTCTCGTCCCTTCAAGGTGCACCCGTGTCTCGTGAAACCTATGGATGGCCATGCCGATTCAACACGTCTTTCGAACACAAGCATGGCATTTTTCCGCCGCTATGCAGCCTTCAGTCGCCGAAAGAGCCGCATGACCTTCATGCCCGCTTGCACGACCCAGCTGGGAACTTTGGGCATCCAGACGGTTATCGCGCCGGGGTAAGCCGGGCGCTGTTCCTGCCGGTGTGCCCATGCAACGATGCCGGGATAGCGGCGGAAATCGAAGCCGAGCATGTTGAGCAGCGCGTATTGCGGCAACCAGGCGATGTCGGCGAGGCTTTGCGCCTCGCCGACAAGAAAAGCGTGGTCCTTGAGGCGCCGCTCCATGCGATCGAACACCTCGACGAGCATCTTGCGCGCAACTTCGATCTCTTCATCACTGAAACCCTCTGCCATTGCTGCGCATGCGGAGACGCATATACCTCTCAATGACGTGTGGCTCCTGTTGCAGCAGCTTCTTTCGCTCAGTCATCTTAGGTCTCAAGCTGCCCAACGTAAAAGTAAGGGGCTGCGCGCTTTTGCGCAGTCCCGCTTGACTGCAGGTTAGGCACTTGTCTGCGCCCAGGACGGTATTTCTTTTGACTTTAGCTTCTTCGAATACCAGGTCTTTCCGGTGGAGTCGTTGACCTGAGCGACAATGCTCTTCCAATCTTTCGTGTATCGCCCCATACCGGCTTGATCCACCACGTAAGCTTCAGATGGGTCACCTTCCGTAAGCTTCTTTCCAACTACGCCTCCCATGATTACAAGGTGCGTATGGTCGTACCCTTTGGGTAATTTCAGCGCCACATGACTGACATAGGTTGGGCGACGACCAACATTGGTGACGCGAATGAGGCCCCACTTTTTTGTGTGGTCGTATCCGCTACCCTCTGTGACATCCAAATCCCATTGCATAGACACGACAACCTTGTGACGGTCGCGCAAGTAGTTCAGGACGCCGAGCACGAAACCTGATACTCCAAAGACAAACCCCAAGACGCTGACAGCTTCAGAAAGAGTCATAATTGCCTAACGTAAAGGTAACTGGCGCTGCGCGGCCTTATTGCGCAACGCCCGTGTTGACCGAAAGGTTATGCGCTTTGTATGTGCGCCATAGTTTTTTCCTTGCCGCTAGCTTGATTGCCACTTTGACGCGCTTTCCGATTGTGGTGGTTACGTAAATTCTGAAGAGTCGTATTCGAAGCCATGCAACCAGACGGTTCTTGTGGAAAAGCATCTTCTCTGGCTCGTCGAGTTGTGCGAAGAAGTCTTTTCCGTAAAAGGCGTGCCCCTCCTTACCGTCGCTAAGTTCAAGAGGAAATTTCGAGCAAAGTTGACCCAACTGACGATCCATCTGTGGCATGAGGAAGATGATGCCCTTAAAAAATGGTAGTGACCAACAGTGGTTTGTCACTGTGACTGGGCGGGGGCCAATATTTGTGAAGGACAGGATGTAAACCTCTCGATCAATGATCGACGGATTATCGCCGGCGACGAGGCCAATATTGAATTCAGCTCTCATATTCACCAGTCTGTCCCTGACAGACAGCCAAAGAGCAAGCCCCGAAATGAATATCGTACCAACAGCGGCCAGCCAATTGGCAAAGCTGTTGATGCACTCCCATGTGGTGCATGAAGCCACGTTCATTCGATCCCCCCAATTGCTGGACGCATAACAGTTATTCAAGAGACCCATGGGTCCGGACATTTATTAATATAGAGACGGCCGTCATAGCGTTTCATCTTGATGATTTTTAAATATCTGCTGAGTGCCCGGTCTCTATATTACGTTATGAAAAATGAGACCTGCGGCAGACGGATTATGCATCTGTTAAGGAAGCCAGTCTGTTAGCGAGAAGTCTGGGGGGAGGATAGGTTGCCCTCTCCGCATGAACGGACATCTATTGAACATGCCTCGAAGGTCGGCTCAGGGTCGAAAGGGTGAGTAGCGGTTTTCGAGAAGCGGCCATTCAGTCCTCTCACCACTGATTTTTCGTTGGGAATGTTCAAACGGCTGCAATGCGAAGACATGCGGCCACCCAAGCAGCAAGCTCTCAACGGCCGTTGAGGCCGATCAACAGAAGTACGTGCCGATTTCACACCTGGCAGCTTACAGTCCTACACCGGCCGCCCAGTAACGCATTTCCCCACTCAGCCAGTGACGACCGATTGGCCGACTAGAGCCGGTCGCAACCGCTTTACACGAGATGATGTCTCGTCAGCTGATACACCGCAAAGATGGATTCCATCGATTAGGCGTGTGGCCTTGAGGGGTAACGATGCAGCGCCAAATTTCACGCTGTAAGAATTTGGAATTCGGTTGCCATGACAATGGGCCGCACGTGGTGATTCTCCCGGCGCATTTCCACTATCCCATAGCGGGACATGGTTTTTAGGGTGCGCGAAAGGTTTCCGGGTTTGCGGCCGGTGATAACGGCCAGACCGCTGATGGATTCAGGCTGCAAATCACGGATCGTCTTGAGCAGGGCGCGATTATCGTCGCTCAGGACTTCAGCCAGGGATTTCATCGAGGTGAACCAGATTTTAGGTTCGCCGGGTTTGGGTTTGTACTCGCCCTTGGCAATGGCCAGCATGCGTTCGCGGATTTTCTCTTGAGACATGATCCCGATGGCGATTTTTTTCATTGCTTTGCTTCCTTTAATACACGATCCACTTCGGTGAAAAAGGCGGCCATTAACTGGTAAGCGTCCTTAAACTCATAAGGGACACCTTTATCCGCGACGTGTCGGTGTTTGTGGTCATAGGTAGACGTTGACCCGCAAACTTGAATTTCTTGGGCGGCTTGACCGCTGCTTGCCGCCCAGTAACGCTTTTCCCCGCCTCATCAGTGTCTTTTCATGGGCGACAACCGCCCCAGGCAGACGAAGCCACTTTCTGCATGCGGGGTTCATTTGGGAATCGGAAAATAAAGCCCGGCAAACGTTGCAACTTGCCCTATGCAGCTTCCAGCACACGCATTTCGACGTGCAGGCCTGCGGCTGTCGCCATGTTGACCAAGGCATCCAGGGCAAACAAGTCGAT
>Ga0066256_1005426_pt1 | contig 10564 bp, 7 predicted proteins | sample ThiBio_1000_biof_FD_87107 | JGI IMG/M metagenome (GOLD analysis project Ga0066256, IMG submission 87107) | Wastewater bioreactor microbial communities from Cape Town, South Africa - Thiocy_expt_1000_biof (version 2) | ecosystem: Engineered > Bioreactor > Thiocyanate-remediating >... | reverse complement strand
CAATGCCAGCTCGGACAACAACGCCACCATCACCGCGCAGGTGAATCCCACCATCGCGCCCACCATTGACGTCAATCCCACCATCTCCGCCACCGGCGGCGCGGGCGGGTTCGGCTTCGGCACCGGCGGCACCAACACCGCCTCGGCGACCGGCGGCCTCGGCTATGGCGGCGGCGCCACCAATGGCGACCAGACCTTCAACGGCGGCGACGACAGCGCCACCGGAGGCTTCGCCACCGCGACCGGCGGCAATGCCACCAACCGCAACGACCTGGCCCAGGGCGCCGGCGCGGGGGGGGCGACGGCCGCGGGCGCCAAGGCCGCCGCCCCCGGGGGCGGGGGCGGCTGCGGCTTGGGCGGGGGCGGCGCCGGCGGCACCCCCACCAACCCCACCCCGCGGAACAACGGCGCGCGGCCCAACACCACCACCACCAATCCCGCCACTGGCGGCAGCGGCTTCGGTTTCGGTCAGGGCGGCAATGCGACCGGCGGCAACGCCACCAACACCAATACCAACACCGCGACCGGCACGGGTGGCAATGCGACGGGCGGCAACGCCACCGCCAACGGCCTTGGCATCGGCACCGGCGGCAATGCCAACGCCAACGCGACCAACAACAACACCAGCACGAACACCAATACCAACACCAACACGGCCGACAGCCGGTCGAACAGCAACGCGACCAGCAATTCGACCAGCAATGCCAACAGCAATGCCAACAGCAATGCCACGTCGAACAGCACCTCGAATGCGACCGCGAACAGCAATGCGACGGGGATCGGCACCGGCGTGGGTGTGGGGGTCGGAATCGGCTCGGGCGGCGGCGGCGGCACGCCGGGCAATGTCACCGTCAACAACAGCAACAACCAGAACCAGAACCAGAACCAGAACCAGGCCCAGTCTCAGAACCAGGCCCTGAACAACAACAATTTCAACAACAACACGAACAACAACAGCAACCAGAACAACAACAATAACCAGAACTTCAACAACCAGAACCAGGCGCAGAACAACTACAACAACAACCAGAACTTCAATCAGAACAACAACAGCAATCAGAACAACAACAATAACCAGAACTTCAATCAGAACTTCAACAATCAGAACCAGAACCAGACCAGCAACAATTTCAACAACAACAACAATTACAACAACCAGAACCAGTATCAGAACAGCTTCAACAACAACCAGAATTTCAACGACCAGAGCCAGTACCAGAACAACTTCAACGCCAACCGGAACAACAACCGGCAGGACCAGTATCAGGACCAATACCAGAACCAGTATCAGGACAATTCCAACCGCAACTACGCGGCCAACAACAATCGCAACTACGGCTATAACGACAGCTTCAGCGGCAGCTATCGCGACTATCAGAACAATGGCGGCGGCTACGGCACGGCCTATGCGACCGGCGGCGGCTTCACGGCGGCCGGTGCGGCCGGTGGCGCGGCGGCTGGCGGCGCGGTGATCGGCGCGGGCGGCGGCTATGGCGCGGAAGGCGGTTATGGCGCGGCCCAGGGCGGCGGCGCGTATTACGGCGCCCCCGGCTATGGCTACAAGCAGGGTCAGGGCACCGGCGAAGGCTATGGCTACGGTCCCGGCTATTACGGCCAGGGCTATGGCTACGGCCAGGGCCAAGGCCAGGGTCAGGGTTACGGCTATGGCCCCGGCTATGGTTCGGGTTATGGCCAGGGTTACGGTTATGGCTATGGTCCGGGCTATGGCGGCGGCCCCGTGCAGGGTGGTCCGGTCCCGGGCGGCCAGGCGCAGGGCAGCTATGGATACGTCCAGCCCGGCGGCCCGATCGGCGCCTATGGCTACAGCCGCCCCTACAGCTCGGCGGTATCGCAGGGCAGCGGCGCGCCGCGCCAGCAAGCCCCGTCCGCGGTGGCCGCGGTCAGCGGCGCGGGCCAGTGCCGCTTCGAGGAAGCCACGGTCGTCAAGGCGATCCACGCGATCTGCGTCTCGCCCGACGGCAAGGAATTCCCGGCCGCGCACATGACCGGCGATACCTGGATCAACAGCGGCTATGAGGGCGAAGTCGCCCGCTGCCTGCCGGGCACCGAACTGCGCGCCATGGTCGGCTCGGTGGCGATGAGCAGCATGGGCATGACCACCTCGATGGCCAATGCCGAAGTCCTGTCCTGCGGCCCCGGCCAGGCACTGCGTCACTACAAGGACGGGATGCTCAAATGCGCCGTGGCCGAAAAGGTCCCGGACTGCACCGAGCGCAACAACCTGCGCAAGTGGGGCACCGGCGACATGTTCTTCACCTACCGCACCCGCGTCTGCGCCACCGGCGGCGGCGCCCAGGCCAGTGCGGCCTCCTCCAGCTACCAGCTGACCGCGCAGCAGCGGCAGATGGCGGCGGACGCGGCCCAGGCCAAGGCCCGCGAGCTGAAGCTGTCGGGTATGCGCCTGACCGGCGGTGTCGGCCAAGGCGGCTGGTAAGGGGGCCGGTAAGGCCAAAGATCAAAGGAATCCTTGGGCCGCCAGGCCCGATGGATGGTCAGGAAGGGCGTCCTGCACTCCGTGCAGGGCGCCCTTTCGTTTCACGGTCCATTCGCCGCGTTGCACCCGGGCGATCCCCTGCTATGGTGCGCCCGCTCTCCCAACCGCCTCTGCTTTCCGAAGGCTAACCCAATGAATATTCACGAATATCAGGCAAAAGAACTTTTGCGCGGATTCGGCGTGCCGGTCCCCAAGGGCAAACCGGCCTTCACGGTCGAAGAGGCGGTGAAGGCCGCCGAGGCGCTGGGCGGACCGGTCTGGGTGGTGAAGGCCCAGATCCATGCCGGCGGCCGCGGCAAGGGCGGCGGCGTCAAGGTGGTCAAATCCATCGAAGATGTGCGCAAGGAAGCCGAGCGCATGTTGGGCATGACCCTGGTGACCCACCAGACCGGCCCGGCGGGCCGCCTGGTCAAGCGTCTTTATATCGAGGAAGGCTCGGCCATCGCGCGCGAACTGTATCTGTCGGCCTTGGTCGACCGCGAAACCAGCCGCGTCGCCTTCATCGTCTCCACCGAAGGCGGCATGGACATCGAGGAAGTCGCGCACAATACGCCCGAGAAGATCCACACCTTCCAGGTCGAGCCCGCCGCGGGCTACAGCCCCTATGTCGGCAACGAGATCGCCCATGCGCGGGGCCGGAGGGGCGACCGGGCAAAGCAGACCGGCAGGCGGGGGAAGGGCCTCTAGGAGGCCTTCATCGCAAAGGACAGGAGCATGTGGGAGATCACCCCGCTGGTGGTCACCAAGGACGGCAACATCATCTGCCTCGCCGCCAAGGTGAATTTCGCCTCCAATGCCCTCTACCGCCACAAGGACGTGCAGGACCTGCGCGACCTGGACGAGGAAGATCCGGCGGAAGTCGAAGCCAGCAAGTACGACCTGTCCTACATCAAGCTGGACGGCGAGATCGGCTGCATGGTCAACGGCGCAGGGCTCGCCATGGCCACCATGGACATCATCAAGCTCTATGGCAGCGAGCCGGCCAACTTCCTGGATGTGGGCGGCGGCGCCACCAAGGAAAAGGTCACCCAGGCGTTCAAGATCATCGTCTCCGATCCCAATGTGAAGGGCATCCTGGTCAACATCTTCGGCGGCATCATGAAGTGCGACATCATCGCCGAAGGCATCATCGCCGCCGCCAAGGAAATCTCGCTGAAGGTTCCGCTGGTGGTGCGCCTGGAAGGCACCAATGTCGAACTGGGCAAGGAAATCCTGTCCAAGTCCGGCCTTGCCATCACCTCCGCCGACAATCTCGCCGACGCGGCCGAAAAGGTCGTCAAGGCCGTGAAGGGTTCGAAGTAATGTCCATTCTCGTCGACAAGAACACCAAGGTCATCTGCCAGGGCTTCACCGGCAACCAGGGCACCTTCCATTCCGAGCAGGCCATCGCCTATGGCACCAAGATGGTCGGCGGCACCACGCCCGGCAAGGGCGGCAGCACCCATCTGGGCCTGCCGGTGTTCGACACCGTGCGCGAGGCGCGCGAAAAGGTGGGCGCCGACGCTTCCGCCATCTATGTCCCCCCGCCCTTCGCCGCCGACGCCATCCTGGAGGCGATCGACGCCGAAGTGCCGCTGATCGTCTGCATCACCGAGGGCATCCCGGTGCTGGACATGGTCAAGGTCAAGCGCGCGCTGTCGGGCTCCAAGTCGCGCCTGATCGGCCCCAACTGCCCCGGCGTCATCACCCCCGGCGAATGCAAGATCGGCATCATGCCCGGCCATATCCATCGCCGCGGCAAGGTCGGCATCGTCTCGCGCTCCGGCACCCTGACCTATGAAGCGGTGGCGCAGACCACTGCGGTGGGCCTGGGCCAGTCCACCTGCGTGGGCATCGGCGGCGATCCGGTCAAGGGTACCGAGCATATCGAGGTGCTGGAGATGCTGCTGGCCGACCCGGAAACCGAAAGCATCATCATGATCGGCGAGATCGGCGGCAGCGCCGAGGAAGACGCCGCCGACTTCATCAAGCATTCCAAGGTGAAGAAGCCGATGGTGGGCTTCATCGCGGGCGTCACCGCCCCGCCGGGCCGCCGCATGGGCCATGCCGGCGCCATCATTTCGGGTGGCAAGGGCGGCGCGGACAGCAAGATCGAGGCGATGAAGGCCGCGGGTATCCGCGTCTCGCCCAATCCGGCCGCGCTGGGCACCACACTGGTGGAGCTGCTGTCGGGTAAGTAAGCGTCCCTCTTCTTCCTGGCGCGTGCCGCGCCGAAGGGGAGGTTCACACATCATTCAAAAGGCGCCGTGCGAACGGCGCCTTTTTTGTTGCACCGCGGGATCACAAATAAGACGCATAACCTGCGCAAGCTTCATGCCCGATGCCCAGCTTTTGCCGTGCAAAATGGGGCTTTTGACACCATATTAACCGCATTCGGCGTTGAATCGACGCAGCAAAGCAGTTACCACCCTGCGCCACGCAGAGACCGCCAACAGCGGCACCAGGAAGGGATCGGCGCCTAACAAGCCCGCCCATAAGCGTCTGAAATGACTAAGCAATCCCCCTCCGATCGAGTGAACCGCGCGTCGAACGACATTTTCGAGGCGACGTCATTCCTGTCCGGCACCAATGCCGCTTTCGTCGAGCAGCTGTATGCCGCATGGCAGGCCAATCCCCATTCCGTGGATGAAAGCTGGCAAGGCTATTTCGCCCAGCTGGGGGAACAGGGTCTCAATCCCACCCAGCTTGGCCGCGGTCCCGCCTGGAAGCGCGACAGCAAGCCCGAGATCGCCAGCGGCGACCTGATCGCCGCCCTGACCGGCCAGGAGCCTCCGGCCCCGCCCGCCAAGTCCGGCCAGAAGGGTGGCCAGAAGAACGACAAGGCCCCGGCCGCCAGCGCCGCCGGCAGCATCGAAGCCGCCAAGGCGTCGATCCATGCCGTTCAGATGATCCGCGCCTATCGCATGATCGGCCATCTGGAAGCCAATCTCGATCCGCTGGGTATCACCCCCCGCACGCCCCAGCCGACGCTGGACCCGGCCCATTACGGCTTCGCCGGACCGGCGCTGGATGCCCCCGTCTATATCGACGGCGTGCTGGGCCTGGAAACGGTCACCCCGCGCAAGCTGATCGACATTCTGCGCGGCATCTATTGCAGCCATATCGGCTATGAGTTCATGCACATCAACGATGCGGAGCAGAAGACCTGGCTGCAGCGCCGCATCGAGGGCGAGGACGGCGAAGTGTCCTTCACCCGCGAGGGCAAGAAGGCCATCCTCAACAAGCTGATCGAGGCCGAGGGCTTCGAGAAGTTCGCCGCCAACCGCTTTGTCGGCACCAAGCGCTTCGGCCTGGACGGCGGCGAAGCCACCATTCCCGCGCTGGAGCAGATCATCAAGCGCGGCGGCCACCTTGGCGTGTCGGAGATCGTTCTGGGCATGGCCCATCGCGGCCGCCTGAACGTGCTGGTCAATGTGATGGGCAAGGCCTATCGCCAGCTGTTCCACGAATTCCAGGGCGGCAGCGCCAATCCCAACGACGTCGAAGGCTCGGGCGACGTGAAGTACCATCTGGGCGCCTCGTCGGACCGCGAGTTCGACGGCCACAAGGTGCATCTGTCGCTGACGCCCAATCCCTCGCACCTGGAAATCGTCAATCCCGTGGTGCTGGGCAAGGCCCGCGCCAAGCAGTGGCAGTTGCACGACATCGACGCCCGCACTTCGGTCCTGCCGGTCCTGATCCACGGCGACGCGGCTTTCGCGGGCCAGGGCGTGGTGGCCGAATGCTTCGCCATGTCGGGCATCAAGGGCTATCGCACCGGCGGCACCCTGCACTTCGTCATCAACAACCAGATCGGCTTCACCACCGCGCCGGTCTTCTCGCGCTCCTCGCCCTATTGCACCGACATCGCCCTGATGGTGCAGGCGCCGATTTTCCACGTGAACGGCGACGATCCCGAGGCCGTGGTCCATGCCACCCGTATCGCGGTGGAATTCCGTCAGAAGTTCAAGAAAGACGTCGTTCTGGACATGATCTGCTATCGCAGGTTCGGCCATAACGAGAGCGACGAGCCGTCCTTCACCCAGCCGCAGATGTACCGCGTGATCAAGGATCAGAAGACCACGCTGCAGCTTTACACCGGCAAGCTGGTGGCCGAAGGCACCCTGAACCAGGCCGAGGCCGACGCCATGCAGGCGGCTTTCAACACCCGCCTGGACGAGGAATTCAACGCCTCCAAGTCGCATCTGCCCAACCGCGCCGACTGGCTGGACGGCAAGTGGCAGGGCCTGGAGACCCCGCCCAAGTACAGCGACCGCCGCGGCGAGACCAGCGTCAGCGCCGACGCGCTGGGCAAGGTCGGCAAGGCGCTGGTGACGGTGCCGTCCGGCTTCAACCTGCACAAGACCATCACCCGCCAGCTGGAAGCCAAGGCCAGGATGTTCGAGACCGGCGAAGGTTTCGACTGGGCCACCTGCGAAGCGCTGGCGCTGGGCACCCTGCTGGACGAGGGCTTTTATGTCCGTTTCTCCGGCCAGGACTCCCAGCGCGGCACCTTCAGCCAGCGCCATGCCGCGCTGGTGGATCAGCAGAGCGAGGAGCGCTACTACCCGCTGCAGCATGTCAGCGAAAAGCAGGGCTGCTTCGAGATCATCGACTCCCTGCTCTCGGAAGAAGCGGTGCTGGGCTTCGAATACGGCTATTCCACCGCCGAGCCCAAGGCGCTGGTGCTGTGGGAAGCCCAGTTCGGCGACTTCGCCAACGGCGCCCAGGTGGTGATGGATCAGTTCATCTCCTCGGGCGAGAGCAAGTGGCTGCGCATGTCGGGCCTGACCCTGCTGCTGCCGCACGGCTATGAAGGCCAGGGGCCGGAGCATTCCTCGGCACGACTGGAGCGTTATCTGCAGCTCTGCGCCCAGGACAATATGCAGGTCTGCGTGCCGACCACGCCGGCCAACTATTTCCACATCCTGCGCCGCCAGATGCACCGCAGCTTCCGCAAGCCGCTGGTGGTGCTGACGCCCAAGTCGCTGCTGCGCCACAAGAAGTGCACCAGCTTCCTGTCGGACATGCTGCCCGGCACCTCGTTCCACCGCGTGCTGCGCGACCAGGCCGAAGTGGTGCCCGGCGCCACCACGGTGAAGCTGGTGGAGGACAGCAAGATCAAGCGCGTCATCCTGTGCAGCGGCAAGGTCTATTTCGACCTGATGGAGGAGCGTGAAAAGCGCGGCGAGAACCGCATCCAGATCCTGCGTCTGGAACAGCTCTATCCCTTCCCCGAGAACGTCCTGGCCCAGGAGCTGAACCGCTTCCCCAAGGCCGAGATCGTCTGGTGCCAGGAAGAGCCGAAGAACCAGGGCGCCTGGACCTTTGTCCGCAGCCGGATCGAGGACACCGTGGCCAAGCTGGGCGGCAAGGCCAGCCCGCGCTATGTCGGCCGGGACGAAAGCGCCTCGACCGCCGCCGGTCTGATGTCCCAGCACAATGCCGAACTGGCCGCGTTCCTGAACGACGCCCTCACTTTCTAATCCAGCCAAGAAGAGTCCTGCCCCGATGACCGTCGAGATCAAAGTGCCCGCGATGGGCGAATCCGTCACCGAAGCCACCATCTCCAAATGGTTCAAGAAGGAAGGCGACGCGGTGAAGCGCGATGAGCCGCTGCTGGAACTGGAGACCGACAAGGTGACGGTGGAAGTGCCCTCGCCCGCCGATGGCGCGCTCGAATCCATCACCGCCCAGGCCGGCGCCACCGTCACGGTCGGCGCCCTTCTCGGCGCCATCGCCGAAGGCAAAGCCGGCCCGGGCAGGGAGGGGCGCGTGCCCAGGGGCGACGGCCGGGGGGCGCGGGAATCGCGCGCCGCCCGGCCCACGGCCGCCGCGGCCCCCGCCGGGCCGCGCGCCCAGGCCGAGCGCGAGGAGCGCGTGGCGATGCCCCGCCTGCGCAAGACCATCGCGCTGCGCCTGAAGGAATCGCAAAATACCGCCGCCCAGCTCACCACCTTCAACGAGGTGGACATGACCGCGGTCATGGCCCTGCGCGCCGCCTACAAGGACAGTTTCGAGAAGAAGCACGGCGTCAAGCTGGGCTTCATGGGCTTCTTCACCAAGGCCGTGGTCGCGGCCCTGAAGGAACTGCCCAACGTCAATGCCGAGATCGAAGGCGACAACATCGTCTACAAGAACTATTACGATATCGGCATCGCGGTCTCGACCGAGCGCGGCCTCGTTGTTCCCGTGGTGCGGGATGCGGATGCGCTGTCGCTGGCGGGCATCGAAAAGGCCATCGCCGATTTCGGGATGCGCGCCCGCGACAACAAGCTGAAGCTGGAAGAACTGCAGGGGGGCCCCTCCTCCATCACCAAGGGCGGGGGTTTCGGCTCGCTGATGTCCACGCCGATCCTGAATTCGCCCCAGTCGGGTATTTTGGGGATGCACAAGATCCAGCCCCGCCCCATGGCGATCGGCGATCGTGTCGAAATCCGCCCGATGATGTACCTGGCCCTGTCCTACGACCATCGCCTCGTGGACGGCCGCGAGGCCGTCACCTTCCTGGTCAAGGTCAAGGACAATCTGGAAGACCCCCAGCGCCTTCTTCTCGAAGTCTAAGACGCGCGGTCCTTTTGCGTCCTGGGTTTGTCGCGCGTGCTCACGGGCTTTTCGCCCGCTCCGCGCGACGCTCCTGCCCAGTCCGCAAAAATCCTCGCGCTTGAGCAGGTTCAAAGAAAAGGCGGCCCCAAGGCCGCCTTTTTTTTGTTGAAAAAGATTCGCGCCGTCAGGCCGTCCGTTTGTCGAGTTGTTCCAGCTTGGCCAGTTCGACATGGGCCCGCAGCTCGATCTGATCCAGCACATCCTGCAGCTTGGGATCGGCAAAGACATCGTGACGGCGCGTCACCGCCACCGCCAGCCGATTCAGGGTGGCGCGCGGAATGCCGCCGGCCAGCAGGCCGTCGCGCACGGAATCCAGCAGGTCCAGCAGATGCTCGCCATGGGCCTGGCCCTTGGAGCGGCCCTGGGTGGAATCGTCCATGCCCTGCAGCATCAGAATGGAATCCAGCGCCGCGATGGGGCCGGGACCGGCCACGATGGCGCCGGCGCTTTCCGCCGTGTCGGACACGCTGAAGCCGCCGGCGGCGGCGCCGGTGGAAGTCTTGCGTTTCACGGCCGATGTTTCGATCCGGCCCGGGCCTTTGATTTCCATGGGAATCGTCCCAATGCGACACGCCAGCATCGCCCCGCATGGTTAAGGAATGGTTAGGCCGTGCCGCCACCGGACGCCTGGGCGCGGAAAAGACCGCCAAAAGGCTGGCACGGGCCTTGAAGGATACCGCCCGTAATTGAAGGAGACGGTTGCCATGGACGGCGATCAGAAGAAGTCTTTCGGCCTGATGGCCGTGTTGCTGGTGGCCGTGGTGGCGCTGGCCGGCCTGGCCTATTGGAAGCTCAAGAGTCCCAAGATGGGCCCCTATGGCGCCATCGCCATGTCGGACACCTCGCTCACCTATGGCGGGGCCTGGGGCTATCCCGACCCCATCTCGGCCTACAAGCGTTCGGTCAGCGAATGCAACAAGGCGAGCAATGCCGGGGACTGCGTGGTCAAGGTCAGCCTCAAGGACAATTGCGGCGCCTTGGCGATCAGCGTGGAGCGCAACGCCTCCTACCTGGTGTCCGGCCGCGATCAGGTGCACACCACCGCCACCGCCATGGCCCAGTGCGAGGCGAGCGGGGCCGGCGACTGCACCATCCGGGAGAATATTTGTAGTAGTGCTTCTTAAGTTGAACCCCTCCGGTTTCAGCTTCCGCTCGGTCGCTTCGCTACCCTCGCTCGCTGAAACCACCTCCCCTTCCTGGCGCTGACGCGCCGAAGGGGAGGCGGGCCTCTGGAATACAGAAGTCTTTCTGCCCCCCTCCGACCTTCGCTTCCTGTCGGCACACGCGCTGTAAATCCAGCGCGTGTGCCTCAGTCGCTACGGTCACCTCCCCCTCGCATGTGCTTCGCACGCGATGGGGAAGGCGCCTCTTGAATTCGTCGGGCCGGGTCAGGCCCGGTGATACGGATGCCCCGCCAGGATGGTGATGGCGCGGTAGACCTGGTCGCACAGCAGCGCCCGCGCC
>Ga0066256_1005425_pt1 | contig 10565 bp, 8 predicted proteins | sample ThiBio_1000_biof_FD_87107 | JGI IMG/M metagenome (GOLD analysis project Ga0066256, IMG submission 87107) | Wastewater bioreactor microbial communities from Cape Town, South Africa - Thiocy_expt_1000_biof (version 2) | ecosystem: Engineered > Bioreactor > Thiocyanate-remediating >... | reverse complement strand
AAACTCATAGAGTTTCGTTGATGCCATTTTGGCGGTTCCTTAAAAAAATCATAAGAAAAACATAAGACATTTCTAAGAGCGGGCGCGCGTCTCACTCACCATTGCTGCTGCCGCCGCCGGCAGGCGTGACGGGACCGACGGCGATGGAAACGGACGGCGCAATGTACAGGATTGCCGCGCGGCGCACCGTAGAGTAGGCGGTGTCCACGATGTACATTGCGTCGCCCATTGGCTCCATGCGCATGCCCCACGGGTGCCCCAGCAAGCCGCCCGTGCCAATGCCATCCACATTCCCTGGCGAGGCACCCAACACCGTCACGACGGCGCCGACAGGCGACACCCTTCGGATACGGGCGTTGTTTGTGTCAACGACGTACAGGCAGCCGACCGCGTCGCGCTCCAGTGCGCTAACGTTGTTGAAGCGCGCGGCCGACGCAAGTCCGTCGACGTAGCCGGCGACAGTGGCGCTGCCAGAGAACAGCCAGCCGCTGCCGCCGTCATACGACACGGCATGGATGCCATAGTTTGTGCCCACGTAGATGACACGCTGCGAACCGACGAGGGCAAGCGAGTTAACGCCGGCGCTGAGCGCAGCGACCGTGCCCACGCTCATGTTGGGGTACAGCGCACGCACGCGGCCGTTGTCAGCGTCCGCAAAGTACAGCACATCGCTGGCGCCGTCGTACCGCATGTCACGAATGGCGCCCACGATGGCGTCTGTGCCCACGCCGTCGGCCGCCGGTGCGCGCGTGCTCAGGTTGCCCGCCACCGTGGTGACGGTGCCGTCTGGCGCCACCTTACGGATGAAGTACGCGCCCGCGTCGCCCACGTACAGGTTGCCGGCGCCGTCGTACGCCATGCCGTACGGGTACCCAAACACGGCGTTGAGCGGCGAGTCGCTGTCCAGGTGCCCCGTGACGCCGTACCACCCGGCAATCGTGGTGACGTCGCCCGTGAGCGTATTAACACGCCGAATCAGGCCATTGCCGACATCCGCCACGGCGAAGGTGCCGTCGTCGTGCATGGCCATACCGGAGGGGCTGTCAAACTGCGTGGCGGTGCTGTTGCTGTCACAGTACCCACGCTCAGCGCTGCCCACAAAGCGTGCCATGTGATACTCGCGCGGAATGGGGGCGTTTACAAAGGACGCTGCCATAAATGCCGTCCATGCAGTACCGCCACCACCGTCCTCCGACACAATGCAGCCCCAGGCAGCGCATGCCACCTCGTACGGGCCCCCGCCGCTCCACTGGCCGCTCCAGTTGCCGGCAGTGGCAGACCCGCCCCAACACTCCAAGCGCCCCGGCGGCGCCATGGCGGTGAGGTTAGCACCCAAGATGGCACACGTCAAATCGCCGCCCGCCGACAGCCACCAGGCCGTCGAATTGGCGCCGACGCCCGCCGGCACGGCCGTCTGGCCGGCGCTGTTGTTGCCCCAGCAGACCACGCCGCTGGTCGTAGTGATGTAGCACGCGTGGGCGGCGCCGACCGACACGTTGGTAGCGTCCGTGATTATTGGCAGGCTTGCAATGATGGGGTTGGCTGCATCGCCCCAGCACACAACAGTGTGGTTACGCGTCACGCCACATGCCACGTCGTTGCCGGTAGCCACGCCCTGGTACACGCCCGGCGGCACGGCCGTAACGCCCGCGGCGGCAGCACCGTAGCACTGCACGCCGCCACCGGTAGTCACCCCACACACAGGTTGTTGGCACCGGCATGGATGTCAGTGAAGGGTGTGGCAGCGTCGGGCGGCGCACCCGGGAACTCACCCCAGCACACCGCGCGGCCGTTGGTGGTGAGGCCGCAGGTGAAGTCGTCACCCACGGTGACGGTCACGAAGGGGATACCAGCGGGTGCCACCCCCTTGGCAGTGATGGCCGGCACCAGGAAGTCGTCACCAAAGCACTCCACGGCGCCACCCGGCGCCACCACGCATGCATGGTATCGCCCCGCCGTCACATGCCGCTCGGCGACCGCGGCGCAGGTGGGTAGCAGGTACAGAGAGGCAGCAGCTAGCGCCGCCACACCCGCTCGTTTCACTTGCCGCCCCATCGTGGCACTCACCCACACGCGGTGCCGAGGGTGGGCAGCGGGCAGCGGATATGAGCGCGCGGGCGCAACACACTGTTGGTACCGGTCCAGTACAGCAATAGTAGTACAGGTACGACAGGGCCCTTGCCACTGGTTCCAGCCAAATTCCAGGCTTGCCCCCTGCTCCAGTGCCCCTCCAGCCACCCAACAACAACCCTACTTCCGACGGGGGTGCCAGCTGCGTGGGTGAGGTGGGCGGCGACGCAGCGGGTGGCTGGCAGGGCGCCGCCGTGACGTGCACTTCACTGGCCTGACGGATGGGGCATGCGCGTGATGCACGCGAACGGCAGCGTCGCTGCGCACGGGTTTATAATGGATCTATGTACACACACAGCCGCGGCGCTGCCAACCCACTGTGTTCCCCATGTATGTGTGTACGCCACATTATCAATGAGTATTGCCGCCGCGACTTGAGCCAGGTGCGTGGCGGTGATGCCGATCCTCTGGTGTGTGATCAGCATCAGGTGGGCAGCCCCCATCCAAAGATCCTGCAGCAGCCCAGGGGCCGTGCGGAGAGTCGGCGACACACATGTGCAATTATTGCAACTCAAACATGCAACACACACAAACACACGCGCACGTGGTTACCACCTACATACCGGTGCTGGCGTATCGATTTTCCACCGTGTGCACCACGGCAACCGTATTTTCCGTCACCCAGCACCCAAGATTGCAGCGGCCTGCGGGAGCTGCAAGCGCTGCGCCAGCGCCACTGGGCTGCAGTGGGAGGTTGGCTGCTGCAGACACCACTACAATGTAGTCTCGTTACGGGTGCTGTGGCGCTGCCGCAACCAACGTTGACTTGACAACCTTCTGAAGCTTTGACACGGACGGCATGGCGATGGTACCGGTACCGGTACCGGTACCCGAAGATGTGTCACTGCTCGTGCGTGTGCTGGCCGGCAACCCGGCGACGGGCGTGTCCACCCTGTTCTGCCTTGCTGCCGCCGACACGTGCGCACTACGGCGGTTACACCCCGCGGTAGCGGGCGCGGTGGCTATCGTGCCATGGGCAGACACAGCCACACCTGTGGTGGATGCCGTGCGGTGGCGGGCAGCGCTGCCAGCCGCGGTGGGCGCACGGCTGGAAGATCGGGTAGTGGCAGGTCTCCTATCAAGCGATGCGGCGGTGGCAACAGTGTTGGCGGGCATCACTTGCCTGCGTCTGCCCGCTTGCGACGCAGTCACGGACGCGGTACTCCTCCGCCTGCCGACCTCGTTGCGCACACTGGATGTGCGCGGGTGCAGGACCCTGACTGCGCGCGCCAGCTTTGGTCACTTGACGGTACTGGCGTCATTGGATTGCAGCGAGACGAAGTTTGCGGTGGCTGGCTTGCCGCCGTCGCTGCTGGAGCTCAACATCAGTAGTTTAGACTTCATGACCAGCGTGTCGCTGGCGCACCTGAGGCGGCTGCGGGTGCTGCGTGCCAGTGGCAGTGCGCTGAATGATGACACGCGGGCGCCCCTGCCGCCGAATCTTGTAGAGCTGCAAGTAACCGCCTGCAGCGGTCTCACAGCGGCAGCGTCATTCACGCACCTGCCCGCGTTGCAGACGCTACACGCTGCCGGTTCCGACCTTTGTGATGCAGCACTGGCGACCCTGCCGCCGTCGTTGGTGTTCCTGGATGTGTGTTGGTGCTACAGGCTCCCGCCCGCCGCCGCGCTGCCGCCCCTGCCGGCGCTGCACGTGCTGAACGTGAGTTTCACGGCCGTTGGCGACGCGCTGGTTGGTAGCCTGCCGGTGGCTCTGGAGGAGCTGCGCATGGTGTCGTGCCGCAGCGTGACGGCGGGCGCGACGTTGGACCACGTACCGACGCTGAAGATGCTGCACAGCATGGCTACCACGCTTGCACCTGTCGTGGTTGCTGTGTGTCGCGCGCGTGGGTGTGCTGCACCTGCTGCCGTCGAGCTGCGCGGGCACCGGCACATTGTGACGTCGCTGGTGGTGCTGGCAGATGGCCGGTTGGCGAGCTGTGATGACGACAGCGAGGTGCGGCTGTGGGACCCGGTGGCTGGCGGCGATGCGACGGCTGTGCTGTGGGCGGAAAACAACGTGAATGTGCTGGCGGCGCTACCTTGTGCCCGCCGCCTGGCTCTCGGCACAGAGAGGTGCGTTGAGGTGTGGAACGTGAGCGTCGGCACTCGCCCCGTCCAAACTTCAAGCATCATTTTTGATTCTGATTCTGATTCTAATTCTAATTCTGATTCTGCCTGTTGGGTGACTGCACTTGTGGTGCTGGCAGACGGCTGCCTTGCCGCTGGGTGTATTGATGGCACGATTGGGGTTGTTAACGTAGATGCTGGGGGTATGGCAGCTAAGTGTGTAGGGAGGCATGGCCGTCCCTTGAATTCGCTGGCGGCACTGCCCGACGGTACGCTAGCCAGTGGGTCGGGCAATGGCACGGTGTGTGTGTGGGATATCGGCAGCGCGGTGTGTGTCGCAAAGCTGTACGCTGGCGAGGTAGAGTCCCTGGCGGTGCTAGCGGACGGGCGATTGGCGAGCGGGTCGTGGGGCGGTACGGTGGCGCTGTGGGACGTGGGTTCCCGCACATGTGGACCGGTATGCACGATGACCGGGCACGATGAGAAGCCGGTCGTCGCACTGGCCGCGCTGCCTGACGGCCGCCTCGTGTCTGTATCTGAGTACACTGTCCAGCTTTGGGACACGCGCACGTCCGCGGCAGCTGCTGTGGCTACCACCAGTTGTGCCGCGAGCGTCGTGCCAGTGACCGTGCTGGCGTATTTACCAAATCGCACAAATGCGCTGGCGGTACTGCGGGACGGCCGCATCGCCTGCGCCTGCAAACACACACCCGATGTATTTTTGTTGAAAGTGCCGCCACCTGCGGCGTTGGAGTAGGGGACGCGTGGCGGCGGCGCGCTGCTGCCGCAGTGCTGCGCTGCCTGCGCTGCCTGCGCTGCTGTGCTGGCAGTGCTTCACGGCGGCGCCGCGCCAGGCCCTGGCACCCGCGGACTTCTGCGATCACTGTTGTTCCCACGGTGGAACCCATCCTCGCGTCCTTTTGTTGAATTGCACGGTGTGATTGCTATTGACAGTGATTGCTATTTGACGGCTACCGGCAGCAGCTCACTGCTGCCTGACTCGACCGCCTGACTCACCGCCAGGGGTGGGGCTGCACACATGTGCAATATTGCTGTAGAAGCGAGGAACACACACGCGCATATGACCAGAGGTATTTTTATCTTATATTGGTGCTAGCGTATTGTTATTCTGACGTTTGCTGCACGGTATCCGCATTAATTATTTGATGATTATTGTACCTCGCCTGCAGTCCCACTGCGATCGACAGCAGCAGCGGAGGCATCGCAGGTCGTAGGGGCGACAAGTTGTGGCTCAGTGGCTGGACTCTACCGGCACCGCCGGTGGGCACCACAACGCTGGGAGCGTGGTTGGTGCGTCGATGACGACTGTCACGGGGCGCTGCAGCAGCTAGCTACCTGCGTGAGGAGCCATGGCGTCGATACCGGTACCAGTCGACGACGTGCCGCTGCTGGTGCGCGTGCTGGCTGGCAATCAGGTGACGGGTTTGTCCATCCTGTCTTGTCTCTCCGCTCCCGACACGCGCGCACTGCGGCGGCTGCACGTCGCGGTGGCCGGCGCGGTGGCGGGCGTGCCGTGGGCCGACAGAACTACCAGAACTCTCGTGGCGGACGTCGTGCGGTGGCGTGCGACGCTGCCGGCCGCGGTGAGTGCACGACTGGCGGAGCACGTGGTGGCAGGCCTTCGGCGTACCGGTGCCGGTAGCGATGCGGCAGTGGCAGCGCTGGCGGGCATCACGGCCCTGGACCTACGAGGCAGCACCTGTGTTACGAACGACGTACTCCTCCGCCTGCCGGCCTCGTTGCGCACACTGAATGTGCGCGAGTGCGGTCGCCTAACCCCGTTTGCCAGCTTCCTCCACTTGACGGCGCTTGTGTCGCTGGACTGCACCGGTACGGAGGTTGTGATGAATACGGTTGAGTACCTGCCGCAGTCGTTGCAGGAGCTCAGCGTCAGTACCAACATGTATCCGGGCACCTTCCCATCGATGACGCGCCTGAGGCAACTTCGGGTGCTGCGCGTCCGCGGCTGCGGGCTGGAAGCCAAGGAGCTGGCGTCCCTGCCGCCAAGTCTTGTTGAGCTGCATGCAGGGTCGTGGACCACACTCCCAATGGAAGCGTCATTTGCGCACCTGTGCGCGCTGCGGACGCTACACGCTCCCAATTCCGATATTTGCGACGTGACACTGGCGACCCTGCCGCCGTCATTGGTGTTCCTTGACGCAACTCGGTGCCAGTACCTCTCGTCTGCCGCAGTGTTGCCCCCCTTGCCGGCACTGCGGCTGCTGGATGTCAGTGGCACTTGCATTGGGGATGCGCTGGTGGCCAGCCTGCCTGCGGGCCTGACGGAGCTGCGCATGGTGGTGTGCAGCAGAGTGACGGCGCGCGCCACGTTGGATCACGTGCCGTCACTCCGGACCCTACACAGCACAGGCACCGCGCTTGCACCTGCCGTGACAGCTAGCTGTCGCACGCGTGGTTGTGCTGTGTTTGACGGCGGTGTAGGGTACCGGCACTGGCGCAACGTGACGGCCCTAGCAGTGCTGGGCGATGGCCGGCTGGCGAGCGGTGATGGCGACGGCGTGGTGCAGTTGCGGGATGTGGCGGGTGGTGGTGATGCGGCGGCGGCGGTGTTGCGGGTGGGTGGCTGGGTGAGTGCGCTGGCAGCGCTGCCCGACGGCCGCCGCCTGGCGATTGGTACGAAGCGCTGGCTTGAGGTGTGGGACGTGGCTGACACGCCCCCATTCAGCTCTAGAACCATTCATTGCGACGCCGGGGTGAATGCGCTTGCGGTGTTGGCCGACGGCCGCCTCGCCATGGGATGCAAGGACGGCAGGGTACTCGTTGTGGACACGCACGCCGGTGGGATTGTGGTGCTAGAAGGGCGCGGCGCCAGCGTGGAAGCGCTGGCGGTGCTGCCTGCCGGCGCGCTGGCCGGTGGGGCGGTCGACGGCACCGTGCGGCTGTGGGATGTCGGCACGGGGGTGTGTGTGACGAAGCTGCTGGGCGGGCGCAATTGCGGGATAGCGTCGCTGGTCGTGCTGCCTGATGGCCGCTTGGCATGTGGGGGGTTTGACGGCGCGATTGCGCTGTGGGACGCACCGTCCCGCACTCGTGTGGACACGATGGCGGCGTGTGGTACCGGTTGTGAGTCAGTGGTAGCACTGGCCATGCTGCCCGACGGCCGCCTCGTCAGTGGGTCAGATGGCGGCGTCATCCAGCTGTGGGACACGCGCCCCGCCGCCACGGCGGTTGTTGCTGCTAGCAGCCGGCCTGCGAGCGCGGTGCCAATGGTCGTGCTGGCGCACGTGCCACGTAGCGTATGGCCGCTGGTGCCGCTGCCGGACGGCCGCCTCGCCTGCACCAGCGGCTGCAATATACTCCTGTTGGAGGTGCCGCCACCTGTGGTGTACGAGTAGCCGCGCGTGGCCGCCGTGGCGGCGCCTGTCTCGCTGCGACTCTCGCATCGCAGCCGCGCTGCTCTGAACTGGCAAGGTGCCACTGTTGCCAGTTGCCCGGCACTGCGGCCGCGGCGACTGCGCTGCTGTGCAGCGGAGTCCAGACCCCAGATTACCGCAGTGCTGCGTGTGCCCAGGCAGGCAGGCTGTGGCAGCCTCGCTGCCAGTCGAGTCGCTGGCGATCGCGCCCGACGACGGCGGCGGGCCAGCAGCTCGCGCGCTGTCGCCTCTGGCCTTACAGATACGGGTCGTCCCAGGGTAGGTCATTCCCCATAATGAAAAATAGTCAACCACGCGTGCGCGCAATTATTTTAATACAGAAATTGGGGCAGTAGCACCTCTGCTTTGCACCTGTTGCGTGAACACCATGTATGACGTTGTGCGCCGGCGTAACCCATTTGGGGATTCCCGTGAGCCAGGCGGCGTCGCACCCACCCACGCTGCTCATCCCGCTGCTGCCCACCACTCTCACCACCACTACGGTTCTCCTGGCGCTACTGCTGGCACTGCTGGCACTGCCGCCGCTGCTTCTCCCGGTACTGCCTTTGGCACTGCCGCTGCTGCTGGTGCTGCTGCTTACGGCGCCACCGCCGCTGCCGCTGCTGCTGCCGGTACTGCTGCGGCTGCATACGATAGACCTGGTGCCGGCGCACCAACAGACGCTGACACTGCTGGTGGCGGTAGTGCGGTTGCATATGCGGGTGGGTTTGCTTCGCCAGGTCTGCGCACGCCCGCCGCTGGGTTTGGACACGCCGCTGGGGCTGCCGCAACGGCGCCACCGCAGCTGCCAGCGTCATCGTCGCCGTTTGGGAGGCTGCCAGCCGCCAGCGGTAGCGTTAGTGCACCAGCTGCCACGGCTGCCGCCAGCCCGCCAAGCAAACTGCGCCACACCGCAGACATGTCGCCGTATGAGCGCACACTGTACCTGCTACGCGTCGGTGCCGCGCAGGCGCCCACCAGTGTGAGCGCGCCGCAACGCGGTGGTGTGGAGGCACCGCCGGTTGCCAGCGGGCCGCTGGATGCCTTTATCCACGCACCGCCCCCACGTGCCGCCTCTGGCGGCGGCAGCGGCAGTAGTGTTGGTGGTGGTGGCGGCGGGGGCAGCAGCGGCGGTGGCAGTGGCAGCGACGCCTGTCATGTGTGCCGCGCAGCGGGCGCCGCGGGGGGGGACTGTACCGCTTGTGACCGCCCCACCTGCGGCGCCGACCTGGCACCGTGTGACGAGTGTGGCGCGGACGCCTGCCGCCTATGCTCGCGGCCCGACTATAGCGGCAAGTTTGAGCGCACGCTGTGCGCCGCATGTAGCGGCATTGGCGGCGCGGTACCTGACGCTCTGCGCCGTGGCGCACCGTTCCTGCCGCCAGCCGCCGGCGCAGCAGCTGGCGGCGGCGGGAGCAGTAGCATGGACTTGGATACATCTGCTGCCACCGCCAGCAGCGGCGGCGGCGGCGGCGGTGGCCAGGGCGCGGGGCTGGCGCGCTACTTTGTGCGTGCGACGCCGCCGCGCCGCTGACGCGGGTGTACCATGGTACCATATTGCAGACTTGAATCGACAGCAAACAAAACGTGTGTCACAAGCGGCCAGCTGCCAGCGGTCGACAGCCAGCGACCCCAATACCGCCTCATGCCTTGGCGGCACCGGTGCTGCCACGTGCGCCCCCGCTGCCGGCGCCACCACCGGCACCACCAGCGCCGCCGGCCACTGACGGTGGTGCGTAAGTGTGGCCGTCCGCCAGCGCCACGGAGGCCGCCATCAGGCTGGGCACGTCCAGCTCCGGGAAGCCGGGGAACTGCTCCACCAGCGTGAAGGCGGCGGCAGCGCGCGCCTCCTCCACCGTGCGCTCCCCGCCGGGCACCGCAATCACGCCGCCCAGCTGGTGGATGTTGCCGGCGCTGCCGCCTGGCACGCGGCAGCACAGGGTGGACCAGCATAGGAGGGAGGCACCGTAGCAGGCGCGGCGCCATCCGTATCCGCCGGGTGGCGTCAGGTGGTCTTCGGTGGCCATCACAAACCCCAGCTCCGCATATGCAATGCGCGTGGGGTCCACCACCAGGTCCATGACGTCGGTCAGCCGCCGCTCTGCCAGCAGCGCCGCGCCCGCCTCCGGTGTGCCGCACCCCAGCACCACCACTGGCACCCGCAGCACGCGCCGCAGCAGCAGCGAGCGCACCAGCTCCAGCCGCTCCACACAGAACATGCACCCAAAGTGGCGCACCGCCACAATGATGACGGGCCCGCGCTGCCACAGCGCCGTCAGCGGCAGCCGCTCGCGCGTCTTCACATTCACCACCGTGGCTGCCATGGCGGTATGTCGGGTTGGCGGGGCGGCGTCGAAGTGGTGGAAGGATAGGAAGGACGGGTGGCGCTCAGCTGCAGCTACCACCTTTCCCCTCCTCCTGTGTAGCTAGCTATACGCAGTGAGGCTGTGTGTTGAGGTGGTTGTTGGAAGGCGGGCCTTGGTGGTAGCCGGTGCGGCGACGGTAGGTTGCGGATATACCGGTACCTTTGCCTGGGCCACTGGCTGCTGCCAACAGGTAATATCCAGCGCAATCCACGCACAAACTATGATGTATCAAACACGGGTCACGTCGGCACCTCAATGCTCAATACCACACACTCCCCCTATTGCACTGTTTTTACGCATTCGTGTACAGCACAATTGCAATCCCGGTACTGCTGCAGCAGGCGGCCGCTTGGCTGCTGCGAACAAGTGTGGGTGCAGAGGCATCCGAGTCGACGGGTGTCGGGTGGGAAGGCGGGGTTGTACCACTTATGGAAGACAATAATCCGGGAGCGGTGGGCTCGGCACGCGAGAGGCGCTGGAATGCTTGCGCACATTGCTGACTGCTGCATTGTTGTGGTTAGTGGAAAGCTTGCGCGAAAAACGAGGTACCTGCCCGGTGTACATGGGGTGCAGCCACCGCGCGTGACCACAGCTGCCATGGATGTGG
>Ga0066256_1005118_pt1 | contig 10570 bp, 16 predicted proteins | sample ThiBio_1000_biof_FD_87107 | JGI IMG/M metagenome (GOLD analysis project Ga0066256, IMG submission 87107) | Wastewater bioreactor microbial communities from Cape Town, South Africa - Thiocy_expt_1000_biof (version 2) | ecosystem: Engineered > Bioreactor > Thiocyanate-remediating >... | reverse complement strand
CGGCCCGCGCGCGAGGGTTTGCATCCCAAACCCCCCGGGGGCGACGCGCGGCGCCAGTACCACAGCCCGGGACGGGGCCAAACGCGCCGGTTATGGCCGCCGTAAACCCGACCCGGCCGACCGGCGCGGCGTGCTGATGGAGCTGACCGAGAAAGGGCGCACGGCGCTCGATGCGATCTGGGGCGTCTACATCCGCGAAGCCGATCAGTTCTTCGCCGATTATTCGGAGGCGGAATTGCAGACGATCCGCCGCTTTCTCGAACAGGGCCGCCAGGTTCAAGACGCCAATCGCGAACGGGTCGGTAAGCTGCGGTTCGAGGCTTAGGTTTGTTGTGGCCGTCCAAGCGCGGCATTTGATGCATTGTCGTCAGAAGCCGGCATTAGCGTGCACGCAAGCGACACAGGAGCGAAACATGCGATTGGTTCTCTTCGTCGGCCTTTTGCTGGGTTTCATCTCGATGGCCGCCGCCAGGCCGGCGGACAGCAGCAGCCGCCGGCCAGGCCTTTTGCCGGGGAGGAAATCTCGTTCGGGATATGCCATAAGCCGCGATCCTAAAGCACAAGTGGCGTTTATTCATGGCACGGAAGAACAGGGCGGCGCGAGCGCCGAAGAGTCGCTCCAATACGAAGCGGGCCAACACGATGTGGGGAGGCCGCTACAAGCTCGGCCCGGCGGAGATCATGGAGAAGATCAACGCCTCGATCGGTTTCGACCGGCGGCTCTATGCGCAGGACATCGCGGGCTCCATCGCGCACTGCGACATGCTGGTGGCCCAGGGCATCCTGACGGCCAAGGACGGCGTTGGAGCAATGCGACGGCGCGCATCTGCGCGTGGAAAGTTGGCGAACGGCGCAACCCGCCATCAGTCGAGCGAGCGCCGGTGAGCTTCCCGAAGGGAACGATTTATGCCGATGCACGCGACAGCTTACAGGCGCTGGGCTGGAAGCCAGCGCCGCCCGAGAAGCCTGAGACCTGCTTGGGTGATGATGGCCGCTGCAAGGGCCGGCCTGAAACCTGGGCCTGTTCAGGCACCGGGCTTGGGCATTGTCTCTATGTCTGGCGACGCGGCGATACGTTGGTGGAGATCGTGACGCAAGGCGAAGAGGTGAGCCAGCAACAGGTGACATCCGTCCGCTGCCGGGCGGAATGTTGATGCTCAAGCGCCTTTCTCGTAAACGCCTTTCTCGATCGGCTTGGTCAAACCAAGATCAACCGTGCTTCTCGAGATAAGTGGCGATCTTGTTTTTAATGTCGGCGATTGGCCCATGGAGGTGCCCATTGCGCTCCAGGATGTCGATCATCTGGAAGCGCTGATAGGGGTTCTCTGAATCGATAGCCTCTCCCAAGCGGCTGTAATGGGAGCGAATAAGCTTTTCCTTCGTTGCGATGAGCACCGCCCAATCAGCCTCATTCCACCGATCGCGCCTGAATTTGCGCATGTTCAGGGAGGCGGCATTCTGTGCTGTTCGACGGATGTAAGACGGCAATGGATTGTCGTGCATCGTCAGCCCTCGTCGCCGGGCACGTTAGCAATCCAATGTTGCGAGCGGAAGGGCTTTGAGCTGCGAACCAAATACTGTATACAGCCGGCGCCTTTTTGGGAGGAAAGGGAGCTTCAGTATGAGTTTGACGGCTTGGGTTTTATTCGTCGCTGTATTGATTGCCGCCTATACGATGTTGTTCGAAAGTGGCAGCCGTTCCGCAAAATATAATGCCGTGGTCATCGAAACCACGGCTCAGTAATCCACTGATAGTTGAGGCAGAAGCACGAGGCGGCGCCTGGTCGCCTCAGGGCTCTTTCACTCGCCGCCGCCTTCCATCCATTTGATGAAGGGGAACATCGGGATGATCCAGCCGATGCCGAGCAGGGCGTAGCCGAAGCCGCGTACCACCGCGTGCGCTTCCTGGAAGATGCGTGCCTGCGCCAGCGCCATGACGACGAGGGCGTAGACGACCACGAAGGCCAAGACCACCGCCGCGCCGATCAGTTTCCGCGTCCGCCGTTTCATGATCCACTGCTGTCCAATTGAGGTGCGACGTGACGTCCGTGGACGCCCGCGTGCCAAGGGCTTATCTCTCCGGGCGCTTTAAAGCAAAACGCGTCTTGATAGAAATGCATTTTGCTCTTTCGTATGTCTTTGTTTTGATGCGTCTTTGCAATGGCCAGCCGGCCCATGCGGCAAAACGCACCCAGCGCGGAATTCAGCCATGACCTCTCAGACGGTCGTCTCATCCGTCCATCCCGCCGCAGACGTGTCGGGCGGCACCACCGCCATGCGGATATGGCTGTGGGGCGTGGCGTTGCTGGTGTTCGCCATGGTGATTGTCGGCGGCGCGACGCGGCTCACCGAGTCCGGTCTGTCGATCACCGAATGGAAGCCGGTGCTCGGCGCTATTCCGCCGCTGTCAGAAGCGGCCTGGCTGGCGGAATTCGAGCGATACAAACAGATTCCGCAATATTCTCAGATGTTTCCCACGATGGCTCTGAGCGATTTCAAGTTCATCTACTATTGGGAGTGGTCGCACCGGCTGCTCGGCCGCCTGATCGGCATCGCTTTCGCGCTGCCGCTTCTCTGGTTCTGGCTGCGCGGGCAGGTGAAGGGCAAGCTGCGCTGGCAACTCCCGGCGGTGCTGGGGCTCGGCGGTTTGCAAGGGGCGGTCGGCGGGGGGATGGTGGCTTCGGGCCTCGCGGGCCGCACGGAAGTGGCGCCGGAACGGCTGATGATCCACCTGATCCTCGCCTCGATCACCCTCGTGGCGCTTGTCGCCATTGCCGTCGGCCTGACGGGCAGGAGCGATCGGGACGCGGCGGCCTGGGCCAAGCGTGGGGCTCTCATCCTGCTGGTCGCGGTTCTGTTGCAGATCGCGCTCGGCGCGCTGGTGGCCGGTTCGCGGGCCGGGTTGTCCTACAACAGCTGGCCATTGATGGACGGCTCCTTCGTGCCGAACTTCATGTTCCGCACCGATCTTGAACCGACCTGGCGCAATTTCTTCGAGAACGTCACCATCGTGCAGTTCCAACACCGCATGTGGGCCTATGCGCTGCTCGCCATCGCGCTCTGGCATGCCTTTAGCCTACGCGCCACGCTCGCCGCCGGCCGCGCCTGGCTGTTGCTGGGCATGGTCATCGTCCAGGCGGGATTGGGCATCGCCACTCTGCTGCTGGTGTTTCCAGAAGGCCGTATCCCCATCGGCTGGGCGCTGGCGCATCAGGGCTTCGCCATGTGCGTGCTGATCGTCGCCACGGTGCATTGGCGGCGGCTGGCAGTGGCGAAATCTTGAATTGCCAGAGTCGTTTAGCGGCTCGCGTTGAGATTTTGATTCAATCGGCGCGCTGCAGCTCGTTGCGATAAGCGGCGATACGATCCAGCAGTTTATCTGGCTTCTGGCCGATCATCGACGTGTTGACGGTGATTGCCGGCGGCTTTGGCTTGCGGATGCCGCCCGTGTCGACGGCCGTGCCGGCGATGGTGAGGTTGGACTTCATCACGCTGACATTGCCGATCTCCTGCCAGGGGATCGTCATCTGCTTGAGGCCGACGCCCTTGCTGAAACCGGTAATGCCCTGCGCCGACAGGGTGAGCGGCGACAAACCGCTGAGCCAGCGCCGCAGAAAAATGCCGCCGCCGAAAGCCGTCACCGCGGCCAGCAGAGCCCAGAAGCCGACGCGCACCGACACCGGAAAGTCGTGCATCAGCTCGCCGAACCAGGCATGGCGACCGTGCGGATGATCATAGAAATGCGGGTTGAGCGATAGCCAGGCCATCCAGGCGAAACCGCCGGCGAGAACCAGAAACAGTAAAAGCCAAAGGGACATACGAAAAGGTTTGAAAGGGAAATGGAGGGCTTCGTTCATTTTTCCTGCTTGCTGGAATGGGGCGCTTCACACGACCGGCACGCCGATCACATAAGGGTGGATGGCGACCATCGCTCCGGCGGCGATCGTGCCGGCGATGACGGCGATGGCGTCGCCCTTGGTGAAACTGGCGCTGGCCGGCGCGCCGAGGTCGCCACGCTTCTTCACGGCGATGCGATCCCATACCGCCCAGGCAAGCAGCGAGCCGAACAGGAGGATGCCGCCGAGATCGCCGTTGGCGAGCAGATGCGCGAAAGCCCAGATCTTGATGGCGACGAGCATCGGGTGATGCAGCCAGCCCTTGATCTTGCCCGGTGGTGCATAGGTCGCGACGATGGCGATGAAGGCGAGCCAGACGAGCGGGATCGCCAGATGCCGCGTCCAGGTCGGCGGATCCCACACGGGGATATAGCCGGCGGCGCGATAGCTGCCGAAACCGTAGACCATGAGGATCAGGCCGACAGCCGAGACAAGGGAGTAGAGGCCCTTGTAGCCATTCTCGCCAAAGCGGGCGATGAGCCCGGCGCGGGTTTCGCGCAGGGTCGTCAGCGTGTGGGCGCCCAGGAAGATGATGAGGCCGAGGATCAGGATTGCCATGTCATCACCTATGGTTGGTTCTAGCGTGGAAGAAGCAGGCTTTGCATCGCGGTTGGCGGGATCGATGTCCGGCCGACGAAGGGCCGATCATGCGCCAGGATAACGAAATAGGCTGACGATGCGACCAGAACATAAATATGCGCGGCGGCAACCTGCATGCGGAAGGCGTGACTGTTGCAGACAATGATGGCGAGAAGTGTGGAGGTCGATATCAGCCACATGGCGATCCATTGTGCCCATGTGATGCCGGCGTTGGAGGCGGCGAGGCGGGCCAGGCGGGCGTGGCGGATATCGAGAAGCTGGTTAAGCAACGGTGTGTACGTCGCCAAACCGGCAAGTGATGCATGCTGCTGTGACAGAAATCCGATCGCGTTTAGCAGATGCTTTTCCGACTGATCGAATACCGCATCGTCGAGCGGCCTGGCATTGGCCATGGCGGGCCAATCGATCGCGACGACATCCTTCAGATAGGCTTGCAAGTCGCCTTTGAGCTTCGACTGCACATCATTGGGGAGGCTGACCAGAAGAACCATTGCGTTCTCGATTGAGTCCGCCTCGCGTTGCAGGCGTTGCGCGCTGAAAGTGCGTCATTCCATATTCCGGCCGCGGAAAACGCGACGATCAAAGCGAAGAGACCGCCACAGGCATTGATCAGGGAATCCCGGATCGGCAGGGGTTCGCCAATGTCGTATCCGAGGCGCGGAATGAGGAAGCGAACGAGGGCGATCAAAATCCCGCAGATAATGATGCTGATCGCCAGAACGACGAAAAACATCACGGTCAACGGCAACTGATGAAAAGCGACGAACATGCGAGACCTATGGTGATTTTCGACGCCTGTCGCCGGTTCGTCTTCTTGAGATCGCTGGCGATTGCCGGATCAACCGGCAATCGCCCTGTTGTGCCGGACTTTAGGTCGCGGCAAGGCCCTGTTCAAGGTCGGCGATGATGTCGGCTACGTCCTCGATGCCGATCGACAGACGCACGACGTCCGGTCCAGCGCCGGCGGCGACCTTCTGATCGTCGCTCAATTGGCGATGGGTCGTGGAGGCCGGATGGATGACCAGCGATCGCGTGTCGCCGACATTGGCGAGATGCGAGAAGAGCTGCAGGTTTTTCACCAGCGCGATGCCGGCGTCATAGCCGCCCTTGAGGCCGAAGGTGAACACGGCGCCCGCGCCCTTGGGGCAATATTTCTGCGCCAGGTTGTAATAGCGGTCGCCCTTGAGGCCGGGATAGGAGACCCATTTCACCGCCGGATGGCTGGAGAGAAACTCGGCCACCTTTTGCGCATTGTCGGAATGGCGCTGCATGCGCAGCGGCAAGGTTTCGATGCCGGTCAGCACCATGAAGGCATTGAATGGCGACAGGGCAGGGCCGAGATCGCGCAGGCTGAGCACGCGGCATGCGATGGCGAAGGCGAAATTGCCGAACGTCTCGCCCAGAGTCATGCCGTTATATTCCGGGCGCGGCGCCGAGATCATCGGATAGCGCTTGTCGGCCAGCCAATCGAACGTGCCGCCATCGACGATCACGCCGGCAATGGAATTGCCGTGGCCGCCCATGAATTTCGTCGCCGAATGGATGACGATATCGGCGCCATGTTCGAAGGGACGGAGCAGATAGGGGGTCGCCAGCGTGTTGTCGACGATCAGCGGCACGCGGGCGCGCTTGGCGATCTTGGAAATCGCTTCGATGTCGACAATGACGCCGCCGGGATTGGCGATGGATTCAATGAAGATCGCCTTGGTGCGCGGGCTGACGGCGGCTTCGAACGAGGCGAGATCATCGGGATCGGCCCATTTGACGTTCCAGCCGAAGTTTTTCCACGAATGGTTGAACTGGTTGATCGAGCCGCCGTAGAGTTTGTTGGCGGCGATCACTTCGTCGCCCGGCTGCATCAGCGCATGAAAGGCGAGGAATTCGGCGGCGTGCCCCGAGGCGACCGCGAGTGCCGCCGTGCCGCCTTCCAGCGCCGCGACGCGCTCTTCCAGCACCGCATTGGTCGGGTTGGTGATGCGCGTATAGATATTGCCGAACGCCTGTAGGCCGAACAGCGAGGCGGCGTGATCGACATCGTCGAAGACGAAAGACGTCGTCTGATAGATTGGTGTCGCGCGGGCGCCGGTGGCCGGATCGGGTTGGGCACCGGCATGGACGGCGAGGGTGGAGAAACCAGGGGCAGGCGTATCGGTCATGGCACCTCGCGTGGATTTCATAAAACGGGACGATTTGTTCTTTTTATAGAACGGATGGCGCGCGTCAATCGCCATCCGGCTCGGCCTGTGCAGATCCTGTAAACGCCGCCCACCTTAGCCGGCGGCCATGACGGGCGGAAGGCGGAGGCTCCCGATGCAAAGGTTTGCACCCTCTTGACCGCGCAACAGGGACGAGAGAGACCGCCATGACGCGCTTGACGCGTCTTTGCGGTTTTGACGATGTCAAACCGCAAAACGCTATGGGGCAAATCGAGGAGGGTCGATTGACGGACGGCAAAGGCACGATCGTACTGGTGCACGGCGCGTGGTTCGGCGGCTGGGTGTGGCGCGACGTGGCGCGCCTGCTGCGTGCGGAAGGTTTTGACGTCACCACGCCGACGATGAGCGGGCTTGGCGAGCGTCGCCATCAGCTTACGTCCGAGATCGATCTGTCGACCCATACCGACGACATCGTCAATCACATCGAAATGGAAGACTTGCGCGACGTGACCTTGGTCGGCTGGAGCTATGGCGGCATGGTCGCCAATGGCGTTTTGACGCGCGTCAAGGACCGCATCCGCACATTGGTCTATTTCGACGCCTTCGATCCGAAGGATGGGGAGTCGCTCGCCGATCTTGTCAACGCTCAGCCTGTGCGCGACATGGCGCTGGCCGGCCAGCCCGTGCCGCCGCCCGATCTGGCGCAGCGGTGGAACGTCACCGACGAAACCCTTCTCGCCCTGTGCGCTGATCGCGTCGGACCGCATCCGGCAAAAACCATGACGGAGCCGGTGAAAGGGTTTCGCGAACGCCCGCAAGGGGTGAACTATGCCTATGTCTGGTGCGGGGCCAATCCGGCCTCGTCCTTCGCGAAATTCTACGAGCGCGCCAGCAAAGATCCGCAGTTCGCCTTCGTCGAGCGCCTGCCGCATGACCATGTGGTGGCGCTCACCGATCCGCAGGTCTCAGCCGATGTGATCGCCAAGGCGGCGCGTCTCTGACGACGTTTTAGAATACGAGGAATGCAAAGGAGTGGATGTGGAAATGGATCAGGATGTGCTCGACCGTATCGCCGTGCGCCAGCTTGTCGATAATTGGGTGCTGTGGCGCGATGCCGGTTATTGGGAGAAGTTCCGCACGGTCTGGCATCCGGATGGCAAGATGTTCGCCACTTGGACGCAAGGCACCGGCGATGAATTCATCGCCATGAACAAGAAGGCCTGGGCCGCCGGCGTCAGCATTCTGCATTCGCAGGGCGCGCATACATCGGAGATCCGTGGTAATCGTGCGATCGCCGAAACCAAGATGCACATTTCCCAACGCGACACGGTGCACGACATTCTCGTCGACGTGGTCTGCGTCGGCCGCTTCTACGATTTCCTGGAGAAGCGCGACGGCAAATGGGGTTTCGTGCTGCGCCAGCCGATCTACGAGAAGGATCGCATGGATCCGGTGCGCGCCGGCGAGAAAGTGCCGCTCGACGAAAAACTGCTCAACTCCTTCCCCGAGGGCTATCGCCATCTCGCCTATATCCAGTCGAAGATCGGCTTCCCGGTGAAGACCAACATGCCGGGGCTGAAGGGCGAGCGCGTCGAGGCGCTTTATGCGGCGGGGGAAGAATGGCTGGCCGGCAAGCCGCTATCTTGGGGCCACGATTGATTGGGGCCACGACTAATCAGAACACGAAAGAGATCACGTTTCTTTGAGGGGATAGTATGCGCGAACTCGACGAAAACAGCATTACGCCGGCGGTGATTGAGCGCTTCGCCAATGCGCCCAATGCGCGGGTGAAAGAGGTGTGCACCTCGCTGGTGAAACACCTGCACGACTTCGTGCGCGACGTGCGCCCGACGGAGGAAGAGTGGGGTTTCGCCATCGACTTCCTGACGCGCACGGGCCAGATCTGTGACGACGTGCGGCAGGAATTCGTGTTGCTCTCCGATACGCTTGGTGTGTCGACCCTGGTCGATTCCATCAACCACCCGGTGCATGGCGGCATCACCCAGTCGACGGTTCGGGGACCGTTCTGGACGGCGCAGATGCCCGACTGCAAGATGGGCGACGACATCCACGGCAATATGAAGGGCGAGCCGGCCTATATCTACGGCACCTTGCGTTCCGAAGATGGCACGCCGCTCGCCAATGCGCAGATGGACGTGTGGCATTCCGACGACGACGGTTTCTATGACGTGCAGCAGATGGAAAAGCTGGGCGGGCCGGGCGGTCGCGGTCGTTTCAAGACCGACAGCGAAGGCCGCTATTTCTTCTGGTCGATCAAGCCGACCTGCTATCCGGTGCCGACCGATGGTCCTGTCGGTGAAATGCTGCGCGCGCAGGGCCGTCATCCGATGCGTCCGGCGCATCTGCATTTCATTTTCACGGCCGCAGGCCATCGCCGGCTGGTGACGCATATCTTCGACCCGACCGACAAATACATCGATTCCGATGCGGTGTTCGGCGTCAAGGAATCGTTGATCCGCGAATATAAGGAACATCCGCCGGGCAAGGCGCCCGACGGCAAAGTGATGAACGAGCCGTTCGTCACCATCACCTATGATTTCGTGATGGCGAAGGAAGACAAGAAGGCGGCGTGAGCCAAGCGCCTGGTGTGATACCGGACACGCCAACGGCGTGATCCGGTACCCAGGGGCAACCGCTTCTGTATAGATCATTTTATCACACGCTCCTGGATCCCCGATCACCTGCTGCGCAGGTGTTGGGATGACACCAAGAGTGTCATGTTGCTTTACTTGATATCGATCTTCGCCACTTCCGCCACCTTGTTCCAGGCGACGATGGCTTCGTCGAGTTTCTTCGTCATAAAGGCCGCATCGCCTTTCACCGGCACGCCGCCGTTGTTGAGCAGGAAGTCGGCATAGGCTTTTGAGCCCGCCGCCTGCATGAACCAGTTGGCCAGTTTGTCGAGGATTGGCTTCGGCGTACCTGTCGGTGCCCACATGGCCCAGATCGGCGTCGTGTCGGAGGTGCGATAGCCGAGCGAGTCCATGGTCGGCACGTTCGGCATGGCAGGATTGGTGGCGGCCGTCGTCACCGCGAGCAGTTTCACCTTGCCTTGCCGCTCCTGGCCGCTGGCATAGAGCGTGTCGACGAAGACGAAATCGAGCTGGCCGGCGGATAGATCGCGCACCGCATCGGGCGTGATTTTGTAGGCGACGGGCGTCATGTCGAGGCTGGCACCGGAGGTATAGGCGACGGAGGCGGCGAGCCCGACGGTGGTCGCCCAGCCATAGGTGGCGCGTTTGCCCTTGGCTTTGAGATATTGAGTCAGCTCGGCGACATTTTTCGAGGGATTGTCCGGGCCGATCGCCAGAGCGAAACCGTTTTCGTGCAGAGCGGCTATTGGTACCAGTTCCTTCTTCACGTCGAAGGGCACGGGCTTGTAGAGCGCCGCATTGCCGGCCGTGGTGGCGGTGGAGGCGAGCAGCAGGGTGTAGCCGTCGGGCTTGGCCTTGGCGCCGGCATCAACCGCGATATTGCCGGAGGCGCCGGGCCGGTTGTCGACGATGAAAGTGGCGCCGTTGGTGATCTGGCGAAGCTGTTCGAGCAGGAAGCGGGCCGGTATGTCGGCGCCCGATCCAGCGGCGAAACCAAGCATGATGCGCACGGGCTTGTCGGGATAATTGTCTTGCGCCTGCGCCGACGTCATTTGTGCTGTCAGGCCGGCGGCCATGGCCGTAACAACCGCCACGATGCGTGCAAATCTCATTGTCCCCTCCCAGGATTTTAGGAAGGATCACAGGCTTCCTGCCATCGGTCAACCGGAAAACCATCTGGGCGCTTGTCCATCGCCGATCCGTGCAGAACAATCGCCGATCAGGGTAGGACGACGAGCCGGAGAGGGCGATGGCGAACCTCAGTTTCGTGACAGGCGCAACCGATGGGCCGCTGATCGAGGAC
>Ga0066256_1003284_pt1 | contig 10570 bp, 11 predicted proteins | sample ThiBio_1000_biof_FD_87107 | JGI IMG/M metagenome (GOLD analysis project Ga0066256, IMG submission 87107) | Wastewater bioreactor microbial communities from Cape Town, South Africa - Thiocy_expt_1000_biof (version 2) | ecosystem: Engineered > Bioreactor > Thiocyanate-remediating >... | reverse complement strand
ACTGCTGACGACCCTCCCAGAAGGGTTCGGCTGATAACCAGTTGGGGTGGAATCCTCGCGAAGTCGCGGCAATAGAAAGGGAACGCCATGATTAACATTTCTCGACGCAGAATGCTTGCACTGATGGGCGGGACGCTTGCAGCGCCCTATATCATCACATCCAGGGCGAATGCCGCTCCGGCGGTAGAGACTGGTGTCTTCAAGATGTCCATCCAGCCATGGATTGGCTACGGCATGTGGTATGTCGCCCAGGAGAAGGGGATCTTCGCGGCCAACGGACTCGAAGGGGTCGAATTCATCCCGTATACGGAAGACGCGGCCAATCTGGCAATTCTCGCCAGCGGCGAGATCCAGGGCACAAACAGCGCCACGCATAACGTGCTGCAGCATCTCCAGGAATCTCCCGACTACCACATTGCCTTGATCGAAGACTACAGCACGACCGCCGACGCGATCGTCAGCCCGAAGAGCATCAACTCGGTCGCAGACCTCAAGGGAAAATCCATCGCTTTTGAAGATGGCACGACCAGCCACCTCCTCATCGCCGACGCACTCAAAAAAGCAGGCCTGAAGCTGAGCGATCTGAAATGGACCAATACACCGGCATCGCAGGCCGCTGCGGCCGTGCTTTCCGGGTCGACCGATGCGATGGTCACCTATGAGCCTTACATTTCGACCGCCCTCAAGGCTGATCCGAACCTTAAGCTTCTCTATACGGCTGCCGAAAATCCCGGCCTGATCAGCGATTGCTTCGTCATCACGACGCGGACGCTGAAGGAACGGCCCGGTCAGGTGCGCGCCATGGTCAAGAGCTGGGGCGACGCTGTTGAGCTTTACAAAAAGAATCCGGAGGAATGCCAGGCGATCATCGCCAAAGGCGTCGGCTCCGATCCGAGCGAGCTGGGTACGACCTTCGAGGGCGTTCACTATTATTCCCTCGAAGAAAACAAGACCCTGCTGACAGGCGAATATGCGACGAAGACCTTCCCGGCGGTGAACGCCGCGGCCTTGGAACTCGGCCTGATCAAGAAGACGTTCGAGGCCAAGGACGTGATCGACACGACGGCTCTTATGTCCCTTTGATCTAAATGGGCGGCCCTGCGCGTGACGCAGGGCCAACCGGAGCAGCAAAATGCGTCACCAACCTGATCGTAGTGTTCCGCTTCCGCTCTACCAGAAGATCAAGGATCACATCCTTGACCAAGTGAAGCGCGGCAAGCTGAAACATGGCATGAGGGTTCCGTCCGAAACCGAACTCGTCGAACGCCTCGGCGTGTCGCGCATGACGGTCCACCGGGCGATGCGAGAGCTTTCGGAAGCAGGTGTGGTCGATCGCGTCCAGGGAATCGGAAGCTTTGTCTCGGCGCCTCCGGCGCGGACGGAACTCATGGAACTGAAAGACATTGCCGACGACATCAAGGCGCGTGGCAATGTCCACTCGCAGAAGGTCAAGCGACTTGAAGCCATCAACGCCACCGCGGAACAGGCGGCATATTTCGATATGCCGCGCGGTTCTCGCCTGTTCCATTCGATTATCGTGAACTACGAGGATGAAGCACCGGTACAGGTGGAGGACAGGCTGATCCGGCCGAGCTTCGCTCCTGGCTATCTCGGGCACGACTTCCTGACCGTTCCGTCGACACGTTATCTGCGCTCGATTGCAGATGCGACGAAGATGGAACATTCGGTCTGTGCATCGATGGCCGACGACCAGGTATGCGAACTCCTGGGGTTTCCCGAGCCCCGAAGCGTCATGATCCTAACGCGTCGTACCTGGGTCGGCGAAATGGCCGTCAGCCGAAGCGTGTTTTCCTATCCCGGCGATACCTACAGCCTCTTCAGTTGCCGCACCATGGAATGAACAATCGCCGCGGTGCGATTCACAGCGGCTAAACATGTACATACAAATATATGCAGGCGCATGGTTGCGGCTGTAATCCTCCAATCGAACGAGCAAGGCACTCCTATGGCCCGGCCCCGAAAGAAATCAATTCTCAGCATGCAGGCTGAGATCTCACCATCAATCTATCTGATCATCTCGATCTGCTCGTTCGCACTCTTTTTCGCGGCTTGGGCGTTGATCGTCCAATCTGGCCTTGTCCGCCCGATCTTCCTTCCCTCCCCCGTGGCGATCGTCGCGCGGTTGTGGGCGCTCGGCGCAGACGGAACTCTGTTTTCAGATATCGCCGCAAGCGTCTATCGTATCGGTGTCGGCTTTATCGCCGCGTCGGTGACGGCGCTCGCCGTCGGCGTGCTGATCGGGAACTACAGGTTCTGGGATGCGGCGATCGAGCCGTTCCTCGACTTCATCCGCTACATGCCGGTCGTCGCATTCGTTCCCCTGACGATCCTGTGGACCGGCACGACCGACACCCAGAAGTTCCTGGTGATCTGGATCGGCACCTTCTTCCAGCAGGCCTTGATGTTCATGGACAATATCAAGCGTGTCCCGCCCGATTTTATCGGCTTCGGCCGGACGGTGGGTCTGAGCGATGCGAAGATCGTCACGAAGATCATCCTGCCTTCGGCGGCGCCGCAGATCTGGGACACGCTACGCATCTCGCTCGGTTGGGCCTGGACATGGGTGGTGCTCGCCGAACTTGTCGCGGCCCGCAGCGGCCTGGCCTACCGCATCCCCGTCGCCCAGCGATATTTCCAGACCGACACCGCCATTGGATACATCGTCGTGCTCGGCGTACTCGGCCTGATCAGCGACCAGATCATGAAATTCGCGGGCAAGCGCATGTTCCGCTACGAGGCGAAACACTGATGGAAAAGCTTCTCATCCGCGACCTGACGAAGACCTTTCCGGCCGGCCGCTCCACCAAGGACCGTATTACCGTCCTCGACAACATCTCGCTGACGATCCGCGAAAACGAGTTCGTTTCGCTGGTCGGCGCCTCCGGTTGCGGCAAGAGCACGCTGCTATCGATCATCGCCGGCCTGCAATCCCATGTCTTTTTTTTCAAGCAGAAGACGGCATACGAGATTCTCGGCCCCGGCGCGGACCGCGGCGTTGTTTTCCAGAGCTACACGCTTCTGCCCTGGCTGACGGCCCGCAAGAATGTCGAGTTCGCGCTGGAGGCGACGGGGCATTCCAAATCCGAGATCGGCGACATCGCCATGAACCATCTGAAACTGGTCGGCCTGGAACCGTTCGCCGAGCGCTTTCCCGCACAGCTCTCGGGCGGCATGAAGCAGCGCGTCGCCATCGCCCGCGCGCTCTCCTACAAGCCGAAGCTGCTGCTGATGGACGAGCCGTTCGGGGCACTGGATGCGCTGACCCGCGTGCAGATGCAGGAATTGCTCACGGGCGTCTGGGAACGGGAAAAGCTGACGGTGATCTTCGTCACGCATGACGTGGAGGAAGCCGTCTTCCTCTCCGACAGGATCTTCGTGATGGCTTCGAACCCCGGCCGCGTCAAGACGATCTACGACGTCCCGCTGCCGCGCCCGCGCACGCCCGATACCCATCGCTTGCCGGAGTTCATGCAGCTTCAGGCCGAGGTCCTTGGCAGCATCCGTTCGGAGATGCGCGACCGATGAGAGATTTCCATTTTCCCGGGCGGTCCATCGTCCGCGGCCAGGAATGCATGGTAGCAACCGCGCATCCCGCAGCCTCTGCCGCCGCGTTCGGGATCCTGCAGTCGGGCGGGAATGCTTTTGATGCCGCCATCTGCGCCGCCGCACTTCTCGCGGTGGTGGAACCCCAAGCAAGCGGTGTCGGGGGCGACAGCTTCGTCCTCGGCCACGTGTCTGCCAAAGGAAAAACCTTCGGCCTCAACGGATCGGGCAAAAGCGCCGGCACGATGACGGCCGATGACCTGCGCGCCCTGGGCTATACGGGAATGCCGCTCCGCGGCGCGCTTTCCGTCACCTGCCCGGGGGCGGTGGACACCTGGGTGCGCCTTCATGCCGATCACGGCAGCCTCGATTGGGACAAGCTGTTCCAGCCAGCCATCAAGGCGGCGACCGATGGCTACGTCGTTACCGACCGCGTGGCGCTCGACTGGAACGCCTTCGAAGCGGCCCTGACCACGACGGCGGAAACGGCCGCCCGGCTCCTGCGCGATGGGCGCGCCTTCCGCGCCGGTGAGGTCCATCGGCAGCCCGAGCTTGCATCGACGCTGCGCGAGATCGCAGCGAAGGGACGAGACGGGCTCTATCGCGGCTGGGTGGCGGACGACATCCTGGCGACGCTCGCGCAAGGCGGCTCGTCCCTGTCGCACGACGACCTCGACGGAACCGCGTCCTTTTATGTCGACCCGTTGAGCGTCGACTACAAGGGGTTCCAGGTCCTCCAGCTTCCGGCAAACAATCAGGGCGCGACGGCCCTGCTTCTCCTGAACATTCTCAAGCACCTGCCGAAAACCGACTACTTCAGCGCGGAACGGTTCCATCTGCTCCTCGAAGCAGCGCGGCTGGCCTATCGGGAACGTGACCGTTCAATCGGTGACCCCGATCAAACCGACGTCGAACACTGGCGTTTCACGAACGATGCCTACGCAGCCGAACTTGCGGCGATGATCGATGCGGAGAGAACCACCAGGGAATTCGGCGAGCCGGTCACGCGCAAATCCGATACCACCACCATTTCAGTGGTGGATGGTTCCGGCAATGCGGTGACGCTGATCAATTCACTTTACCACCATTTCGGCAGTTGCGTTGTGGCGCCGAAGTCCGGCGTTCTGCTTCAGAACCGCGGCAACGGTTTCAATCTGACACCCGGCCATCCGAACGAATTCGGCCCGGGAAAACGCCCGCTTCACACGATCATGCCCGGTATGATGCTGAAGGACGGAAAGCCATCGCTGGTCTACGGCGTCATGGGCGGGGACTATCAGGCGATCGGTCATGCGCAGCTCATTACCAATGTCGTCGACTTCGGCCTCGACGTACAGGAAGCCATCGACCTGCCGCGGACGTTCTATTTCAAAGGGTTCGCGGAGGTCGAGCGCTCGATGCCGGCCCATATCGTCGAGGGTCTGACCCGTCGGGGCCACAGTGTCCAGGTCGCGCATCTTCCCATCGGCGGAGCGCAGGCTATCTGGATCGATCAGCAACGCGGCACGCTTGCAGGTGGATCGGACCCCCGCAAAGACGGCATGGCCATCGGAATGTGATCGATGAACGGCTCGGTCGCTATCGTCGGGGCAGGTGTGATCGGAACGGTTGCGGCCATTGAGCTCAACCGCCTCGGCTACGAGGTCACGCTGATCGATCGAGAAGAACCAGGGAGCAGTGGTGCGGCAAGCTTCGGCAATGGCGGCTGGCTGTGCCCGGCCTCTATCATCCCCGTTTCCGTACCTTCGCTGTTGTGGCGCCTGCCGTCCTTGTTGTTCGGAAAATCTGCGCCCCTCAGCGGCAACCTTGGCTTTGCCATCCGCAATGCTCCGCATTTCCTGAGGTTCGTCACATCCGGGCTGACCCACAAGAGGGTTCGCCACAAGGCGGCCGCCCTATCAACCCTTCTCTCAGACTCGGTCGCACGGCATCAAGCTCTCGCGATGGAGGCTGGCCTGGCGCAACTGATCAGGAAAGACGGCCTCCTCTATACCTACGGCACCGAGCGCGCTTTTCGCCGAGATTTAGGCTGGTGGAGGCTGCGGCGCGACCTCGGCGTAAACTGGACCTTCCTTGACGGCAAGACGCTGCGTGCGGAAGAGCCGGGTATCCAGCGCGATTGCTTTGGTGCGGTGCTGGTCATTGACGGCGGCCATTGCATCGACCCCGCGGCTTACGTCAGAGGGTTGGCTGACTATGCCCAGAGATGCGGCGTCCATTTCCTCAGGGCCGAGGTCACACAGCTTATCCATGCCGATCAAAGGCTTGTGGGACTTGAAACGTCGAATGGAACCTTCGCGTTCGACGCGGCGGTCATTTGCGGCGGAGCGCATTCGCGACCTCTGGCGCAGGGGATCGGCGATGACCCACGCTTGCTCAGCGAGCGGGGCTATCATGTCGGGCTGCCTCCGGGTCAGAGGCTGAGACGCCCCGTGATGTTCGATGACGCCTTGATGGTTGCGACCCCGATGGCCGGGGGCACCCGTCTTGCCGGGCAGGTCGAGATTGCAGCGCCCGAGACCGCACCCGACTGGTCCCGCGCCCAGGCGCTGCTCGATCTCGCCCGTGGATACCTTGGCGCCCTTCCCGCCGACATCCGACAGCCGGGTGTCTCGGTCTGGATGGGCTGCCGGCCGGCCGTTGCCGACGAGCTTCCCATCATCGGACGGGCGACAAACCTGAACAATGCGCACTTCGCGTTCGGGCACGGCTTTACAGGGCTCGGCGCCGCACCGGCTACCGCCGCGCTTGTGTGTTGCTCCCTACAACCCGGGCGGGCCACAAACCCACAGAACTCACCTTTTTCCCCACAACGCTTTCCCGCGCGCCCAGGCCGCGCCCTCTAAGGAGACACGCTATGTCCGACGTTCCTATTTCGATCCACAAGCTTGGTGAACTGAACGAAACCGAGCGCAAAAATCTCCTGCAGCGCACGGAAAACGATCTGAGCGGCTTCATGGAGAAGGTGACGCCAATCATTGAAGCCGTTCGGCGAGATGGCGACAAGGCGCTTGCTGATTTTGCGAACAAGTTCGACAGGTCCCCGATCACTGCGGACCAAATCCGAGCAACGCCATCGGAGTTCGCCACCGCCCGCGCATCTGTCGACCAAGAACTGATCGAAACGTTAGAATTTGCGGCAGGAAACATCCGCCATTTCCACGAAAAGCAGATGCCGGAGACATTAGCCCTCCATGAAACGCATCCTGGTGTTCTCGTCGGCGACCGTTGGAACGCCATCGAATCCGTCGCGTGCTATGTGCCGCGCGGCAAGGGCTCCTTCCCCAGTTCGGTCCTGATGACAGCGATCCCCGCGAAGGTGGCAGGCGTCAAGAAGGTCATCGTCATCACCCCGCCCGGCCCGGATGGGACTGTCGATCCTGCGACCCTGGTCGCCGCCGAAATCGCCGGGGTGTCGGACGTCTTCAAGTGCGGCGGCGCCCAGGGTATCGCCGCCGTTGCCTACGGAACGCAGACGGTTCCCAAATGTGACAAGGTCGTCGGACCCGGCAGTCCGTGGGTGGTCGCGGCAAAGAAACAGCTGTCGTCGGTCATCGATCCTGGCAGCCCGGCGGGACCGAGCGAACTGATCATCTTCTCAGATGGAACCGTTCCGCCAGAGTTGGTCGCACTGGATCTGTGTGTCGAATCCGAGCATGGCCCGGATTCTTCCGTATTCTTCGTCACCGACAACGAAGAATTCGCACGCGCGGTCGCTTCGCATGTACCCAGCTACTGGTCGCAGATGGGGGATATTCGCGCGCAATATTCGAAGACCGTGTTGACCGGTCAGCGGGGTGGCATCGTCGTCGCCGGTACGCGGGAGGACGCCTTCGCCTTCGTCAACGACTACGCTCCCGAACACCTGGCGGTCCTCGCCGATAACGCCTGGCAATACCTGACCTGCTTCGAACATGCGGGCGAGATTCTTCTTGGACCGCACTCGGCAATCAGCGTCGCCAATTTCGTCCTCGGACCGAGCCACGTTCTACCGACGGGAGCGGCTGCGAAAACGACGTCTCCTCTGGCGGTCTTCGATTTTCTGAAGCGCACCTCGATCGCCTCCCTGACGGAAAATGCCTACCTGGGATTTGCCGGCCATGCGGAACGGCTTGCGAGGTATGAAGGTTTCGACGGCCATGCGAACGCGGTCTCCGCAATAAGGGACGAGGCGATGCGCGCGCCTGCATGCGCCGTCTGACGCGACCACGATCGCTTTCGACGCTGCCTCGAGAAGAGGCCCTGGAAAATCGAGATCCCCGCGCACCGGGTTGCGCGGGATCATATCCACGGCCTCCACAGAATTGGACGTCGGAGACGAACCAAAGGATGCGGCCAAACACGAAACGTCTCCTTCCCGACACTTTCACAATGCTGCTGGTCGGCGCCATGCTGCTCGCCTCGCTCGTGCCGATTTCGGGCGAGCCGGCGGAGTGGTTCGGCATCGCCACCAACATCGCGATCGCGAACCTGTTCTTCCTGCACGGCGTACGTCTTTCGACGGACACAGTCGTCGCCGGTTTCCTGCACTGACGCCTGCAGCTGTTCATCTTGGTGACGACCTTCGCGATCTTCCCGCTGCTCGGCCTGTTCTCATCCTGGCTGATCGATCAACCGATCTATCTCGGCCTGCTCTTCCTCTGCGCGCTACCATCCACGGTGCAGTCGTCCATCGCCTCCACCTCGAGTGACGGCGGCAACGTGCCGGCCGCAATCTGCGCGGCATCGACATCGAACATTCTCGGGATTTTCCTGACGCCGGCGCTGGCGACGCTGCTGTTCTCCACCGGTGGCCATGCCGGGATTCGCGGATCATCGTACACGTCCGTGAACCCGCGGCGGGAATGGACGCCGAGTCACGGACCTCACCCATGCCGCCGACGCAGACGACGAGGTTGCCGTCGTGGTCGAAATGACGCGGTACACCCATCAACTGCTGCGTCAACTTCAGCCGGCAATCGGCGGCGTTGAGGTTGTTTTCCCGAATCCGACTTTGAAAACACCTTCCGACCAGCCCAGACACTGGGCAACCGTTGGCCAATCACCTCGCTGCTCCCGCGATGAAGCTGCCAAGGCGTGTTCGGTTACATCAAGATGTTTTGTAACCCGAAATCTAGCATGCCAGGGACAGGATGACGTCGGCGTGCTGCCAACCAGCAGACCCGATAACCCTCAGTTCAGATGGTCCGGCAGCCAGAGGCTGAGCGGGAGGAAGACCAGCGGGATCAACACTGCGAGAAAATGCGAGACCACACGCGGGAAGACGCCGCGGAAGATTTCGCCGGCCGGCACTTTCGCATATTTGGCGACGACGAAGCAGTTCAGTCCCAAGGGCGGCGTCACCAGGCCGATTTCGGCGGCGACGATCTTGATGACGCCGAACCAGACGAGGTCGAAGCCGAGCGATTTCAGGAGCGGCGCAACCACCGGCACCGACAGCACCAGGGTCGCCATCTCACGCGCCCTTGCCTGCCTGCCGGGGCCGATACCGCAAGACCTCGACGAACAGCCTGAAGGCGGGCGAGCTGGGGCGCCGACTCGGATAATAGAGGTGATAACCCGGCAGCGGCGGCGTCCATTCGCTAAGCACCTGCACCAGCCTGCCCGCCTCGATATCGTGGGCGACCTGGTCGAGCGGCATATAGGCAAGGCCGAGCCCGTCAAGTGCAGAATCGAGGATCAGGTCAAGCGTGTTGAAGACCAGCGGCCCCTCGACCCGCACCCGCATCTCCCGCCCGTCCTGCGTCAGCCGCCATGCGTTCAACGTGCCCGATGTCGGCAGGCGCAGGTTGATGCAGCGGTGATCCACCAGCTGCTGCGGCTCCTGCGGGGCCGGGTGCCGGCGAAGATAATCCGCGGCGCCGACGATCGCCATCGGGATATCCGGTGAGATGCGCAGCGCGATCATGTCCTTCGCCACCTGCTCGCCGAGCCGTACGCCGGCATCAAAACGATCCGCGACCACATCGGCGAGCCCGTAATCGACGATCACCTCCACGGTAATATCGGGATAATCGGTCAGAAGCCGCGTCATCGCCGGACGGATCACCGTGCGGGCGGCATGCTCGACCGTGGTGACGCGAATGAGGCCGGCCGGCTTGTCGCGGAACTCGCTGAGCTCGGTCAGGCCCTGGTCGAGATCGTGCAGCATCGGCGCCAGCCGCTCCACCAGCCGCTCGCCGGCCGGCGTCGGCGCAACGGAGCGGGTGGTGCGCGCCAGCAGGCGCACGCCGAGCCGTTCCTCCAGCCGCTGCACGATCTGGCTGAGCGCCGATTGCGACAGGCCGAGCTTGGCCGCCGCGCGGGTGAAATTGCGCTCCTCCGCCACCGTCACGAAGGCGGTCAGGTCCGCCATGTCCTCGCGCCTCATTCATCACCCTGCTGATGGGTCCAAACAATTTTCTTCTATAGAATGATAGCTGAGGCAGGCCTAATTTAACAGTCGAAGGCAGCGCATATGCGGCTGCGAAACCCAGGAAACACGGGAGACCGAACATGGGCAAGATCAGCTTCACCAACACCAACAACCCGACCATCACCATGGCCGCCGTCATCAATTTTCCGGAAGGCTTCGACGAAGGCCGGAAATATCCCGCCATCGTCGTTTCCCATCCGGGCGGCGGCGTGAAGGAACAGACCGCCGGCACCTATGCGCGCGAACTCGCCAAGGCCGGTTTCGTGACCATCGCCTATGATGCCTCCTATCAGGGAGAAAGCGGCGGCGAGCCGCGCCAGCTCGAAAACCCGCATATCCGCACCGAAGACGTCAGCGCCGTCATCGATTACCTGACGACCCTGCCCTATATCGACCAGGCGCGCATCGGCGCCATGGGCATCTGCGCCGGCGCCGGCTATACCGCCAATGCCGCTATCCAGGATCGCCGCATCAAGGCGATCGGCACGGTCAGCGCCGTCAATATCGGCTCGATGTTCCGCAACGGCTGGGAAAATACCGCCAAGGATGCCGACGCCCTGCCCTATATCGTCGCCGGCTCCAATGCCCGCA
>Ga0066256_1004459_pt2 | contig 10572 bp, 13 predicted proteins | sample ThiBio_1000_biof_FD_87107 | JGI IMG/M metagenome (GOLD analysis project Ga0066256, IMG submission 87107) | Wastewater bioreactor microbial communities from Cape Town, South Africa - Thiocy_expt_1000_biof (version 2) | ecosystem: Engineered > Bioreactor > Thiocyanate-remediating >... | reverse complement strand
GCATGTGAGCGTGCCAAGTCTTGTTTTGACGCGTTTTCTTCACGCAAACCGGCGTCCACTTCGCTCGAAAACGCTCACCCATCCTTCTGATAGATCAGCCGCGCCTGGCTGAAATCGCGCGCGCGCAAATGGCGGCGCTGGATCCAGATATAATAGAGGCCGTTAAAATCGTTGATGTCGTTGTCATAGGCGCCGATCTGCAGCAGCATCACCCAATCCTGGGCGGCTTCTCCTAGCAATTTGAAGATCTCGCGATATTTCAACGATGCAATGTTGATGCGCGCATCCTCGGCCGAAAGTGCGATCGTCATCTCGCGTCTGATATTTTCAGGCCAACCGCCTAAGCGATTGGAAGCATCGAGATGGGTCGGTTGGCTGTCGCTCCAGTTTTCGTGCGGATAGGGCCGGTTGAGATAGCTCGGCGTGATCGGCGCGGCGCGCTGATCGGGCAAGGTATACGTGAAAATCGGTTTGAACTGCGCCGACGGCAGGCAATTGCGATAGGCTTCCAGGCCGCCAAATAAAGGAAAACCAAGATCGGGCGAAGCCTGCCGCGTTAGATCGCCTTCCACATGAATCAATTGGAACAGACGATTGCCATCCGCTTCTCGGCCTCTTTCCGGATTGAAGACGAGATCGTAGAACAGCAGAAAGTGACCCGTACGCGGCATATCCGCATCGCATGGCCCAGCCGTCGCGCAAGCGGCCAGATCGATCTGTGCCATGAACGCCAGAGGTGCGACACGCTTGGCCAATTGTTCTTTCAGGGCGATCTGGCTCTTAAGGTCTTCCTCCGCGCTGTCAGCCGCATAACCTCGCAAAATTTCGACGACCGATAAGCCAAAAGTCGTGGGCTGCCGCACTGGCCAGACAAAGTCGCGTGCCACATCAGGCGAACCACCGATCTTGCTGGCACCAAGCGCGATCATCGTGTCATCGGCGGCCGTGGATTGCAGAGCAATGGCAGGTTTTGCCAATGGCAAAAGAATCTTCGCCTCATCGGCGGAAACGCCCGACGCGAGGAGCGAGGCCGACAATTCTTCGAGCGTGCGATAAGGGCCTGGCCGAAAGCTGGTAGCCGTCTGGGCCAGGAGCTGGCGCGGCAAGGCCTGGGCACAGAAGGCGGATGCCCCCATCGCCTGCAGAACCTGCCGGCGCGGAAACCGCGCAAGATTATGACGCGTGACCCCCCTCATCGCGGAAGCATCCATACATTCCGAAAGATGGTGCGATGATAGGCGGGCGCATCACCCGGAGCAACAGCTCCGCACACGTATGCATCGTGTATTCGGATTTTCGCAACAATGGGACGCTTCTTGCACGAGAAACATCAATTCAGCGCGCGCAGCTTGTCACGCAGCTTCTGTCGCAGCCCTTCCGGCATGTCGTCATCCGGCAAAACGTTGAACTGATTTTTGTCAAAGAAAATCATCCAATAGCCGGGCCGCTGCCAGACTTCGGTGAGCTGCGACCACGGCACCTGGGCGCTGCCGAGATCGGACGTGAAGGACAAAGTCGTTGCATCAAAGGCGATCTCCGCCACCGGCACTTTCATGCGTGAGAAGCGGCCCACCGTATTGGCGTTATGGGCGCGCCAGCCGAGGATCACCAGCAAGACCGGCAATATGGCCGCCGCGCCAACGATGCCGGTGAGCCAATCCCGCTGGCCGCTCCACAGCAGCCAGATGAAAAACACCGCCATGGCCCCGGCGGCGATCCACAATCCCTTTTGTTCGGCGAACAACCGGCGGCGCACATAAGTTTTCACCGCGTCGCGTACCATTTCCGGCGTGTAATGCGCGCGATAGGAAATAGGCGAAGTTGGGAAGGAATCCATCATTGCGGGCCATTTCTAGGCCCGCAATGAAGATTTGTCACGACGATCCGATCGCGAACGGTGCGCAAGGAAACGATGTCGATGATCGCGGCCGTGCGGATTTAGCGGGCAAGCCGCTGGGCCGTGCTCTGGGATATGCCGGTCTGCCCCGTCGTATAAGCCTGGGTCAGCAGGCTGCGAATGTAGTCGCCGGCAATGACTGGGTCATAGGCAGCGCGTGCGGGCTCGCAACTTGGCAGAGTCGCGATCGTGGCGCGCGGATTGGGATAGGCAAAGAAAGAAATCGACAACCGTGGGCGCGGACTCAAGTTGCGCACCCGGTGCAAGGTCGAGACATAGAGATTGTTGGTCCAGCGCGACAGGAGATCTCCGACGTTGATGACGAAAGTGCCAGCCTTCGGCGGCACGTCGATCCAATCGCCATCCGCGTTCTGGGCCTGCAGACCGCCGACATCGTCCTGCTGGAGGACGGTGAAGGTGCCGTAGTCGGTGTGGGGCGAAAAGCCCCACAGACGATCAGCGACATCCGGGTCAACCGCAGGATAATAATTGAACGAGTTGATACATCCGAGCCGATCGTGGAAATCTTCCAGATAGGTCTCCGGCAGGTCGACACTCAGCGAAAAGGCACGCGCCAACTGGCGCGCCAGCCTTACCTTATTGGCGATGGCTGTCTCGATCGCGTCTCTGAAACCCGGGAGGACGCTCTCAGGGAGCCATTGCGACCGGCCTGCGGGGGACGTCTCGTCGATCAGTTCGCCGGGATAGAGCGCCCGTGAGGAATAAAGCCGCTCTTTGCGATCTGCCTTCGCCAGCTTTTCCGCATCGGGATCGAGGCCGCCGGTCTGAATGAAGCCGAGATTGGCCTCGTTATGGCGCGCAAGAATCAATTCCTTTTGCGCGATCGGCAAGGCAAAAAATTGCCGCCCGAGCGTCACCGTCGACTCCATTTCGGCAGCCGAAATGCCGTGGCCGGTGATGTAGAAGAAGCCGATATCGATACAGGCACGACGGATCTGCCGCGCCGTCTCCTGCCGCTGCGAAAAAGATCCGCCGGCCGTGAACGGCGACAGATCGATGACCGGCACAGCCGACAAACTGCTTCTCGTTTCGCTTGAACCCATCACACCCTCACTCATGATGATTTTCTGATCCGCCGGCCCTCTCCTGACCGGCGCGATTTGGCGCCCTCGACCGTTTCCGCTTCAAGATCGACCTCGGCCAGCGCGTGATTGACGCTCTTGAGCAATGCGACGAGGTCCGCCAGATCGACGTGGCGCAGCCGTGGCCAGACCGCCTTGCGATAATCCACTCCCGCCTCCGTCAGCGCATCGAGCGTTTCCTGCCCGCGCGGCGTGAGCACGAGATGCGGCGAGGCCTTGTGATCCTGATTGAGCACCAGCTGCACCAGCCGATCGGCAACCAGCTCGTCGGTGATGCGCTGCACATTCTGGCGGGTAACGCCAAGACGGCGCGCAATCTGCGGCACAGACAGCAATTCCATGGAAGCCGCCCGCAAGACCTGCCAGCGCGGCTGCGTCTGCCCGGCTCTGGCTGCCAGCACGGTGCCATGGCGGCGGAACGTGGCGGAAAGCGCATAAGCCTCGATGGCCAATTGATCGATGATTTCAATATCCGTTTTCTGCATCATATTTTCATATTGACAATAAATTGTCTGTTTGTCAATTTGTATCCACTGTTGAAGAGATGTGGGAGACAAGCGTGAGACTGCAAGGCAAAACGGCAATCGTGACTGGGGGCGGCCGCGGCATCGGCGCGGAATATTGCAAAGCGCTGGCCATTGCCGGCGCGGCGGTTCTGGTCGCTGATCTCGACATGGATGGGGCGAAGCAAGTCTCTGACGACATCACCAAAGCCGGCGGTCGCGCCCATGCTTTTCGGCTCGACGTCTCCTCGCCGCAAGACACGCAGGCCATGGCCGAAGCGGCTCAAGAGCAATTCGGCGGCATCGACATCCTCGTCAACAATGCCGCCATGTATGCCAATCTGACGCGCAAGCGTTACGACGAGATCACGCCCGACGAGTTCGATCGCGTCATGGCCGTCAATGTCAAAGGCGTCTGGCTCTGCACCATGGCGGTCGTCCCCGCAATGACCCGGCGCGGCGGCGGCCATATCATCAACATCGGCTCAGGAAGTGTCTTTGTCGGCGGCAATGGCCTCGTCCACTATGTCGCCTCCAAAATGGGCGTCATGGGCCTGAGCCGGGCACTGGCGCGCGAACTCGGCCAGCACAACATCTGCGTCAATACGCTGATCCCGGGGCTGACCGACAGCAGTTCGAACCGCGCCAATACGACGTCCGAATATCTCGAAAGCGAAGCCAAGCAGCGCTCGATCCAGCGCGTGCAGACGCCGCACGATCTGATCGGCCCCCTGCTCTTCCTGGCTTCCGACGACAGCCATTTCGTCTCCGGCCAAAATCTTAACTGCGATGGCGGCCGTCTGTTCATTTGACAGGAGCATTCATGAACCAGCCTTCCGACCGCATGCGCGAGCAACTTGAGCAGCTCGCGCTCGCCTGCCGCGTCCTGGAAATGGAAGGACACGGCGATCTGGCGCAGGGGCATCTGTCCCTGCGCGACGACAGCGGTTCCTTCTTCTGGATGAAGCGCAACGATATCGGGCTTGGCGAAGTCATGGGACCGGAGGACTTCGTGAGCCTGTCATTTGAAGGACAGAAGCTGTCGGGCAGCGGCCGCCCCCACTCCGAATGGCCTATCCATTCGGAAATCTTCAAAGCGCGCGCCGACGTGCGCATTATTGCCCATAGTCATCCGCAATTCGCCTGCCTGCTCACGGCGGCCGACCCGATCTTCCACCCCTATACGATCGAAGCCGACAAGCTGACCCGCATCGGCTTCTTCAGTGGCACATCTGCTTTGATCAACGACATCGAGGCAGGCGCCGAAGTGGCCAAGGCGCTTGGTGAAGCGGATCTTCTGTTTCTTGCCAATCATGGTGTCGTTTTCTGCGGCGCCACCATCGCCGAAACCGTCTGTCGTGGCATTTTTCTGGAACGGGCGGCGCGCGTCGAAGTGATGGCGGCCAATACAAGTTTGAAATGGCGCCGCTTCCCCGACGCGGATGAACGGGCGCTTCGTCATCAGCAGATGATCAGCCCCGGTCATATCGATCAGACCTGGGCCTATTTTCAGCGCAAGCTCGCCGCTCTGCATACGGGAAGCGATGGAACAGCCAGGGCTGTTTTTGGCACCCGGATCTAAGCGACATCTTCATCAAATTCGGTGTGCGAGTTCTGCGTGAAAAGTTCAGAGGGCAAAGTTCAGTGTGAAGGAGAGTTGGCATGAAGGGTTTCCGCATCAGCATGTTGATTGCCGCTCTGGCAATGGGCGCTTCATCCTCCGGCCAGGCGTTGGAGAAAATCAATTTCCTGTTGGCGGCGCCGGCGACCCTGCCAGCCTTCTCCCCTCTGATCATGGCCAAGGAGAACGGCTACTACAAAGACGCGGGCTATGAGGTCGAATTCCATACCGCGCGCGGCGGCCTCGACATTGCCAAACAGGTGGGTGTCGGCAACGCCGAGTTCGGCCTGTCGCTTGGCGATGCGCCCATCGTCGTGCGCGGCAATGGCATCCCGATCAAGATCGTCGGCTTGCTCGGCGGCGGCGCTCTCGGCGTTCTGGTCGCCCGCAAGGATCGCGGGATCGCAAAGATCGAAGATCTGCGCGGCAAGAATATTTCGGTCATGTCTTTCCAGGAGGCGAATTTTTACGCCACGCTGGGCGCCCTTGCGCGACATGGCATCCGCCGGGACGATGCGAATATTCAGGCTGTAGGCCCCACCGGCGTGATCGGTCTCGTTATCGCCGGAGCCGTCGATGCCTGCATCTGCACGCCCGACTGGGAAGTGAGCGTGCAAGACGGCGTCGGCGAAACCCTGTCGATGCCGCTCAAGGATTACATCCCGACGACGGCCCAGGCGATCGTCGCCTCCGATACGATGATAGCCAAACGGCCGGAGATGGTCCGTGCCATCGTCCAGGCCACCTTGAAGGGCATGAAGTTCGTCATGGACGATCCCCAGGCGGCGACGAAAATCTACATTCGGGCCGTCCCGACCTTTGAAGGCAAGGAAGATGTCGTTCTGCGCATGTTCAAGAACTACATCGAACGCACCTACAAAGGTCAGAAGATACGACTGCTATCGGCTCTCGCCGGTTTTGCGCAAGGCGCTGAGGATGAAGGCGCCGAAGGCCACGATCAGTGCGTGCGTCCAATAGGGCGTGCCAGAGCCGAGATTGAGCGCGGGGGCGGCGGCGAGCAGCGGTCCAAAGATGCGCGCGATGGCCTGCTGCCCCTGATAAGCGCCTTGGACACGACCCTGCATCTCGTCGGGCGCCACATTGGCGACGATGCCGTTCATCGCCGGCATGAACAAGCCATCGCCGAGGGTGAAGACGACGATGGCGGCGATCAGCAGCCAGACCGATGGCAGCCAAACGATGGCGCCGATGAGCAGGAAGCCTGCGGCGTTGATCATCAACCCGACACGCGCCAATCGGTATTCGCCGAAGCGCGGCAGCAAGCGGTGCGTCAGAACCCCTTGCGCCAGAATGTCCATGACGCCGACAACGAACAACGTCATGCCGATGCCGAGCGAGCCGAAGCGCAGCACTTCGATCAACAGAACGGAGATATTGCTCTGCATCATCGTGGCCGCGAAATAGAACAGAAAGGATGCCGCGAAGGCGATACGCAGCGTGCGATCGCTGAAGATGCCGGAGAACTGCGAGATGACATTGAGCTGATGCCAGCGCAGATCTTTGGCGCGGCGCTCGGGCGGCAAAGTTTCGCCGAGTGCCAATTGCACCCAAACCATATTGAGCAACGACAAGACGGCGGCGGCAAACAACGGCGCGCTCGGCGAAAATTCGCCGAGAAGACCGCCAACGACCGGACCGAACATGAATCCAACGCCGCCGGCGGCGCCCAGCAGACCATATACGCGGCCACGCTCGGCAGGCGCCGTCATATCGGCAACACTCGCATAGATCGCACTCAGATTGCCTGCGGTCAGACCGTCGATGATACCTCCGGCAAAGAGCACCCACAGGGCGCCACCGATGCCGAAGACGACATAGCCGACGGCCGAACCGAAAAGGGACAGCAACAACACCGGCCGGCGACCATAGCGGTCGCTCAATGCGCCCAGCAGCGGTGCCGCCAGGAAGGCGCAAGCGGCATAGACCGAAACAATCACGCCAACGGTAAGCGCGAGCTGGGATTCCGGCACATAGCTGCCGACCAGCAGCGGAACGACCGGATTGATGATGGTGAAACCGCTGACATTGAGAAAGACGGTCACGGCCAGAATGGCGGTACGGTCGGTCAGCAGGTTTGCGATTGGGGCAGCGAGGCTTTGACGATGCATAGACTGGTCTCTCGTAGGGGGTCCAGCCGATGCGGGTCAGAAAACAAACACCCAGCCGAACCTGCGCGCCGAAGCGCTTGGATCGCCGTGGTGCCTCAGGTCCCGCAAGCGGGACCGGACAGTGCTTCCCTCACGGGAAGGGCCTGGACCTACCATACCAGACCTGCCTTTTTCGACGCCGCCAATATAGGGACGCCGCGCGAATTGCGCTAGCCCATGTTTCGACGCCAGATGGGCTAAAGCCTCACGGCCCGACAAGCCGTGCCACTTCCCGACGCAAACGCGGCAGAACATCCCGTTCGAACCACGGGTTTTTCTTCAGCCAGGCATTGTTGCGCCAAGAGGGATGCGGCAAGGCGATGACCTTCGGCGTTGTGGCGAAAGCCGTGCGCCAATCGCGCACCAGATCTGTCATGCCGCCCGAGGCCGGCACATGCAGGCCCAGACGCTGGCGGTGCCAGGCCTGCGCATAGATGCCGATGGCGAGAATGGTTTCGATCTGCGGCATGGCCTGCATCAGCTCTTCATGCCAGTGGGCCGCGCCTTCGCGGCGCGGGGGCAGGTCGCCCTTCTTGGCGGCGTGCCCCGGGAAGCAAAATCCCATGGGCACGATGGCGATGCGCGATGCGTCGTAGAATGTTTCCTTATCGATCCCCATCCACTGCCGCAGGCGATCGCCCGAAGGGTCGGGGAACGGCATGCCGGAGGCGTGGACGCGCACGCCCGGCGCCTGCCCGGCGATCAGCAGACGAGCCGTAGACGATGCCCGTACGACGGGATTCGGCTCATGTGGCAGCGGTGCTCTGTCAGGCGTGTCGATGCAGATGCGGCAGGCTTCTATCTTGCGGGTGAGAATGCCGAGTTTCCGCACGGAGCCCGGAGATGTCTCCGTGCTCTTTTTCTGCGCTGCCAAAGCCGATGCCTTCACCATGATTGACTCGTGCCAGGCGCCCAGCGCCTGTTCAAGAGAAATGCATTCACAAAAAATAAATCAAGGAACGACGACCGCATTTGAAAACCCGCACATACGTCAGGCCACAACCGGTCTCGGCGCTGGCCGACTACGCCACAAACCGAGGCCGCATCGGATCGAGAGAAGGCGCGTCCTCAGACATGTTTCTTTCCCTCCGCCGGCACCCTGCCCTTCGCTTCACTTTTTGTCATCGGGATCGATCGTCTCGGCGATCGTGTCCTTGGTGCGCTGCGGCAGGATCGTCATCATGAAAATGAAAGCCGAGATCAGCAGGTTGAAACCATTGCTGGCGACCAGAGGCCAGGCGCCTAGCGAAAGGCCGTAGGCGGTCCATAGCGCGAAGGCGAGAACCGTGAGGAAATAAGTCCCCGGCGATATCCCTTCCGTGTCCCGCGTCCGAATGATCCGCCAAGCCTGCGGCACGAAACTGGCCATGGAACAGATCGCGGCCGCAGTTCCCAAAATGATGATGATCATCGCAGATTTCGAACGCCGCCTCCTTTGAATGGTTCCAAGGATTTAGCGAGATATTTCCGTTGCTTGCGACGAAACAAAAAAATCTGCCGCGAGTCATTTTGACGCGGGAACCTTGGGCGTCTGGAGCCGTTACTGGAGCGTCGAGTGGAATATGCGCGTCGAACTGAAGAAGCACCTTCAACTGCTCCCTTATCGGTTCTAGCTCCTGGAAATACCCCCGTGGGAATTCATCTGAAAACCAAGCTCCCCCTATCGCGACGCCCAACCGGGCCACGCTGGCGGTAACGCCCACACTTTATCCAGACGGGAGCATGCCCCCGCCCTGCGACTCGCGGTTCATCACCGTGGGCCTTCCATCGAAAACGACCTTTGGCGCGGCCGGGCAAAGCTGACGCGCCAATCCGCATCGCCCGCGACTTGCGGCCCCAGACTTGTGGCTGTGTCCGTTCCATTAAGGAAAAATCCATGACCGTTGTCACACGGCTTTACGATGACTTCGCTCACGCGCAAGAGGCCGTGGCCCTGCTGGAGCGCAGCGGTGTGCCAAGCGCCGACATATCCGTCGTCGCCAATACAGCCGACAGATGGCGCGCCTATCATGACCGGACTCATCGAAATGATGTTCATGGCCTGACCGTCGGGAATACGGCGGCGGGCGAAGGCAATGGAGCCGGCCTGCTTCCTGAGCTCAGTGTCGTCGTCATTCTGGGCCTTGGCCCTGTGGTCGCGGCTGGCTGGCTCATGATGGGTGGCCCGGCCGGCAGCATGATGGGCTCGCTCATGGAAAACGGCGTCAGCGAAGCCGAAGCCCATGCCTATTCGGAAGCCGTGCGGCGCGGTGGCACTTTGCTGGCGGTGCGCACCAATGTCGCGACGCATGACAAGATCGAAATCCTGCTCGACGCCATGACGGACCATTGGTCGGAACAAACCAATGCATTAGGGGCCAATGTTTGGCCGAAGGCGGGACGCGCCCGCTTTGGTGCGGCAGCCAGCCACTGATTTTCGATCAGCCGCCGGTTTCGCTTCCTGCGGAACCGGAGCTTTTGTTCGTCAAAGATCGAACGTGGCCCCATCCTCGGCCACCAGCACGCCGGCGTCGATGATGTCCTGACGCAGAGCATAGGCGCTGGCGTTCATATGGGTCGCCATGATGCGACGCGCCTTGAGACGCGGCAGGTTGGCTTTCAAGGTCGGCCAGTCGATGTGGTAAGGCACGGCCTCCTGGCCCGAATAACATTCGATCATGAACAGATCGGCGCCATCGCTGATCTCGATCAAATTGTCGACCCAACAGGTATCGCCGGAGAAAGCGAACGTCTTTCCGCCGTTTTCGATGCGCAAGGCGCGCGACATGGCGCCGGAGGGATGATCGACGGGCAGCACCGAAATCTTGCAACCCACCACCTCCGTCACATGGCCCGGCCGGTTTTCGATCAAGGTGAGCGGATAGCTCCAGCGGTTCGACCAACTGTCGGGGAACAGCGCTTCGCAGGTGGCGCGCAAGCGCGCTTCGAGCCCTTCGGGGCCGACGATGGTCAAAGGCTTCTTGCGGCGGCTGACAAACTGGCCTTCCAGCAGCAGCGACGGCAGGCCGCCGAAATGATCGCCATGCAGGTGGCTGAGAACCACCGCATCGATTTCGTTGCTGTCAAAGCCGAGCTTGTGCCAGGCCACCAGGGCCGACGAGCCGAAATCGACGACGAGCGTCTGGCCGCGCCCCTCCTCCCCTGAACAGTCGAGCCTCAGACACGTGTTGGAACGGCCGCCGCTGCCGAAAGCATCGCCGCTACCCACGATGGTCAGGTGCATCCGCTGATCCTTATGTGCCTGATTTTCGGCTTCTCCCGCTCTTGAGTTGACGGGTGC
>Ga0066256_1003468_pt2 | contig 10572 bp, 3 predicted proteins | sample ThiBio_1000_biof_FD_87107 | JGI IMG/M metagenome (GOLD analysis project Ga0066256, IMG submission 87107) | Wastewater bioreactor microbial communities from Cape Town, South Africa - Thiocy_expt_1000_biof (version 2) | ecosystem: Engineered > Bioreactor > Thiocyanate-remediating >... | reverse complement strand
ACATGCCGGGCGCGGCGGAGGAGTCAGACCTGGTGCGGCTGGGTGACTACGTGCTGGGCGTGACGGGCGTGTGCGTGACGGGGTTTGACGTGCCCACGCTGCTGCGCACCATCGCGGTGGCGCGCAGCAACACGCCCGGCGGCCTCGTGGTGCTGCACCTGTGCGACGTGCCCATTGCCATGGACCTGGTGGAGGAGGCTGCCATCCAGGTGGCAAACGCCGCCGCGCAGCTGCTGCAGAGCCGGGTGACGGTGGAGAACGTGCAGACGGCGGTGTACGCCGCAGTTTCCAACGGCGGCGGCGTCGCGTCCACCGCCGGCGGCACCACCTTCCCCGGCACCGGCTCCCACGCCGCCGACCTGAGCGCCATTGCCGCTGACATTATCATGCACTAGCCTGGCCCGTGCCGCCCCCTGTGTCGCTGTTTTTCTGCCTCCCCCCGCTGTGTGTGGTGGTGGGTGCAGCTTTTCTTTAATTGCGCTCCCCCCTCTGTTACGTAGTTCACCAGTACGGCACCCACGCGTGGTAGAACAGCGTGACGAGGCGGCGCGCCGGGTCGATGGATGCCAGGAAGAGGGAGTGCGGGTTGGTGTGGGGAAACAGGGCGACGGGCGCGCCGCGGGGCCCCGTCGCGGCCGTGATGGCGTACACGTGCGACTGCACCATGATGCGCCCCGACGCTGCCTCGCGGCCCACCGCCACCAGGTCCTTGTACAGCGCCTTGGTGGCCTCCAGGTACGGCGCGCCCGTGTCCTCAAACTGCGACATGGCGCCGCCCGTCACCACCATCTTGAACAGGCGGAACAGCAGCTCGTCGCGCTCGGACGCCGTCCACAGGTCAGCACCCACCTCCGACTCCGGGTTCAGCAGCACGTCGCGCAGCGCGTCTGCCACCGTCACGCCGTCAATCACCTCGTCCATCTGCTTCCGGATGTACGCCTCCTCGGCGCCCCACACACCCGCGCCCTCCAGCCGGTCAAAAAAGTCCATGGACGTGACGCCCACGCGCAGCGGTGTGGCGGTTACTGCTGTAATGCCGCGCGGCAGGGCCACCTCCTCGCCGCGTGACCCCACCAAGGAAAAGCAGCCCGCCGTCGCAGGTGACGCCAGCAGGTCAGCCAGGAACGTGGCCGCCTCCGCCTCCTCAAACCGCTCCGTGAACCGCAGCGTGGCCACCCGCCGCCGAGCATCCAGGTTCCACTTGCCCCACATGTCCCGCAGCCCGCGGTCCGCCAGGCACGGCAGCTGCCGGTCCACCGCCGCAAACCCATACACATCCACCGCCGCTGCCGCCGCCGCGGGGGCAGGTGCAACTGGTGCCGGCGCTGGTGCTGGCGCCGGCGCAGCCGCCGGCTCCACCACAGGTGCAGGCGTGGGCTTGCTGGCTTCATCGCCGGCGTCCTCCACAATGACCATTCGGCTACCACCATCGGCAGCGGTGTCGCCACTTGCAGGTGCAGCTGAAGCGGCTGGGACATGGCTGTCCGCCCCTCGTGGCGGCACAGCGTCGTCGTCCTCCTCGTCGTCATCGTCGCCAGCTGTGAGTGCCATGCGCGTCATGGCGGCAGGGTCATCCATCATGCCACGCATCGCAGCAGCGCCATCAGATCGGGGCGCGGCGGCACTAGCGGTAGCAGCTGCAGCGGCAGCAGCGGCGGCAGCGGCAGCCTCGGCAGCGACGGCTGCGATGTAGTCGTCGTCCTTGCTCTCCTGCGCCATGTTGTACCGGTAGGTGCAAAAATCAAGTTTTGATGCAGGACATTGCACGCCACAAAAAGGTGTCTATTCCGTACAACGCGAGGGTAGATCCACAACCGCGCTATAAATTGCGCTTTTAATGGTGTGGTCGACAATATCGTGCAATGCAAAGTCGGCTTTCCAGCTTGTGAGGCCGCCAACGGACAGCAGGTCGGCACCTGCACACGTGACTCGCAGTGCCGCACACACTGATAGCCATGCTGACGCGGCAGAGTGCAGAAAACAGGAATTTGAAGCAGTCGACACCACACGCAAGCGTTGGCTACTACTAAACACACCGCTAATGGCATTCACTACCGGCACACGGTTTTGTGACAGGGGCAAAAATACACATCATCACAGCCACGCGCTGCACAGCGTCTCGGCGGCGGTGGCGAGGGCGGCCGCACGTGCCAGGTCGACGCGGTCGACGCCGGCGTCCGTGTCGGTGGCGCCAAACAGGTCGGAGACGGCGACCTCCATCAGGCCGCGCTGGTGGCGCCGCAGTGCCGCCACCGCGCTGCTGGCCTCGCCGTGCATGGCGTCGCGGATGGCGACGTGGCGCATGAAGGTGAGCAAGGCGTGCAGGCGCAACTGCAGAGCCAACACGGCATGCACGTGGTGTGCCGCCTCGCGCGTCCATGCCTTCCGGCCGCCAACCACCAGTGCCGCCCCTGCCGCCCCTGCCGCCCCTGCCGCCGCAGGCGCAGACGACTCCGCGGGTACCCGCTCGCTAGTCGCTGCCTCCTTGCTCTCGGACGTACCGGCGTCATCACTGCCACTCCAATCGCTACTACCCGTAGCCGCCCTGGTTGCGGGTGCGGACACACCCGGCGCCATCAGTTCATGCTGCGCCGCCAAGGCAGCAGCCGCGTATGCGCGTTGCGCCTCCACAAACCGCGCGCGGAGCCAGCTCAAGGAGCGCGGCAGCGCCTCGGGGCCCCGGCTGCGCTGTGACATGGAAATCGACACCAGGTGCGACATGGTGGGCAGCGCGGTGGTGCACCGGCGCAGGTGCGACCGCAGGATGGCGGCGGCGCCCGCAATGGCGGCAGCCTGCTCGCGGGTCAGCTGTGACGACGACCCTGGGCTGTACGCGCCGCCAGCAGCACCACCGGCGCCGCCACCGCCACCACCGCCACGCGCCGCCCTGCCAGCAGGCTGCTGCGCCCATGCGTCCGCTCGGCGTGCGCCGCCGCCACCACCACCGCCACCGCCGCCGCCTGGCCGCCCGCTCGCATGCAGCGCCTCCAGCTGCTCATCCATCCAGGTCGACTGCGCGGACATGGTGAGGCGCGCGTCATTGAAGCACATGGTGGCGACGTCGCGCACGACGTCTAGCATGGCGCCCAGCGTCGCCACCGGCAGCTGCGCGTACACCGTCAGCCAGGCGGGCAGCGCGCCGGCACAACCGCCGCTGAACACCACCTGCCGCCGTGCGTGCGCCTCATCACGGTCATACCGCCCGTTGCCGCCACCGACGCCGCCGCTGCCGCGCTCCGCCGTCAGGTCTGCCGACGCCACGCGCCGCACCGCGTGCTCCACGCACTGGCCGCGCGCCAGCGCCGCGCTGTTGGAGCCGGGCAGGCAGGCGCACTCCGCCACCTGCACGCCGCAGTACCGCAGCGTGTGGCCGGCGTGGCAGTTGCGGGCGCACGAGAGGCACAGCAGGGAGAAGGGCAGGTTGCGCGGCGCGTACACCGGCGTGTTGGCGCTGCTGGTGGCCGTGCCGCCGCAGTCGCCGCAGGTGCGCGACGTGTCAGCGGCGGAGACGGCGGCGGGAGGCGCGCCAGCGGACGCCGGCCTGCGGCCGGTGGCCGCGGATCAACGCGGCGGAGCACGACCCATGTGCCAGCGCAATGCCGTACAGGTACGGCTGCCACGCCGGCGTCACCATGTCGGCGCCCAGCGGCCGCATCCACGGCATGAGGCGGCCCGCCAGCCCCAGCGTTGTGATGCACACGGGGTCACCCAGCATCCAGGGCGGGAAGGCACGCTCGTCGCCCACCTCCGCCGGCGGCTTGTCCAGCTCCTCCGCCAGCAGCTTGGGCATGCCCACCAGTGCCGTCGGCACCACATGCCGGAGGCCAAATACCGGCGACGCGCCGCCACGGACAGGCGCGTCTGCCGGTGATGCTCGTGGTGAACCCGCCTGCGATGGCGTCGTCGTCGGCGGCGGCGGCGGTGGCGGTGGTAGGCGGCCTGCCACTGCATCCTCCACGAACGACCGCAGCGCCACGCAATCCGCCTGCAGGCGCTCCTGCAGGTGCTGTGCCACCGTGCACAGCATGCCCTGGACTTCCTCCGCCGCCGCCGCCTCGGACGGCGTCAGCACGCGGGTGGCCAGCGCCGCCGCCGTGACGGCAGGCGCCCGGCGCACTAGCTCCTCCTCCCCACGGGGCGCCGCGTTGCCGCTACCCGCCGCACCGACGTCCGCCACCACCGCGTCAGGTACGGTGGTAGCTGCCACAAGCGCCAGGCTCTCCCGCGCCAGCAGGCGCTCCCACGTGGCGGGCGACACCAGCCGCACCGCGTGCGCCGCCATCACCACCTGGTGGTACTGCAGCGCCGCGGGGCCGTACTGCGCGCCCGCCATGTGTGACTGCCGCCACTGCGTTGCCCAACACCGGTCGGTGGAGGCTATCGACGGCGACGTGCCGGGGCGGGTGGACGCCGCTGACAGCAGGCGCAGGGTGGCGGGGGAGAGGCCCGCCGCCAGCAGGTCTGCCACCGGTGTGCGCGGGTTGCCGTGCAGCAGCGACTCCACCGCCGGCAACGAGCGCGCGGGCGCCAGCTGCAGGATGCGCGCCAGCACGCGCTCCATTGCCGCATCCGCCACACCCACGCGTACCTGGCATGCTGCCAGTGGCATCACGCCCGGCCGGCGCGCCAGCAGCCACCCACCGGTCCTTCCACTGCCATCGCCGCTGCCGTCGCTGCCGCCATCACCGTCATCACCGCCGGCGCTGGCGGCTGCCGCACGCCGCGCTGCAGCGGCTGCCGTGGCCTCTACCACCGCCGCCGCCGCCTCTCGCCGCTTGTGTGCCAGCCAGGCGCGCGTGCGGCCAAACAGGGGGCACACGTGGCCGTAGCCCGCCCACGGCTGGCCGCACGAGAAGCAGAAGGAGCCGCCGCAGGGGCAGCTCATGTGACGGCAGCCGGACACGCGCGTCGTGATGGCGCCGCAGTGCGGGCACGGCAGGTAGTTGGACAGGAAGCTGTGCGTGGCAGCGGCGACGGCGAGGTTGGTGGCGGCGCGGAAGGCAGTCATGTCGTGGCAGGCAGCCGGCAGGTGGTCTGGCGCGCCGCACAGTGCGCAGGTGGCAAAGCCGCACACGCACCGCAACTGCAGCGCGGACATGCCCACCCCGCTGCCGCCGCGCTGCCACGCTGACAAGCCGCCCAACACCACCGCCGCGGCCGCCGCGCACGTGTCTGCAGCGCTGGCATCTGCCGTCGCCCCCGCCGTCTCCAGCACGCTGTACAGTTTGGAGTCCTTGGACTCCGAGGCACCCGCGCCGCCGCGCGGCGGTGCAAGTGCCGCCGGCTTTGTCGGCGGCGGCAGATACAGCACCTGGTTGCAGCCCTTGGGGTTGGCGCACCGGCGCAGCATGGCGCGGTGCGCGTCCGCAAACGCCGCCGCCAGCCACGTGTTGTAGCGCAACCACCCCGCGCCACTCTCCGCCGCCAGACCCCACACCCGCTCATCCACCACCACGCGGCAAGTGGGCTGATCGAGGCAGCGGCAGGCGGTAGCCACGCCCCGTCCGCCGGTGGCCAGCGCATTAGACAGGTGACCGCGCCAGCAGGAGATGCAGAAGGAGTGGCCGCACGGTGCGAGGGTGAGAAATGCGGCGGCAGGGTAGTCCTCCATGCACACGGCGCAGGTGTCCATGCCACCGGCGTCGACGGCAGTGGCAACTGCGGCGCCACCACCCGCCGCTGCCTCCACCTCGTCCAGCAGGGCCGCTACCGCGTCGGCCACCGAGCCGGCGGCGCGCACCAGCGCCAGCGCGCCGCGCTCTGGCGCCACGGCGGGGCGGCCCAAAATGTCATTGACCTGCGCTGCCACCGCGGCACCCCGCAGCTTGCGCAACACATGCACCTCCGCCTCGTCCAGCGACACCACACCACCGCTCGCCTCGGCTGCGCCCACCTTTGCCGCCAGGGTGGCAAGCAGGTGCGCGGCGGGCCAGAAGGTGTACGGCGCCGGCACCGTGGGCGCCGGCGGCGGCGACGGGCGAGGAGGTGCGGCGGCGCCGGACGCGGACGATGGCGATGAGCTCGCCCCCACGACGCCCTGCAGCACGCCACAGGCGGGGCACATCGACGCGCCGCGCCCCAGCGGCGCGCTGCAGTACTCACAATTGCCATCATCCACCTCATCATCCGTCGGGTAGTCCGGCGCTGCCCCCGTCCCCGCCGTGCCGGTGCCGCCCCCGCCGGCGGGGATGCCGGGGGGGGCCGCCACATCAGTGAATTCGACGTCACCGCCGTGGCGACGTACGACCGCGAGCGGCGGAGTGCTACTGCGTATATGCGCACGATCCGGCGGCGGTACGGGAGCTACGGCCGCCAGGGCTACGGCAGGCGCGCGGGAGGCGGCACGGAACACAACGGGGGGCAGCTCACCCACGTTGCGTGGCGGCAGCGCCAGCAGCTCATCGCGGCTGATCTGCAGGTCGCGGGGCGGAGGCAGCGTCGCCCCCATGGTTGCAAAGCGCGGGTGCAGGCTGGCAAACGGAAACTGCGTGGCCCACTGGCGCAGGCGCGCTGCGTCCATCAGCGGCGAGTTGCAGGCGGGGCACCGCATGTTGGTCAGCGAGATGGGCTGCTTGCAGGTGGCGCACTGGAACACGGCGCCAATGGACTCGCGCAGCTCGGCACGGGGTGGCTGCAGGTCAAGCACTGTGGCAGGCGCGTCCAGGTCGTCCAGCGCCGCGGGCAGAATATCGGAGGTAGGGAATACCAGCTCGCCATCCACGGTGCTGGTGGGCGTTATCCCAACAGGCACCGCGGCGGACGCCGCTTCCGCTGCCGCGGCAGACGGAGACGTCGTTGTCGTTGGCGGAGGTGCCAGTGCCACCGCAGCAGCTACAAAAGCCGCCAACGCGCCGCGCTCAAACGCCGGCAGACCATCCTCGCGCCGCACGCCCGGCAGCGTGACGTCAGCGTCGGCGGCTTCGTCGTCGACATCAACCTCAACGTCAGGCGCCACGTCACCGCGCGTGGTAGTCCGGGAAGCGAGTGGCGCCGCCACGGGTGCCGCCACTACCCCAAGCGCCGCGGTAATGTGTGCTGGCGCGCCAGGCGGCAGCAGGCCCGCTGGCGTCGCACCGCCCGCATTGCGGTGTGCCGCAGCAGCGTGCCAGTCGCGTGGATGAACCACGGCGGCAAGCACGTGCAACACGACGGCGAGGGGGGTGGTGCCCGTCGCGGTGCCCGCGGTGCACCCGCGTGCCAGCAGGTGCAGTGCTGTGTCGCCATCCGCATTGGGCACAGCGACACCCGGTGCGCCACACGTCGCCGCCAGCACGGTCAGGTACGCCAGCGTGGCAGTCGACGGCGGCGCGGGCAGCGCCGTGACTGCGCTGGCTGCGCGTGCCAGCACATGCAGCATGGCGTCGCCCTCCACAACGTGTATCACGTATGCGGCCGCCGCCGCCGCGGCGGCAAACGGGCGTCGCAGGTGCAGGGTGTCGCGCGCGTCCACGCGGGCGGACGGCGGGGCGCCCAACTGCAGCCACAGCAGCAAGCTGGCGGGTGAGAGGGCGGCAAGGGCGGTCAACACGGGCGGCAGCGCCACGCTGCCGGCCAGTGCAGGCGACCCAAATTGCCACTGCCGGTCCGGCGCAATCCGCGCGTGCCACACACCGGCGGCGGTGATGGCGGGTGCGCCAGCGGGCGCGCCGGCACGCGCCGATGCAACGGCCCGGCCAACCGCGGCTGCCAGCTCGTTGCCCACTCCCCGGGTGGCGCGCCCCAGCCCTGGGTAAGTGCGCGTCAGCGCATCCAGTGCCGCTGCTGCCGCACGCATGCCGCCCGCCGCAGCCACACCGCGATCCACGCGCGACACGCCGCACAGCAAGGTAGCGGCCGCCATGTTACCTACCGCCACCGCTGTCTCAAACGGCGTGTAACCAGACCCATCCTCCACCGCCACACAGGCGCGGCCGGCAGGCATGGCCAGCAGGTGGCGCAGGGTGTGCAGGTTGCCGCCCAGCGCCGCCAGATGCAGGCTGGTGCGCGACGCAACAAGCACGTCTGGCGACGACGTGGCGGCCGTCATGACCTCTGCCGCGGTGACGTCCCGCCCGCTCCGCCGCACGCTGTCCACACCATCCACCGCCGCTGCCAGCAGCGGCGCACTGACAGTGAGGCGCGGCGCCGGCACGGTGGTGGACAGCGCCAGCATCGCGCGCGTGTGGTCGTTGGTGGCACCCGCCGCCGCCATGTCCGACGGCGTGAGACCATCCACCCGCCGGGGGCCCGCCCGCCACGCCACACGCTTGCCACCCGCCGCCCCCACCGTGCTGAGCAACGATGACAGGAGGCGGTGCTCCCCGTTTGCTGCCGCTGCTACCAGAACGCGTGTGACGGCGGCGGCGGACGGCGCGCTGCCAAACCCAGCCACACCCCGTACCTGCAGCAACACGCGCGGTGGCGGTGTGCCGCCCCCTCCGCCACCGCCGCCCACTAAGCGCAGCGGCACCCATACGCCACGCGCGCCCGACTCTCGCACCAGGGCAGCCGCCACGTCAGCAGGGTTGCCGGTCAGCAGCGTGCCACCCCGGCGCGGCAGCACCGCATCCACCAGCGGCAGCGGCGACCGCGGGTTCCACACACTGCCGCCACGCCACGGCGGCGGCGCACACGTTACCTCGCCCACCACGCCGCGCGCCTCACGGGCCACGGCCGCCGCCCACCACCCTGCACCCGTGTCAGCGCCCACGGACGCTGCACCAAATTCGGCAGCCAGTCGGGTTACCGCCATGATAGGCGGCGGCGCGGCGGCGGCAGCAGCTGCAGCAGCGGCATCAGGCGTCGTGCCGGCAGCACCTGTGCCAGCGCCGGTATCCGCGCCGGGTGTTGTCACCCCAGGGGCACCACCGCGGCCGCCGGCGCGGAGAGGTGCCGGTCGGAAGCGGGCAACTGTTGCAGTGGCCGCACGGGCAGCCGCCTCTGCCGCCTGCAGCGGCGCCGCCAGCTGCTGCAGCATGTTGGTGGCGCGACCATGGAAAGCGTCACAGTAGTCAGACAGCCGGTCGGCGAGGGCATTGTCTTCAGCGTCGGCCGCAGCCACACCGGTTGCGGCAGACGGGGGCGGCAGCAGGCGCGCGAGGGGCACGGTTGCTTCTGCCAGCACGGTGCGCGCCAGGCAGCTGCCGGTCAGCGGCGCCACCGTGGTGCGCACCAGGCGGATGGTGACCGGCGCGGTGGCACAATAATCGGTGACCGCCACGCCGTGGCAGGCGCATGCGGCGCCGTCCAGCTTGGCCGCCGGCCCGGCAGCACCGACGCCCGCGGCAATGGTGGTGTGTGGGATGAGCGGCGGCGTGGTGGCAGAGGCGGCATCCAGCGCGTCGGACGCGTCGCAGCCCAGCAGCGGGTGGTACCACACCGGGTGCGGCGCCGTGGCACTGCGGCCACCCGTCGTCAACAGCCGGCTGCCATCCAGCTCCACCTCCACCGCCGTGCGCGCCAGCGGGCGGCTGGTGGTGGGCACACCCTCCGCACGCATGGCACGCACCATGATGTGCAGCGGCGGCGTGGGCGGCAGCACGGGCGGCAGCTGCACCTCCACGCCGGGCGGCAGGCGCAGCGGCAGCACGTCCCACCGCGCCGGCCCCGGCGGCGGAAGCGCCAACCACAGCGCATGCGCCGCATCTGCCGCGCCAGCCGCCACTGGTGCTGTAGTCGTTGCAACCGCCGCCACTGCCGCTGTGCGCACCACGCGGGCGTCCCGTGTGGGGTCAAACAACTGGCTCGCCGGCGGCAGCGTCAGGTCCAACGGTTGCGGCGTATATGACTCTCTGTGCCGCCGCACCACCGGCCGCCGCGCCCGGTGTCGATGCATGTGAGGTGGCGGCCGAATGCGCGACACCTCGCTCGCTACATCGTCGTCACCGTCGCTCGACCCCCCGTCGCGCGCGCCCCCGACAGTCGCGCCAGCACGCCCCGCCCACCCGCCGCCGTCCCGCACCCGCAGCGCGGTGCGCGCGCCGTCAGAGCTGATTGCCATGGAAGTGGGGGCGACTGTCAGCGGCGCGTACGGCACGCCGCCGTCAACCGTCAGCGCCGCACGCAGCGCGGGCGTGTATGCCACGACGCTGTGAAACCTGCCCTCCTCAGTACCGCCGGCGCCGCCAACGACGCGCGCAGCCAGCTGGTTGCGCTGCAGGGTTGACGACTGGGACAGGGGTACCACTAGCGGCGGTGGCGCGCGTTCATCGCCGCCGCCGCCGTATGTCACCCGCTCCACCGTGACAGCCGCGGCACCCCGCGTGTCGTGCATCGTAGCTACACCGCCAGGTGCCCGCCCGCATGCCTCAATCGCGCCTTCCAGCGCCTTGGCGGGAAATGCATGGTACCAAGCCACAGTGGCAGTCATACCGGCGCCGCCGCCCCGTGCTGGGCCCACATCCACCACCAAGCCCACACTGGCGGCATCCATGGCGGTGGCCGCATCGCAGCCGCCTGCCTAGGGCGGCCCTGGCAGCACGAGGGGGCCGCGGGCCAACAGCCGCATGACATGCTGCCGCACCTCGCGCCCTGGGGCCTCTGCCCACGCCGCCGCGGCACACCCCGGCGCCAGCAAGCCGGCACGCCGCCGCC
>Ga0066256_1005423_pt1 | contig 10578 bp, 8 predicted proteins | sample ThiBio_1000_biof_FD_87107 | JGI IMG/M metagenome (GOLD analysis project Ga0066256, IMG submission 87107) | Wastewater bioreactor microbial communities from Cape Town, South Africa - Thiocy_expt_1000_biof (version 2) | ecosystem: Engineered > Bioreactor > Thiocyanate-remediating >... | reverse complement strand
TGGGGGGGTGCCGCCAGGGGCGCGTGACGGGGCGCCGGCGCCGAGGGCCTTCTCAGGGGCGGGGGGGAGGCGAGCCGCCGGCGAGACGAGCCGATCATCCGCCTCGCGCCGCCCCAGCCACTCGAGCATCGAGGCCGCCGAAAGGACAGTGCCGTAGGGATTGGCGATGCCGAGCCCGGCGATGTCCGGGGCCGAACCATGCGCCGCCTGGAACAGGCCGCGCGACAGCCCGACTTCCGCCGACGGAGCCAGCCCCATGCCGCCGATGGTCGCGGCGGCGAGGTCCGACAGTATGTCGCCGAACATGTTCTCGGTGACGATGACGTTGTAGTGGCCCGGCCGGGTCACGAGATACATGGCCATCGCGTCGATCAGGCCATGCTCGGCCTCGATATCGGGGTAGTCCTTGCTCACTTCGTCGAAGATCGAGCGGAAGAAGGCGTAGCTGCGCAGCACGTTGGCCTTGTCGACGCAGGTCACGCGCCTGACGCCGTCCGCCGGCGCGCCATTCGAGGCACGGGCGATTTCGAACGCCTGGCGAACGATGCGTTCCACGCCCTTGCGGGTCTGCACCAGCGTGTCGACCGCCATCTCGCCGCGCAGCTGCGCCCCGGCGCCGCGCGCCGCGTAGAGGCCCTCGCTGTTCTCGCGCAGGATCACGTAGTCGATCTGGCCGGCTTCCACGCCCGCCAATGGCGAACGCACCCCGGCATAGAGCCGGACCGGGCGGATGTTGGCGAACAGGTCGAGCTCGAAGCGCAGGCGCAGCGTGAAGTCGAGGCCGGCCTCCGTGCCGTCGGGATGCACCACGCCTGGAATGCCGGCCGCGCCATGCAGGACGGCGTCCGCATCGCGGCAAGCCTGGAACGTTGCGTCGGGAAAGCTCTCACCGGTGCGGCGATAAAGCTCCGCGCCCGCGGGATACTCGGTGAACGCGAGCGGCAATTCCCCTCCGAAGGCGGCGCGCAGCACGTCGAGCGCCGCATCCGTCACTTCCGGGCCGATGCCGTCACCGGGAACCACGGCGATCTGGTAGCTGTCCTTCATCGCTTGCATCCTTCCCGCCAGCCTCAGATGCAGCGTCCGCCGTCGACTTCCATCGCGACGCCGGTGATCATCGAGGCTTCGTCCGAGCACAGGAAGGCAGCGGCGTTGCCCATGTCTTCCGGCGTCGAGAAGCGGCCGAGCGGGATGGTCGACAGGAACTTCGCGCGGATCTCCGGCGTGTCGGAGCCCATGAAGGTCGCCAGCAGCGGCGTGTCGCCCGCGACCGGATTGATGGCGTTGACGCGGATGCCGAAGGGGGCGAGCTCCACCGCCATGCCGCGCGTCGCGGTGATGACCCATCCCTTGGAGGCGTTGTACCAGGTCAGGTTCGGCCGCGGCGACACGCCACCGGTCGAGGCGACGTTGAGGATCGCACCGGCCTTCTGCGCCTTGAAATGGGGCACCATGGCGCGCGCGCCATGGTAGATCGAGCGCATGTTGACGTTAGCGACGCGATCGAAAGTGGCTTCGTCTATTTCGTCGAGTGGGGTCGGCACATGGCCGACGCCGGCATTGTTGACCAGCACGTGCAAGCCGCCGAAAGCCGACAAGGCGAGGTCGCGCGCGCCTTCCATGCCGGCGGCCTGGGCCACGTCGCCGACGAAGACCCGGCAGGCGTCGCCGAGGCTTTCCGCGACGCGCGCGGCATTGGCTGCGTCGCGGTCCATCACCACGACGCGCGCGCCCTCGGCCACGAACTTGCGCACGATCCCTTCGCCGAAACCCGAACCGCCGCCGGTCACGACGGCAATTTTTCCCTGAAGCTGCATCGATATCTCCTCCGGGCGCCGCGCCCTCGCTGCCGGCAAGATGGGCGATGGAGGCAGGCGAGGACAGTCGCATTATCTGAACGCGCGATCAGCTTTCCTTCCTTGAGATTGCACCCCCGCGCGCACATGATCCGTACTAACCTGCGGCGCGCCCCGCATCCGCCCGGATGCGGAACGGACGCCGTGGCGCTTTGATTTGCGCCTGGGGCTTTTCGCAAGCCGTCATGCGCCAGGGAGGTACAGATGATCGACTGGCAAACCCGCGCGGCGGCGCTCTACGACGGCGGCTTCCGCCCGATGTTCGTGCGCGGGCAGTGGGTGCCGTCCGCTTCCGGCGAAGTGATGGCGGCGCATAATCCCGCCAACGGGGCGCTGCTGGCGACCGTGCCAAGGGGCAGCGCCGCCGATATCGATGCCGCCGTCGCCGCGGCGCGCCGCGCCTTCGAAGGCCCTTGGTCGCGATCCACACCCTTCGAGCGCCAGGCGCTGCTGCTGCGGATTGCGGAGCGTTTCGAAGCCGAATGGGAAAACCTTTGCCTCTCCGACACCCTCGACATGGGCATGCCGATCTCGCGCACGCTGGCCAACAGCCGTCGCGTGCTCGGCATGCTGCGCTTCTATGCCGGCCAGGCGGTCTCCATTCACGGCGCCACCATCCCCAATTCCTTCCCCGGCGAGATCCTGTCGCAAACGGTGAAGGAGCCGGTCGGCGTGGTCGGCGCGATCATTCCATGGAACGCGCCGATCGCGGGATCGGTGTGGAAAGTGGCGCCGGCCATCGCGACGGGCTGCACGGTCGTGCTCAAGCCCTCGGAAGAGGCCTCTCTGACCGTGCTGATGATCGCCAGGCTGATGCAGGAAGCCGGCCTGCCGGACGGCGTGCTGAACGTGGTGACCGGCACCGGCGCCGAGGCCGGCGCGGCGCTGGCCGCGCATCCCGACGTCGACAAGATCGTCTTCACCGGCTCGACCGCCACCGGCCAGGCCATAGCGCGCGCCGCCACCGGAAACCTCAAGCGCGTCTCGCTGGAGCTGGGCGGGAAATCACCGGTGATCGTCTGCCGCGACGCCGACCTCGAAAAGGCCGTTCCCGTGGCGGCGATGGCGGTCTTCGCCAATTCCGGCCAGATCTGCATCGCCGGCTCACGCCTGTTCGTGCAGCGCGACATCCACGACGAGTTCGTCGGCCTGGTCGCCGATTACGCCAGGAAGCTGCGCATCGGCGCGGGTGTCGACCCCTTGACGGAAATCGGTCCCATCATCTCGGCCCGGCAGGCGCAGCGCGTCGCCGGATTCCTGGATGCCGGCAAGGCCGAGGGCGCCCGCCTCGTCGCGGGCGGCGCCCGGCTTGAGGGAGCGGAATTCGCGGGCGGCAACTTCATCGCGCCGACGGTGTTCGGCGATGTCGCCGACGACATGACGATCGCGCGCGAGGAGATTTTCGGCCCTGTCATCTCGGCCTTGCCCTTCGACACGCTGGACGAGGTGGTGGCGCGCGCCAATGCGACGCCCTACGGGCTGGCGGCGGGGGTGTTCACCACGCATCTCGGCACGGCGCACAAGCTGGCGCGGCGCCTCAAGGCAGGCTCGGTCTGGGTCAACATGTACCATGCCATCGATCCGGCGGTGCCGTTCGGCGGGGTGAAGATGTCCGGCTATGGCCGCGAGGGCGGCATCGAGCACATGGACGAGTATCTCGACACCAAGGCGGTGTGGATCAACACCGACTGACATCGAGGCCGCCGCTTCGGCGCTAAGGCTTGCGCATCTCGGTCCGGATCAGCTCAATGAGCTGTTCCGAATAGCTGTTATGGACGTAACCGCGCGCGGTCAGGATGCCGACGGCGCGCATGGCGGCGGCGTCGGAGATCGGCACCACGCGAAACTCCGCAGAGGGCAGCATCGGAATGGCGATCGACGGCACGATGGCGACGCCGAGGCCGGCCGAGGCCAGCGCGATCGCCGTATAGGCGTTCTGCACCTCATACTGGATGTTCAGCCGGATGCTGCCTTCGGCCACGATGCGGTCGATGAGGGTGCGGATCGCGGTCTGGCGGTCGAGCATGATCAGCGGGAAATGCGACAGCTCGGCCAGCGTCAGCTCCTGCGCGCCGTGGTCGAAGTCGGCCGGCACGCAGGCGGCCAGCCGGTCCTGCAGGATCGGCTCGAACTGGAACTCGGTGAGGTTGGGGATTTCGGGACCGATGTAGAGCTCCACCTCCTGCTCCTGCAGCAAGGTAAGCGCACCGGCCGGCGGCGTTTCGCGCACATCCACCACCGAGCGCGGATAGCGCAGCTTGAACGTCGCCAGGATGTTTCCCAGCCGGGTGGAGGCCAGCGTGGGAGCGCAGGCGATCTTGACATGGCCGCGCCGCTGCGCCGCCACCTCCGACAGGCGCTGTAGCCCCATCTGCACGTCGGCCATGGCGCGCCGCACCTGCTCGTAGAGGATCCGGCCCTCGGGCGTGAGGTTGGCGCGTTGCGGCGTGCGGATGAACAGGCTCATCCCGACCTGTTCCTCGAGGTCGCGTATCTGCATCGAGACGGCCGAGGGCGAACGGTTGCTCTCCTCGGCGGCGCGGCGGAAGCTGCCATGCTCGGCGGCCAGCAGGAAAGTCTGCAGCAGCTTGAGATTGATGTTGTTCCCCGCCATGGCAAACTCCACTTCCGATCCTTGCCGCTCGCGGCGCCGAGCGAGGAGAGGCGCCGCTGGCATGCTGGCTGATCAGTGGACCGCGGCGAACATGATCGCGGCCTCGTCGGCCTCCGACGCCAGCATCTCCTCCACGACCCTGCCGCGCTTTGCAACCAGGATCCGGTCGGAAACCGCCATGATTTCCGGCAGGTAGGAGGAAATCACTACCACGGCCAGTCCCTGGTCGGCCAGATCGTGGATCAGCTTGTGGATTTCGACGATGGCGCCGACGTCGACGCCGCGCGTCGGTTCGTCGAAGATGATCAGCTTCGGCTCCTGGATGAGCGACTTGGCGATCACCACCTTCTGCTGGTTGCCGCCGGAAAGCTCGATCATGCGCGCCCGGTCCGATATCTGCTTGAGCTGCAGGCGCTCGCCCCACTCCCTGGCCAGTTCCACCGCCCGGCCCATCGACACGGGGGTGACCGGATTGGCGGCCTTTGACAATTCGCCGAGGAGCAGGTTCTGGCCCGCCGTCATCGTCTCGAAGAAGCCATCGACCTTGCGGTCCTCGGTAACGTAGACGATGCCGTCGCGCATGGCCGGGCGTGGCACGCGATAGCGCACCGGATTGCCGTTCAGGCGGATTTCGCCGCCATGCAGGAAGTCGCGCTTGAGCACGCCCGCGACGACCTTGGCCATCTCGCTGCGGCCGGCGCCGACGAGGCCGAAAATGCCCGTCACCTGACCACCGAAGACCGAGAAGGACGAGTTGCGGACCATCGAGCCACAGGACAGGTTCTCGACGCTCAGCACCTTTTCGCCATAGGGCCGGGGTTCACGGCGGCGGGCGCCGTGCAAGGTCTCGGTCAGGTTGCGGCCGACCATCGCCTGAACGACGGAAGCGCGGGTGAAGTCCTTGGCGTCGCCGGTGGCGGCCAGCTCGCCGTCGCGCAGCACGGTAATGCGGTCGGCGACCTGCAGCGCCTCCTCCAGCGCGTGGGTGATGAAGACGATCGCCGTGCCCTGCTTCTTCAGGCGATCGATGAGGCTGAAGAAGTGGCGCTTCTCCTCCGGCGTCAGCGTCGCCGTCGGCTCGTCGAAGATGATGACGCGCGCCTTGTGGTGCACGGCGCGCGCGATTTCGACCATCTGCTTCTGCGCCGCGCCCAGCGTCGACACCTGTGCGGTCGGGTCGACCTGGAAGCCCATGCCGACGAGGAACTGCCGCGCCTCGATGTAGAGTCCGCGCAGGCGGTTGAAGGCCTTTTCGTCACCGAGATAGATGTTCTGGGCGACCGTCATGGCGGGAACGAGATTCGTCTCCTGGAACACCATGACGACGCCGTTGCGCAGCCCTTCGGCCGGCGAGCCGAAACTCACCTCGCGGCCGTCGAACAGCATCTTGCCGGAGGTCGGCCGGTAGACGCCCGCGATCACCTTGGTCAGCGTGGACTTGCCGGCGCCGTTCTCGCCGAGCAGCGCGTGGATCTCACCCTTGCGCAGGGTGAAGTCGATGTCGCGAAAGGCGGCGATGCCGCTGAAGGTCTTGGTGGCGTTGCGGAATTCGACGATGTTTTCCATGCCTAGCCCTCCCTCGCCGCGCCGCTCAGCCGCAGCACGCGGCCATTGCCCTTCGAGGCCACGAACAGGTCGTCGCCGCGCTCGCAGGCCGCGACGCAGCCATGCATCGCGCCGTCGGCCCGGGAATGGAAGCTGCGCAGCGGCCGCATCTGCTGATCGCACTGAACCATCAGCCCATAGGAGCGGGTGACGGCATATGGCTTCAGCACGCCCATCTGCTTGAGCTGGCTGCCCTGCATCGGCTCGCGGAAGGAGAGGCCCGAGGCCAGCGCCGGCGCCATCCAGAAGGGTTCCGGCACCTCGGCCAGCATGCGACGGCGATAGACGTCCTCGCGCAGGATGAACTCCACCAGCTGGTTGCGGATGGAATAGAAGCTCAGCCAGAAGCCGGCGTCGACCGCCGGCGCGATGCGGGCGGGATAGGCGGCCAGATGGGTGAGCGCCGGCTCCGTCCGTCCCGTGGTGAGGTCGACCGATAGCACGCGATGACGCCAGCTTTCCGTCAACCAGACGCGTTGCGAGCCGGTCGGCGCGACGCCCGCGGCCCAGGCGAGCTCGCCGAGGACGCGCGTGGCCTTGCCGGTCGAAAGGTCGAGCTTCCACAGGCTGCCGTCGGCACCCTTCTCCATCAGGTCGCGCCGCCACTCGCGCGCGCGGTTGCGCCGCGAGCCTTCGGTGACGAGCAGCGTGTCGCCGTCGAGGAAGGCGACCGAGGTCGGATGCGCCGGCCCGCCGTCGGATCGGCCGAAGCGCCGGCCGTCATGCGGGCCGCCGCGTATCTCTATGCCCTCGCCGTCGAGGCCGATGGCAAGCATGCCCTTGCCGGCGGCCAGCGCCGAAACCTCGACGGCGAGGGAGGCGAGCGGTTCGGCCGGGCGGCCATCCCAGCCCAGGCGCAGCACCTGCCGTCCGGACGAGCACACCAGTCCCTTCTCGGTCGCCGCCAGATTGTCGGCGTCGGCGAGTTCGGCGAAGATCTCGGCCTCGTCCAGCGCCGCGTTGGGCTTGAGCGGGCCGTCGAGGATCGGCACGGTGATGGCGGCCTCGCCGCGCCCCAGACGGCGATCGATGAATGCGCGGATCGCCCTCATGTGCGCTTGCTCCAGTAGGTGTCGACGCCACACCAGTTCTGATCGGCGTCAGGTAGCTTCAGCGTGCCCATGCGGTTGTTGAAGATGCCGCAGAGATAGAGCACGCCCTTGTGTTCGCGCATGGAGGTGATCATCGGGTGCTTCTGGCCGCCGAGATCCCAGTAGCTTTCGAGGATCTCGCCCTTCTCGCTGAATTTCAGCACGCAGCCGGTGTTGAGGTTGGGCATCAGCCAGGCATCCTCGGACACCCGGCGCGCCATGCGGCGGCGGAAGCCGGGCATCTCCAGCGAGAGATCGAGCGCCGGCGTGCGCGACCCCATGAGCGCCAGCCAGTAATTGCCGTCGGAGGCGCGGTTTATGTTGTCGGGATAGCCGGGCAGGCCCTCGATCACGCGCTCGACCGTGCCCTTCTTCGGGCCGGCGTAATAGTAGCGGTTGATGCGGCAGGCCCAGCTTTCGGCGAACAGCACCGATTCCCCGTCATACGAGGTGCAGACGCCGTTGGGGAACACCAGGTCGTTGACGATGGTGCGGGTGGTCCTGGCCTTCGGGTCGTAGCAGATCAGACGACCATTGCCCCGGCTCTCCAGCGCGTCGGCGTACCAGTCGTGCATCTCGAAGCGCACGGTGGCCTCGGAGAAGATGATGCGACCGTCGGGAAGGATGTCGCAGTCGTCGGCGAGCTTCATCACAGAATCGTCGGCGACGGAGGTCCAGCTGCGGTTGGTCTCGGCCGTCAGCAGGCTCACCTCGCCCTGCGGCGAAATCTGGTAGAGCCCCATGCCCCCGACGCAGACCGCCATGTTGCCCGCCTCGTCGAACACCATGCCCATGGGGGCGCCGCCAATGTGGGCGAACACTTCGTGCCTGGTGTAGTCGGGCGGCGACCAGCGCAGGATGTCGCCGTGGCGCGAGCCTGTATAGAGGTTGTCGTCGCGGTCGAAGACGACGTCCTCGGCTCCGTCCATGATGCCGAGGCCGATGACGCCGACCTCACGCAGGCGGTCATTGGGCTTCATCGGGCCGTCCTCGGTCGAGATCGACGGCAGCAGCTTGTTGAAGGTCGGCGAGATGTAGACCGCCCTGAGCAGCTTGTGGCGGATTTTTACCCCCCGCCCCTCCCGGGAGGGCGAATGCACCACCACGAAGGCGGACGACCGCCCGTCCCCCCTCGCCCGCGCAGCGCGCCCCCCCCGCCGCTTGGGCAGGGGGAGCGCGACGACCAGGCCCCCCCGCGCCCTTGCGCCCCGACATCCGATGCGGCCGAGCCGATGCGGGCCGAGAACAGGTAGGCGGCCAGCGCGACGAAGATCGGGCACAGCACACAGGCCGAGAACACCGTCCAGCGCACATTGATGCCGGCATTGTGGCCCGAGCGCCGCGCGCCGCCGACGGCCAGCAGCCGCCAGCCATAGCGCCCGCGCGAGAGCACGACGTGAAGCGCCAGCGAGATGACCACCATCAGCAGGAACGAGGCGGGAAAGCCCCAGAGCTGGCCGATGCCGAGGAACTCGTAGGCCGGAGAATCCGGCGCGTTCATCACGATATCGGTCGAGATATCGGGGAATACCATATCGAAGATCGAACGATAGATGATCAGCGTCACCAGCGTGGTGAGGAAGGCGCGCATGCGCAGCACGCCGACCATCAGTCCGTTGATGGCGCCGCAGGCGGCGCCGACGGCAAGCGTCACCGCAAGGCCGGCGCCGAGGCTCATACCCTCGACGTTCATCACGTATAGCGCCGTCGTCACCGCAAGGGCGAAGGTGGAGCCGACCGACAGGTCGATGCCACCCGAGATCATGACGATCGACAGGCCGAGCACCACGAGCCCCAGTTCCGCCACCTGCTGGGAAAGGTTGGCCAGGGTGCCGAGCTCGAAGAACCTCGGCACGATGGAGCCGAAGATCGCGATCACCAGCACCAGCGCGATGAAGGGGATCGCGCTGTCCACCCATTTCTTGTTCAGGACTTCGCCGACGACGTGATCGGGCAGAAACCGATAACGCCAGCGGACGACGGATTCGGAGAGGCTCATGGCGGGTCGCCTCACTTCAGCTGGTCAAGCGTCCAGCAATTGCGGCCGGTTGCGTTGTCCTTGTCGACGCGGGTGATCGGGCCGAAGAACACGGTCTTCTCTGAGCCTGCCGGACGCTGCGGGTTCTGGAGGAACTCGGAGATCTGCTGCGCGGCGATCTCGGCCTGGGTCGGCGCGTTGAAGTTGTAGATGACGCTGAGCAGGCCCTTCTTGATGCTGTCGCATCCGGTGGCCGCGCCGGCGCCGTTGGTGACGATGGTGACCTGGTTCTGCTTGCCAGCCGCCTGAACGGCCGCGCCGGCGCCGATCTCGGCATTGTCCCAGATGCCCATGATGCCGCACAGGTCGGGATGCTGCTGCAGCACCGTCTCGGTGATCTGGCGCGCCTTCTCGCTATCGTAGTCGGCCGGCTGGTCGGAGACCAGGGTCAGGCCGGGATTCTCGGCGAGGATCTGGTTGATGCCTTCACGCATGTAGATGTTAGCGGCGCCCGTCTGCACGCCGGCCAGCCAGACGATCTTGCCCGAGGGCGCGCCCGGCTTCAGGCAGGTGCGCGCGAGCTCGCCCGCCTCCAGGCGTCCCATCTCGATCCAGTCGTTGCCGACATAGCTGTCGGTCTGGGTGATCGACTGCATGTTGATCTGCAGGATCTTGATGCCGGCTTCCTGGGCCTGCTTCAGCGCGCGGGCGTAGGTCTGGACGTCGGGGTTCTGCACGATCAGCACGTCGGGCTTCTCGGCGATGGCGCCCTGGAGCGCACGGATGCCGGCGGCCGTATCCATGTTCGGGTCGCGGACCTCGAACTTGAAGCCGTAGCGGGCGGCGTGACGCTGCCAGACGGTGGTCCAGGCCTGGTTCAGGTCCATGCCCTGCGACAGCGGGATGAAGATCACCCGCTTGTCCTTGAGCGCATTGACATAGGCGGCGCGGCCGACCTGGTCGATGTCCTTGGCGACGGCCGGCATGGCATGCAGGCCGACCGCGACCAATGTCGCGGCGATGGCTTTCTTCAAAAGGCTCATGGATTCTCCTCCCTTATGTCGATGACTTGCCGGGCATGCCGGCGGTTGCGGGTTCAGATGTCGCCGCTCTGCGAGGTCTGCTCGTCACGCGGATTGATGACCGCGTCGAGCGCGAGCGCCGCCAGAAGGATCACGCTCTTGATCAGGTTCTGGCTGGTGAAGCTGAAGTTCAGGATAGTCATGCCGTTGATCAGGATGCCGACCAGCACCGTGCCGACCAGCACGTTGCGGACGCCGCCCTGACCGCCCGAGAGGCTGATGCCACCCAGCACGACGACCAGCAGCACGTCGTAGATCAGCGTCGAATTGTAGAGGCGGGTGTTGATGCCCGAGACCAGGCCGGTGAGCAGGATGCCGGCCGAATAGGCGATCAGCGCCGAGACGACGTACT
>Ga0066256_1005421_pt1 | contig 10579 bp, 10 predicted proteins | sample ThiBio_1000_biof_FD_87107 | JGI IMG/M metagenome (GOLD analysis project Ga0066256, IMG submission 87107) | Wastewater bioreactor microbial communities from Cape Town, South Africa - Thiocy_expt_1000_biof (version 2) | ecosystem: Engineered > Bioreactor > Thiocyanate-remediating >... | reverse complement strand
TAAACATTGTAAAAGCAGATACTTCTACAAAAGCCAGCATAAAGAGAAAAAGAAAAATGGCCGGATGGGATGACCAATATCTGGAACACCTACTGCTAAATATTAAAAATTAGATGCGTTTGCCCTGGGTATTGCTTTTAGCGCAGGCTAATCTCTCTCTAAAAATATTACCTTTGTATGGTTACAAGCCTGGCTATCGTGGCACGATTGTGCCAAGGAAAGTCCGGACAGCGCAGGGCAGTACACCGGTGAATAGCCGGACGTTTGTAAAAATCAAACAATAGATAGTGCCACAGAAAATAACCGTGGCGCCTCGGCGTCATAAGGGTGAAAACGTGAGGTAAGAGCTCACGGCATTGCATAGTAATATGTTTTGCGGGCAAACCTTGTATGCTGAAATGCCATGTAAACCGGCGGGGCGGCCCGCTCCAATGCCGAAGGGTAGGCAGATTGATTGTTATGGGTAACTATAGCAACAGATAAATGATAGCCCACGACAGAATCCGGCTTATGGCTTGTAACATTTTATTTTTTTAAGCTGATTTTTAACTCTTGTCTGCTTCATTGCCTGCCTGTCCGGCAAACAGGTATTCGGTGTCTGAATAGCTGTCGGAATCCCCAATTAATTTTTATCTTCGGCAAAACTCATGAAGGAAATGTTTCGATTTAAGTCATTTTGCTTTATTGCAATAGCTATTGCGGTATTTGGCTGTTCCCCTAAAATTGTAACACATAGCTCCGTACAAAAGCCACAACTAAAATTTTTGGATGTTTATGTAATTCCTCACAATTATAAGTTTGAAAACACCATCGTGGGAGGTTTGTCGGGAATTGATTACGACAAAAAAAGTGGTGAATATTTCATCATCAGCGATGAAAGATCGGCCACCAGCCCGGCTCGATTTTACACAGCAAAAATCAACATAAAAAATAATAAGATTGCTGATGTGCTGTTCACATCTGTTAATACTCTAAAACGCCCTGATGGAAGCGTCTTTCCTCCAATGAAAGAAGATCCGGTGCGAGCCGCCGATCCTGAATCAATCAGGTATAACCCATTAAAAAATAATTTAGTTTGGTCAAGCGAGGGCGACAAAGCCGTCAGAAACGGTGTGGCGGTGATACAAGATCCGTCGGTTTATGAGATGGATCTGAAAGGGAATTTCAGTGATAGCTTTCACATCCCGCTCTATATGCGAATGAAAGCCGGCCAAGCAGGCCCAAGAACCAACGGTGTTTTTGAAGGACTTTCATTTGATAAAAACTTTAAAAACCTTTATGTAAGCACAGAAGAACCGCTTTTCGAAGACGGCCGCCGGGCCGATTTTGATTATGCAGGCGCTAAAATCAGAATTACAAAATACGATGCCGAAACTAAAAAGCCCATTGCCCAATACGCTTATTTGCTCGATGCTGTCGCCAGAAAACCGTTAATTGCTGACGCATTCAGGGTAAACGGTGTTCCCGAGATATTATGGTATGGGGATAATAAACTTTTAGTAATGGAACGTTCGTTTTCAACCGGAATTTTGAGTTGTACCATAAAAATATACATGGCTGACCTGACTGGTGCATCCAACATCCTCAATGTTCCGGGCCTTACGGATTCTACAACTTATAAACCCGCGTCCAAAAGCCTTTTATTTAATTTAGATAGTCTCGGACGCTTTGTTGATAACCTTGAAGGCATCACTTTTGGGCCAATTTTACCAAACGGAAACAGATCGCTGATACTGATTGCGGATAACAATTTTCAGATTTTGGAAAAGAGCCAGGTATTTCTGTTTGAGATGCTGGATTAGAGCACTTTTAGGCTCGCATAACTGCTTATACTTTGCCTCAAAATCGTCAATTTAATTTTTCCAGAAAAAAAAATTTGTAGGTTTGAAAAAAAAATTATCTTCAACCGCTGATAGTTATCCCAACTGTTGGTCAGTAAAATACTGATATAAAAATTTAATTATGGGTGTAAGAAAAGATGGCGAAGAAATTATCGAGCCAAAAGATATTTTTGTTGGTAAAAAGGAAGCACCTGTGGTGCTAATGGAATTTGGGGAATATGAAAATGAGGAATGTGCCAAAGCTAACGAAATAGTAAAGCAAATATTAACTGATTATGATGGAAAGGTAAAGTTTAATTTCAGGCATTTCCCTCTAACCCGAATTCATCAGCGCAGTTTAAAAGCTGCTGAGTCTGCCATTGCAGCTGCCCAGGAAGGCAAGTTTTGGGAGATGCATAATATGCTGTTTAAGAACAGAAGAAATCTGGGTACTACAAGTTTAAAATTACATTCGAAAGATGCAGGTGTTAACAATAAAAATTTCCTGGAAGAACTGGTAAACGGAACTTACGGTTGGCAGGTTCAGGACGATTTAAAAGAAGGTATTGATAGGGGCGTAAAAGATATTCCTGCGTTTTTCGTAAACGATGTACCCGTTAAAGGTAAACCCACCTATTCGTCTATTACCGCAGCTATTGACGATGCTTTAAAGGGATCCAAAAAGAAGTCAGCTGATACTAAGAAAACCCCCGCCAAGAAAGCGCCTGCAAAAGCTAAAAAATAATAAACGGGGTTGATTGATTTGAATCAACACATGTTACCCCGGGGGTTACAAATATTTTCTATTTCCTCTGAAAGCCTTTTCTATAAAGGCTTTTATAGTTTTTGCACTTTTTTTCCATTTTTCATATAGTTGTTTTACTTGAGAAAAACAATTAATTGTCATTTTGTTTTTTAAAAATTTTAATGGAAAAAATTGAAAAACTTTTAGGAAAAAAAATAAATGGTTTCAAACCAAAAAAAGTTACCCATAAATTTTTTTGGTGTTGAATAAATGTGGATATTCGCTGTCCGATCAAACTTTTTTTGCCTTATGGCAAAATGATTTTTGAGCCGTCAACAGTAACAATATCTGATCATCTGGAATATAAATTTAACTACAGCTCTAATGGAGAAGAATGCTGAAAAAATCTGGTCTAACTGTTTAAAAATTATTAAAGATATTGTAGAATGGCAGCACTATAAAACCTGGTTTGAACCAATTAAAGCAATTTCGTTAAAAAATAACGTGTTGGTGATACAGGTGCCCAGCCAATTTTTTTTCGAATACCTTGAAGAACATTATGTAAATTTACTAGCTAAGACTTTGAAACGTGAGTTGGGAAAAGAAGCCAGGCTTGAGTACAGAATAATGGTAGATAGTGGAAACAGTAGTAGTAAGCCTTTGACCATGGATGTTTCTGGCGTCGGATACAAAACATATTCTAACAACGAAATGGACTTTCCACTTGTGATTAATAATCCCGTTAAAAATCCCTTAGTAATTCCCGGCATTAAAAAAATGCAGATTGATCCCCAGTTAAATCACAATTATACATTTGATGCATTTATCGAAGGTGATTGCAATCGTGTGGCCCGCCGGGCAGGAAAAACCGTAGCGGAAAAACCGGGTGCCAATTCATTTAATCCGCTTGTGGTTTATGGAGGTGTGGGTTTAGGCAAAACTCACCTCGTTCAGGCCATTGGAAACGACGTTAAAAAAGCTCATCCTAATAAAATTGTTTTATACGTTAGCTCGGAAAAGTTCATTAACCAGTTTATGGATCATAGCCGAAATAACGCCATCAATGATTTCATACATTTTTATCAGTTAATTGATGTTTTAATTGTAGATGATGTTCAGTTTTTTGGAAAGGCAGAAAATTCGCAGGAAGCTTTTTTTGCAATCTTCAATCACCTTCACCAGTCAGGAAAACAGCTCATTCTAACTTCCGACAAATCGCCGAAAGATTTGGAAGGGGTACAGGAAAGGCTTTTGAGCCGCTTTAGGTGGGGGTTAAGCGCAGACCTGCAAATTCCGGATTACGAAACCAGGATCGAAATACTGGAGCGTAAAATGAAAGCAGATGGCTTGGAAATGCCTAAAGAAGTGGTCAAATATATCGCTTATAATATTAATAGTAATGTGAGGGAGCTTGAGGGCGCTCTGATTTCTTTATTGGCTCAATCATCTTTGAATAGAAGGGATATTGACCTTGATTTGGCCAAAAAGGTTTTGCGAAATTTCATCAAATCCTCAAGTAAGGAAATCACTATTGATAACATTCAGAAAATGGTATGCGATTATTTTGATGTACCTTATGATAAATTATTACAAAAAACGCGTAAGCGCGAAATTGTTCAGGCCCGCCAAATTACAATGTACCTTGCAAAAGCTTTCACAAAAAACAGCCTCAAAACAATTGGGGAACATTTTGGTGGCCGCGATCATACCACGGTAATTCATTCCTGCCAAACTGTAAAAGACCTCATGGACACCGATTCGGTTTTCAGGGAAAATGTGCTGGAACTTCATCAGAAGGTTCAACTTGCAGCCATGTAAATTTTTACGGGAAAAATTAAAAGAATAGCTCTTATTTGTGCAGATTTTTATATCTTCGCACACCTTAAATAAACAGCCCGGTGAGGTGGATGAGTGGCTGAAATCAGTAGTTTGCTAAACTGCCGTACGGGTTAAACTGTACCGCGGGTTCGAATCCCGCCCTCACCGCATTTTTAATGTCAAATAGTATTGAATCGCTGTTAAATCTCTGATTTTCAGCGATTTTTTCTTTTAGGTCTTTGCAAATTCACTCAAATGGGCGCAAAATTTAGTTGAACTAATCATTGAACTCGGATACTAGGTTTTATGAGTTCAATTGATTTCGTCGAAACTCAAGCCTGATAAGGGGTTCAGCAATTGAACATCTTGTTTTAAACTTGAGCGAATTGTAATTTTATCACCTTTTAAATGACCTAAAATGAACAAAACTTTTTCAATGTTTTTCTTTTTAAGAAGAAAAAGCGCAAATCTGAACAGTGTTTCACCAATTTATCTAAAAATTACCCTGGATGGGAGAATAAGTGAAATTAGCACAAAGCGATCCGTTCAAAACGCCAAATGGGATATTAAGGGGCAGAGAATGAAAGGAAATTCAGAAGATGTCAGAAATTTGAATTTTTATCTAAACACCTTTAAGGAAAATGTTTACAAAACCTACCAAAATTTATTGATGAATGGCGAAAAGGTTGATACAAAGAATCTTAAGGAGTCGTTACTGGGTAAGTCTGAAAAGGTTAGAACAATAGTTCCTATATTTAAAGAGCACAATCGAAAATTTAAATCTTTGGTAGGAATTGATTATGCCCCTGCAACCTTGCAACGGTATGAGACCACTTTAAAGCATTTGATAGATTACCTAAACAAAGATTTTAGCAAGGATGATATAACCGTCGATAAGATCGATCATTCATTTATCGTAAATTTCGAGTACTATCTGCGAACCAGTCGAAAATGCGGTAACAATTCCGCAGTAAAGTATGTTAAATACCTCGGTAAGATTATCCGAATAGCTATGGCCAATGGCTGGATTCAAAAGGATCCTTTTATAAATTATAAATCTAAAGTAAAAAATGTTGATCGAGTTTTTTTGTCGAGAGAGGAACTTAATTCTTTGATTGAAAAGAAATTTGAACTTGAACGCTTGGATCAGGTACGTGATATCTTTGTGTTTTCTTGCTTTACCGGACTAGCTTATATCGATGTTGCCAATCTAACTAAAGAAAATTTGCGTAAAGGAATTGACGGAAACCAATGGATTTTCACTCAAAGGCAGAAAACAAAAACTAAATCAAATGTGCCACTTTTAAAACCGACTGAGCAAATAATTGGAAAATATAAGGATAATATCCATTGTATTATAAAGGGTACTCTTCTACCTGTTTTATCAAACCAAAAGATGAACGCTTATTTGAAGGAAATCGCCGATTTATGTAAAATAAATAAAGAATTAACATTCCATACAGCGCGCCATACCTTTGCAACAACTGTTACACTTGCAAATGATGTACCGATAGAAAGCGTAAGTAAAATGCTCGGACATTCTAGCATAAAAATAACACAGCACTATGCGAAGGTTTTGGATAAAAAGGTTAGCAAGGACATGCAAAAGTTGCACAATTACTTTTAGATGAGACAATTATTCATCAGCGTCATGAATTTTTTTATTGAAGGCCTCTTTTAACTTGTCAATAAATTTTGAATCAGTCAGTTTCCTATCTTTAATTTGAGAGAAAATTCTGTAGGTGTCACTCAGGTCGATATTAAAAAAAATACCAAAATTGTTGGCTATGGTTTTTAATTGAATGTTGCCATCATTAAACGCCCTAACGCCTTCTAAGGCGTAAATCAATTCAACCAACGCGGCTTTGCTCAATGTCCACTCCATTGGCAATATGGAGCTATTATTTTGAAGCTGACATTCAATATTCTTTTGTAGCAGCCTAATTTTCTCTTCGAGAAAATCAACTAACTTCTCATTGGCCAATATTCTTGATATTTTGAAACTGTGAGGAGTTGCATAGTTTTCATCAAATTCAAATTCAAAACTTTCTCCAATAAGAGATATATCTTGATTTCCTCGTTTGAAATAAAACGAATCCAGTAAATTGTTGTTTGTACGGTGATACCAGTAAAATTCTCGATTTTCGTTAAAATAGTCTTTGATCTTTGAGAGCTGAATTTTATAATAATTTTTTATTTCTTTATAGCCACCATCCGGAATATTTTTTTCTATTCTGTATATCTGATTATGATAAATCAGAGGCCAAAAAATTTGAGGTTTTAATGTTTTAAAGAACATTATTTCCTCCCCACAGTTTGAGAATCTATATTTGGACAAAAACTCTTTTAGGCGAAAATTAGCTTTGATAAGATATTTGTAAGACTCTTTGGCAACGAACTCATCAATCTTTTGCTCATTTTTAATGAATATGAGTTGTGCATCCACTTCAGACTTTAATTCCCTGCAATAACTTTCAATTAGCTTTTTCATTTCCAAGGTTTTAGTTGGGTGATTAAATTGGCCGGCCTCAAGAATACCTTTGTATTTGATATAGCATATGATCAAAAATGTTTGTATTGTAAGTTGTTCAAAATCATTTAATTGAAACACATTGGAGATTTATTGAAGATCATTTGCTAAAATGAAAAAAAATACTTCCAACAAAAATTAGCAGATTTCGCATTTAATGCTACAATTATCTCAAAATATTATAACTATTATAAGCTGAATTTATATGCAATTGGGAATATTTTTAAAAAGATTCAGGAAGGAAGTGTCTATAAGCGGGAACAGCTTAGCGAAACGGATTGGTGTGAAAAGACATTCCCTTGAGAAGTGGGAAAATACCGGCAGTATTCCTAATTACGAATCATCTTTAAAAATTCAAAGTTATTTTGGGATTGGAACATTGTTCGAAATTTCAGAGGAAGATCTCTTTAGATGTATTGAGAATGAACTCAATCGGGTTCCAGCCTGTTCTCAAATTGATATTACTACGTTAGATAGAAATGACCTTTCTGAAAATGTATTCGAACAGTTAAAAATGTTAAATATGCGAATAAAAAGGTTAGAAGAAATAGCTAAAGATCAGTCTGAAAAAATCGAAGAGTTGAAAAAATCCACCTCAAGAACTTTTATATGAATTCTTATTGTCAAAAATTAAAATCCCGATTGCAAACCTTTTAACTGTATTGTTTTTACGTTTAATAAAAGATCTCATGTAAATTTAAAGTTGTAATGCTACAAGTTTGAACAATTTAATAAAGGGTATCAAACATGAACATTCGACCATCAACAAAATTCTCTCAATCGCCTATAGCGAATTCAGTACTGCCAAGTTTTTATCGAGGGCCTGTGATACGAGGTGCGAAAGTATCATCTCTTTGCAACAAAGATCAAGAAATAATTTTCCAGGAAATTTGTCATGATGAGTATTCAATAAGATTTATTTCTGGGAATTCTTCCGATAAGTTTGAGTTAAATAAACAAATAAATGAAGGTCTTTTCTCTTTTCATGCGGTGAAGAATGGGTTTAATAGCGGTTGTATTGAGTCAAAAACTATAAATCTTCAAGAAAACCATTATTTGGTAAATTATAACTCTTCTTGTTATGGTCCAATAGTCACAAATGATAAGGAAGAGTTTCAGTTCTTAGAAATATTCTATCCCTTGACAATGGTGCAACAATTGTCTGCCTTTTCCCCAAATCTTAATCAGATTGTAGAATCAAAGGGAGAACGATTATTGGGAAACAAAACTTTTTGGACTTCACCCGTTATTAGAGAAATTCTAAATCGATTACTTTATTATGAATATGCGGATTATTTACAAACTCTTTATTTTGGGCTAAAAATTCGGGAAATATTATTTCACCTATTGCAGTATATTTTCAGCTTCAACGATGATGATTTTGAAATTTCAGCATATGAAGTGAATAGAATATATGAAGCAAAAACTATACTCGAAAGCCATATTGATAAAAAGCCTCCAACAATTCGTCAACTTTCACGAATGGTAGCGATTAATGAGTTTAAGCTAAAACGTGGGTTTAGGAAAATATTTCAATCAGGAATTTTTACATGGATTACTAAAGAAAAAATGTACAGAGCAAGGAGGCTGCTTGAAGAAACAAACAAGCCTATTAAAGAAATTGCCGCTCTTACAGGATATCCCCGAACTACAAACTTTATTACGGCATTTCGTAAAGAATTTGGTATAACTCCTGGTGCAATAAGGCGATCTAAATCCTAATCGCAAAACGTTTTGATAGATTCTATATGATTTTGATTTGGAGACAACCATATTTTATTTTCAACTTTACATCAACCTAAGAAGAATAAACACGAACAAATTAGCGAGCTAAAATAAATGATGCTAAAGATTTTATTGCAATAGACAGGCGAAGCCGAAAACCTGCAAAAAGAGTAGGCAATATTATTGGTTTTTAAATTTTATAATTATGAAAAAGATTGCTTTTGTTTTAATTCTAGCGGTATCAATTTTTGGATTTAGTGCATTTAATTTAACTGATTCATCTCAATCAGGGTCCTCTGTTCTTTACGAGCAAAGTCCAGGAGTATTTTCAGAATTACCAACAGGTATAACCCCCTGTCCTCCCGGCAATGGTGTTCAGTGTGAAATTGAAATAGACGGGGAAATGGAAGCTCTTTGGCTTGATGAAGGGATTACTCCGTATAAAAAAAAATAATTAAATGACTATTACGTTGTGGCAATAAGCCACAACGTAATTTTTTAAATCTTTTTATTTATAAATTGCGATTGATTAAATAATGACCTAATATCTTCATGACATATACTGTCGAGAACATTTCCAATCTTTATAGTTTATATTAATATCCAGAATTTTGAGAAAGGGTTGGATTTTTATCTCTTTCAATTTGTGGAATCGGATAAAGGACATCGGTTGATTCCCAATTTGAATTTTTCTTCTTAATCATTATTTTATCCGCGATGCTTAATCTATTCAAATCTATCCATCTATGCCCAGATTCAGAAAATAATTCGAAACGCCTTTCCTCTATTATTGCATCTAATATTGCGGACTGCACTTGAACTGTAAATGCTGGTAATCCAGCTCTTGACCTAATCTTGTTTAAATCTAAAAGCGATTGTTCAATCTTTCCTAGCCGGGCAGAGGATTCTGCACGATTTAAAATCACTTCCGACAATCTTAGCATCATCGTATATTCAGTTATTGAACTTGCGTTTTGACCCACCTTATACTTATATGGAAAGTAGAATTTTTTCCCTGCAAGCGTAATGAAATTCATCCAGGCCGATTTCCTTAAATCGTTAGGAGAAAAGTCATAGTAAAATAAAGTATCAGTTGCAAAAATTTGGGGTGTTGCAACAAGAATCATCTGAGCTCCTACCGAACTATTATTTTGAGGCAAGACTGACATGATTTGCCAAATTGCTTCAGTACTATTCTTTAGAAATACTTTTTTTAAGTCTTCTACTAAATTGTAAACCTCTCTTGAGTTAATGATTTCACTTGCCAATCGTTCAACTTCCTGCCATTTGTTTTCTAGCATTAATATTCGTATTGTCATTGCTTTAGCAGCAAATCGATTTGGTCTTACTCGCTCCAAGCCAGGATCCCCTGAATTATTTGTATAAATTTCAGGCAATAATGAGGTTGCATCCGCTAAGTCTTTTTTAATTGCGGTATATACTTCAGGTAGAGGTAATCTACTTTGCATTGAAGAAATTCTATAATTTTAAAAAATTTAATCCTTAATTTTATAGTTCACCATGAGGTGAAATAGATCACACTCTATTTATCTCTATTTCAGCTTTTTCATCGAGCTATATTCTTTTTATCCTTTGGCTCAATTGGCATATTTGTCCAAACAAATGACATTTCACCAAAAAAATGCAGATATGAAAAAGTTTACGAAAGAGCTGTATAGCAAGATGCAATCGACCATCCAAGAGATTTCCAACAGCGGAGTATCAGGCTTTGATTATTACAGAACCTGCTATCATGAAATGCTTGAAATCAGTAAAAAATTAAAGTCGTATATTCTAAACTACCGATTTGCGGATCAACAGGAAGAAATTGAATTTTTTAAAGATGTAAAGCCAAAATTTCAATCCAGACTCATGTATTTCAATGAGCTTATCCAGGTGGAAATTCAAAAGCCGTTGATATCAGAAAAAAGAATGCTGGCA
>Ga0066256_1005420_pt1 | contig 10579 bp, 9 predicted proteins | sample ThiBio_1000_biof_FD_87107 | JGI IMG/M metagenome (GOLD analysis project Ga0066256, IMG submission 87107) | Wastewater bioreactor microbial communities from Cape Town, South Africa - Thiocy_expt_1000_biof (version 2) | ecosystem: Engineered > Bioreactor > Thiocyanate-remediating >... | reverse complement strand
CGACCATTGCGCCGACCTTCAGGCCAAGGGCAAGTTCGTCAAATCCGTTGTGCAGTTCAGCCAGGCCCCGGGTGAAGTCGAGCTGCTTTCGGCCAAATATCGCGATGTCAAATCCTTCTCGGACATGAAGGGCAAGCCGCGCGGCGTCACCGGCCTCGGCTCCTCGACGAATTTCCTGACGCTTTACATGGCGTCCAAGGCCGGGCTGCAGCCGGGCGACATCGTCACCGTTCCGGTCGGCGCGGGCGGCACCTTCATCGCCGCCATGCAGCAGGACCAGATCCAGGCGGGCATGACCACGGAGCCGACCATTTCGCGCCTGGTCAAGACCGGCGAAGCCACGGTTCTCACCGACCTGCGCACGGTCGAGCAAACCCGCGCCGCCCTCGGCGGCACCTATCCGGCCGCCTCGCTCTACATGGAAACCTCCTGGGTCGACGCCCACAAGGAAGAAGTCCAGAAGCTCGCCAACGCCTTCGTGAAGACCTTGAAGTATATCGGAACGCATAGCGGCGCCGAGATCGCGGAGCAGATGCCGAAGGATTTCTACGTCGGCGACAAGGAGGGTTACATCAAGGCCCTCGACGCGGGCAAGGGCATGTTCACGCCCGATGGCGTCATGCCGGAGGATGGACCCACGACGGTGCTCGCCGTCCTTTCCGAATTCTCCAAGAACGTCAAGGGCAAGCAGATCGACCTCGCCAAGACCTATACGAGCGAATTCGTCAAGAACGCCAAGTAATTACCCACCCTCGCCCGTTCCCGACGCTCGGGAGCGGGCCTGTCGAAACGTCATTCGCGCGCCATCCCCCGCCGCGGAAAGGATGTCCCATGGCTGCCAGTCAGGGCCGGGAGCCGGCCATCGAACTCATCAATGTGACGCGCCGCTTCGTCTCCCCGACGGGCAAGAGCCTGACGGCGCTCGCCGACTTCAACATGACGGTGGAGCGCGGCGAATTCGTCGCCGTCGTCGGTCCGACCGGCTGCGGCAAGTCGACGACGCTCAATCTGGTCACCGGTCTTGCCAGGCCGTCCGCCGGCGAGGTCCGCCTGATGGGCGGTCCGGTGAACGGCATCGATCCGCGCGTCGGTTTCGCCTTCCAGAAGGATGCGCTGTTTCCGTGGAAGAACGTCATCGACAACGTCATGGCCGGCCCGCTGTTTCGCGGCCGCTCGCGCAGCGAGGCGGAGAAATCGGCCAAGGACTGGCTGGCGCGCGTCGGGCTTTCCAAGTTCCTGCACCATTATCCCCACCAGCTTTCCGGGGGCATGCGCAAGCGCGTGGCGCTGGCCCAGACCTTCATCAACGAGCCGGAAATCCTGCTGATGGACGAGCCCTTCTCGGCGCTCGACGTGCAGACCCGCACCGTGATGCACGAGGAACTGCTGAAGCTCTGGGCCGAGCGGCAGGCTTCGGTCGTCTTCGTCACCCACGACCTCGAAGAGGCGGTGGCGCTGGCCGACAAGGTCTACGTTCTGACCGCAGGCCCCGCCACGGTGGAATCGGGTTACCGCATCGACCTGCCCCGCCCGCGCGTCGTCTCGGAAATCCGCTACGAGCAGGCCTTCATCGATTATTGCAAGACCATCTGGGAAGACCTGCGCCAGGAAGTCGAGACCAGCTATCGCCGCGCCAGCGAAGCCGCCTGAGGAGGACGGGACCATGACAGACATCACGATGGCCGCCGGCTATCGCCCGGGCACCAGCGACACGGAAATCGAGGCGGCGGCACAGGCCCGCATCAGGCGCCGCAAGCAGACCGTGCTTTTCTGGCAGATCGCCATTCTCGTCCTTCTCCTCGGCCTGTGGGAACTTGCTTCCGACATGAACTGGATCGATCCGTTCTTCTATGCCAGCCCCAGCGCCGTCGTTGCCCGCCTGCAGGACTGGGCGCTCAACGGCACCACCGAGGGATCGCTGTGGTACAATCTCGGCGTGACGATGGAAGAGGCGCTGATCGGTTTCGTCACCGGCTCGGTGGCCGGCGTCGTCGTCGGCATCGGGCTCGGCCGCAACCAGATGCTCTCCGATATCTTTTCGGTCTACATCAAGGCGGTCAATTCCATTCCGCGTGTCGTGCTGGCGCCGATCTTCATCATGATCATGGGCCTCGGCCTCGCCTCCAAGGTGGCGCTCGCCTTCGTGATGGTGTTCTTCGTCGTGTTCGCCAATGCCTTTCAGGGCGTGCGCGAGGCCGACCGCGACATGATCGCCAATGCCCGTATCCTCGGCGCGTCCAACTGGCAGGTCACCCGCACCGTTGTCATTCCCTCGGCGATGAGCTGGATCTTCGCCAGCCTGCATGTCTCCTTCGGCTTCGCCATCATCGGCGCCATCGTCGGGGAGTTCGTCGGCGCCCGCTTCGGCATCGGCCAGCTGATCTCGATCGCCAAGGGCACCTTCGATGCCGCCGGCATGTTCGCCGCCATCGTCCTCGTCATGGTCGTCACGCTGGCGGCCGAATATGTGATGACGCTGATCGAGAACCGACTCGCCAAGTGGCGGCCGCAGCAAAGCCTCGACACCCATTGACGCTCGGGAACGGATACTGAAACAGGGGGCGAAGGCCCCCTGTCCTCATTGGCGGGGCAGGCGGACGACCACCGACAGGCCGCCAGCCGCGGCCGTTGCGAGCATGACGCTGCCGCCGGCCCCGTCCACCACTTCGCGAACGATGGCAAGCCCCAGGCCGCTGCCCTCGGCCTGCGTGCCCATGATGCGATAAAATCGCTCGAACACCTGCCCGCGTTCGCCTTCGGGAATGCCGGGGCCGGAATCTTCAACGGTCAGCACGACCTCGTCACCCTCGCAGCGCACGCCGACGGTGACCTCGCCGGGAGCCGGCGTGTAGCGCAAGGCGTTGTCGACGAGATTGACGATCATCTCGCGCAGCATGGCTCCGTCGCCGACGACGGGCGCCGGGCCTTTCACCTCCAGGCCGATGTCGATGTTCCGCCGCAACGCCTCCTCGGCATGTGCTTCCAGCACCGCGCGCGCCGCCTCGGCCATGTCGATCCGCTCGGCGCGCGGCGCGCGACTGCCCGGCTCGGCGCGGGTCAGCGCCAGCAATTGCTCCGCCAGGCGAGAAGCATGCCGGGTACTGCGGGTCAGCGACTGCAGGGCTTCGGTGCGGCTTGCCGGATCGGTTTCGCGCGCGGCGACGGCGGCCTGCGTCATCAGCAGGGTCAACGGTGTGCGCAATTGATGGGCGGCATTGGCGACGAAGCGGCGCTGCGCCGCCATCTGCTTCTGGACGCGGTCCATGTAGTCGTTGAGCGCGTGGACGAGCGGACGCAACTCCATCTGCACGCTTGCGGGGTCAAAGGGCTCCAACCGCTCGCGCCGGCTGGCCAGCACCGCGTCGCGCAGCCGCAGCACCGGCCCAAGTCCCCTTTGAAGGCCGAGAAGCGTTACCAGCCCCGCCACGGCGACGAGGACGAACTGGTACATGAAATCGGATAGCCAAAGGCGGCGGCGCAACGCCTCCTCGCCATTGCGGGTGACCGCAACGACGACCTCGACCACGCCGTCTTCCCCCAGGCCGACGACCGGATGATCGATCGCCAGGGCGCGAATGTCCATGTCGCGAAAACGCATGTTCTGGCCGGCGCCGCGCCGGTCGGGCATGGCCAGTGTATCATAGCCGGCAACGATATTGCCCCACGGGGTCGCCACCCGGTAATAGACGCGGTCGCCGTAGCCGGTGTTGAAGATTTCCAGCGCTGCGGGGGGAATGTCGACGGCGATCATTCCGCCGGCGTCGACACGCACGGCCTCCGCAATGACGCGGGCGGAGCCGAGCAGCATGTTGTCGGTGACGATATCGGCGGTTTCCTGCGCCTGCTTGAGGCCGAGAAACAGGTTGACGCACAGCACGGCGGCAAGCGTCGCCGTGACCCAGGCCAGAAGCTGGGCGCGCAGGCTGAAGCGCAGCCCATTGAAAAGAGAATGCCGTTCGGCTGAAGATGGGAGCGCCATCGTCAAACCGCCCTCAGCATGTATCCAAGGCCTCTCAACGTCGCGATCTGCACGGTCCCGCCCTCCAGCTTCTTGCGGACGCGATGCACGTAGATCTCGATGGCGCTCGGGTCGGGGTCGGCGTCGAAACCGAAGACGCTTTCGTGAAGCGCCGCCTTCGTCACCGTGGTCCCAGCCTTCATCATCATATATTCGAGAACCGAATGCTCGCGGGGCGTCAGTTGCAGCGGCTCGCCCTTGAGGGTGAATTGCCGCGTGGCCCCGTTCAGGACCAGGTCCCCCACTGCGATCTCGGGGCTGGCAAGGTCGTTTCCCCGGCGGATCAACGCGCGCAGGCGCGCCTCCAGCTCGGCGAGTTCGAACGGCTTGGCGAGGTAGTCGTCCGCGCCGGTGTCGAGCCCGGCCACGCGGCCGCCGAGCGAGGCATTGGCGGTGAGGATGATGACCGGCGTCTTGTTTCCGGCGCGGCGGATATGGCGCAGCAGCGTCATGCCGTCGACCTTCGGCAGCGAAAGATCGAGCACGACGGCGGCATAGTCCGCCACGGCAAGCAGATGCCCCGCCTCCTCGCCGTCATGCGCGACATCGACCGCGTAACGCGCCTGCACCAGCGCCTTGGCCAGCCAGCTGGCGAGTTCGCGGTTGTCCTCCACGATCAGCAACCGCATCCGTCCCCGTCCCCTTGCGATTTAGCGCCTCCGCGCGAGGCTGCGCTTCTTTTTCGCATATTTCCGCTGCCGGAAGAAGCATGGCGCACCGTCATGCCGGCGGTCGGTCCCCCGGGGATCACATTCCCGTCCGCGCCCGAACGGACGGTGCCCGCGACGGCCTAATCGACCCCGCCGATGATCGGCGGCACTTCGACCACGGAGAAGTCGCCTGCGCCGGAATCGATGATGCCGAAGACCGCCTCCAGCATTTTCGGCACGTCCTGCCGCGCCATCTCGATATGGTCGCCGAGCATGGCGACGAAAGGATCCCAGTCGAAGCAGCCGAGATGCGGCATGCCGTCGCTATAGTGGCCGGAATAGCGAATCCAGCGCATTACCCCTTCCAACGAAATCGTAGAATTGACGAACAAGCCGCGCGGCAGGGTGCTCGTCCGCGCGGCAAGCTGCCTCATGGCGTTTTCCGCCTTTTCCGGCGCATAGCCGCAGGCCTGTATCATGGCCTCGTCGACCGCAATGCCGGCCTCTGCATGGGCGTCGCGGAAACCGCGCACGCGCTCCATCGTGTTGTGGTCCGTGCCGCGGCCGCCGACGAAGAACAGCGGCGCCTTGACGCCGTATTCGCGCCGGCAATTGGCAAGCACCCGCCGCGTCAACTCCAGCGCGCCGCCATAATTGTCGGAGATCACCGAAGGCGCCCGCGCGCCCGGCAGGTCGAGGTTGATGGTGCGTACGCCCGCTCCGGCGCAGAGATCGGCAATGCGGTCGGGATCGGTCGCGCCCGTCGCGATCAGGCAATCGACCTGATAGGACAGCATCGTCCGCGCCGCCTCCACTTCCAGCTCCGGATCGCGCATCGTGCAGGTTATGATCGGGAAAAGACCGCGCTCGCGGGCTCGCACCTCGAACTGTTCGACGATGGAGCCGAAATAGCGGTTATCGTATTTCGGCACGATCATGCCGATGATTTTCGAACGCTCGCGGCGCAGGACGCTTGCCTGCATGTTGACGGCGTAACCCTGCTCCTCCGCGAGCTTGGTGATCCTTTCCGCAAGCTTTGCGCTGATGCGCCGCTTCTTCCAATTGCCGTTGAGAACGGCGCTCACCGCGCTGGCGGATGTGCCGGCCAGCTCTGCCAGATCATAGATGGTCGTCCTTTTCGCGGGCGTCGTGCGATTCACATGTCATCTCCGTTTCGTGCGCCACCTTGACACCAATGGAGTTTGGTGGCAATTCATGCTTCATCGATTGAGCAAGCCTGCTCCATCGATGAAGTTGCCTAAACAGCAAGGCTGACCCATGGGAGGAGTCAGACGGAACATCGACGAACCGGACGTTGCGGCATCGCTGCGGCGAACGGTGATCTGCGTGCTCGAAGCGCGCGCAGGCGGTCGGTTCTGTCGCCCTTGGCGGCTTGAGGTCGCCGGCGAACGTGACTGCGAACATCAACCGTGCCAAATCAATGTGGAGGAACCCAATGAAGACGCTTACCACCCTGCTCGCCTCGACCGGCCTCGTCCTGTCGCTCGGCGCCGCCGCTTCCGCCCAGGAAAATGCGACCGTCGCCTTCCTGATGCCCGACCAGGCCTCTACCCGTTACGAGCAGCACGACTATCCCGGCTTCAAGGCCGAGATGGAAAAGCTGTGCGCGTCCTGCACGGTGATCTACCAGAACGCCAATGCCGACGTCTCGCTCCAGCAGCAGCAGTTTAATTCCGTGATCGCCCAGGGCGCCAAGGTCATCGTTCTCGATCCCGTCGATTCCGCAGCCGCCGCAGCGCTTGTCGAGATCGCCCAGTCGCAGGACGTCAAGGTCATCGCCTATGACCGCCCGATCCCCGACAAGCCGGCCAACTATTACGTCTCCTTCGACAACCAGGGCATCGGCAAGGCCATCGCGCAATCGCTGGTCGATCACCTGAAGGCCAAGGGCGTTCCCGATGGCGCAGGCGTGCTCGAGATCAACGGTTCCCCGACGGATGCGGCCGCCGGCCTCATTCGCGACGGTATCCATGAAGCGCTTTCCGCTTCGTCCTACAAGACGCTCGCCGAATTCGACACGCCGGAATGGGCGCCGCCCAAGGCGCAGGAATGGACCGCAGGCCAGATCACCCGCTTCGGCGACCAGATCAAGGGGATCGTCGCGGCCAACGACGGCACCGGCGGCGGCGCGATCGCGGCGCTGAAGGCCGCCGGCGTCAAGGACATGCCGCCGGTGACGGGCAACGACGCGACGATCGCCGCGCTGCAGCTCATCATCTCCGGCGACCAGTACAATACAATCTCCAAGCCTTCCGAAATCGTGGCTGCGGCTGCCGCCAAGGTCGCCGTCGCCCTGCTCAAGGGCGAGACGCCGGAAGCGACCCACAAGCTCTACGAGACGCCTTCGCAGCTTTTCGTTCCGGCGGTCGTGACGGCGGAGAACATCAAGGCCGAAATCTTCGACAAGGGCATCAACAAGCCTGAAGAAGTCTGCACCGGCGAATATGCCGACGGTTGCCGCAAGCTCGGCATCATCAAGTAAAATCGCCGTCATGTCCGGCCGCGCCTTTCGCGGCCGGACATCCAGACCAGTCGAAAGGGGCCGAGGGCCATGACAGCCACGCGTCAAACTGCTCCCGCCAAAGGCGAACCGGTGCTGCGCCTGCGCGGTGTATCCAAGAATTTCGGGGCCGTATCCGCGCTGACGGATATCGAGCTCGACGTCAAGGCCGGCGAGGTCGTCGCCCTCGTCGGCGACAACGGCGCCGGCAAGTCGACGCTGGTCAAGGTGCTTGCCGGCGTTCACCAGCCCTCTTCCGGCACCATCGAGTTCTGCGGCCAGCAGGTTTCGCTCGACAGCCCCGCCGAGGCGCTGGGCATGGGCATCGCCACGGTTTTTCAGGATCTGGCGCTGTGCGAAAACCTGGATGTCGTCGCAAATCTCTTCCTCGGTCACGAACTCTCGCCCTGGGCGCTCGATGAAGTCGCCATGGAAGTGCGCGCCTGGACGCTGCTGCGCGAGCTTGCCGCGCGCATCCCCTCCGTGCGCGAGCCGATCGCCTCGCTGTCGGGCGGCCAGCGCCAGACCGTCGCCATCGCCCGTTCGCTGCTGCTCAATCCGAGGCTCATCATGCTCGACGAGCCAACGGCAGCCCTCGGCGTCGCCCAGACGGCCGAAGTGCTGAACCTGATCGAGCGCGTGCGCGACCGCGGCCTCGGCGTCATCATCATCAGCCACAACATGGAGGACGTGCGCGCCGTTGCGGACCGCATCGTCGTTCTGCGTCTCGGCAAGAACAACGGCGTCTTCACGCCGGATTCGTCCAATCAGGAACTCGTTTCCGCAATTACCGGCGCCACGGACAATTCCGTCTCGCGCCGTGCCGACCGCAAGGCCGGCCATGCGGCAGAAAGCCATGGGGGAGCAGCATGAGCCAGAATTCGTCCCAGCCGATGCTGGACCGCAGCGACGAGCGCGTGCGTCACGACGACAGCCTCGCCGCCATGGCCAAGGGCTTCATCGACCGCGTGCGCTCCGGCGATCTCGGCATGCTGCCCGTCGCCGTCGGGCTCGTCGTCATCTCCATCGTATTCTCGGCGCTGAACCCGATCTTCCTCGCGCCCAACAACCTCGTGAACCTGCTGTTCGATTGCGCCACCGTCGGCGTCATCTCGCTCGGCATCGTCTGCGTGCTGGTGCTCGGCGAAATCGACCTCTCCGTCGGATCGATGAGCGGTCTGGCGTCGGCCATGGTCGGCGTGCTCTGGGTCAACCAGGGCTGGCCGATCGTCGGCGCCGTGCTTGCCGCGCTGGTGGTCGGCGCGGGCGTCGGCCTCCTCTATGCGACGCTCTACAACCGGCTGGGCATGCCGAGCTTCGTTGCCACGCTTGCCGGGCTGCTCGCCCTGCTGGGCATGCAGCTTTACATTCTCGGCCCCACCGGCTCGATCAACCTGCCTTACGCCTCGGCGCTGGTGCGTTTCGGCCAGATTCTGATCATGCCGGACTGGCTGTCCTACACGCTGGCCCTCGTGCCCGGCCTCGTCATGATCGGCAGGGGTCTGCAGACCCGCAAACAGCGCCTTGCCGCCAACCTGTCGGCCCAGCCGATGCGGGCGCTGATCCTCAAGGCCGTGGTGCTGACCGTGGCGCTGGAAGCGGCCGTCTTCTATCTCAATCTCGGCCGCGGCATTCCGTGGATGTTCGCCCTCTTCGTCGCACTCGCCGTCATCCTCAATTACGGGCTGACGCGCACCCAGTGGGGCCGCTCGATGTTCGCCGTCGGCGGCAACAAGGAGGCGGCGCGCCGCTCGGGCATCAATGTGCGCCGCATTTATATGAGCGCCTTCATGCTCTGCTCGACGCTCGCAGCACTTGGCGGCATCCTCTCGGCGTCGCGCCTCGCCTCCTCCAGCCAGCAGGCCGGCACCGGCGACGTCAATCTCAACGCGATCGCCGCGGCCGTGATCGGCGGCACCAGCCTCTTCGGCGGTCGTGGCAGCGCCTATTCGGCCCTGCTCGGCATCATCGTCATCCAGGCGATCTCGAACGGCCTGACGCTGCTCAACCTGTCGTCCTCGCTGCGTTACATGATCACCGGCGGCGTCCTCGCAATCGCCGTCATCGTCGACTCGCTCGCCCGTCGCTCCCGCGTCAGCCACGGCCGCGCCTAACCAGACTGGAATGGAGTTCAAACCATGGCTGACCTCATGAACGGCAAGATCGCCGCCATTACGGGCGCCGCCTCCGGCATCGGCCTCGAATGCGCCAAAACCCTGATCGCAGAAGGCGCGAAGGTGGTTCTCGTCGACCGCGCACAGGACAAGCTCGAACAGCTCTGCGGCGAACTTGGCCCCAACGCGCTGCCGCTCGTCGTCGATCTGCTGAAGCCATCCGACGTCTCGGGCATGCTGGCGCGCATCCTCGACATCGCCGGCGGGCTCGACGTCTTCCACGCCAATGCCGGCGCCTATATCGGCGGTCCCGTGGCCGAAGGCGATCCGGATGCCTGGGACCGGATGCTGAACCTCAATATCAATGCGGCCTTCCGCTCGGTTCATGCAGTTCTGCCCTACATGATCGAAAAGAAAACCGGCGATATCCTCTTCACCTCGTCGATCGCCGGCGTCGTGCCCGTCGTCTGGGAGCCGATCTACACGGCCTCGAAATTCGCGGTGCAGGCTTTCGTGCATTCGACGCGTCGGCAGGTGGCGCAGCATGGCGTGCGCGTCGGCGCTGTTCTGCCCGGACCGGTGGTCACCGCATTGCTCGACGACTGGCCGAAGGAAAAGATGGACGAGGCGCTGGCGAACGGCAGCCTGATGCAGCCGAAGGAGGTGGCGGATGCCGTTCTCTTCATGCTCACCCGGCCGCGCAACGTCACGATCCGCGATCTCGTCATCCTGCCCAACAGCGTCGATCTCTAGAGCATTTCCGTCTCTCCCGGATATGTTACAGAGGCCGGGCAAACGGCCTGGCGCCGTTTGCCCATGTCATTTCTCCTTGAAGGCAATGGTCCCATGAACACTTCAGTCACCGCAGGGTCCACAGGCGCCGGACCCTATCTGATCGGCGTCGATGTCGGCACGGGCAGCGCCAGAGCCGGTCTCTTCGATCTCTCGGGCCGGATGCTGGCCTCGGCAAAACGCGACATTTCGCTGTTTCGCGGGCCGGGCGCGATGGTGGAGCAATCGAGCACCGAGATCTGGGCCGCCGTCTGCGCCTCGGTGCGCGAGGCGATGCACAAGGCCGCCGTCGCGCCGGAGGCCGTCGCCGGCATCGGTTTCGATGCAACCTGCTCGCTCGTGGTACTTGGAGAAAAAGGCAAGCCGCTGCCGGTCGGTCCATCAGAAGATCCGGAGCGCGACATCATCGTCTGGATGGACCATCGGGCGGTGGATCAGGTCGAGCGCATCAATGCCGGCGGATACGACGTTCTGCGCTATGTCG
>Ga0066256_1005419_pt1 | contig 10579 bp, 6 predicted proteins | sample ThiBio_1000_biof_FD_87107 | JGI IMG/M metagenome (GOLD analysis project Ga0066256, IMG submission 87107) | Wastewater bioreactor microbial communities from Cape Town, South Africa - Thiocy_expt_1000_biof (version 2) | ecosystem: Engineered > Bioreactor > Thiocyanate-remediating >... | reverse complement strand
GGACCGGCTGATGCACATGTCGTCGGAGCAGCAGCTGCTGGAGCTCATGGCGGTGCCGGACGGCAGCGGGCGCACGGTGCTGCACTACGCCGCGGCGGCGCGCGGCGTGATGGTGGATGACGGCATCTTTGTGTGGCGGCGCCCCCGCTTCACCGCCGCCGCATCCTCTGACGGCCGCGGCACGCCCCTCTTCCCACCTGGCGGCTGGGTGTCGCCCACCACCGGCGAGCTGTGGTGGCCTGGCATGGGCGGCGACGACGGCGGCGGGCCGCCGCACGGCTACGTGTCAGTGGCTTCGCTGCTGCGCGCGCGCACCGACCCGGAGGTGGTGGACGCGCGCGATGTGCACGGCGCCACGCCGCTCATCTACGCCACGGTGGCGTGCGACGTGCGCGCCATCCGCTGCCTGCTGGAGCACGGCGCGGACGGCTTTGCCACCACGTCGGACGGCCTGTCGGCGCTGGACCTGGCGTCCAACCGCGTGGTGCGCGCCGCGCTGGTACCCATGGAGAACGCGGTGCAGTCGGCGTGCGGCATGACCAGCGTGCGGGCGGGCGTCAAGCCGCCGCTGGCGGGCATCACAGCGGCGCTGTCGCCCGCCCGGCGCGCCACCGGCACCGCCGACACCACGATGTCGCCCGCCCGCCGTACCGGCGGCGGCGGCGGCGGTGGTGCCACGCCCGGACGGCGCAGTGTGCGGACGCCTGGCGGCGTTGACGCAGGGGCTGATGACGTGGATGAGGCTGCCGCGGCTGCAGCGTCGCGGCGTGGCGCGGCAGAGACGGCGTTGATGCTGTTGGTGAACTCGGGCGAGGACATCAATGGCCGCACCGGCATCCACATGCGTGCGCCGCTGCACACGGCGGCGGTGCAAGCGGCAGTGGAGGTGGTGGAGCTGCTACTGAATAACGGCGCGCTGGTGGACATTGTGGACGTCAATGGCTGCACTCCGGCGCACCTGGCGGCGGAGCTGGGCACGCCCATGCATCAAGAGGTGGTGCACCTGCTGGCGGAGGCGGGCGCCAACATGAATGCCACCTCCTCCACGCGCAGGACGCCGCTGCACCTGGCCGCCGCGGGCGGGCGGCGGGCAGACTTGGAACGGCGGGCGCGTGTTGGCAGCGGTGGCGGCGGCGGCGGCGGTGGCGCTGGCGGCGCTGGCGGGCGGCCACCACGTGACTCGGTGCTGTCAGCAACACCCACCGGGGCAGCAGGGGAGGCGACAGGCAGCTTGCCGCCAGCGTCACCGGCACCCGTGTCGCCGCGGCCCACAACAAGCGCCGACGGCGAGCCGACGTCGCGGAATGATGACGGCGGGGCGGGCATGGTGGAGCTGCTGCGGCACCTGCATGCGAACCTGGAGGCGGTGGACTCGGAGGGCAACACGCCGCTGCAGGCGGCGGCCAAGCGCGGCAATGTGGCGACGGTGGACAAGCTGCTGGCGCTGGGTGCCAATGTGTACGCACAGAACATCCGAGGCCACACCGCGCTGCACCTGGCGGCGTTTAACCACCACATCCCCGTCGTGCGCCAGCTGTGCCGGTGGGACGCGGAGATTGGCAAGCTGAAGTACGTGACGGATGCGTCGGGGCGCAGCGCGTACGACCTGGCGGCTGACCCGCCCACGCGCGAAGCACTGCACACCCTGTTTGAGGCGTGCGCGTCGGGGCGGCTGGACCTGGCGCAAGCGGTGGCGCGCGCCGGCGCAGCGGTGCCGCATACCGCCCTGGCGCCCTGGCTGCCGGTGCGGCCATACGAGGTGACGCGCACGCTGCGCCGCTCCTGTCTGCATGCCGCCGTGTCAGGCGCCGCACGCGCCATGGCGCAGGTGCGGGCAGGCGGCGGCGCCAGCGGCGCGCCGCCGCCGCCGTCGGCGCACTCCGCCGGCCGGCCCGCGCGAACCTCTGCCTCTGCCGTGCACCTGGTGGCTGGCCTGGGCTTCCGCTACGTGGCGGCGCCGCCCGCCATTGGCGCGCACCTGCCGCCCGACGTGCGCATGGCGTGGGGCGGCTCCGCGGCAGACGTGAAGCTGACGTTTTACACGCCGCACGACGCCGACACGCCGCTGTTCATGGACAGCTTTGCATACACCGCGCCAGCAGAGCGCGAGCCTGCAAGCGCAGGAGGCAGCGGCGGCGGCGGCGGTGGCGGGGCGGCAAGTACGGCGAGCACGCTGGCGGCGCGGCGCACGCTGCCCGGCAGCGAGCTGACGTCGCACATGGTGGAGAAGGAGTTTGGGCGTGTGGTGGACTGGCTACTTCGAACAGGGTGCGACGCCAACCTGCCTGACGTGGACGGCGTCACGGCGGCCATGCTGGCGGCACGGTACGGCCTCCTCTTCCTGCTGCGCAAGCTGCTGGCACGCGGCGCCGACGTGGCGGCGGTGGACCGCCGCGGCAACAACGCGCTGCATTATGCGTACGCCTTCCGGCACCCGGTGGCAGCCTCCATTGTGGAGGAGGGCGCGCCGGAGGCGGTGAGTGACGCCAAGAATGCAGACGGCCGCACGCCGCTGGCGGTGGCGGCCGCCGGCCTGTCCATCCTGCCAGACACCAAGGAGCGCGACGCCAACATCCCGCGCCCCGCCCCGCGCTCCGCCTCCCTCGTGGTCACCACCGCCACGTAGCGCGCTTGGGTGTGTGCTTGTACGAGTGTGTTGTAAGAGAATGTTGTGCCCTTCTGTGCCCCATAATGGTTGAACGCGCTGGCGATCGGTCTCATCACGTAATTAGTTGTTCAACTCAACACAATGCGTTGGCAGTAATCTGTCACCGTGCTTTCGTAACGGTGGCGCTCCGTCGCAAACTGCAGGAAGTCTCGCACGCCGGCGCTGTCCAGCGCACCCCGGTTCTCGACTGCAAACGACAGGTTCCACAGTGTGGCGCAGGCCGCCCGCACCACCTCCACAAACCCGCTGTGCGTCCGCGCCGCCGCCATCACGGCGATGTGCGCGCCGTCGCGCACCAGCGGCGCCCGGTTGTCAGCCGCTGCAGCCAAGTTCCAGCACAAGGCACAGACAGTCCGTGCCACCTCGGAATTGCCGCTTTGCGCCTGCGCCGCCGCAATGGCCGCCGAGTGCACACCGTCACGAACTAGCGGCACCGCGTTATCAGCTGCCATTGCGAGATTTAGCAGGCCGGCGCAAGCATCCATCACAATCTCTGCGTTGTCGGCATGATCGCGCACCGCCGTCACGGCTGTGGCGTGCGCACCGTCGCGCACCATCTGCAGCCGGTTGCTACGTTCCACCGCCAGGTGATTCAGCGTAGAGCATGCCCTCTGCACTAACTTGACATTGCTGCAATGCCCGCGCGCTGCCGCCATGATGGCAATATGTGTACCGTCACGCATCAGCTGGGCGCAGTTGGCGGCGACACTAGATAGGTAGTGCAACGCGCCGCATGCCGCCTGTACCACTTTCGCGTCATTGCTATGGTCCCGCGCCGCGGCCATTACGGTGGTGTGTGCACCATCGCGCACAAGCGGCACAGCGTTGCGGTACTCGATTGCCAGGTTATGCACGGCCCAGCACATTTTGGTTGCCACCGTCGCATTGCTGCCATGGTCCCGTGCCGCCGCTAGCACGGTGGTGTGTGCACCGGCGCGCAGGAGCGGCTCGCGGTTTGAAGCTACATAAGCCAGGTATAACAGCGTAATACATGCGTTCCGTGCCACCACCATGTCGGTGGGGTGGTCCCGTGCCGCTGCCATCACTGCGGTGTGAGCGCTGTCATGGAACAGCGGTACTTGGTTGTCGGTTGCATTCGACAGGTACGCCAGCACGCTACTAGCAACCCGCGCCACGGTCACGTCGCCGCTGTGGGTCCGCAGCACTTGCATTACTGCCTTGTGCGCGCCGTCACGCAGCAGCGGCACCCGGTTGCTCTCTGCAACGGCCAGGTTGTTTAGCACCCAACACACATTCTGCACAACTTCCACATCACTTTGATGCTCCCGTGCCGCCGCCATGACGACAACGTGTGCTCCCTCCCGTAGCAGCGGCCCGCCCGTGGTAGCTCCATGGTAACAGGAAAGGTTGACAAGTGTGCTGCATGCAACCCACACCGCCTCCACGTCGTTGATGTGGTCCCGCACCACCGCCATCACTGCACGATGCACGTCGTCCACCATCAGCGGCACGGAGTTATCGGCTGCATACGCCAGATTCCGCAGCGTGCTGCATGCAGCCTTTGCAATACCCGCGCTGCTGCTGTGGGCCCGTGCCGCCGCCATCACCGCCGTGTGCACGCCGTCGCGCACCAGTGGCACCTTGTTGTCGGCAGCAACGGACAGCTCCCATAACGCGTTACATGCCGATTGTGCCACCTCCGCGTCGTCGGCGTGGGCCCGCAGCACCGCCGTGACGGCAACGTGCGCGCCGTCGCTCACGAGAGGCACGTGGTTGTCGGCTGCAAATGACAGATTTGACAGCACAGTGCATGCAGCCCGCGCTACCTTCAAATCGCCGCTGTGGGACCGTGCCGCCGCCATAACCGCGGTATGTGCGCCGTCGCGTACCAGCGGCAAACTGTTGTCGGCTGCAATGGACAGCTCCCATAGCGTGCCGCATGCATACCGCGCCACCTTTGCATCGTCGCTGTGGACCCGTGCCGCTCCCATCACTGTGGTGTGTGCGCCGTCGCGCACCAGCGGCAAATGGTTATCGTCTGCAACCGCTAGCTCCCAAAGCGCGCCACATGCTGCCCGCGCCACCTCCACAGCGTCGCTGTGGGCCCGCGCCGCCTCCATCACTAAAGTATGTACGCCATCGCGTATCAGCGACACGCGGTTGCCATCCGCCTCCGCCAGGTACCACAGCGCGTCACATGCATGACGCGCCACCTCCACGTTCCCGGTGTGGGCCCGCACCGCTGTCATCACCGCGATGTGCGTGCCCTCACGCACCAGCGGCACACGTGCCTCGACAGCAGCTGCAAGATTGCTTAATGCGTGGCATCCGACGCGTGCCACTTCCACAGCGTCGGCAAACCCAGCAAGCGTGGCCACTATCGCACCACCGACGCAGCTGTGCACACAACTCAACCGCTGCGTGTCTGACGCCAGATTTGCAACCGCCTCCAGCAGCTCCGCCGCCCCTGCCTTGTTGCCCGCAGTCAGCATGGTTGCCAGCTCCGCGGCATAGTCGCAAGGCGGTGCCACAGTGCCCGGCTCCTCAGGTACGGTAGGTGGCACCGACGCGGCTGGAGCAGGTGCTGGAGCTGGCGAAGCCAGCACCGCAGTCAGCACAGCCGCCACGTCTGCCATTGACGGCCGGCTGGCGGGCTCCGCCGCCCAGCACGCCTGAATCACGTCAATCACGGTGGCTGGTACGCCACGATCCGTCAACGCTACCACTGGTGGCCGTTGGCCTGCCGTCGCGCGTCCACCGTCTTCGTACGGCACGCGGTCAGATAGCACCTGCCACGCCGTGATGGCCCAGCTGTAGGCATCGCTCGCCGGCGTCGGCGACACGCTGCCGCCGCCGTCCAGCAACAGCGCAGGGTCCACGTACCGGTACGCGGTGGAGCCGTGCTCGCCACGGGCCATTATGATCGCGCTGCCGCAGTCAGTCAGACGCACCGCCGCCTCCTCCTCGTCGACGGACGACAGCAGGATGTTGGCTGGCTTGATGCCGCCATGAATGATGTTTTGCGCGTGCAGGTAATCAAGTGCCACAGCAGCTTGGCGCAGCCATCGTACCCGGCGGCGGGTGTCGGCCCCCGCCAGGGCGCCGCGCGGCGTCAACACAAGCAACAGCAGGTTGCCGGGCGTGCGGGGCATCACGGTGAAATACTGCAGGCCGGTGGCGTCGTCGCCGTCAAACGCCAGCAGCGCGCCATGCACCGGCAGCACGCCCTCGACGCGCACGCGAAACTGCTGCTGCACGGCTGCCAGCCACGCGTTCACGTCATCTGCGGTGCCAGGGAATACTTGCTTAATGGCAGTGGGCTTGCCGCAGTACGTGCCAGCGTACATGGCGCCGGGAACGCTGCGCTCCAGTGCGCACGGCCGCCCCCACGCATCACGATCAAACGCCACATCCGCGGCGCCCAGCATCCACGGCCCACGCACAGCATCGAGATTGACGCCAGCCGGCAGCGCTGCGGTGATGCGGGCATTCAGCTCCGGCCCGGCGGTGATGGTGGGGATTGTTGCCATGATTGGTGGGTGGGCAGGGAGGACAGTCACCTCCAATTGCTGTGGCGCATGTGGTACAACGCGTCCGTCACCGTAATTCTCCGCCGCCGCGCCGCCGCGGCCGCGCCGCCGGCAACACGCAAGCATTGTGTAATGCCAGCTCCGTGTGCCAATTGCTGCGCTGCTATTGCGCTCGTTAGCAGGCGGCGCGCCAGTCGCAGGTGGCTGGTGGTGGACGCGTGGCGCGCGGCGGCGGCGCAGGCCGAGTCAGCAGACTCAGCACAGTGACGCGCTGCTGTAACAACTGTGTTGCCCGCCAACGGCTGACTCGGACTATCAGTCTTTGATGCTACGCACAACAACAAAATTATTGGCACCGCTGCTATGTGCAATAATAGTAAAGTTGGGAATTAGATGGAATTGGTGTCTTGGGTGGTTTCGTGCTTTTGTTAGTTGTGTCAAAATTGCTGTTGTAAATATGACTTATTGCACGGTCCGAGTGCACGGTCGTGGTGTCAGCGCCACTCCACTGGTGGTACCGGTACTGCTGCTACTGCTTGTGGTGCCCACTCCAGTCAGTCAGTTGCCTTTCTGCAGGTCTGCCTGCTGCGCGCTGTTTGCTGTTGGTTCTACTCCGCTGGTGCTTGCTGTCTGCTGCCGCTGCTGCTTGTTACCACCGCCTACCACTGCAGGTGTTGCTGCTTGCTGCCACTCCTAAGGTTGCTGACCCACGATAGTCCCCCACACCACAACCTACCACCACCACTACCAATGGCTGCGGCAGTCGCAGTAGGCGGTGGCGCAGCGACGCCGCTGGCGCCACCCACGCTGCCATTCGTGGACGTGCACATGCAGTTCCTGTTCCGCGCCGCTCGCATCCTTGCCGCTGGTGCAGCGCAGGTGGCTAGTGCGGCAGCACCACACGAAGCGGCAGTGGTGGGGGCGCGGCAGGCGGCGCACAGCGTAGGCTACCGCATTGTGGAGGACGCGGTGCGAATCACGGGCTCTGCCAACCTGGTGCGCGGCCTCGTGTGCCCCGTGTGCCACGACGTCAGCGCCGATGCCATCAGCGGCGGCACAACAAGTGGTAACGGCGGGTCAACCAAGAAGGCGGCAGGGGAGGTCACGATCTGCGGCGCATGCGGCGCCAAGTATGACCGGCAGGGGAGCGCGGGGTGGAAGCGGCGCCGCAGTGAAGCAGCGGCGCCAGTAGCAGCTCCGTCAGGCGCAAAGGAGCTGACGCGTGAGGCACGCCGACGCGCGCGTGCAGCCAGCCACCGCATGGAGGTTGCTGCGTCGGCGTCAGCGGCAGCTGCATCATCTGCCGCCGGCAGCAAGGCGGCTGCCGCTCCTGCTGCCAGCTTGGCGTCCCTGCTAGCTACCTTCAACCCTGGCGGTGGCGGCGGCAGCGCAGCGCCAGCCAAGCCGGTGATCAAGGCTGGCATCATAATGAGCGGTGGCGTCGCCCCACCACCGCCTCGTAAGCCTGCTACGTCAACGCCAGTTGCGCCGACGGGCGTGGCGCCGCCATCCACAAAGCCGGCGGGCGGAGGTCGTGCTGCTGGAAAGCCGGGCGCACCGCCGCCGGTGCTGGCGGCGCCATCCGGACTTTTGAGCCTACTCGGTGGTGGTGTGGGTGGTGGCGGCACCGCGCCTCCCGCGGCTGCCGCCCCGCCTGCCTTTTCGTTTGGGCGGCGAAAGTAGCCTCACCTATAAATATAGTTAATTATTCGACTGTGCCAGCCACCAACGACCGTAGTACGTGAGCAAGGGCGGCATCGCGGACCCGCGACTGCGCCGCCACCAGGTGGCCCCAACCAAACCCGGGTGTCAGCGCGGCCCACAGTCGCGCAAAGAAGGCCTCATGCGCGGGCGACACGGTCGCCCACCGGCACACCAGCACCTCTAGCGTGGCATCCGCGCAGCGCGCCAGCATGGCTGCCAGGGCCACGACATCCGCGGCGTCGCCAGCCGCCTCCGCGCCGTCAGGCAGGCAGGCATCCAGCAGCGCCAGCACCGCATCGGGCGGCAGGGTGCACAACAGCGCATCTGGCAAGCTTACCGACACGCCGCCAGGCTCACCAGTAGTTGCGCCGTCGCGCAGCAGCGCGTGCAACAAGGTGGCGGCGTCTGCTGTGGCAAGGTCCAGCCCTGCGGCGGCGATGGCGGCCGCGCACGCGGCGCACCACGCCTCCCGCTGCGCGCTCACGCGTTCATGCAGCAGGCCCTCCAGCAGGCAGCGCGCCAAGTACGGCGCCTGTGGTGACGCTGCCAGTGCAGCCGCGGCGCCGGTGCACCAGTAGTTCACCGCCACCGTGCCAGGCTCTGACTCCACCTGGTGCCACCAGCCCTCTGGGATGGTCACCGCGTCGCCTGGCCCGGCGTCAAGCACCAGCACGCCGGCATCTACCCCGCGGCGCGCCGCGGCAGCCAGGTCCAGCGCCGTATGGTTGCTGTCAGAGCTTGTCAGCGGGTGGCTGTACATGCCGTCATAGTCCGCGGGGCTGCGCAGGTACACCCGCTTGCGCCCCGCCAGCACCAGCAACACATTATCGTCGGCGTCGTAGTGCGGCGAGGAGTGTGTGGCGCGCGGCGACGCCCACAGGTTGGCCTCGCTGAACCCCGCCGCCAGCGCCGCCGGCACGGGTGGCAGGTGCGGTGCCAGGCAGGCGGCGGGCGGCGGCGCATCTGTCTCACCGCCAACTGCAAACGCGACCTGCGACAGGTAGTACTCGGCTGGCGGCCCGCCGTCGCCCTGCAGCGGGTCGCTCTCCGTGCCTGCGTGCACAAAGTGCGCCCAAAACATGCCCAGCGCCATGTCCACATGGTGCGCTGCCGCAAGCATGCCCGCATACGCGCCGCCGGGCCCCGTGCATGCCACGCGCACACGGCATGCTGCTGACGACGATGATGACGACGATGGGGGAGGCAGCAGCTCGTGCGACAAGCCAGCCACCACGGCGGCTGCAGCTTCCGGCGACAGCACTTGCCGCAGCAGCTGCGGTGCCCGCAGCGGCAGTGCCACCGGCACGTCCCACCCCGCCGCCATCTCAATGATGGCGGTGTGCTGAGGAGGAGGTGGGGCGAGGGGGGGGTGAGTCCAGGTGACGACCGGTAATGGTGGCTCCGACTCTCCCGCGTGTTGGCCTTCTACCTTCCTCTCCTTTGCGCTGCACCTTCCGCCTCTGCTCTGGCCTGCTCTCTACTCTCGTCGCTGCCCTCCACACTCGTCCAGTTGCTACAGTGGTTGTGGTGGTTTGTGGTGACTCCTTCCTCCTAGTCAGCTCCGACTCTCCCGCGCGCTGACCTTCTCCTTTCTCTCCCCTTCGCGCCACTCCTCGCGCTGCACTCCACACCTCGTCGCTGCTCTCCACACCTCGCGCTACTCTCCACTCTCTCGTCTGCAGTGCTTTGTGGTGTTGGAATACCGGTAGTCGGATACGCTGGGATGGAAATACCATTACCAGGACTCCTCAACAACAATCAGCAGGCGGGCTGCAATCTACATACACATAAACACCTACTCCACCACAAACTGCCATGATTAATGGTGTGGTTCATAAAATGCGTGTGGTGGGTTCACCTGGTGGCGTTGGCGCTGTGATGCCAACAGCGGCCAACCACCCTTACGCACACAAATTCGGCTAAACAACAGTTTATTACTCATTACCAACACCCGCTACGTGTGATTTATCACATGTGTGTCGTGTACTCAAAGTTTGGCGTTGCGGCGTTGCAGAGTCGATGTACAAGACTTGGATATATGGTCGCGGCAAAAGTATGCAGTCGTATCCATGTCCCCTCTCCTCTCCTCTCTCCTCTCCTCTCCAGGCTGGCCGCAGCACCGCGGAACCGCATCCAACCAGTGATGCCGCTCGTCGCGCGGCGCCGGCGCCGCATTAAGAGGCGGGGCAGGCGGGAAGCTCACGTAGGCACCCACTCACACACGCGGACATTGCAAGCAGCTGCCGTCCTTGTTTTCCGGCCGCCAGCGCAACCCGGCGACGGCGCGGCCAGCTTTCCTCAGGCTGTCAGGCGCCCTCTACGCCCACAGCAGCCGCCGCGCCGCACGACGGCGGTGACGACGCAGAGTGCGCCAACTTCCGAATCACGCGCGCCCGTCCGGAGGGTCCTATTTCCCATTGTGCCCGACCACCCGGCACCGCCGCCATGGCTGCCATGCCTCCTGGTACGTCAAAACGTGGTTGCGGCCATCGTAACGGATGGCTGCCATGATGGCTGGTGTGGACATGGACGCTTGTGACTGCATGATAACATGCACATGAGGGTGGGAGGCATACCAAGCACGCCGGAGGTGATCGCGGTGGGTGTGTGTGTGTGTGTGCTTGTGTGTGTTTGCGAGGCGGCGAGGGTACGAAGTCGCGGCGGCGACATCTATCAGAGGCGCTGGATCCAGACAGAGCGTCAACACAACCACCCA
>Ga0066256_1005417_pt1 | contig 10581 bp, 9 predicted proteins | sample ThiBio_1000_biof_FD_87107 | JGI IMG/M metagenome (GOLD analysis project Ga0066256, IMG submission 87107) | Wastewater bioreactor microbial communities from Cape Town, South Africa - Thiocy_expt_1000_biof (version 2) | ecosystem: Engineered > Bioreactor > Thiocyanate-remediating >... | reverse complement strand
AACGGCGATCCGCGATGCCATCGTCGCAACAGACTATAAATCAGTTGTCGGGCCGATCAGTTGGAAGAACGGGCCCGTCAAAAACGCTTGTGCAACGCCGCTAGTGGGTGGGCAATGGCTCGCCAAAGGCGACGGAAAATTCGATCTCATTGTTTGCGAGAACAAAACGGCGCCTGAAATACCGGTTCAGGCACCTTTCAAGGCTCTTTGATCGGGACATTCTGTCACCCCTCAGCGGCCTGATGGCTGCCGAGGGGGTCCCAGGCCGACGATGCGCGTTTCATGGGATAGCCAGATTTGCGGTCCGCTCACGTCGCAAGCGGTTTGATGCGAAGTCGGCAAAGCAGGTTTAGTGCACCCGTCTGGTTGTCCATGGCAGCAAGCGGCGTTCGCTGATGAGCAGAAGCTGCTTGATGAATAACCCGGCCATGCCGTTGGCAACCAGCCCGGCGAAAAGCTCCGCGCTGCGATACAGCCGTTGCGCCATGAAGATGTCATAACCGACACCGCGCAACGAAGCCTGCATTTCGGTGACCACCGTCAGGATAAGCGATAGCGCCAGGCCGATTCTCAGGCCCGGAATGATATCGACCAAAGCCGATGGCAGCGAGATGGTGAAGAAGTAACGCAGGCGGCTCATTTCAAGCATGGTGCCGACTTCACGCAATTGTCGCGGAACCGACTGGAAACCGTGGATTGTCGCGAGCAGGGCAGGCCAAAGCGAACCGAAAGCGATGACGACGATCGACATCGTGTCATTGAGGCCAAGGAGGAGAATTGCGACAGGAATGACGGCCGATGCGGGCAGTGGCCGGAGGGCTTCCAAGGTCGGCATGAAGACTTGTTGCGCCAAGCGTGAACTGCCGATGCCCGCGCCGATAAGAATGCCCAGAAGCGAGGCGAGCAACCAGCCTGAGGCCATGCGCGCGATCGTGGCCAGGATGCTCTCGAACAAGGCGCCACTGCCGATTTGCCTGATGATAACCGCGATGGCGTCGGCTGGATCGGCGACGAAGGTGCGATTGACCAGTTCGAAGCGGACGGCCAGATGCCAGAGGGCAAGCATCAGTGCTGTGAAGACCAACATCATCGCCACGCGCATGTGCGTTCCGTCCGTGGCATTAGGCAAGCCTTCCTATTCTGGTGTAATCGAGCAGCTTCGACAGGCCACCGAAGATAGCGCCCAGGATCGCCAGCCAAACGATGAGGGCATACATGAGGTCGGGACGAAAAGTCTGTTGTGCCACGATGAGCGCATAGCCGAGGCCCCGTGGATTGCTCAGAATTTCGACGGTGACGGCCACGACCAAAGCGAAAGCGATCGCCGTGCGCAAGCCGACGACGACACGGGCGAAGACCGCCGGCGCAATGATAGTGCGCAGACGCCGCTGCGGGCTCATCTCCAATACGGAGGCGATTTCCAGTAAGCGGGGATCAATATTGCGGACTGCGGTCAAAGTGGCGATGAAAATCGGCCAGCAGCAGGCATAGGCGACGATGGCGACTTCCATCGACAGACCGAAGCCCAATAATAGCAGGGCCAGTGGCGTAAAAGCGATCGCTGGAATTGAACGCAACATTTCTGTGGTCGGTCGCGCCGCGACTTCGAGACCGGTTCGCAGCCCCAGAAGAATGCCGAGGGCAACGCCGAACACGAAACCCAGCACGAGACCGACGACCGCAGCCTCCAGCGTCTCGCGCGTGGCTTGGATTAGCGAGCCGTCTCTGGCCGCCTCGGCGATGGCCGCGACGATCGCCGTGGGCTGCGAGAATATGCGGGGATCCAAGGTGCCGGTCCGCGTCGCCACTTCCCAACCGAGAAGCAGGCAGATCGGCACGATGGCGGAGAGGGGCGACGGGCGCATCGCGATTGTCATCCAATGCCTAGTCCGGCAGAAAGACGAGTTTTTGGGTGTCGACGTTCGAACGGATCAGGCCGAATTCGCGCGAGACATCAACGAAGAAGCTGAAATCGTCAGGAACGATCTCCACCTTCCAGTTGGGCGTGAAAGACGAGCTGACATTCAGATACTTCTTGCCCATCTCGGAGGCTTCTTCGCGGTTCGTCTTGATCCACGTGGCGCTCTCATTCAGACAGGCCCGGAATGCTCGGATCGCTTCGGGATTCTTGCGCGCCCATGCGCCCGTCGCGGCCCAGAAGGTGATCATCGCACCATCTGCGACCGACGAATAATATTCTACCTCTGCCCGGCGGCCGAGACCTTGTGCGACAAGGCCGGACATCACGGGTTCAACGGTGACGACCCCGTCGAGGGTCTTCGACTTCAGCATTTCCGCCATGCGCAGTAAGGCCACTTCCACGTAGACGACTTTGTTGGCGGGAACTCCACTCGTCGTCAGCCATTTGCGAAAGACCAGATCCGCTACGCTCATGAGGCCTGGCACGCCGATCTTCATCCCTTCGAGCTTGCTGGCAGCATCAACTTTCAGATCAGGCCGAGCCACGATGCTGACACCCTCGTTCCCCTTTGCCATCCAGGACATGCCCGCTATGGCGGCGACATCGAGCCCATTCTCGACCGCTGGCAGGAGAATTGTCGGTGTGCTCATGCCAATCTGGAGCGATCCAGAAAGCAGCGCTGGCGGAATATTCGTCGCGATAGGTACGACGGTCAGTTGCGCATCATATCCGGCCTTGGCGAGACAGCCGCGCTCCTTAGCGACGATGGCCGGCAGGAAATCCAAAGCCGGCGGATAGCCGATCGCGAGCTTCGTGAGGTTTTGCGCCTGAGTCGGTTGCAATGCCGAGGCTAGAGCAACTGCGGCGGTTAGAATCGCGAAACGAGATTTCATACTTCCCCCCTTTCTAGTAAAAATCGCTTGCCCTACGGTGTCGCGGGGCGCATTTCGGACATTCAATGGCCGACGATGAGCTCGTGCAGCAGATGGCGCATGCGCAAGAATTCCGGCTCTTCTCGCGTCGCCAATTGATGGCGCGGCCGCGGCAGATCAATCGTCAGATCGGCGAGCACGCGACCTGGATTTGCGCCGAGCGCGATCACCTTGTCGCCGAGATAGATCGCTTCTTCGAGATCGTGGGTGATGAAGACCACGGTAATTTTTTGCGCATCGAGTGCGCCGAACGGTTCGTCCATCAGCAAAAGCTTCGGCTTCTGTGCGATACAGCGGGCAATCTGCACGCGCTGCTGCATGCCACCGGAAAGCTCCGAGGGATATTTACTGCTCGCGGCCGAAAGGCCTGTCATCGCCATCAGTCGCGTGACTGTCTCGGCAATTTCCTCCTTGGAGCGTCCTGTCCCTTCGAGACTTAACGCGATGTTGGAGCGTACCGATCGCCATGGCAGCAGGGCGCGGCCATAGTCCTGAAACACCATCGCGCGCTCGCGGGATGGTCCCGTGATGAGTGTTTCATCGAAGAGGATTTCGCCAGTCGTTGGTCGCTGCAACCCGGCAACCTGCCGCAGAAGGGTTGTCTTGCCGCAGCCGGATGCGCCGACTAGGCAAAGGATTTCACCCTTGGCCGCGTTAAAGGAAATATTCTCGAACACCACGTGACGCTTCTCGTCCACACCAAAGGTCATCGCCACGTTGCGAACGCTGACGGCCGGCGGGCGGTTTGGCGTTTCTATGACTTTGTGTTCGCTTCCCCTTGATCCTGCAGCTTTGTGATCGACCGCAATCATCCAAACCCTTCCAATGGCGAAAGTTGGCGGTTTTGACCGCCTCTTTTGCCCGCAGGTTAGTGTGCGGCTGGATTTGGCTCTTGCTTAAAAGCGAGGGCGGTCTTGCTCGTGACCGCTAAGGCCGCCAAAAAGCCGATCTGCTTCGGGGTTCTGGCTGACGGCATACCTACATGATCTACCTGGGTACTTATCTGGGCGCGATCTAAGACCTGTATCTCGACTGAGCAAAGCTTGGCTCTGGCCTTTCTCCAGTCGACGCCCTGACGCAAACTTGTTACGGTTGTCGCGCGATTTCGAGGAAGGGATATGAGTGCTCTCTCATTGACTGCGGAGCCGCCCATTCTGCGGGCCTCCGGGGCTCATTTTCAGAAGCAGATGAACGGGCTTCTCAAGACGCGTTTCGAGTTGACGTCGTCGGCGCGGCGCTCGTTTGATGGAGAGATTGCTCAAAGCTTCGTTTCCGAGCGGTTGCGTCTCGCCGATATCCGTTTCACGCCGCACTATACACGTCTGTTACCGGGCAAAGGGCGCAATCCCGCTCATAATGCGTTTCTAATTTCCTGGCAGATCGAAGGTACCAGCCTGGTCCGACAGGGCGCCCGCGAGGCGCAGATCGGCGCGGGCGAGCTGTTTTTCATCGACACATCCGCTCCCTTCGCCATTGAGACGGACAATATTCGCACGCGCTCGATCTATCTCGACTCGTAACTCTGGCGGGATGTCTTCCCCGAGCGTCATCTCTACACCGCCACACCGATTCACGGCGACAGAGGGATGGGGCGTCTCTGTACTGATCTGGTCTCGCAACTCTTCGCGGCGGCAGCAACCCATCCGGCGGGCCTCGTATCGCGCATGGCGCTCAGCCTCGCCCATCTCGTCGCCGTGACGATGCTGAAGGAGAGGCCTGCACCTGCCGATGCCATGCTCGACAGACAGGGACATATCGGCCGCATTCGCAGCTTTGTCCTCGACAATCTTTCCGATCCGCAATTGGACGTCACTCTCATCAGCCGTCACATCGGCTTGTCGAAGAGACATATCCACCAGCTTTATGCCGCTAACGACATGTCGCTGATGCGCTGGATCTGGTCGGAACGACTGCATCGCGTGGCGCGCGATCTCGCCAATCCGGCACTTAAATTTAAGTCCGTTTCAGCCATCGCTTTCGAATGGGGTTTCAGCGAAGCGGCACATTTCAGCCGTTCGTTCAAGGCACAGTTTGGCAAGAGCCCGACAGATTGGCGCAGCGAAGCGCTGGTGGACCTCGGCCACAAAATCTAAGACAGTCGACAATCGGCGACAATCTTAGATCGGTTCTTCGAGCGACCCGCTGCCTGCTTCCTGCTATCTGCGAAATCGCTATATAGACACATCATCGATCGTCATCGCGACAGCCTGTTTGGCCATCAGTTTGATAAGATGGCGCCGATAGGCGATGGGAAAGGATGGGTCCTCGAGGATCGGCAGATCGTCGATATCGACGCCATCGAGCCCGTCAGGAGTTGCGCCTTTCACGAGCTGCTTCTCGAATGCCATGAGCCTGATCGCGCCATAGGCGCTGCTACCCGTGAGCGTCAGTTGCCAATGCTGACCAAAGCGTGCCGCGAAGACGCCGACAATGGCATAACCCGAGGCGGGATGGCGATGTTTGGTATAGGCGGCGCGATCAGGCAGCGAAAAATCGACTGCTGTGATGATCTCGGCTTCCGTCAGTGCCGTCTCGAACAAGCCGGTGAAGAAGTCGGCGGCCGCGATGGTGCGTTCGGACGTGACGATCTGCGCATCAAGAGCCAGCGCTGCGGCAGGATAATCGGCCGCCGGATCGTTGTTGGCGAGCGATCCGCCCAATGTGCCGCGATTGCGTACATGGCGATCGGCGATGCCGCCCGCTAGGGTCGCCAGAGCCGGTAGCATCTGACGAACCACTGCGGAATTGGCGATGGTGGCGTGGGTTGTACTTGCGCCGATCCGGAGCCGACCCGATCGGGCTTCTATCCCCTGCAAGGCCTCAATCTTTGACAGATCGATGAGGTTTTCCGCATCCAGAAGGCGCGCTTTCATGGACGGTAAGACCGTCATGCCACCAGCAATGAAACGCGGGCTTTCAGCGTCGCGGAAAAGCATTTGGGCTTCGGCCAGCGTCTTCGGGCGATGATAGTGAAACGGATTCATGAGCGTTCTCCCGTAGCCTGAACGGGAACACCCATCCGCTGCGCCGCGTCGAGAATGGCGGCGACGATATTGTTATATCCGGTGCAGCGGCAAATATTGCCATGCAGCTCTTCACGCACCGTCTGCGCGTCGAGGCCTTGCGGGTTAGTCTCGATAATATCGATCGCGGTGATGACGAAGCCGGGTGTACAGTATCCGCATTGCAGGGCATGGTTTTCGCTGAAGGCTGCCTGGACCGGATGCAGTTCCTTGCCTTTGGCGATGCCTTCGATCGTCTCGATGCGCCCGCCCGCGCATTGCATCGCCAGAATGGTGCAAGATTTTACGGTCGCGCCATCAACACGCACGACGCAGGCGCCACATTGTGAGGTGTCGCAGCCGATGTGAGTGCCGGTCAATCCTGCTTGATCGCGCAGCAGATCGACGAGCAACGTTTCTCCAGGAACGTCGAAGCGTTTCGATTGGCCATTGATGGTCAGGTCGATGCGGCTCATGCTGCTATCCTCCGAAAAGTCACGTTAAGCTCTGCGCTCATGCGCTTTTCTCTCTGGCTGCTTGGAGTGCCATCCAGAGTTTCGGTTGGGTGACCGGCATATCGATCGTCCCGACGCCCCTGGCGCGCACCGCATCGAGAACCGCGTTGACGATGGCGACCGGCGTACCGATCGCACCGGATTCGCCAATGCCCTTCACGCCCAACGGATTGGTCGTGCACGGCACTTCAAGCAGGCGGGATGTCACGTCCGGCATGTGATCGGCGCGGGGCAACGCGTAATCCATCAGACTGCCGCTCATGAGCTGGCCCTGCTGGTCGTAGACCATTTCCTCAAAAAGCGCCTGGCCTAATCCTTGCGCGATGCCGCCTTGAATCTGGCCTTCGCAGAGCACGTCGTTCAAGATACGGCCGACATCGTCGAACATGGTCATCGTGTTGATATGGACCGCACCAGTCTCCGGATTCACCTCGACTTCGCAGACCTGGCAGCCGTTCGGATAGTTCGGCGCGCCGCCGGGCTTGCCTGCGGCCGTTCCATCGCCCGCCAAACCGATGCCCAGAGCGTTTGCCGGTCCGGCTGGTAGATAGAACATCTTCGCCACTTCGGTGAGCGGGATGCTCTGATTGCTCTGCGTGGCGCGAAACAGGCCATCCGCGAAAACAATATGGTCTTCCGGCGCCTGTAGCAGAATGGCCGCCATTTTTGCGGCCCGTGCAAGCAGGCGCTCCTTAGCCTGGAGAAGCGCCGAACCACCGAGCATGGAACTGCGCGCGGCGAATGTGCCACGGCCGATCAGCACCTGATCCGTATCGCCTTGGATGTAGCGAATGCGCTCGATAGGAAAGGATAGCCAGTCCGCCACCATCTGCGAGAACACGGTGGCATGGCCCTGGCCGTGCGAATGGGTGCCCGCGATGATGCACAAAGATCCGTCCGGCTCGAAGCGCAACTCCATACGCTCGTTCATAACGCCGGCGATCTCGATATAGGGCGTGATCGACCGCCCCCGCAACAAGCCAGACGCTCTGGAGCGTGCGGCACGCTCGGCGAAACCGTTCCAATCCGCCGCGTGGAGCGTCTGCTCCATCATGTCAGCAAAGCGACCGCTGTCGTAGGTCATGCCAGTGGCGGTGGTGTAGGGCATAGCCTCAGCGGCGATTAGATTGCGGCGGCGCAACTCGGCCGGATCGATGTTCAATTGTGCCGCGGCCGCATCCATCAACCGCTCGATCACGTAGATCGCTTCGGGACGGCCGGCGCCACGATAGACCGACATCGGCGGCATATTGGTGAAGACCGCATGGGTACTGAGGTCGACAGCAGGAATGGCGTAGACGCTCGGGATTAATTGCAACGAGAAATATAGAGGCGGCGTCGCTGTGCCCCAGAAGTAAGCGCCGAGATTGTGCCAGGCGGTGGCGCGAAGGCCGAGCACCCGGCCGTCATTTGCCAAGGCCATTTCCGCTTCGACCGTCTGGCCGCGTCCTTGCGTGTCGGTGAGGAAGGCTTCCGAGCGGGTCGATATCCATTTGACCGGCCGACCGGCGCGCCGCGCCGCCCACAGCACCAAGGCATCTTCCGGATGCATGTGGGATTTCAGACCGAAGCCGCCACCGACATCGGGCGAGACGACGCGCAGGCGGTTCTCGTCGATCTTGAGAACATTGGACGCGATCACCTTGCGGAAGCCGTGCGGATCCTGCGAACTGGTCCACAACGTATAGCGATCTTCCGCCTCGTCGAAGGCGCCAATGCAGCCGCGCGGCTCCAGCGATGTGGGCGCCACGCGCGGCGTCACCATGCGCAGGCGAACCGTATGCACGGCTGCGACGAAAGCCGCTGCCGTCTTCTCCTTATCCCCCATCGGTAACAAGACGGAGAGATTTCCGGTCGGGCAATCGGGCCAGACGCGCGGCGCTTGTGCCGTCAATGCCTGTTCCGGATCGGTCACCGCCTCTAGTGGTTTGTAGTCGATGGCGACGGCCTCGGCGGCGCGGCGCGCGGCCTGAGCTGTCTCGGCAATGACGATGGCGACGCGTTCACCGACGCAGCGCACGCGATCCGAAATCAGGATCGGCCGTAGCGTCGCATGGCCATTGGGACCACCCCATAAGGACGGCATGAAAAAGGGCGGCACGGAACCAAGGCCATCGGCTACAAGATCGGCCCCGGTGAGCGCGGCGATGACGCCCGGCATGGCAATCGCCGCCGTCGTGTCGATGGATTTGATGTCGGCATGAGCATGGGGCGACAGGACCAGCGCCATATAGGCCTGACGCGGGAGCGTGATATCTCCCACATATTTCCCGGCTCCCGTCAGAAAACGGCGATCCTCCAGCCGCCCCTTGAAGGCCTTCGTGGTCATCACTCCCTCCCGATACCTCTCTCAGAATGCTTGGTTCAGTTCGCGCAACGCTGTTTCGACGATCCGCACCTGATCGATCGGCGACGCGCCGGAACGCTCCAGCTCGCCGAGCTTCAGGGAACTGTTGACGACGAGCGCGCAACGTGCCCAGCGCCGCGCCATGAAGGTTGCAAAGGCCTCATCGAGCGTTCTTGCCTGCGCGATGCATTCAGCAAGGACAACGCCATCTTCCATCGCCATGCCGGCACCCGAGGCGAGCTGCGGCGTCGTCGCATGCGCCGCATCGCCGATCAGCAGGGTGCCATCCCGATACCACGGCGACGGCAGAAAGATCGTCTCCAAAGGCCGGGCGACGATATTGGAGTTCGGGCCGAGTTCGGCGCGCGCATCGGCGATCGGACCGCCGAACGGTCCCATCAGCTCGGCAAGGCGAACATGGAGCAGCGCGTCGGGCAGTCGCTGGAATGCCGTCATCGGTTCAAGCAAAAACATATACATAAGATCGGCCGAGACAGGGTTCATGCCGACCTTGCACGGACCGCCAAGGAAATAGGTACGGCGATTGATCTGCTTGTGCTTGATGGTCATCAGGCGCCAACAGACCTGGCCGACATACTGCGGCGCTAGCGCATCGCCGAACAGAGTAGTGCGCGTGGTCGAGAAAATGCCGTCGGCGCCGATAACAAGATCGTAGATGCCGGAGGCGCCATCGGAGAATTGTACGACCTTCGGCGAGCCTGGCGAGATGCTTTTAGCTTGGACACCGAGCGACACTTCCGGTGCTAGCGCCATCAGGCGATCGCGCAGGATGCGATGCAGCGCCGGCCGCAGAATGCCACCAGCACCCGGTATTTCGTTGTCATCGACGCCGGTTTCGATTTCGGCGATGAGACCACCTTGTGGATCCAGTGCAAGAACACCGTCGGCGACAAAACCGTCCTTGAGGATGCTGTCGAGAATGCCGAGCCGTTTCATCACCCGCAAGGTCGGGCCGGTGATGGTGATGCCGGCGCCATAGACTTTCCATTCAGGGTCGATATCGATGAGATGAACGTCAACGCCGATCTCGCGCAGGCAGATCGCCGCCGACATGCCGGCGATGCCGCCACCGATGATCAGAGCTGAGGAAATTGCAGGCATGCCGATTTTATCTCGTCGTTATAGGGCGAACCGGCCGATACCGATGCCGGTGTACCAATCGTTGATGGCGCGATAATAGGTGCGCTCATACTTCGCGCCGTTCGCCGCGCCCAGAGCCGCCAGCCACATGCGAATTTCCTCGCAACCATTGCCGGCCGTGTGAACGAAATCCGTCGCATAGGCTAGCGTGGCATCGATGTCGCCGGATTCCATTAGATCGATGAACCTGCGATCGAATTCCTCGTTCACCATGCCCATGCGAGGCGTAGCGATGTCATGGCTGATGCCGCCAGTCGCCAGGATCGCGATGCGATCGATGCCGTCATAGGCGCGAAGCGCTTCACCCAAATAGCGGCCGAGCTGATAACTGCGGCGCATGGTCGGCATCGGCGGTTGGACGCAATTGATCAGTACCGGCACGATCGGCAGATTGGGATCGAGACCGGAGAGTTCCAGCGGCGTCAATGAGCCATGATCGAGCACCATCTCCATGGAGAAGGAGGGGTCGAAATCGGCTTCGTAGGCCTGTTGTAACAGATAGGCGCCGAGTTTCTGATCGCCCTCGAAGGTGCGGCGTTTGGCATGGAGCCAATGTTCGGCCGGGCTTTCGTAGCTTTCCGCGCAGCCAATGCAGAAGGCGGGAAAGTTGTTGAGGAAGAAATTGTGCAGGTGATCGTTGGACAGAACGATCAGGGCCTGGGGTTTTCCGGCGACGTGCGGGCGCACCTCGGCGAAATGGAAT
>Ga0066256_1005416_pt1 | contig 10582 bp, 2 predicted proteins | sample ThiBio_1000_biof_FD_87107 | JGI IMG/M metagenome (GOLD analysis project Ga0066256, IMG submission 87107) | Wastewater bioreactor microbial communities from Cape Town, South Africa - Thiocy_expt_1000_biof (version 2) | ecosystem: Engineered > Bioreactor > Thiocyanate-remediating >... | reverse complement strand
AGGTACTCACACCAAGGGTTCCTGCACCTGGCGCTGAACATGATGGGCTTGCTGTCGTTTTCGCCGCAGGTGATGCTGCCGCCCCGCGGCGCGCCGGCGGTCGTGGACCTGTCGCCCGGCGCCTTCTTTGCGTTTTACACCACTGCGGGTATCCTGTCGTCCATTATGTCCAACGTGGTGGCGCGCGCGGCGCGCATCCCCAACCCCAGTCTGGGTGCCTCGGGTGCCCTGTTTGCCGTCCTCACCTACTTTGCGCTGGCCAACCCGGACCGCGGCATCGCCGTCATGTTTGTGCCCATGACCGCGCTGCAGGGCCTGGCGGTGGGTACCGCGCTGAACGGCTACCTGGTGGCGCGCACCCTCACCGCCGCGCGCTACGGCCGGGCGCCGCCCACCGTGGACGGCGCCGCACACTTGGGCGGCACGCTGTTTGGCGCGCTGGCGTACGGCTACAAGCGCGCCACCGCCGACGCGTCGGCGCCACCGTACGGTGGCCGCGGCGGCGCTGGCGGCGGCGGCGGAGGGGTGCGCAAGCAGCGCGGCACCATTGACCTGGACAATGGCGAGGGTGCTGAGTGGGACGACAGCAAGTGGAGCGACGGCGCCGGGTGGGGCGGCGGTAGTGACCGAGGTGACGACGCCGGCAGCGGCAGCGGCAGCCGCGGCCGGCGTGTGCAGGTGTGAGCCACACCCCGACTGTTTGGTTGCATGGGGTGTCATGTAGTGCGGCGTTTAAATGAAGAGGGCGAGTCTAACAGGCGGTGGCCGCGGCGCGCGCAGCAAAGAGTGCCACGGCGTGCCGCCGGCGCGTCCAGGGCGCCTGGCACTTGACCAAGATCGCAAGTGCCGTGTAGTACACGAGGGTGCCAGCGGGCTCGTTGCCAAATTCCTGTACGGTTGTGGGAGTGTGTTGTGGTAGCTGCACGTGGCACAGCTGGCAACCGTGCATAAAGTGACGGTACGTACCATCTCGGACGCGCCGCCCACGAACATGGAGGTGGGATGGTTTAGCCACACGACGCCCAGCTCCAGCGGCGTGTTGCCACTGACCATGGCGTAGTTGCCCCATGGCGCCTTGCCAATGTCACCCATTTCGACTTGGAACCGCGAGAAGTCGCGCATTACGTACAGCGACTCGTCGCGCCAGTGGTCGTCGGGGTCCACCCACGGGGCGCCCCGTGTTGGCGGCGGGGGTCGCGCGGAGGTGTTGGGAATCGTGGTGTCGCCGTCATCTGCGTCGCTACCGCGGCCGCGAGCGCCACGACGCATGACGCGAGACGTCAACGGACACAGCGTCATACGCTGTGTCCCACGTGCGCTTGGATGTGCCATCCACGACGTCATACTTGTACCCACCAGCGCGCCGGCGGGGCCGATTCAGGGCTGCCTCCGCCACTGCCTGGGCCGTCAGCTCTACATTCCTGGCGGTAGCCTTCCCGTCATCGTCTTCGTAGTCGCGGTCGCCGCCGCCGCCGCCGCCGTCGTCGTCGTCGTCTTCGTAGTCGCGGTCGCCGCCGCCGCCGTCGTTGTCGTCGTCTTCGTAGTAGCCGAAGCCATCGTCGTTGTCACTGTTGTATTCATTGCTGTCGTCATCGCTGTCGTCACTGGTGCTGGCCCCTTCACTGCCGCCGTCCATACCAGCATCACGTCGCGCGCGGTGCTCGTCGAGTGCCGCCTGTGCACCCACAAAGATGGCGTTCATGCCGCCGTGCCGCCACTCCGGCAAACGCTCACCTGGCAGGTGCAGCAGCACGGGGTGGAGGCGTGGATGGCAGCCTGCGTCATACAGTGCACGCCACACCAGTGCGTCGGCGCCCTTCAGCAGCTTGGCGTCCACGCTGCCAGCTGACGTGATGGGGTACGCGTGCGAGGCAAAGATGCCCATGTAGCCGCCCCGCGACCACCGCGCGGGGTTGGTGGCAGCTGCCACAGCGGCCGCCGCCAGTGGGCACGCCGCCACCGCGGTGGCCGGCAGTGCACGCGGCACCACCGCCAGCTGGCCGTCAGTGCCGTACTCCACGCGCTCGCCGCCCACCACGTGCCGGCTGCTGTCGGCGTACAGGTCGTACGTCAGCGTGACGCGGTAGCCGGACGTCACCGGCTCCACCTCGTGCAGCACATCGGAGTAAAATGCTGCCCACTGCACCGCGCTGCTACCCACCTCTGTGCCCCACGCCGTGCGCTCCGTCACGCCGTCATGACGCAGCACCAGGTCGCCGCCCGTGTGCGCGCACGGCAGGCACACCACTAGCGTGCCCACCATGGTGTCGCACCGCAGCGTATCGGCGTGCGCGTGGAAAAAGTCACCGGGGCCGTACACGTTGGCTTTGCCCAGGGTGGCGCGCAGGGGTGGCATGGAGGCGCCCAGCGCGCGTTGCACACGCGCCAGCACGCCGGCGCTGGCCGGATGCCAGTTGGTGGCCAGCGCCGCCGCCGGCAGCGCCCACGCGCGGCGCACCGCCGGGTCCAGCACTGACTCCGTGCCGCGGCCAAACGCGGCGGGGGCGCAGGCCGCCATCAGCGGCGCCAGGTATGCAGCAAGGTCGGGCGTGCCGTGCGGCGGCGGGAAGCGCAGGGCGCCGCCGGGGAACGCCAGCATGACGCAGCCGCCGGCGGGCAGCGGCTCGGTGTTTGCCGTGTACCACAGCGACCGCACCGGCGCTGCCAGGCTGGCAGCCAGCAGCGCGACGGCTGCCGCGGCATCAGGTGGCACCGCTGCCGCAGTCGTGGCACTGGCGGCTTCTGGCTTCCGCCTCTCGTACCACATCGGGACTGACCGCATTGCTGGCGCGAACGCCAGCCGCGACTGGGCGCCCACGGTTGTAAGTGCGCGCTCCACCGCCGCTTGCAGAGACTGCACCTCTGGGCGCGTTGGATTGCTGCGCAACTCACGCCACGTCTCACTCGCTGGGTGCATAAAGAGCACAGTTCCCACCAGACCCACAATGCTCGCGTCCCTGCCAGACACCGTGTCACTGAAGTTGATCTCGCTGCCATTCACGACATCATGTATCACGCCAGGGTCCAGGTGCTGCGGGTGGTTCAACCACACCATGCCGTTCGACGCAAACCCCACGCCATCGGGCACCGTGTAGTAGGAGTCAAAACACGTGCGGCGGCGGGAGGTACCCCGCTTGTGAATATCCCAATCGAGGGGACCGGTGAACGGCAGCGGCGTGGGCGGGGTGGTGGACAGGTACGCCTGTGGTGTGGTGCAACCCTCGGCAGACACCCAGCAGTACCCCACCTCCACTGTGTAGCCCGCATCAATAGCCGCCGTGGCGGCTGCCAAGTCGACGCCTCGCAGCAGGCACTCCACGGGTGCGCTGCCCACCTCCTCTGCTTCCACCGGCGTGACGGGGTACCGCAGGTGGTAGCCAAACTGCAGGCACTCCTCATGTGCGTACGCGGCTAGGCCCGCCAGCGCCCGGCTGACGTTTGCCGCATGCGTGCCCGACAGGGTGTCGTCGACCTGAGACGCAGGCGCGGGGCTGTCGGCGTGGTGCAGCGAGTACACCGCAATGAGCGGCGGCCCACCGTCGGCACAAGGCGTGACGACGACGTCGCCCATGTTGTCAGCGCACTCCCATGCCACCCACGCAGCCTTCCGCAGGCGCACTGCCGCTAACGCTTCCACCAGCACACGCCCGCCGTCATCGCCCGCCGTGCCAGCGTCGTCGCCGGCACCCGCGGCGTCCCAGCGCAGCACACGTGCACCCGACGCGCGCACCGCCACACCAGCCACGGCACCAAACACAACCGCCAGGTAAGCAAAGATGGGACGGTGGGTCCCGGCAGTGGAGGGCAGGAGGTGGGGCAGCGGTGCAGTGCTGGCGTGCACAACCACTTGCAGGCGGGCTTCCAACCCATCCTCATTCAGGGGGCTCATCACCGCCGCAATGTCTTCCAGCAGCCCGCTGTCTGCCGGCCGCCAGTTGCACGTGTACGTTATGTCCGGCCCCTGCCGCGGCAGCTCTGCTGATTCCGCTGTTGCACCACCAAACAGCTGTACGGTTCTGGTTGAAAGGAGTGCGTGTGCAGCGGCGGCGGCGTCTGCAGATGCCAGCAGCGGCGTGGAGACCAGCACCAGCGCGGCGTCACGCGGTACAGAGATGATGCCAGCAAGCGCACGCGTACCGCGGCTGGTGGCTTCCCGCAGCCGACGCCGCAGCGGGCCTGCGCCGTCCCACACCTGCATGGCCTCATGCCACAGCGCGTTTGCCGCCTCCCGGCTGTCTTTGCTACCAATACGCAGCAGCCGCGGCGCATCGCCCACCGCAGCAACCGTGAATGGCCACCGGCCTGCCATCCTGCCCTCCGCGCGTTTGTCTGCGTCTGCGTGCTCTCCCACTCCTTACCGTTGCCAGCGCGCTGCTGGGCGTTGACTGGATTGACACTGGTAGTGTGCCCGCACCCTGCTGCAAGGAGTTGGCGCACGCCGCGCGTGGCGATTACACACAAGGCGGCCAAACACAATGGTGGTGTGTTGCTGCATCTGCTGCGGTATTCTGCCCCCGCTGTCGTGCAGGCGTGCGGCGTACATTGCGGCGTGTGTGTTGTTTGGCGACTTGCCGCCGACTCGGAGTCTGCCAACGCGGAGAATCGTGGAATCGCCGTCGTGGTGGGAATCCACTGCCACACCACCGGCATGCCGGCGTTTGTGTGATTGGGGGCACGGGCTACGAATTCTTGTGTGGCGTTGTGATTTTGATTACGCGGCGCGATATACTACATGCGGCGGCAATTAAATACAGTGTGGCAGTGAACGCCACGCTGCGCGCTGCTGTCGTCGCGTCACCAGCAGCAGCAGCAGCTGGCGGCCCGCCGGGGGCAACGATTGAAGGCGCACCACAGGGCCCGGTGGCACGGACCACGCTGCCACCCCCGTCGTCGATGTGCCCGAAGGTGCGAGTCGCGACACGCGCCAGCTGGCGTCGACGGGCAGGTAACGGCTACCTAAGTAACCTAACTTACCGGTAGTTTGGTAACTTTGCATCACACCATAATAACAATCCGCACGCGCAGCGACATTATTATTAAAGAAACTGTCATTTCATGCTACAAACATTGGATTGTGCCCGAATTTACATGCGAAGCTGGTTGTTTTTAATGTGACCTGCTGGCTGTATTACTGGTACCGCCGCGGCATCACCGCCAGCGGGCTGCCTGCTGTGCATTTTCCGGCGCGCTCCAGCGCTCTTGCCGCAGTATCAACGGTTGCATTACAAAAGCGGACACACACACGCAATTTACAATGTCAGCACTCAAATAACTGTACCCTTGGCATTTATACAAACTGTGTGCCGCGTTGCTGCTGGCACGCTGCGCATTTTTCTGCCGACCAACTCGGACCGGTTTACCGGCAGCGCAGCAACTGGGACGACGCCAGAGTGCCGTAGGAAAATCATTGCTGGCCAAGACACAGGCACCTCGCACCAGGGTGGGACAAGACCAGACAAAAAAAAGAGCCGTCCTGTCAGGTAAGTGTCCGGGCCGGCTGGGGGGCCCCGCCGTCATCATCCCGAGCGCAACACTGCGCCATGGCTGCCGCCGCCGATACCGCTTCAGGCGGCAGTGGTGGGAGCGGCACTGGTGGGAGTGGTGGTGGCGGCGGCGGGGGCACCGGTAGTGAGGGCGGCGGCGGCGGCGGCGGCGGCGGCGGCGGCGGCGGCGGGGGGCTACAAGGCCCGCAACCATCCCCACCTACCAGTACCAGCAGCATGATGCTGGACATTACCGATGTTGTGTTTGATAAAACCAAGGCGGGAATGCCGATCCAGATCGGACGCGGCGCGACGGGCATTGTGTATCGTGGCCACCTGGGCAAGCAACCGGTGGCCATTAAGCAAGAGACTGTGGACAAAGCGGACGAGGAGGTGTGGCTGAAGACGGCGCGGCTGCACCATGCTGCTGTATGTCCCAATGTCGTCGTCATGCACGGCGTCATTATTGACCGCGACGAGGAGGCGACGACGCACTATATTGTAATGGAGCGGCTGGCAGGTAGCATGACCACCCTGCTGCTGACTCCCGGCGGCGTGCACTACGGCGCCGATACAAAGCTGCGCCTGCGCCTGCTGGCGGACGTGGCGAGCGGGCTGGCATACCTGCACAAGCACACCGTCATACATGCTGACGTGAAGCCCGACAACGTGCTGCTGACGGCAGTGAATGAGGACTCCCCTACGCCCGTCGCCAAGCTGGCTGACTTTGGAGGCAGTTTGATGCGGGGCGTTGGGTCCGCCACGAGGACGACTCACAAGGGTGCCCAGGGCACGTGGGTGTACATGGACCCCTGCCTCATTGCCAACACGGGCAGCATTACCACCGCTTGCGATGTGTACAGCTTTGCCACAACCGCCTGGCACGTGCTGACCGGCATAGTGCCGTACGAGACGGAGCTGGCGGCTGAGGTGGTTGCTGCCACGTCATCCCTCCAAGCATTGGACGCGCTGCGGCGGCACGTCGTGACGGAAGGCAAGCGCCCGCCGGTGTCAGCACTGGTGGAGCGGGGCGTCCCGCCGTCAATCGTGTCGCTCCTTGAGTCATGCTGGGCGGCGGTGCCCTCCGCGCGGCCCGCCATGGCGGACGTGCATCGTGAGCTGGAGCGCGTGCTGGCGCCGCCGCCACCGCCGCCACCGCCGGTCCCTCTCCCGCTGCTGGCGGACACACTGGCACTGGCGTACAAGTGGAAGGACGCGCTGGCGCTGCGGGGGCACCGCGCCGGCGTGCGGGCGCTGGTGCTGCTGCCTGACGGCAGTGTGGCCAGCGGCGACTCGCGGGGCGTGGTGCGGCTGTACGGGGCGGCACGCGATGACGGCACGCCCACCGAAGTGACTGGCCACGGCGGGCAGGTGCGCGGGCTGGCGGTGCTGCCAGACGGCCGGTTGGTGGCAGGCGTGTGGAGTGCGGCGGGTGCGAAGGGCGCCGTCGTCGTGTGGGCTGCTGCTTCTGCTGCTGCTGTTGCGGGCGGCGCGGCCGCGGCGGCAGCAGCGGCATTGAAGCCCTCCATTGACAAGCGGATTGATTGTGGCAGCGGCGTGGAGGCAGTGGTGGCGCTGTGTGACGGCCGCATTGTCGCTGGCTGCGCTGATGGCCGGCTGCGCATGGTGGACGCAGCCACCAGCAGTGTGACGATCGCCCGGGACGCACACCGCGCAGCCGTCACCGCGCTGGTCGTACTGCTTGACGGCCGGCTGGCGTCCGCGTCGCGTGACGCAACTGTGGCACTCTGGAGTGCGGCCGCCACCGCGGCTGACGCGGCGCCTGACGCCCGGCTGACAGAGCACCGCTCCGCCGTGCTTGCGCTGGCGGTGCTGCGGGGCAGTGACAGTGTTGGGTTGCTGGCCAGCGGGTCTGCGGACGCCACGGTGCGTGTGTGGAACGTTGCTACCGGCGCGTGTGTGTCCACGTTGACCACCGGCGGCCCGCTCGACGTGTTTGCGCTGGCACCGCTCCCCGACGGTGGCTTGGTTGCCGGCTTGTACGACGGCCGCATCAACGTGTGGAAGACGCCCACGGCGTCATCCGGCGCCCCCTCTGAGTCTTGGCCTGCGCACACCGCCTCCGTGTTGGCGCTCGCACCGCTGCCGGGCGGCCGCTTTGCCAGCGGCGCCGATGACACCACCGTGCGGCTGTGGGCGGTGCCTGCGCACTAATTAATTAGGGTTGCAGGCGCGCGCACAGTGGCGAACTTCAACAAACTGACGAGTGCGTGGCTGGGCGATCTCAAACACAGACACAATCAGCGCCTACGACACGAGAAGGAGGAGGAGGAGGAGGATTGATGGGGGTGACAAAAGGTGAGAATATAAAGAATAGCCTTGTTGATCGATCTACCGCAGGCGCGATGGGGGGAGTGCGCCTCGTCCGCCACCCGCGCCGCCGCTGCCGGCAGTACCACCGACACCCATGGCGGGCGCCGCCCCGCGGCCCGCGCGCGCGGGGGCGCGGGGGGGGCCCGGTGGCGGCCGGGCTCCCCCGCCCCCCGGCGCCGCGCCCCCCCCCCCCGCCACTGCCGCTGCCGCCACCACCGGTGCGACCAAAGTCTGGCAGGGGGCGAGACGACGATGTGGTGCTCCCACCCACGCCGCCGCCCAGGCCGCCACTAGCGCGACCCACCGTCGACGACCGCCCATCGCCGCCAGCTGCTGCCACTGCGGAGGCTGCCGTGCGCAGGCTGCCACCGGTGGCGCGCCCCATTGATGCGGAGGCGGACAGCAGTGCAGGTGAGGGCGTGGCGTGCCGTCCAAATGAAAAATCAGAGTTGTCGTACATCTGCTCCGCAGTCACCTTGCCGCCCGCCCCGCCTGGTGGCGCGGCGGCAGCAGTGAACGAATCCAGCGTGCGCACGCCACGCCGCGTGGGCGCCGTCAACTCGTACGACGCGGCGTCGCCGCCACCCGTTGCACCGGCAGCAGCACCACCACCACCGCCGCCGCCGCCGCCGCCACCGCCGCCGCCGCGGCCGAACAGGCCGCTAAAGAACGCACCCGCGCCGCCTGACGGTGGCGCGCCGCCGGCGGCGGAGGGGTCAAGCAGGGCGGGCGCGGCGGCGGTGGCGGGAGCGTCGCCGCCGTCTAGCCCCAGCCGCCGCCGCTGTGCCGCGATCAGCTTCTCGCCCGTCTTGAGGATGGCGTCGTGCTCTGCGTTGCCAGCCACGGGGCTGCCGCGCTCCTCAATGCCCATGCGGCGCAGGATGAGGGTGGCGAGGTTGAGGCGGCAGGCGACGTACACGCCCACCATGAGCATGGGCAGGTACCAGTCCACCAGCGACAGCTTCATTTGGGCGCCCACGGAGTGCAGGAAGGCGTTGTCGGGGTAGTCCGCCTTGTTGTTGGAGTGCATGAGCACGTTGAGGAAGTTGAAGGCCAGCGCGAACTGCAGGCGGTTGAACATCATGGCGTTGAAGCACAGGGAGTAGGGGTCGGTGTTGCGGTTGGCGGACAGGTCCTGGTAGCCCGAGATCTTGACCTTGAACATGGTGTACGTGGAGCACACGCACATCCACGCCAGCGGGATGGCGGCGGCGATCTGGATGGCGACGTACGAGTCGGTGCCGCCGCTGCCGTTCTCGTCGGCGGCGCGCAGCAGGAGGCCAAACATGGACAGGTTGGTGGTGGCGATGCCCTGCAGGTTCACCCAGATGGTGGCCTCGCTCCACATGAGCAGCAGCGACATGATCTCTGCCGCCACCGCCAGCACGCGCCACACGTACGGCGCGGCGTAGATGCTGAAGTTCCACGCCGCGCGGTTCAGCGCGCCGCCCAGCAGGTTGGGGAAGCACGCCAGCGCGGCGTACGTCTGCGCCGCCATGCGTGCCGCTGCAGACGCCTCGGGCGTGGCGGCGGCCTGCAGCGCGTCGTCCGCCAGCACAGAGTCGTGCGCCCAGTAGCCCGACGCGCTGCGGCCGGCGCGGCCGGACGGCACGGGCGGGATGCGTGCGTCCGACACGTACGACAGCTCAATGGTCTTGAGGATGTGGCGGTCCCACCGGAACTGGTTCTTGCTCACCTTCGCCTGCGCCGTCATGAGCCGCTTGTGCACCGCCGCCAGCTTGCTCAGCGTCAGCTTGGCCTTGCCCCACCCCTTCTTGGCGGCGCGCGCCTCCAGCTTCGCATCCTCCTCCGCGCCCGCGCCGCTTGCTTTGGCGGCGCCCAGCTGGTCGCCCGCCTTGGCCAGCACTATGTCCAGGCAGCGGCGCAGCTCGGCGTACGCCGCCGCACCCGCGCCCGTCTGGTTTGCCGTCTCGGTGCCCATGCCCATCACCACCGCCTGCTGCTTCTTCACCGCCGCCAGCGCGTCCGCCAGCTCGGTGCGCGCGTCAAACAGCGCGCCCTCCACCTCGCCCGCCTGGAACAGCATGCGCCGGTACTCTGCCTTGGCGTCGCCGGCGCGCCAGATGGCGCGCGGCACCTCCGCCGCGCCGTAGCCCATAAGCAGCACAATGAGCACGAGGCCGTACGTGTTGGCCAGCGAGATGAGCAGCGCCGGCAGCGCCCAGATGTCCACGTCCGTGCCAAACGCGATGTACGCCAGCGCGCCCACGCACACGACGCCGATGACGACGTAGAACACGAGGTTGATGCGGATGGCGGTCTTGAACCGCGCCTTGCGCGTGACCTCGCCCGCCGCCACGTCCTCCGCCACCCCGGGGATGACGATGTACGTCAGCAGGAAGGTGACCCAGTCCACAACCTGCCACATGACCTCCAGCGGCCCGTCCCGCACCTGCACCGTCTCCTCCCCCAGCTCCCACGCCACCCCCTCCGCCCCATCCCCGCCGTCGCCCGTCCCGTTCCCGCTCGCATTGCTGCTCCCGTTGTTCTGCAGCCACCGCGCGCCCTCCAGTACGGCCATGCCCAGCAGCCGCACCGCGGCGGCGGCGGTGTTGGTGCCGTTCACTGTGCCGTTCACGACCTCCACCTCCGTCACATTTACGAGCGTCGACCGCTGCGACGCGTACCCCTCCGCAATGTCAATGGGCAGGAACAGGGTGCCAAAGAAGCCCAGGTACCTGCGTTGGGGGGGGGGGGGGGGGAGGGGGGGGGGGCGGACCGCCAGGGGACCCCGCCCCCACCCC
>Ga0066256_1005414_pt1 | contig 10586 bp, 10 predicted proteins | sample ThiBio_1000_biof_FD_87107 | JGI IMG/M metagenome (GOLD analysis project Ga0066256, IMG submission 87107) | Wastewater bioreactor microbial communities from Cape Town, South Africa - Thiocy_expt_1000_biof (version 2) | ecosystem: Engineered > Bioreactor > Thiocyanate-remediating >... | reverse complement strand
AGAAGATTTTAAAGGTGGATGCTAAAAAATTTCAACAGACGGCTCTTAAGGTTCAAGGACTAAAAGATCAAAAGGCTATTTCGAATTTTATCAGCAAGAGTTATCAATATGGTCATGCAATTAAAACTTCCCATGTATTGAAAGGGACAGCAGCTTTAGTCAATGTGATTGCCTTAGTGATTTTATTAACCGGTGTTTTAGCTCCGCTTGCTTTTGCATTCATTGCTATAGCAGCAGGCTTACATTTAGCCGGATTTATCCAAGAGAAGTATCACTTCAGAAAAATAGAGGCTTATATGGATGGGATACTAACCTAAGGTTAGGGGTCCAGGGGAGATAAAAGATCTCAATCTATTATAAAGCTTTAGCGTAGACGTACTGTTCAGCTTCCAGTTGCATGTAATAATGACTTTTTTCTTCATCGCCTATGCAGTGATAGAAGAAGGAAGCCTGCGAATACAGTTGACGTTTTTCCCATAAAAAGGCTTTATCTAACCAATTTTTATTTTGGTCAATTTGAGAGTTTAAAAAATGGCTGAGGAGGGTCCATGTCCTGGGAAAGGAAGTTTCAAGAACCCCTGAAAAATGAATGTATGCAATCTCTTTTCCCTCAGCCATATATAGCCAAATCCCATACAATAGATGGAGAGGGTGGAGTTCTTGGTTTAAGATTTCGATAGGATAACTTTGTAACAGCTCTCCCGCTTTCTTCCACTGATGCTCACCTAGATAAGCACAGATCATGGCGCAATTAATTCTTAGCGAAGCATCTGCGTCTAGATCATAAGGTTTTAATTCTTCTAGGACACTAAGTACAAAAGAAAAGTTATGTTTTTTTAAGGCAAACTTAAAGAGATGGAGCAAAATACGGAGCTCACTTTTTTCAAGGATGGGCGCTCTTAATAATTTTAATAAATCTTCAAAACATTTTTGGATGGGCAGCTGGTATAATTTAATGGCAATGTTAAGCAGCTCTACTTCATGCAGAAGTTCCTTGGAAAGATGGGGAGCTAGTTTTTTGATTAATTCATTTAATTTTACTTTTGCTAGGGCATAACTTCCTAGTTCAATTAATGCAAAAATAGCATTGGAGCATAAAGTTAATGAAAATGGGGCCGTTTTAATTAAATCATCAATGATTTCACATAAAACATATGGTTTAGCAGACCAAAAGGCGAGATGGATGATGAAATCCTTATTCTTCAAATCGTCTGAAAGAATGACTTCTGCTTCACGGTGCATAAAATGCAAAGGCTCCCAATGCCTTTGAAGACTATTGAATAATTTTTTTACGTTGTTTTGGGACCTAATCGTGGGAATAAAACGTAAAGCAAATAAGATGAATTGATAAGTGGCTTTACGATTATGCCGCGAACTTTCTAACATCCGGTAAAGAATTTGTTCTTCTAAGACAGGCAGAAGAGGATGATGAGGATAACGTCGGTAAGCTAATTCAAAACATTTGATTTCTTCGTCAGAATCTTCTAACGCTTGGTAAATCAAAGCCTTTCCTAGATATTCAAGGGGTGCCCCAGGGGTAGAATGAAGCTTCCAAAATTCTTCTAAAGCGAGCTCATAGAGCTCTTGTTTTTTATTCAATTCTGGTGTGTTGCGGGCTTGCTCCAAATACGTGATACCTGCCCTAAACATGGCTTCACGACCTTCTGCAGTCCCTGGAAAAGAGTATCCAATGCGGCGATACTCACTTAATGCAGTGGTATAATCCTTATGTGCAAGAAAGGCGTCTGGGACTGCTAAACAATTGACTCTGATATTTAAACTTCCTAAAGATACTTTTATCGGCGAAATAACATAATCTGCATCGCGGGATAAAAGACCAATATGCGTACCAGCTAAAGGTAGATGGCTGATATAGGAAAATTGCAAAATGTTATTGAGATAGAAATGGATATTCTGGTCAATTTTTTCAATGCGGATGTGGTACCAATCATGTCTTTGTAGAAAAATTTCCGGATGATGCATGACCTCAACGGCCGAGCGTAAAAGTTTTGTAGAGCGATAAGAGTCGGAGCCTAACCATAAGCAATACCCATCATTCAGATGCATTCTTTCAGCAGCTTCAGGGATACTTAAAAGAAAACCGATTCCTTGACATTTTTCTCCCAGTTTTACCTGGGCTTCAATTTTGGTGTTTTCAGCAAATGAACCTTTGGAAATCATTAAACTGACCCAATCCGAAGTCTCTGTACTGCGTGTGACTGCCGTATGTTCTGCGATTAAAACATTTTCCTGAAACTCCCAATCTTCTTTTTGTGCGACATTTAATTCAGTAATTTGAAACCACTCTGAACGGCCTTCTAAATAGGTTTCAAGATCGTGAATAATCTCATCGACTGTTTTATAACGGTGCTCGAGTGTCACTGAAAGACATTTTAAAGCAATCCTAGATAAAATACGCGGAACGTCCCTGTAAGGAGCCACTTCAATAGGATCATACAATTTTTCTTCGGCCATATTTTTACGGAACTCTTTAAGAGTGCCGCGTTTAAAGGGATGTCGTAAAGTCAACATTTGATAGAGAATCACCCCCAGAGAATAGACATCCGTTTGAAAACTTGCGGGTTGTCCCTTTGCCCTTTCAGGTGCCATATAAGCAATAGTTCCTACGACTTTACCTAGCCTTGTCATATAATGCCAGGGGCGTTGCGATTCTGGGATTTCTATAGAGAGATCTTCCTCCGAAGGAGGAGCTTTGATAAGTTGTGCAAGGCCCCAATCTAAAATAACCACTTCTCCATACTTACCTACAATGACATTTTCAAGTTTTAAATCACGGTGCAAAATTCCCTTGGAATGTGCATAGGCTACCGCTTGACAGATACTTAGAAAAATTCGCATTAAAGAAGGAATAGAACTGGATTGGGCGGCTTTAAGACCTAATTTATCTTTTTTTCGCGCAGCCTTTAATACTAATTTAAGGGTTTCTCCTTCTACATAGGGCATTGTATAATAGGTGTGTTCATTTTCTGCATGGATGGCATAAATGGGTATGATAGCAGGATGAGTCAGTTGACTGGTGATATGGGCTTCTTTTAAGAACCGATTGTGGACCTGTTTATGCTCAAGAAGGTCCTCTCGAATTCTTTTTAAAGCAATGCGACGACCACATGAAGTGTCATAAGCTAAAAAAACCTCTCCCATTCCTCCTCTTCCGATTGACTCTAAAATTTTATAGGAGCCTATCGTAGAGTGTGTATGATCTTTCGTGGGAGGGGATTGTCCAGGAAGGAGAATTAAGGTTGTTTCCTCTAAAGAAGCCTCGGATTTAGGTAAATCGCTGGAAATCTTCTTGTCTTTAGGTTTCTTGACATTTTTGGATAATGGATGACCGCAAGAAGGACAAAATTTAGGTTTTCCCTTGGGACTTGTTGATTGGATGGAGAAGGTATAAGCACAATTAGAGCAGGATAAGTCCACCATCATTTATAATCTTTTTTGAGATTGTAGGTTTTTCCACAAATTTTTTGCTTCATCTGATGCAAAATTCACAAAGCAGTTATGTCCAAGATCTTCATCAAAGTAGATGCCATTCATGGAGCTGTAGGAGGCGATCATTTGATGAAAAAGGGCATTGTTACCATGCTCATCCCTTTCGGGCAATGTGTAACGGAAGCCACAATTTAATGTTTTAAAGGAATAGTTTTTCCAGTATAGATAAGCTAAACGAATCGCTTCCAGTGCTGTTGTTGAAAAAACTTCGGTCTCTTTTTCTTCCTGCACTAGATCTTCATACCAGGTAAAGCGTACAGGATCCTCTTTTCGTAAAAACAAAAGACGCGGTCCTTTTGTCTCTAGAGTGATTTGGGCGACATGAATCAGCTGTCCTAGTTTTTTTGTAGGAGGTTCAACGCTTGTCTGCATCGGAAGTCTCATTGAGGGTTTCTTCTTCGATTGTTTCCTCAGCGTAGAAATATTCACGAAATATCAGATAAATTCCCCCGATCACAAATAGCACAGGAATAATGACTGACCAGTTGATCTTTATATACGATACAAGGAATAGGCCCAAGAGAAGGATGGTGGATAAAATTGTATCATAAATCCTACCTGTTAAATACTGTCTTAAAACTAGTGTCACCCATAAAACTAGTAAAAAATTAGGCCACCATTGATTAGAGTATAATAGCATACCTATTCCAATCAGAAAGGCTCCGTTGGAGATTGAATCAGCTTTTCTTTTTGATAAGAGGGGTTTGGCCATATTTATCCTTAAGGCTTTATTTTTATTGGGATCTAATGAGGTGGAATAGAATTACTTAGAAGTTGATATTCCTATTCATCGATCGATTGGGAAAAACCCTCTTTAACTGTATGTTTCATGAGATTTTCAATCAACCAGAATTCACTATCTACTCTAAAAATCCAAAGTTTAAAAAAATTAACATGAAGAGTTCTATGGTAGTTTTTCATTCATGCAGTCAGGGCTAGAGCTTTAAGCCATTCTATGTGAAAGATATGGATAGCTCAATACCGGGATTGAAGCACTTTCCTATTGCCAAAAAATCTATATTTCAATTACTTCGCAATAAACTCATAATTAATGATTTTTAATCAATTTATTTGTTATAATGGAGTTGAAAAATAAGGATAGGTATGTCAAGAATATCTGCAACAAATCATACAGAGCCTAGATATGACGTTTTTTCTGAATTTAAAAATCTGAATTCTGCTCATCAAGCGCTCACAATCGTTGTATCCATATTTATCTCTATCTTTACCCTAGGGGTGGGGACATATTTTATTACTCCCTTGCTTATTGGTCGATTTAGACAATTAGAGCTTAAGAATACTCCTTTAAATGAGGCTCAAATCCATGCAGCACATAAAGCTGATAAAATTGCCAAGCAAAAGACTGGCTTGGATGATTCTCCCCAAGAAAACCCAGCGGATAATGAAGGCATAAAGCCCGTGGGGGATGATACGCATACGCTAGAAATTTTACGAGATGGTCGGTTGCTTTTCCGTTTACTGGGGCGCAGGCAACTGATATTTTGAGTTGGTTGCCAAAGGGTTTTCCGATTTTTGTCTGTTTTGCAGAGGGGTTGCCTAAGATGTTAAACACAAGGACATCTCCCTCCCACCAAAACCATGTGTTTTTATCTTTAAACTCTTGAAGTCTTTGTTCTTTTACCTCTTTGTCTTCTTGAAGCTTTCGTTTCTTTGCCATCTGTGCGCCTTTTGATTTGAGTGAATTATAACAAATTTAAAATTTTTATCTTAAATAGCTATAATTTTACACAATCAACACGAAAGAAGTAAGAATGGCGAGCAAAGAAGATTTATTTAAAGATTATGTCCCTGTTATCGTAGAGTACGATGAACTCATAGATGGGAGCGATGAGCATAAGATTCGAGAGAACCATCTCACTACAAAAGAGAATTTATTAGAAAAGATAAGAGCAGCCAAAGCAAAAGCCAAAGGCAACAAAACTACTTTTAGACAAAATATACGAACGGAAAATGAAAAATCATGATACAACAAGCACATGACGCCTATAATGCTGGAGATTTTAACACAGCATTTGAACTCTAGACTAAACTTGCAGAGGAGTGAAATGCTAGCGCACAGACCTCTCTCGCTTTCATGTATCACCAAGAGCAAGGGTGCCAAAAAGATGAGGCAAAGAGCTTAGAACTCTACACAAAAGCGGCAGAAGCTTTTGAACCCTATGCACTTTACAATCTCGCGATTTTGTATGAAAATGGCATCGGAGGGGTTGCGCATGACCAGTTTAAAGCGCACGAACTCCACATGCAAGCTGCGATGAGAGAAGTTCCTCCTGCGATGTATGAAGTAGCACTTATGTTAGAGCGTGGTCTTGGGTGTAACCAGAACTTTTCCGAGGCTGCTTTTTGGTATGAAGAGGGAGCCAAACGAGGGCATTTAGAGTCTTTTAACAACCTTGGCGTTCTCTATAAAGAGGGGCATGGCGTTCCTTTAGATGAGGCACGATGTTTTATCTGCTTTAAAAAGGCGGCAGAGGGCGGTTTGGCGCAAGGGCTTTATAACCTTGGTTTGCTTTATGACAAGGGAATAGGGTGTGAGATGAACAACGACACTGCGCTTGATTACTGTAGAAAAGCCGCTTATAAAGGGCATCCAAAAGCCAAAGAGATTATTCAAAGCTTACAAGCAGATGGAAAGATAGTCTTTTAAGAGAGACTCAAACAGAGAAAAGGATAGTTTTGTTTACAGGATTAATAAGAGAAATCGCACATGTGAAAAGTTTCTCAGGAAGTACACTTACCATACGCGCAAAATACAAAGCCAAACTTGGTGACTCTATCGCTATCAACGGAGCATGTTTAACAGTTGTGAAAGTGAATCCAGATGGTTTTAGTGTGGAACTCTCCCCTGAGAGCCAAAAGCATTTAGCCTTAGAGAACTACAAAGATGAAGTGCATATCGAACCTGCCATGATGATGGGCGATAGATTTGAGGGGCATGTGGTTCAAGGGCATGTCGATGCCATCGGTGTTATCAAAGATATAAAAAACAGCGGGAACTCTTTTGATGTTTTTGTAGAGGTCGATAAAAAATTTATTCCTTTCATTGTTCCAAAGGGTTCTATCACTATTGATGGTGTAAGCCTCACTGTCAATGAAGTTCAAGGCACAGTTTTTAGACTTACTATCATTCCTCATACGATGAAAGAGACACTTTTTAAGAACTATCGCAATGGCTCAAAAGTAAATGTTGAAACAGATATGTTTGCCCGCTATGTTTCGCACATCATGGCACATCAGAAGCCCTCTGAGGGACTTACTTGGAATGATGTTGATTCCATTAGTGCACGGTTCTAAATTTCCACATGCCAACTAAAGCTGCCGCGCTTAAATATGACAAAGCAAAGGGCGAAGCTCCAAAAGTAATCGCCTCAGGAAAAGGGGAGATAGCACGAAAAATCATTCAAAAAGCGGAGGAGTTTCATATTCCTCTCTTTGCAAATGAAGCACTCGTGAACTCTTTGGTAGAGTTAGAAATAGACCATCAGATACCTGCCGAGCTTTATCAAGGCGTAGTAGAAGTATTTATCTGGCTTATGAAAAATGAAAAAAAATATAAAGATAAATAATGCAAAATGCAAAATACAAAGTTTTAAAAGACTCCTTTGGACACAATGACTTTCGAGTGCTCCAAGAAGAGGGAATCGATACCGTTTTAGAGAATCGTGATTTACTTATGATTCTTCCTACTGGTGGCGGAAAATCGCTTGTCTACCAACTCCCGACACTGATGAAAGATGGCATCAGTATCGTCATCTCTCCTCTTATCGCACTGATGCAAGACCAAGTTGCCGCGCTCAAAGCGCAACAAATCAGCGCAGATATGATCTCCTCAGCGCAGTCTCGTGAGGATGTTCAAGAGATAATCAACGAGGCACAAAACGGAAGATTGAAGTTTTTGTATCTCTCTCCTGAGCGTTTAAACACAGACTCAACGCTTTATCTTCTCAGAACGCTCAAGATAAACTTTTTTGTTATCGATGAAGCGCACTGTATTTCGCAATGGGGGCATGAGTTTCGTGATGATTATCGCGCCCTTGGAAACTTAAAAGCGAACTTTCCAAACACTGCGATTTGTGCCTTTACAGCGACCTCTACAAACCATGTAACCGAGGATATAGTACGCGAGCTTCGTCTTGAAAACCCAAAAGTTTTAAAGGGTAAAATCTTTCGTAAAAATATTTTTATCTCCGCTGAGAGACGCATCACAAATGGGTATACACAACTCCAAGCCTTTCTCAGTCGCCATAAAAATGAGAGTGGAATCATCTATGTGAGTTCACGCAAAAAAGCGGAGGATGTCTCAGTTTATCTCAACCTTCAAGGCTACAAATCGCTTCCGTACCATGCGGGACTTCCACAGCATGTAAGGGAGAATAACTTTAAAATCTTTGTCAATGATAATGTAAACATCATGGTCGCAACCATCGCTTTTGGGATGGGGATTGATAAGAGTGATATTCGTTTTGTTGCACATCTCTCTCTTCCAAAGTCATTAGAGAACTTTTATCAGGAGATAGGTCGTGCTGGGCGTGATGGCGAAGATAGCGAGACACTTCTGCTCTTTAATGCCGCGGATATGGTTCTACAAAAACGCTTTTTAAATGAGATTTCAAACCAAGAGTACAAAGAGCATCTCGATGCAAAGATAGATGGGATTTACAAGTTTTCCACAAGTGAAATCTGTTTTCACAAACAGTTAGCAGAGTATTTTGACGATACACTTGAGGCTTGCGCAGATAGATGTGACAACTGCCAAGATTCCAATGTAGCCCGAGCCGACATCACCAAAGAGTCGCAAATGATTTTAAGTGCTATTTATAAAACAGAGCAGAACTTTGGACGTAACTATATCATCGATGTTTTAAGAGGTTCAAAAGACCAAAAGCTCTTAGCCAACGGTGCGGAGAAACTCTCTGTTTACAACATAGGAATACACCTCAGTAAAAAAGAGTGGTTCGTGGTGATTGAGAGACTCTTAGAGCTAAAAGTTCTCTCTTTAGGGGAGTTCAATGTTCTTAAACTCACAGATGGGGCTATTGAAATCTTAAAATCAAAGCGCACCGTCAACATAAAATCCTCCCGACTTGAAGTCACAGTCAAAGAGAAAAAAGTGAAACAAAAAGAGGATTTTGAGTACGATGAAGTTCTCTTTGAAGCGCTCCGTGCAAAAAGAGCCGAGCTTGCAAAAGAGCTGGGTCTTCCTGCGTACATCATTTTCGGAGATAAAACGCTGAAACATTTAGCAGATGAAAAACCTCATGACAAAGCTTCCATGCTTGAAGTCAACGGAGTTGGAGAGAAGAAATTTGAGCAGTATGGAGAGGAATTTTTAGCGGTAATCCGCAACTAATCTCTCAGGGGTTTGGCATGTGGATTGCAAGCTATTTTATGCTCCATATCTATAAACTCAAGCATCTCAAACTCGCTTAAAGAGGCGATGGTTGATTTTCTGGCATCGCTTGCGGTGTGGATGTAGATGTTAAATCCATTTTCATAAAGTGCTAATCTTGTTGCTAGAGCGATGGAGTAGGTCGTGACAATTCCCTCTTTTTTTATAATTTTTTTAATATCGCTAAAATACTCTTTCGTCCATAAAATAGGGTTTGTCGAGGGTGAAAAAGCATCTTGATAGACAACATCAAACTTGGCATGTGGAAATGTTTTGATATACTCCCTTGCATCTCCCAAAAAGATTTCCACATGCCAAAGTGCATCTTCATAAACTCCCTTCTCACTTAACGCTACGATAACCTCTTTAAGAAAATCAAACTCTTTTGGATAGGTGAACTTTGTGAGCGACTTTACTAGTGCGGCATCGAGCTCAGGAGAGTAGATGTAGATTTTTGAAGTGAGGTTATTTTGCTTTGCATAGTAGAGCGTGGCTAAGGTGTTAAAACCTAAACCAAAGCAGATGTCTAAAATATGAATCTCTTCTAACTCTTCTTTGAGCGCAAAAGCGGGCAGGACATGTTTGACAAGCGACTCATGCAAAGCCCCATCTTTTGTAGAGTGATAATGCTCCTCATACTCTTTTGAGTAGGCTGTAAAGGAGCCATCCTCACTGAGAATCATTGTGTGCATCTCACTGTCAAAACTATCCTGCATAAGAAGCTCCTTTGTTAGCGAAAGTTTATCGTAATCACGCGCATTTTTATCTCAACTGCTAAGTTTGGCCGCTTTGTTCAGCGGAACCATGTGGGAGTGGTTTGGCGTTACAAGAGAGATGTTTATCTTCTCGACACTTAGAATGCTTAGTACCTCTTTAGAGTTCTCATTTTTTTCTGGGAAGACGACACTTTTTACAAGGGTACCGTTCCCGATAATGTACTCTTGCAGAGGTCGGATTCTATCTTCATGCACCGAACTTATATCGCTTAGGGCATTGACTAAAATTCCGATGTAACTCCCTCTGTCTCCATAGTTTAAGATGACAACTTCTTTGTATTCTTGGTCGTTTTCTTCTTGAATAAAACTCTGAATATCTATAACAGAGACAATCGAATCTTTATAGATAATAGTGCCTTTAAAGTGGTGACGTTCTTCTATTTTGACCGTGCTATGAAGCTCTGAGATTGCGATAGATTCAACAATTTCCGAAGCTTTTACACCTAACCACTGCGTACCAACTTTAAAAGAGGCAATATCTACGCAGTTCTCATTGAACTCCATAGAGACATCTTTTTCTAAAGCAAATTTCTCTTGAGGTTCAATTTGCGTCTGTGCAACATCGCTGATGTAAGAGAAGAGAAAGTTGTAGATATTGTTCTCATACGCATCTTTATCGCTCTTATATTCACGGTACCCTTTTGAGCATTGCGCACCAAGCGCGTAGTATTTGCCATTAAACTCAATGATTTCACTGAGAGATTCTCCAGGTTTGAGTGTAAAGAACTTTTGGTCTATTAAAAAGCGCTCTCCTGTTTGATACTCGCTGTTGTTTGAGGCAATAATCACTTTATCTTTTGTAGCAAGTACAGAGAAGAGTCCCTCTTTGATGACTCCATTTTGCGGTTTGGGGAGCGACGCATCGATCATCGCCGCAGACGCGACTTCCG
>Ga0066256_1005412_pt1 | contig 10588 bp, 4 predicted proteins | sample ThiBio_1000_biof_FD_87107 | JGI IMG/M metagenome (GOLD analysis project Ga0066256, IMG submission 87107) | Wastewater bioreactor microbial communities from Cape Town, South Africa - Thiocy_expt_1000_biof (version 2) | ecosystem: Engineered > Bioreactor > Thiocyanate-remediating >... | reverse complement strand
AGCCGCGGCGGGCAGGCGCGGCCCGCGTTCGGCGCGTGGGGGGGGGGGAAACCCGGGCGGCGGGGGGGGGCGCGCCGTCGGCGCGGGGCCCCCCCGCCCGGCGGCGGGGGGGCGGCGGGGTCGGGGGGGGGGGGGAGGGCCTCCCCCCCCGCCGCTAGCACCGTGAGCGCGGTAGACGTGGCGCGCGGCTGGCCGGCGTCACCGCGGTCGGCCGGCATGGCGCGGCGGTGCTCCAGCCATTCCACAATGGTTGCCACGTCGCGCGCGTCCGCCGCCAGCGCCACGATGCAGTCCACGACGCCGCTCTCCAGCGCCAGTTGGAACGGCAGCCGGCCGCTCTTGTTGGCGGCATACCGGTTGGCGCCCGCCGCCAGCAGCCGGCGTACGACAGCGGTGCGGCCGTGTGCCGCCGCCCGCGCCAGCGGCGTGTAGTGGTGCGTGCTGCGTGACTCCTTATCTGCACCTGCGCCCAGCAGCACCTCCACGACGGCATCGTGGCCGGCGCACGCGGCGGCGGACAGCGGCGTGGCGGCAAACTTGTTGCAGGTGCGCAGGTCAGCGCCCGCACGAACCAGGGTACGCACCGCCTCCACTGCGCCGGCGTCGGCAGCGAAGTACAGCGCGCTCCAACCCTCGCCGCCGCCCCGCCTGTCAAGCACCGCGCGGGCGGCAAGCAGCGCCTCAATCGCCTCCACTTGCCCCATCAGCGCAGCAATCATCAGCGGCGTGCGGCCCTTGGTGTCCACCTCCTCGGGCGACGCGCCGTCCGCCAGCAGACGCGTCACCTCTGCAACATCGCGCCGCAGCACGGCGTCACACAGCAGCGCCGGCGGGCTAGGCACTTCTGCCACCACCGGCGCAGCAGCGGCAGCGGCCGCCGCAACAAACGCGGCCGGGACAGGTGCAGGCGGCGATGGAACAGGCGGACGCCAGGAGCTGCCAACGTCGCCACCTTGGTGATGGTTTCGCCCACCGGCCTGCTGCCGTGGCCGCCCACCACCTGGGCCATCGTCGACCCATCCACCACCGCTGCCTTTGTACGCATACCCACCACTCGGACGGGGGCGGCTGGCGTAGGCGCCACCATGGCGGCCAGACGGTACGCTATCGTCCCACGCGACGCCTCCACCACCGCCACCCCTGCGCGGCGGCAGCGCCGCGTCACCCAGGACGCCCAGCAGCTCCGTCAGGCCGGTGGACAGCGCACCCAGCGGGCCGCCCCCACCACCGCCGCCACCACCACCACTGCCGCTCGCCACCAGCGCATCGTCATACGACGCCCCCGCGCCGTGCATGTGGATGTTGATGTTGTAGGTCACCGGCGGCGGCGGCGGCGGCATGGGTGTGAACCCAAACGGCATCAGCGCGTCAAAGCTCGCGGCAGGGGCAGCGACGGCGGCTGCGGCGTTGGCAGCGGCAGACGGCGGCATCCATGGCGCGGCGTCGGGGCTGAGGTGGTACGAAGGAGCGGGCGTGGCGGCCGGCGGCGGCGGCGGTGGCAGCGGCGGCGCGGGCATGTCGTACGACATCGGTAAGTACGCTGGCTGGCCATTGGGCATGACCACCCACGCGTATTGCGGCGGCGCTGACGGCATCGCTGGCGGCGGTGGCACCAGCGCCGCTGCGGCAGGAAGCAGCCCCCCAGCACCGGTCGGGAAGGGTGGCCCGGCGGCGAATGCCGGAACCGGTGTCGACTCCGGCTCCCGCTCTGGCTCCCGTATGACCGGCAAGGCGCCGCCGCCACGCGTAGCAGCAGTCGCGGCACCAAACGCGCCGCGGGTAGCCGGCGGTGCTGCAGATACCGGCAGCGGCGGCGGCACCATCGCGTCGCCCCAGAGTACGCTGCTGCCAGTCCCCTCTCGCAACAACTCAGCGGCGGTGGGTGAGGCGGTCAGCGAACCCGCTGCACCCGCAGCGAGCGTCGACCGGGCACTGCCCAGCTGCTGCCGGCGGGCGGACACGGCAGGTGCAAACAGCGTCTCCATCAAGTCGCCGCCGATGGTACGCGCGCTGCACATGGTGAGCGGCAGCGACGCCGGCGACGAGCGCGCTGTGGTGGAGGTGCGTGGGCTGCCACTGCTGCTGGTGCTGGCGCCCTCCAGCACGCTGAGCAGGCCCGCGGCGGTGGTCAATCCGACTCGGGCCGGTGGCGCGCTGGCGGCGGCGAAGGTGGTCGTGGCGGCCGCGTCGGCGGTGCAGGCAGCGCTGACACAGGGCGGTGCAACGCTGTCAGCCACCATCTCGAAACCCGGCGGCAGCGGCGGCGGCGATGGCGACGGCGGCCGAGTGTGCTTCAGGTCGGCGATCACGACGGTGGGCGGCGGTGCCACGATGCGCTGCCGCAGCAGCGGGAACGCGGTGGCGGCGTCGTTGGCGGAGCGGCGGTCAGCCGGCACGGTGGCCTGCCGTGGCGGTGGCAGCGGTGGCGGCGGAGGCGGTGGTGGCACCACGGACGCTACCGCCGCATACGACCGCGGCATCGGCGGCGGCGCCCTGCCGCCGTCACCTCCGCCTCTGCATGGAGGATACTCATCTGCATGGCCGCCGTCGTGGCTGGGCGGCGCGACTCTTGTGCTCCAAGCCCAGCCACGTGCGCCGGTGGCGCCGCTGGCGTCGCCGAACGTGCCGCCGGCGCCAGCCACGCGGCTACCGCCTCTGCCCCACGTCTTCATGATGCCGTCGTGTCGACGTGACGTGACGTTGCGACGTGCCTTCCAGCAGCTGGCCGCCACGTTCAAGATCTTGAACTTTGCACCCTCTCTTCTCCCACCGCACCTGCCTCCTGCCGCCGTGTGGTCGCCTGCCGCATCACCGCGTGCCAGCGGCGTGCTACTCGGCGCTGTCGACGTCCGTCACCGAATCACAACGGTGACGCGGCACGCAAGCGGTGCGCGCGAGTGGTGGCGTGGGAAATGTGTCGCAGGTGTGGCCGCGGCGGTGGTCTGAGCGGCTACTTGCCTCGTACGATTGGAGCCTCCCTGCCTACAACCGGCCACGACACAACCTGCCCCTCCCTCTGCCCGGCCACGCGAAGGTCGGTGCCGCTGCCGCACCACTGCGCTACGCACGGCGTACCCCCGGCATCCACGCGGGTCGCCGTCTTTTGCGCGCGCTGCGTCTGTCGGTGCGGCGTTCGGTGCGGCACGCGAGCAGTGCACGCCGGCCGGCCGCATCACTCCACCAGCCAGGATATTGTTGTCGCCGGCCCAAAACGCCGGGAAAAAGGAGGATGGTGATAACGGAAGGGGGGCGCGTGTAGCCTAACGATCGGAGTCCCACTTCAACATCCACAGTTGATCCAAACACACAGCGCACACAGCGGCGGCACATACACCACACGTAGTCATGGTCACATCGTCACCCCTTGTCGTGGGGTTGCTATGGCGGTTATCAGGCTGTTGCTCACCGTCGGCCCACGCCCGCCGACGACCGGATGATCGCCGTGCCCTGGCTCGGGTGGAGCTGCTTCCGGGACGGCGCGGGCTTCTACGGCCCCTACCACTCCACCACGCCGCGCACGGCCTGGCCCTACTCCGCGGCGCGCGTCGGCCGACGCCGGCAGACGATGACGGCCGAGCGCCAGCCGCCGCGGAACCAGGCCGCGCGCTGCCGGCGCCGCGTACAAGCGCATCGAGCGCGTCACCACCACCGCCGCTGCCGCCGCCGCCGCCGCCGCCACTGCCAGTGCCACCAGAAATGCGGCGACCGGGTGGTGCCGAGGTAAGTACGCTGCCGGCGTCCGCGGCGGCAGCAAGGCGGTTCAGGGTGTCACACACGGTGGCCATGTCAGGCCGGCGCGCTGCCACGCCGTCCCAGCAGGCGGCGATGAGGTCGCGCAGCTCGGCGGGCGCGTCGGCGGGCAGGCGGGAAAGCGGCGGCCGTTCACCAGCAACCACGCCGTCACGGATGTCAGCAGGCCGCCAGCCGGCAAAGGGGATGGCGCGCGCTGCCAGCTCCCACAGCATGATGCCAAAGGCGTATACGTCGACGGCCTTGGAGAAGGTGCGCGCGCCCCACAGCTCGGGTGCCATGTACGCCGGCGTGCCGGCATCAATCTCCCGGCTGCCCACCAGCCCAAAGTCGCACAGCCGCACGGTGCAGGGCGGAGGGCTGCCGGGTGCAGGCGCGCCACCGGGCGGCGGCAGTGCTAGCAGGTAGTTGAGCGACTTGACGTCACGGTGGATGACGGCCACCGGCTTGCGGCCGTGCAGGTATGCCAGCGGCGACGCGGCGTCGGCGGCCCACCGCAGGCGGCGCGCCAGGCTCAGCGGCGCGGTGCCCTCATGCAGCGCCGCAAACAGGGAGCGGCCCGCCAGCTCCATCACGATGCACTGCCGCGGCGGCGACACGCGCGCGCCCACCAGCCGGATGATACCGGGGTGCCGCAGCCCCGCCAGCACCGCCAGCTCGCGCAGGAACTCCTCCGTCTGCGCCGGCGACACGTCTGGGTCCACAATCTGCTTCACCGCCACCGGCGCGCCGCGGTACGTGCCACGGAACACCACCGCAAACCCGCCGCCGCCCACCTGCTCCCCTACCTCCAGCGCCCGCCCGTCAATCTCCTCCCACCCGTCGCCCTCCCCACTACTAGTACCTCTGCTACCAGTGCCGCCGGCAGCAGCAGGCGACACCCTGCTGCTTGAGCTCGCCGCCGCCTCGCCTGCCGTCCCCGACGCTCGTCGCCCTCCCACAGCCCCGCCGCTGGTAGCCGCTACTGGTGCAACAGCAGGCGGTGGCTTCCCACTTGCCGCCGCTGACGGTGGAAGGGGCGGCCGACCCGGCGCCGCCGCCTTGCGCTCCACCTCTTCCTCGCTATGGAAGTCATCCGCGTACTCGTCGCCGCCGTCCGACATCGTGGCTGCTGTGGGGGGCTGCCCCTGCTGCGTCGATATGGTCGCTGCTACTTCAACATCAGCTGCTGCTGTCAAAACACTCAGGTTATGCAACCTGCCGGTCACCGTAGGGAAAGGTTGTCCGCGTGTTACGGCACAGTGTCAGTGTCACTGTCACAGTGTCAGTTCACAGTGGCGACCGTTGACGGCAACGTGCTGGAGCAACAACTTGGTACCGGTATCCACAAATAATGCGTTCGCTGGCAGCGTGATGCAGACGACTGATACACAATCCCGGTATCCACACTAAAATGCGCGCTGCGGCACGCCCTACCGCCACCGTTATGACCACCTACCTCGCATTTCTCTCTCCTCTCCTCGCCTCTCTTGTCGCCCCCTCGTGTGTCGCTACTGCTGCTTCCGGGGTTTTCTCTTGTCGCCCCCTGCACAAGGGCTCCGAGTCGGCGGGTGTCGTTGGGAGCCGCCGCCAACGGGGTATGCCGCACTTGCGCGGCACGCGTGCGCGCCGCCCCATTTGTGCTGCGGCACATCGTAATGACAGATGGCAGCGTGGCGTGCGGGTGTGTGTGTGCGGAGAACGGAGTATTTTGATGTTGCATCATCATCATTCACTGACGTGCAGTAAACCTGTCGGTGTAACGTTTGCAGCGTGGCAGCAGCTGGTACCGGCGAACACCAACACGGTAGCGGCACGTCATGGCAGCCTCGTCGGCGTCGTGTGGAGGCGCGGGGCGGGTCCCATCAACTGCAGCGTGGGTAGGGAGCGCGGCAGCCGCCTTTGGGCTGATGCGGCGCTGGGCAGCCGAGGCACCAATTCGCCCACTGCCCCGCACCGCCTCTGGTGTTGCTGCGGCAGGTGCACCACCGGCGCCACCACCACCGCTGCCACCATCACCGCCAACACCATCGTTGGTGCCACCACTACCGCTGCAAGCCTACGCTCCGCCGCTGGATGAAGCAGCCACGGCGGCGGCAGCGGCAACTGGGGCGGGCGCTGTTTCTGGCAGCGGTTCATCTGCGCCGCGTCGACAGCGGGGTGTTGGCGCTGCCGCGGCTGCTACCGCTGCCGCCGCTGCGACTACTGCTGCTGCTGCAACTGCTGCAGCCGCTCCACCTTTTGCTGCTACGGCTGCTGCCGCAGTGTCAGGTGTGAAGCGGCGCCGGGCAGGGGTGTGTGGTGTCCCTACCGTGAAACCACTAGAAGTTGGTGGTGATGGCACATCCGGAACTACCCGCTCCGGTACCGGCACAAGCACGAGCGAGCGCGCAAAATGCGTACATGGTCGCATGAGCTACTTCTGTAAGGATTGCGGTGGCGCTGGGATCTGTGAGCATGGCCGGCGGCGGAGCGGCTGCAAAGAGTGCGGCGGGGCCGGCATCTGTGAGCATGGCCGTGTGCACCACCGCTGCAGAGAGTGCGGCGGGGCCGGTATTTGTGAGCACGGCCGCGTGCGCTATGTCTGCAAGGAGTGCGGCGGCGCTGGGATCTGTGAGCATGGTCGTCGGCGCCGCTACTGCAAGGAGTGCGGCGGCAGCGGTATCTGCGAGCATGGCCGTCAGCGCAACCGCTGCAGAGAGTGCGGCGGGGCCAGCATATGTGAGCATGGCCGCCAGCGGTATCAGTGCAAGGAGTGCGGCGGGGCTGGCGTCTGTGAGCATGGCCGCTGGCGCCATAGCTGCAAGCTGTGTAAGACTCCGTCAGAATCAGAATCAGAATTGAATCCGTCAATTTGAAACCAGCGCGTGGCTTCATGGTATGTCATCCGCCTGCGTGCCTGTCATTTTTTACTTGACCATTTTAATGGCCACGGCTCCGGAGTGGAGCTCGGGCAGCAGCCTGCCCAAGAACTACTGGAGCCGGCACCCCGTCACAACGCGGCACCATGAAGGATTCCCTCGCTGGGCACAAGACGTAAACACCGCCGCTGTTGGGGATGGCGCGTAAGGCACACACCGCCGCACCGCCGGCCACTCATGGGCCCAGCGCCAGCACGCTCGCGGGAGCGCAATGTCCCGCTGTAGCATGTAAGGCACCAGGATGTATGGGCAGCACCGGTCAGGGCAGCAAAAGGGCACGCGCGCACAGCACAAACATGGGAGAGTCGATTGTGGGGATCGGGAGGGGCGGGCGGGGGGAGGGAGGATGCACCGCGCGCTCGCACGCGCGCTGCCAAATAAGGGAGCCGGGCAGCGGCGCCCGCGGCTTGATGAAGGGCTCGCAGGAGGGGTAGCATAATGTTACACACACAAACAGTGGTAGTACAGGGTGTGCGCAGCCCAGGAGGGCAGCCAGCCAGTGAACGGCTGGTGACGGCGGGAAACATACAGACGGATGACGTAAAGGAGAGTAACGGGGCACGGGAGAGTGGTGGTGCGGCCGTGCCGCCAGCCGCACCACCAAGATTATGCACGGAAATGAGGTTCATGCAGGTGGCAATCCGGTTGCGCCCGGCTCGCCGTCGCCGCCGCTGGCCGCGGTGGAGGCTTTCACGACCGCCATGGCCGCTGCTGTGGCAGCGCTTACATTTACGCTTACGCTGTCATCCAGCACGGACGCTCGTGACGACGACGAGGAAAATGCGTGACTAGCAGCGCGCGCTCCGCGTGGCGGCGCTGCCGCAACCGCGGTGCTGACTGCGTCGCCGCTTGCACGCCTGCTACTGCTACCGGCGGCGACGACGCCAGTACCGGCGGCGCTACTGCCCGCCACCCCAACCATGCCACCAGCAGCAGCAGGCAGCGGCGGCAGCGGGCGGCTAACTGCGCCAAGGTACGCGTCGCTGCACAGCAGCGCAATGGCGGCGTCGCGCACACGCGAGCCGTCGGCAGAGTGCAGCAGGCGGTACACGGGGCCCGCCGCCATGCTGTGCAGCACCTCCGTGCCAGCGGCGTCAAAGGTGCGCCGGATCTTGGCCAGGCTGGTGGCAGCGGCAACGGCGTCAGCAGGCGCCATGGACAAGCGGCCAAGGACGGCAACGCGCTGCAGGGCGGCGCGCGCCGCCGTGATGTGCGTGCGCAATTTGGCGCGGCCGACGTCCGTCAGCGTGATGTGCGCAGGCGAGCCGGCTGCCAGGTAGCGCGCGTCCATCATGCGCAGGTAATCGGCGGTGGTGGCAACCACGGTGGCCAGGTCATTCTGCCACAACGTGAGGCGCACAGATGACACGGGGGCGTCATCGGCAGCTGGCTGGTATGACGGCATTGCAGGCTGAACCCGTGCGGGGGGGGCCCGGGGGGCGGGTGCTGGAGGGCGGGGGGGTGGGGCGGGGGCGCAAGCACGTGGGGTCCCGCCGCCGCCGCCGCGGCCGCCGCCGCCGCTGCCGCCGCCAGCGCGGAACTCGTCAATGTGGGAGGCATGTTCCATCGTGGCAGTGTGCGTCATTGCTGCCGTTTCAGTGGCCTCCCCGCCGCCGCCGCCACCGCCACCGTCCCGCCGCGCCGACACCTCGGCAATGGGCATCAGGCGCGGCGCTGAATTACTGGCTGGCAGCAACGACGCGCCCACGGGCGATACCGGGCTGCAGTCCACAATGTCACTCAGCCGACTGGCGAGGTAGCGGAATGAGGTGCAATCCAGCATGAAGAGGAGCTGCGCGGTGGCCATCTCGCCTGCCAGCGCCGGCAGCAGCCACGCCTCCCGCAGCGGCGAGGCAATGAGGAAGGCAGTCAGCACGCGCACGTCCAGCGCGTTCATGGTGCGCAGCGATTTGCGCACAATGCGCATCACCACCGCCAGGATGAGCCCACGCGCCGCCACCGCCAGCGGAATGCTGCCGGTGGCGACCGACGCGCATGCCATCGTAAATGGCAGGATCTGCTCCTCCTTCAGAACGCCCAGCGTCGCCTCCACGTGTTTCCCCACGCGCTCGCCGCCGCGTAGACCGCCTACCCGCGGCGCCGGCGCCCCGGGCGCAGCGCTTGCAATCGCAGCTGCCGGCGACGACGGCGGGCTGTCCACAGACGCCACCGCGAGTGCTGACGCGCTCGCCACGGTCATACCAGCTGGTCCGCCACTCGCACCACCGCCGCTGCTGCCACTGGCGGCGCCATTACTGCTTGCAAGAGTGCTACTGGAAACGGTGCCAACTGACGGCGGCACTGCAGGCGCGGCGGCACTTGATGACCGCACCAGCCACCGCCCACCGCTGGCGGCGCCGTTGCTACTGCTACTGCTGCTGGATGTCACCGGCGCATCGGGACTGCCACCGTTGACTACCAGGTACGGCCGCGCAGCAACGTCGTCCAGGTGCGGGGTTGGTGCCGTCGGCGGGGCGGCCAGGGGCGTCGTCGGCGGGTCGGCGGCGGCGGGCGACGCGGACGACGGTGATGTGATAGGCGGTGCTGCGCGCGTCATGTTGTACAGCGAGTGTGAGGGTGTCAGGGCCGGCTCACTCTGCAGTGGTGACGCGGCCATCATGATGCTGCCGTGCTCCCGGCCTCCTCCTACCACCTCTTCCACGTCACTGTGCGTGGTGGGCTGCTTGCCAGCGTGGTCGTCGGGACTGGCGGGCCGCCCACAACACGCGACGTTGCGCTCCTTCATCCACGCCGCCACGCCCGGCACGATGTGCGCCATGATGCAGTGCACCCACCCCAGCAGGAGGATGGGGCGCGGCAGGGGCATGCTGCGTATGATGGCAGCCGCCACGGGCGCCTGCACGCGGGTGGCAAACATGAAGGGCGACAGCACCACGTTGGTAATGGCCAGCGCCAGCACCTCCTCCCGCAGGTAGAATGCGTCGCGGCGCACCAGCACGATGGGTACGCATGCCAGGATGGAAAACATAAAGAAGGCGTATAGCGCGGTGGTGGTGTACGAGGTGGCGATGTCGGAGCAGCCGTAGGCTGACGAGCTGAGGTCATTCTCACTGAGCCCGCGCGCAATCATCACCGCCACAACTGGCACGTTGATGGCGGCCAGCAGCAGCAGCTCGCTGCGCGGCGTGTCCATGCGCAGCCAGTCCAGCAACAGCGTCTCGGCCCACCGCAGCCACAAGCGCGACGGCGGCGGCAGTGACGGGCGCAGTGAGCGTACAAGAATGCGACGATGTCGCAGCAGCGACGCGGCGCTGGGACTCGCCAGCGCCACTGAGCGCGGGCTCATGTCGCCGTCATCTGTTGCCACGCTGGCTTCTCCAATGCCGCCACCTCCGCTGCTGCTGCCACTGCCATGCATCGAGTCGCCGCCGCCACTGCTGCCGACGCCAATGCTGCCGCTGCTGGCCGGTGACACCAGCGGCTTGGCAGCGCCGATGCTGGCACCGGCCGGCACAGCACCGGCGGTGTGCACCATGTCTATGACGGCGGCGGGCGCAGAAGACGCAGACGTTGTGGCTGCCGGCGATGGCAGCACGGGTGCGATGCCGCCGAGCAGTGATGGCGCGGACGGCATTGCCGACGTGGTGGGTGACGACGCGGTGAAGCTGTCGGCGGCGACGGCCGTCACGGAGCGCCGGTACGCGCCCTGCATCTGCCGCGCCAGCGCCCGACCGATGCGGTCCTGTGCCAGGTGCATGGCGGCGATGCGCAGGGTGCGCACCACGATGGACATGCTGAAGAACAGGTACGAGACGGTGGCACCGATGCCGGTGGCGACGCAGGGGAACGACTCGGTGCCGATGTACACCTGCAGCGGGTGGTACACCGTGGCCGCGACGCCGATGAGCAGCACGGCGAGCAGCGGCGGGCTGCGCTCCACCAGGAACCGCGACGGCCGCTGCCGCCACCACACCGCC
>Ga0066256_1005411_pt1 | contig 10589 bp, 8 predicted proteins | sample ThiBio_1000_biof_FD_87107 | JGI IMG/M metagenome (GOLD analysis project Ga0066256, IMG submission 87107) | Wastewater bioreactor microbial communities from Cape Town, South Africa - Thiocy_expt_1000_biof (version 2) | ecosystem: Engineered > Bioreactor > Thiocyanate-remediating >... | reverse complement strand
GAAGACGGCACCCTCACCAGCCTCGTCCACAAGGCAACCGGGCGCGAGGCCCTCGCCGGACGCGGCAACCAGCTCTGGGTCTATTCCGCCGACAAGCCGCGCAACTGGGATGCGTGGGATCTCGAGGACGACTACGAGCGCAAGGGCACCGAGCTCACGCAGGTGAGTAAGGTGCATGTCACCGCCGATGGCCCGCACCGCGCCGCCGTCACCGTCATCCGCAAGTTCCGCGCCTCCACCGTCACCCAGACCTACGCGCTTGATGCCAATGGCACGCGCCTCGACATCGAGACCGAGATCGACTGGCACGATCGGCACTGCCTCCTGCGCACCCTCACTCCCGTCGACGTGCGGGCCACGCATGCCACCTTCGAGCATGCCAATGGCGTCGTGCGGCGCACCACCCACAACAACACCAGCTGGGACGAGTCGCAGTTCGAGGTGCCCGGCCACCGCTTCGCGGACATGAGCGAGACCGGCTTCGGCGTGGCGCTGCTCAACGACGCCAAGTACGGCTACAGTGCCAAGGGCAATGTGCTCGGGCTCAGCCTCGTGCGCTCTCCGGTATATCCCGATCCGCTGGCCGACGAGGGCGGGCAGCGCTTCACCTACAGCCTCTATCCGCATGCCGGGGACTGGCACGAGGGGCGCGTCCGCGAGGAGGCCGAAGACCTCAACCAGCCGCTCTGCGGCACCAGCGCCAGCGGCGTCCACGGCGTCACGGTATCGCTGATGACCGCCGCCGGCATCGACGCGGCGCTGTCGGGTTTCAAGCTCGCGGAAGATGGCGACGGTCTGATCCTGCGCGTCTACGAGCCCGCCGGCCGCCGCGGCCCGTTTGCCGTCGCGCTGCCCGACGGCTGGTCGGCGAGCGGCCCGCTCAGCATCCTCGAAGAACCGATGGACGCCCCGCCGGACGCCCTCAAGCCCTTCGAGGTCAAGAGCTGGCGTCTCACCCAGCGCTGAAGCCGGCCCCAGCCAGAGAGTCCTCAGTCACGCCTTCTCCCCTTGTGGGAGAAGGTGCCCGATAGGGCGGATGAGGGGTCAGGCAGTCAGCACTGATCGACGCTAGTGAAGCGCATCCAGTGTGCCCGCTTACGTTTCCACCGGCACGTCGTCCCGGCCGCCCCATTCGGTCCACGATCCATCGTAGATCGCGACGTCGCGCGCGCCCGCTGCCTCCGCCGCCAGCCCGATCACCGCGGCGGTTAGCCCCGAGCCGCAGGACATCACCATCGGCTTCGTGAGGTCGACGCCAGCCTTGGCGAAGATGTCGCGCAGTTCCTCGACCGGCTTCAGCCGGCCATCGACCACCACCGCCGGAAACGGCACGTTGCGGCTGCCGGGGATGTGGCCGCTGCGCAGCCCGGCGCGCGGTTCCGGCGCGGTGCCGGCGAAGCGCTCGGCCGAACGCGCATCGACGATCTGGCGCGAGCCGCTCGCCGCGTACTGCGCCACCTGCATCAGCTTGGCGACGCGCCGCTGGTCGTAGACGGCCTCGAAGGTCTGCGGCTTCCGCCGATTGTCCCCGGCCTGCAGCGGCCGGCCCTCGGCCCGCCATTTCGGCCCGCCGCCTTCGAGGATGCGCACGTCGCGCGCCCCCATCACTTCCAGCGACCAGGCGACGCGCGGTGCCGAGCGCAGGCCGAGCTCGTCGTAGACGACCAGCGTGTCGGTATCGGCGATGCCAAGCGCGCCCACCTGCGCGCCAAATTGCTCGGGCAGCGGCAGCATGTGCGGCAGGTCGGTCTTCTTGTCGGCGATCTCGTCGATGCCGAAGAACACCGCCCCCGGAATGTGTCCGGCAAGGTATTCGGTGCGCGGGTCGCGGGGCTCGTTGGGCATGTACCAGCTGGCATCGATCACCACGACGTCGGGGTCGTGCAGGTGCTCGGCAAGCCACTCGGTGGTGACAAAGGGCGTAGGCATGGCAATTGTCTAGCGCAGCCGGCGCCGCGTGACCATGCCTTCCGTCAGCCGAGGACGAGGATGTCGCTCGCGGCTATCCCGACCGTCACCGGCGATCCCAGCGCCGGCGGCGGCGTGGCGCGATCGTTGAAGGTGTCGAGATCGATGCGGTTGCCACCGAGGTCGACCTTCAGCCGGATCACCGAGCCGAGGAACGCGACCTCGACCACCTTGCCGTTGAGCGCGATATCGCCCTCGCGGGCGCCCAGCCGCACCGCCTCGGGGCGCATGGTCAGGGCGATCGCCTCGCCGCTGCGTGCGCTGGCCGGGAGCGACGGAACGGCCGCCGACTGGCCGTCGATGCTGACGGTCTTCGCCCCCGCGTCGCTCACGGTGGCGTTGAGCGTGTTCAGCTGCCCGACGAAGGTCGCGACGAACTTGGTCGCCGGCCGGTTGTAGATTTCGAAGGGCTGGCCCATCTGCTCGACATGGCCGGCATTCATCACCACGATGCGGTCGGAGATCGACAGCGCCTCTTCCTGATCGTGCGTCACGAAGATCGTGGTGATGCCGAGTTCGCGCTGGATTTCCCGGATCTGCTCGCGCAGGCTCACGCGGATTTTTGCGTCGAGCGCCGATAGCGGCTCGTCCAGCAGCAGCATGCGGGGCGAGGGGGCGAGCGCCCGCGCCAGCGCCACGCGCTGCTGCTGGCCGCCCGAGAGCTCGAACGGGAAGCGCTTGCCCAGCCCCGTCAGGCCGATCAGCTTCAGCATTTCGTCGACGCGGGCGTCGATCTCGGCGCGCGGCCGGCCCTGCACGGTGAGGCCGAAGGCAATGTTCTGCGCCACGTTCATGTTGGGGAACAGCGCGTAGGCCTGGAACACCATGCCGATCTGGCGCTGGCTCGGGTTGAGGTCGGTGAGGTCGCGCCCATCGACGACGATGCGACCCGAGGTCGGCCGCTCGAACCCTGCCACCATGCGCAGCACGGTGGTCTTGCCGCAGCCCGAGGGCCCAAGGAACGAGACGAACTCGCCACGACCGCAGCTGAGGTCGAAGCCCTTCACCACGGTGTTGGTGCCGAAGCTCTTCACGACGTTTTCAATGCGGAGGAAATCGTCGGCCATGGTCAATCCGTGCGTGCGGCGGTTCTGGGGGCGAAGCGGGCGAGCAGCTGGATCATGCCCATGGCGCCCCAGGTGATGATGAAGGCGATGATCGCGAGCGCTGCCGGCTCATAGGCGCGGTTGGTGCCGATGCCGACGAGATAGGGCCCAAAGGCCGGCCGGTTCAGCAGGCTCGCAATGGTGAACTCGCCGATGACGATGGCGAAGGTCAGGAAGGCACCGGCGTGGATGGCGCGGATGATGTTGGGAAACACCGCGCGGGCGATGATGGTGAGCGTGCTCGCGTCCATGAGCTGCGCCGCTTGCGTCAGCGTGCGGATGTCGAGGGTGCGCATGCCGGTATCGACGGCCCGGTACATGTAGGGCAGGGCGAGCGTGACATAGGCGCAGGTGAGCAGGATATCGGTGCCGATCGCCGAGCTGGTGAAGGGGATCAGCGACGACGAATTGTAGAGCCGGATGTAGCCGTAGACGAGTACCAGCGCCGGGATGATCAGCGGCAGCAGCGTCACGAATTCCATGAACGGCTTCAGCCAGGGCAGCCGCAGGCGCACGTAGTAGACCGCCGGCACTACGACGACGATGCCGAGGATGATGGTGAACACCCCGATCATCACCGAATAGCCGAAGGTCTCGTGGAAGCGCGGGTCGGCGAACACCGAGGCATAGGCATCGAACGAATGGACGCCGCGGCGCATGCGCAGCGAGAACTCGAAGGTCGCCACCAGCGGCACGATGAAATAGGCGGCGCCGACGATGAAGACCAGCCAGGCCCAGAAGCGGTTCGGACGCGTCATCGCCGCCACCGTTCGGTGCGGGCGTTGACGACGAGGTAGATGACGTTGGCGAAGCTGGTGATCAGCACCATGCCGATGGCGAGCGCGGCGCCCAGCCCCGGGTTCTGCAGCGCGTCGCCGCGGATCTGGTTGTAGAGCAGCACCGTCACGATGTTGAGGTTCGAGCCGGTCAGCGCCCAGGCGGTGGCGATGGCGCCGAACGAATTGGCGAACAGCAGCGACAGCGTCCCCAGGACGCTCGGCCACAGCACCGGCATGCCGATGTAGCGCCAGAACTGCCAGCGCGATGCGCCCAGCATCTGCGCGGCCTCGTTCCATTCCTTCTTCAGCCCGTCAACCGCCGGCGCGATAATCAGGATCATCAGCGGAATCTGGAAGTAGAGGTAGGTGATCGTCAGGCCCCAGAAGCTGAACAGGTTAAAGCCGGCCCGGTAGATGTCGAAGCCGAACAGCGTCTTGAGCACGATGGTGATGAGGCCCAGCCGCCCCAGCGTCGCGATGAAGGCGAAGGCCAGCGGCACACCGGCGAAGTTGGAAGCGACGCCCGAAAAGGTCATCACCGCCGACCGCAGGCCCTCGGGCAGGCGGCCGCGGATGATCGCGAGGGTGATGGCGAGGCCCAGCACCGCGCCGATGGCGGCGGAGGTGAGCGAGATACGGATCGAGACGTCGTAGGCCGAAACGATCTGCGGCGCGCCGAGCCCGATGATGTTGTCGAAGGTGAAGTTGCCCTGGCGGTCGGTGAAGGCCGTCGTCGCGAGGTAGATGGTCGGCAGCATCAAAAACATCACCGCGAAGATGATGAACGGCAGCACGGCCAGCATTTCCGGCTGGAACAGCCGGGCGAGGCGTGACGGCCCGGATCGCTCCGGGCCGCCCTTGTTGGTGCGCGTGGACGCCATGTCCTTACTGGACATTGGCCCCGACGACGGAATCCCACTGCGTGGTGATCGTCGCCTTGGCGGCATTCTGCTCATCGATCGAGGGGAACACGGCCTTGGCGTAGTTCTCCGCGGCGGGCAGCTTGTCGAGCAGGTCCTGCGGGATCTTGCCGGCGGCCGTCATGGCGTTGAAGCGGATCGGGTGGCAGTAGCCGGCGAGCCAGCCGAGCTGGCCTTCATCCGAGTACAGGTATTCCATCCACAGCTTGGCGGCATTCGGGTGCGGGGCGTGGGCCGAGATGGCCTGCACATAGACACCGGCAACGACGCCCGACGACGGCACGACGATCTCGATCGGCGGGTTGCCGTTGAGGTTGTCGCGGACGGCGAGCAGGTTGTAGTCCCAGTTCACCGCGATCGGGGTGGTGCCCTGCGCGATCGGGGCCGCTTCGGCATCGACCGGCACGAAGTTGCCCGCATCGTTCAGCTGCTTGAAGAAGCCGAGGCCGGCTTCGGCCGCACCGGCTGCGTCGGCGCCGGTGGAAAGGCCCGCCGCATAGACCGAGATGATGGCGTTGTTGGCGGTGCGCGGGTCGCCCGCGAGCGCCACCTGGTTGGCGTATTCGGGCTTCAGCAGGTCGGCCCAGTCGGCCGGATTGTCGCCGGTGCCCGCGGCGTTGTGGATGCGGAAAGCCAGGAGGCCGTAGTAGTCGCCGTGCCAGAGTCCCTCGGCGTCCTGGGCGTCGTCGGGGATCTCGTCCCGGGTCGAAACCTTGTAGGCCTGCAGCAGGCTTTCTTCCTTGGCCTGCGGGCCGAAGGCGAGGCCGATGTCGAGCACGTCGGGCGCCTGCGGGCCGGTATTGCCCTTGTTGGCGCGCACGGCCTCCAGTTCGTCGGCCGAGCCGGCGTCGGGGTTGAGCTCGTTGATGGTGATCTCGGGATACTTTGCCTTGAAGCCGGCGATCACGTCACCATAGCCGCACCAGCTGTGGGGCAGGGCGATGACGGTCAGCTGGCCTTCGGCCTTGGCGGCTGCCTCGAGCGCGGCGAGATCGGTCTGGGCGAAGACGCCGGTGGTCATCGAGACGAGCACGCCGACCGAAACGGTGGCGGTCAGCGCTTTGTTGAGTCTCATTGCATGTCTCCCAAAAAGTGGCTGTCCGAAAGGAGGGAAGGGGGTACCGGAAAGCCGAGCGCTTGCTAGTGACGGGCCATGACAGCCGCATGACAGCAAGGCGCGGGCCGCCACGCCTACCCACAGGTTATGTTTCTGGGCGGCTTTTGCCGCGTCGATCGCGACCCGCCGCTGCGGTGCATCCCTCGATTGTGACAATTGTGACAGTGCCCGTTCGGCCTCTCGGAGTCGAGTCGCCGACGTTGTTCTGTGTCGGTGTCATCTTAGAGCCGTTCCAGCCTTCGTCGTTATTTGTTGTGCTCCCCGGTCAGCTTTGTTAGGCCGCAGGCAGACCGGACACAGGAGGGTGCCATGCGGGCACGCACAGTTCTTTCGATCCTCGCCCTCGGGCTGATGAGCAGCGTCGCGATGGCCGAGGAGCCGGCGACGGCCGATATCCTCGATACCTATGCCGACATCGCGCTCGCCGGCTACCAGGACTCGCTCGGCACGGCGCAGGCGCTCGATGCGGCCATCGACACCCTCCTCGCCACGCCGACCGAGGCCAACCTCACGGCGGCCCGCGAGGCCTGGAAGGCCGCACGCATTCCCTACCAGCAGACCGAGGCGTTCCGCTTCGGCAATGCCATCGTCGATGATTGGGAAGGTCGGGTGAATGCCTGGCCGCTGGACGAGGGCCTGATCGACTATGTCGACGCCTCCTACGGCAGCGAGAGCGACGAGAACGGGCTCTACACCGCCAACGCCATCGCCACCCCCAAGATCACCATCGATGGCGCCGAGGTCGATGCCACCGCCATCACCGCCTCGTTCCTCCAGGATACGCTGCAGGAAGCGGGCGGCATCGAAGCCAACGTGGCTACCGGCTACCACGCCATCGAGTTCCTGCTCTGGGGCCAGGACCTCAACGGCACCGGGCCGGGCGCCGGCACCCGTTCCGCCACCGATTTCGACAGCGCCAGCTGCACCAACGGCAATTGCGACCGTCGCGCCGATTACCTGCGCGCCGCGTCCGAACTTCTCGTCGCCGACATCGAGGAAATGGTCGCCAACTGGCAGGATGGCGGCGCGGCTCGCGTCTCGCTCGCCGAATCCGGCGTCGCCACTATCCTCACCGGCATGGGCTCGCTCTCGTTCGGCGAACTGGCCGGCGAACGCATGAAGCTCGGCCTGCTGCTGCACGATCCGGAGGAGGAGCACGACTGCTTCTCCGACAACACTCACGTCAGCCATCTCTATGACGCGGTGGGCATCCGCAATGTCTATCTCGGCCGCTACGCCCGCACCGATGGCAGCACCGTGGAAGGCGCGTCGGTCTCGGCGCTGATCGCCGCGAAGGATGCGACCCTCGACGCCGAAATCCGCACGCTGCTCGACGACAGCGTGGCCAAGCTGGAGGCGCTGGCCGCCCGTGCCGAGACGGTCGAGAAGTACGACCAGATGATCGGTGAGGGCAATGCCGAGGGCAACGCCGTGGTGCAGACCGCCATCGACGCCCTCATCGCCCAGACCCGCGGCATCGAACGCGCCGTGGCACTCCTCGAACTCGGCGACACCGTCACCATCGAGCAATCCGACAGCCTGACCAACCCCGACGCGGTGTTCGAGTAACGAGCCTTTGCGCGTGGCCGCCCCCCTCCCATCCTCCCCCACAAGGGGGGAGGTGCCTTGCGGTGCCGGGGGCGCCATCGTGCCAGGTGCGCCAGACCGCACCCTCCCCCTTGTGGGGAGGGCTGGGGAGGGGGTAGCCCCACACACCGGACGTGCCGCCTCGACCATTCCCCGCCTTCTCACTGCTGCGCTCGTGCCGCTGCTCGCCGCAGGCCTCGCCTTCGCGAATGACCTTCCGGTGCGCCCCGATCTCACGCCCGAGGACGTCGCCCGCGTGCGTGCCGTCACCGCGCCGGCGACGGATTTCGCGCACCCCGAGAATTTCGAGCAGATGTCCGCCGGCAAGGCGACGGTCACCAAGATCGTCAACCAGGACATCTTCTCGTTCAGCCAGGCCAATCTGAGCTTCGAGCAGGAAGAGCAGTTCAAGCTCGGCAATGCGCTGTTCCGCAAGGTGTGGGTGGCTTCGCCATCCTCCACGCAGGCGTCCGATGGCCTCGGTCCGCTGTTCAACGCGCGCGGCTGCCAGAACTGCCACCTCAAGGACGGTCGCGGCCGCCCGCCTGAACCCGGCGAGGCCGCCATCTCGATGTTCCTGCGGCTGTCCGTGCCGGCGAAGGATGCGGACGAGCAGAATCTCATCGATACCCGTGGCGTGCTGCTGTTCCCCGAACCCACCTATGGCGAGCAACTGCAGGTGTTCGGCGTTCCGGGCATCCCGGGCGAGGGCCGCATGGTCATCGATTACGCCGACGAGCCGGTGACGCTCGGAGATGGCACCGTCGTCACCCTGCGCCGTCCGACCTATTCCATCGCCGATCTCGCCTATGGCCCCATGAGCCCTGACGTGATGGTGTCGCCGCGTGTCGCGCCGCCCATGATCGGGCTTGGGCTGGTCGAGCAGATCCCGGCCGAAGACATTCTCGCCCATGCCGATCCCGACGATGCGGATGGAGACGGCATCTCCGGCAAGCCGAACCATGTGCTCGATCCGGTGAACGAGGCCGTCATGCTCGGCCGCTTCGGCTGGAAGGCCGGTGCCGCCACCATCCGCGCCCAGTCGGCCAGCGCCTTTGCCGGCGATATCGGCATTTCGACGCCGCTGGTGAACCGGCCCTATGGGGATTGTACCGAGGGGCAGGCCGCCTGCCTTGCCGCGCCCACCGGCGAGCAGGAGCGGCTCGGGGTCAGCGAGGCGCCCGATCCGATCCTTGATCTCGTCACCTTCTATTCCTCGACGCTGGGCGTGCCGCAGCGGCGCGATGTCGATCAGCCGGCGGTACTGGCCGGCAAGCAGGCCTTCTACGAGAGTGGCTGCGCCTCGTGCCACGTCCCCAAATACGTGACCTCGCGCGACGCGCCCAATCCGGCGCATCGCTTCCAGCTCATCTGGCCCTACTCGGATTTCCTGCTGCACGACATGGGCGAGGGGCTCGCCGATCATCGCCCCGAGGGCGATGCCGACGGCTACGAGTGGCGCACGCCGCCGCTCTGGGGCATCGGGCTGACGCAGACCGTGTCCGGCCACACCCAACTGCTGCACGATGGTCGCGCCCGCAACCTCACCGAAGCCATTCTCTGGCATGGTGGTGAAGCGCAGCCGGCGCGCGATGCATTCGCAAATCTGCCCAAATCGGCGCGCGACAACCTGATCTCCTTCCTGGAGTCGCTCTGATGCGCCTGTTCGTGCTGCTCGCCGCCCTCGCCATCGCCCAGCCTGCTGCCGCGCAGCAGCTGACGTCCGAACAGGTGGTCGAGAACGTGATCTACGACGTGATCCGCCCCGGCTTCGAGCGCTTCAACGAGAATGCCGCGGCGTTCGAGGCAGATATGCAGCGGCTCTGCGACACGCCAACGAAGCAGCTGCGCGTGGTCGCCCGGGCGCAGTTCGGCTATGTCGTTCATGCGTGGTCACAGATCGAGTTGCTCCGGATCGGCCCGCTCCTCGATGCCAACCGCAGCGAGCGCATCCTGTTCTGGCCCGATCGCAAGGGTATTGCGCTCAGGCAGGTGCAGGGCGTCCTGGCCGAGGCCGATGAAAGCGGCCTCGCCATCGGCACGCTGGTTGCCGGTGTCGCTGCCGAAATGCTGGATGAGTGGCTCGATCCCGACGGGATCACCCGCCGCCTCACGGCCCCGTCCGCGGCCGATCCTGAGTTCCGCTCCAGCCGCGAGGTTGTCGAAAAGCTCGTCGGCCTGCTGGCGCATGGTCTCGAAGCCATTCGCGATCAGCGCCTGCTGCCCTTCGTCGGTCGAGATGGTGCGGCGCCGAAGCCGAAGTCGGCGCTGTTCTGGCGCTCCATGCAGACCGTCCCCTCGATTGCCGCCAACTTCGCGGGGCTGCGGGCCCTGTTCGATGACTCCGGCCTTCCTGCGGCGACGGCCGAAGACGGCGGCTGGATCGGCAACAGTGCCGATTTCGAGTTCGCCAATGTCGAGCGTGCCGTCGCCGTGGTCGATACGCCCGTCGAAAGCGCCGTCGAGGACCCGGCCCAGAAGCGGGCGCTCGACTATCTCGTCATCCTCACCGGTTCGTTGCAGACCCTGCTCGGCGACAATCTCTCCGCCGCCCTCGGCCTCAGTGTAGGCGTCCACAAGGCGGCTGACCCGTTCCCCCGGGCCGGGCAGGGGATCTAGCCATGTGGCCCCGGCGCGCCTTCCTTCGCTCCGCTGGTGCTGGTTTTGCGGCAACGCTGTTGCCACGCGGCGCCGAGGCATTCGAGGCGTCAGAGCTGGTCTTCGCCTCGTCCATCGAAAAGGCCGGTGGCGGCTACGGTGCCGTGCTCGTCAACGAAGCCGGCACGCTGCTGACCCGCGTCGACCTTCCCGATCGCGGGCATGACGTGACGTTCTCCCCAACCGATGGCCGGGGCGTCGTCTTCGCCCGCCAGCCCGGCACCTTCGCGGTGGTCTTCGATCCCGCCGGTCAGGCGGCGCCGGTGACGCTGATCAGCACTGAAGGTCGGCATTTCTTCGGACATGGCGCGTTCTCGCCCGTTGGCCGGCTGCCCTATGCCACCGAGAACGACTACGACAATGCCCGCAGCGTCATCGGCATCTTCGACGTGGCCGGCGGGTTCCGCCGCATCGGCGAGTTCGATGCGCATGGCACCGGGGCGCACGAGATGCT
>Ga0066256_1005408_pt1 | contig 10591 bp, 12 predicted proteins | sample ThiBio_1000_biof_FD_87107 | JGI IMG/M metagenome (GOLD analysis project Ga0066256, IMG submission 87107) | Wastewater bioreactor microbial communities from Cape Town, South Africa - Thiocy_expt_1000_biof (version 2) | ecosystem: Engineered > Bioreactor > Thiocyanate-remediating >... | reverse complement strand
GGGCGGGTGACGACGTGGGCGGCGGTGCGGGTGGCGGCGGCGGCCGCATGCCGAACCCGTTGTTGGCGCGCACCGGCTCGGCGGGCGCGTCCGGTGGCATGATGGTGGCGCCCAGCATGCGGTCGGCACACTCGTCGGCGGCGGCGGCCGCGGCGGGGCGGTCTACCAATATGATGAGCATGGCGGCAATGCGCAAGGCGGCGGCGGATAAGAAGGGGACGTCGCGCGCCAAGATTGTCACTGTGAAGGGCGACGAAAGCGACGAGTAGAGTCATTACTCGCCTGGATTGTATATGATTTTGCATGTGTCCCGCTGGCACCCACCCACACCACCTGCGCAGAGTGTTGCACATTCGTCGGTTGTTTCTTTCTAGTTTTTGTTTGGGTCGCCGCTGCATTGTGACCACTCACGCTTTTGTGCTGCTGTCGCGCTGCTCCTAGGCGCTGGCGCGCACACCCGCTTTCCAGGCCCCTTTGCTGCCTGGGCGGCGTGCTGCGACGACTGGTGCCACCCCACCGGCCCCTGGCTCGGCACGGCAGGCAGCTGTTGCGTACAATTTGCCTGCGTTTCCCGCTACTCCCGCCGTTGCACATTATACCACTTAAGCGTGCGTACGTTGCCAGCTGCCTGGCGTCAGCTACGAGTTTCACAAGTCCATTCCACTGCCCGCCCTCCCACGCCTGCGGCGCTCGCGGCCTCGTATTGCTGTGCGCGCCGCACGTGGAAGGGTACCGGTAGCATTTTTGGACCTATTGGGGTGGCGCTGCAACCCTCAGTGTTGGATGGCGATGGCCTGTTCACGGCGCCCTCCACCCGCGTGGCTGTCTAGGGGCTGCGTGGGTGTGTGTTGCCGCGGGTGTGTTGGCTGGACAGGCGGCCGCGCCTTTGTATTGCGTGTGCGCGGCCGCCTGGAATTCAGCATGCATGCCCGTGGCTCGGCGAACTAGGTCCACCCCTGTCCACCACTGACAAGCTGTCAGCGCCACTACCATCTGCTTGAATTCTTGATTGGACAATTGCCGCCGCTGCGGGTACGTAATTAATAACGATAAGTGAACAAGCTTCAAAAGGGCAACTACGGCAAGATCGTCACTTGAAACAACCCCACGTTCGCACAGCGCCGCGGCGGAGCGACAATCTGCAGCAGTACAACACCATCCTGTCAGTGCACGGGCGCCGCCCCGGTCGCCACCCTGGTCGCGCTCGCCCGCCCCATGATAAATGCAAACACCCCACCCTCGGTGGCGCGGACCCAGGCGGGCACCTCCACCGGTACCCACTTGGCTTTGGTGAGCAGGAACTCCTCTTCGGAGTCAAGGAACGGGTAAGGGAACTTGGTGAGACCGATCCCGGCGGGTGTGTCTGCTGTCGGTGAAGGAATCGGAGCTGACGCCGACAGTGCCCCCGCTGCCGCCGCCGCTGCCAGCCGTTCCGCTCTCCCCGCCTTTGGGCCAGGCTTTGGCACACTCACGGCAGTACCGCTCGCCGCCGAGTGTGTTGTTGTTTTGCTGCGTGTTGACCGCACGGACGGCGCTGCGGCAGCACACATCGCCGCGGCTGGCGTACCAGTACGTTTGTCCGCCTTTCGCTTGGTCCCACTTGATGCCATTGCGGCGCGGTGCCTGCAGGAGCGCACTACTGCACGAGTGAGGTGGGAAGGGGCGAGGAAGATGAGACATGTGCAGAACTCTCCCGGAAGGGCCGGAACACAACATTGTCACAACAACAATTGGCCAGCGCGTGCCTGCCGCGAACTGCGCACTCCCCACAACTGGTACCGGTACGCCCACACCCCGCACCGCGTACCTACACCCACACGTGTGTGGTATGCAGAAATGGTGCCCGCTACGCCGCCCGTGAGCGTACCACTACTGGGCGTTGCCTCTCAAGAAGGAGGGAGTTGGCGGGCGAGTCAAAAGGCAACTTCCGAGTCGGCGGGTGTCGCTCACCAACACCCTCCACCCCACCATATGGTGTACGCCAGGCACACGCCGCCGCGGCGCAATTTCCGCTGCGCTGCGCACTATGACGCATGTCCATGTGTTTTTGGCCGCCGTGGGCGTGAACGCCAGTGGGACACTAACGCCCGCTCACACCCTGACATGTCGTCGTCGTTCGCCTCATCTTCAAGCGCCGCTGGGCGGCCGCCGGGGGCAACGCCTGACTGGGCGGCGAGTGCGGCGGCGGCGTTTGGGCTGCTTCGACGATGGGCTGCTGACGCGCCGCGCGGTGGTGCGCCGCTGGTGTCGTTACCAGTACCGGTACCGGCACTGCCGCCCCCCGAGCCGCCCCCAGTCCCACTGCATGACGGTGGCAGAGAGAGTGATATTGAGGACCGTGCGATTGGCAAGGCCGGCGGTGGGGGGAAGGAATGCGGTGCTGCTGCCAGTGCTGCTGCCGCCGCGGCCGCAAGTGTGCCACCTGTGCCAATGTCGGGGTCTGCTGCCGTCACCTTGGTACCCACTGGCCCAGCTGCTGTTGCGGGCGTGAAGCGGCGCCGGGCGCAAGCGCACGTCGCCTCGACTGCATCCGTTGTTGACTCAATGGAGCCAGCAAGTGAGACCACCCTGGCAGGAAGTGCCTCAGCTTCTGCCCCGGCTTGCGCCAGTGCAAGCGCGCGCAGTGCGAAAACGACGGGACGGACGTGCGAGCACGGCCGCCGGAGACGTCAATGCAAGGAGTGCGGCGGAACCGCCATTTGCAATCACGGCCGCCAGCGCTACGGCTGCAAGGAGTGTGGTGGGATCAGCATCTGCGAGCATGGTCGGAAGCGCTACTACTGCAAAGACTGCGGTGGGGCTGGTATGTGCAAGCATGGTCGCCGGCACAACCGCTGCAAGGCCTGCGGCGGGGCCGGCATTTGCGATCACGGCCGCCAGCGCTGCAGCTGCAAAGTGTGTGGTGGGGCTGCCTTTTGTGCGCATGGCCGGCAGCGCAGCTGCTGCAAGGAATGCGGCGGGGGTGGCGTTTGTGAACACGGCCGCGTGCGGCACCGCTGCAAGGATTGTGGCGGGGCTGGCATCTGCGAACATGGGCGCAGGCGCTACTACTGCAAGGATTGCAGCGGGGGTGGCATCTGCGAGCACAACCGCGAGCGCCGGTTCTGCAAGGAGTGCGGCGGAGCCGGACTATGTGAGCATGGCCGCAAGCGACATCATTGCAAGGAGTGTGGCGGGGTCGGCATCTGTAAGCATGGCCGCCGGCGCAGCGCCTGCAAGGAGTGTGGTGGTCGCGACATCTGTGAGCATGGCCGCGTACGCAGTCAGTGCAAGGTGTGCGGCGGCGGCAGTGTCTGCCAGCATGTCCGCCAACGAAGCAAGTGCAAGGAATGCGGCGGGGCGGGCATATGTGAGCATGGTCGCGTGCGCAACGATTGCAAGGAGTGTACAGGTTGCCCTCACGACCGCTTGCCTCGATTTTGCCGCGAGTGCCGCGCCGGTGCCGCCGCGGACACTTGAATGCAGCTGGTGACGTTGCTCCACGAGCCACTTGCGGGTGCTGCCAATGCGCCCCGTCATGAGCCTTCATACTAGCGCGCTCTCTTCCCGCACGCTCGCAACCAACATTCAATACAAGAACCACCACTACCGATGTAGGGCACTCCACGCCAGCGCCGCCAGGGTGGGCGCAAACTGCGCGAGCAGCGGCGCTAGGGCGCGGCGCGCCTCATCAAAGCTGCTCGCTGCCATAAAGGCATCCTCGTGCGCCCGTGGCAGCCTAGCAGCGCATGCGACAGCCGCTGGGCCGGCAGAAAACAACGTCAGCAACGCCTTGGCTGCTTTCAGGTCCGATTTCATTGTCGCCTCGGTGGCGCGCTTCGCAACCCCCCAGTCGTTCACAATCACATCAAATCCGCCCCTGCCACCACCGCCACCACCGCCCGGCACCGCTGGCGAGTGTGTGAGCAGGATGTTGGGCGCGCGAACGTCGCAGTGCGACCACCGCACTGCGCGGTCGGGCGCTGACGCGTCCGCCAGTGTGGCGAGCACGGCGTCGACGGCAAACACGAGCACCGCCCAAGCTGGCTGCGACTTGGCAATGAGGCGGTCAAGGGCAGCGAGTAGGGGTATGCCCAGCGGGGACAGCACTAGCGCGCCGAGCACGGGGCGGCCGCTGGCACCATCACGCTCCCAGGTTCCGCCAAGTAGGCGGGGTACGCGGTCATGCCGCAGGCTGGCAATCACGCTTGCCTCCCGAACCAGCGAAGCGTCCGCCACCGTCGGACAGTGCGCCACCTTCATCACGGCGGCGCGGCCACCCACCACGGCGGGGTACACGGTTGCGTAGCTGCCCTGCCCCAGCACATCCAACGTCACCTCCACCGCCAGCCGCGGCGGCGTCCATGTGTCAGGGTTCTCCACGTCGCTGCCGTCGGCGGGTGCGCAGTCAACGCGGTTTGACCGTGGCGTAACTGCCGGTAGGGTGCCCAAGCACGTGGGGTCGGCGGCTATCAGCGCAGAAAGCGCAACAAACCCGAGCGGTGGCGCCTCACCTGTTGCCACACCGCCCGCCGCCGCGTCTGCAGCTGCCGCGCCCCACAGGGGCAGGGGGCGCGTCTGCGTTGGGTCACGTTTGGCTTCCCGTCCGCGCCCACCTCCACCGACACCCACACAATGATGGCGTGCGTGCCGTCCGTAGCAAACCCGTACCCGCGCAGGTTCAACAGCGCCCGCTCCTCCAGTGCCGCTGTCATGCACCGAGCGACTACCGCGCGGTGCACGCGGCAGGCGCACTGTGCGGACGCCCGCGACGCCGCGGCTGCCAGCGTCGGCTCATAGACGGCTGTCACATCCACGGTGCTCACGTGGCGCCCTTGCATGGGGTGCGCGATGCGGGCCAGGTCTGCGTGACTCGCACCGGTACCGGTACCCCCACCACCGCTGCCGACACTGGACGCATCATCAGCCAGCGCCACGTCCGCCTCCCACCTGCCGCGCGGGCCGTATGACTCATCTCCTTCGATAATGGCCTGCAGTGCCGGCACCAGGGCGCGCACCAGATCCCGCTCGCCGCCGCGTTCCGCCGCCGCCGCCGCCGCTGCAACAGCAGCTTTGAAGGGCGCCAGCGTGGGGTGCTGCCACCAGACCCGCGCGTGTGCTTGCAGCGTGCCGTCCACGAACGGCGGCTCCTGCGCCTCCATCAGGCGCACCACCACATCGAGTTCAGCATTGGGTTTCGTTGCCAGCAGGTGAAGATAGTACACCACGTAATCCCATGGCATTTCAGCCTCCATCGCCTCAGCTAGTGCAAAGTCGTCAGCATGGGCAGCGCGTGCTTCCGTAAGTCCTTCGAATTGAGCTTGTGCGACAGCCGCCGCAACCGCCGTGCGTTCCCTTTCCGCATTCGCGGATGCCGCGCCACGCTCGGCCTCCTCCAGTGCCGCGCGGGCTGCCGCCGCCTTTGCTGCGGCCGCACTAGCAGCCGGCGCGGCCTCCTCCACCGCTGCGCGCGCATTGCGCAGCTCTGCCTCCGCGTCCACAATAATGTCGGACGGCGCCCCCTTGGCCCGCAACCGCTCTACGTACTTATTCTCTGCTTGCATGCAAGACTCGGCAACGGCGCGCGCTATTTCCGTCCGCGCAGCCACGTCCACCGCCTCGTCGTATGCGCTTTGAGCTTGTTCGACCGCGGCGCGCGCTTCATTCGCTGCCGCCGCTGCCGCCGCCGCTTCCACCGACGCCGCGTCTGCCTCCGCGGCTGCTGCACACTCCCGCGGCCGCTTGACGCCAGCGCGGACTGGGCACCACCCGAAGCCAGCGACGCCACACACCTCACTGCCCACCTCCGCTGACATGGTACCGGTACCTGGTGGGGGAGCCACACCGCGCCCGCCAATGGCACAGGTGTCGCCGAGTTGCCGGCATGCACAGGTGCCGTTAGGGCCCTATGCTGCACCAGGTATGCTGTACCAGGTGTGCTGTTCGCTGTTCCCACAGAGTACTGCAGTGTGCGACAGCTGCTATGATGGGAGAGGACGAGGGAGAGGATACAAATGGGCGGCAGCAAGTGCGCACAGCACGCGTACCGGTACGCCGCGGCCTGAACGCTGCAGCTGCACTGACCGCACAACTGCGCTGCGTCGGGGCGCTAAGGGCGGTGGGAAGTCGCGGCAGCGCCAGGCGCCGGTGAGTCCTGACTCGGTCGACTCGGCCGACTCGGGCGCGCTGCCGCACAACTCGGCGCAGCCGCACAACGCTGGTGCCGGTTACGACGCGGCGGCGCCGCCCAATTTCAATGAGGCATACACCGTGGTTGTGATTGTACTTAGCTGCGCGCATTAGGTTTTTTGCACGAGCTCCGCCACCGACCGGTGCCGGCGACCACAACGTTACACCAGCAGCATGGCAAGGAACGGCGGCCGCGGCGGTGGTAGGCGGCGGCGCCCGCGCGTCCCCGCGCCGGCTCCACCAGTACCGGCACCAGCACCGGCACCGGCACCGGCACCGGTACCGGCACCGGACGGCGGCATGCCGTCACTACTGGTAGTCATCCTAGCCGGCAACCCCGTGACAGCCATTGCCTGCCTCAACATGCAAGACGCAACCACACTGCGGCGGCTGCACCCGGCGGTCGCGGCCGCCGTGGAGGGCGTGCCGTGGAACGAAGAGTCCACAAAGGTGAGGGATGTGGTGCGGTGGCGCGCAGCGCTGCCAGGCGCAGTGGGCGCGGCCTTGTGGCGACTGGCGGGTGCGTCGGCGGCGCTGCTGGCGGGTGTGACAAGCCTGGACCTGACCGAGTGCGGCGACGTGTCGGGGCCGACACTCATGACCCTGCCGCCCTCGCTCCGCGCCGTGAAGGTGATTACGCGCAAAGCCGGCAACCTGGTGCACCTCAAGAAGTTGACGTCGCTGGCCTGCAGCCACATGGCGGCCAAGGTGTGGTGCTACCCGCCGTCGCTGCAGGAGCTGCGCATTGACTGCTGCAGACTGAAAGAGCCCGCTGACTTTAGCCACCTGCGCGTGCTGCGGAAGCTGTCCCTCACGGCGACCAAGTACATTCCGCCCAGGACGATTGCCACCCTGCCGCCGTCGCTGGAGGAACTCGACCTCAGCGAGACGGGTCCGGAATGGTACTGGCACGCTGACGCTTCACTCGCGCGCCTAACGAGGCTGCGCGTGTTTCGCGCAGTGAGCGGCCCCCTATACGATGCCATGCTGGCTTCGCTGCCTCCCAGCTTGGTGGAGCTGCACGCGGCGGACAGCACACGTCTCACCCCCGCGGCATCGTTTGCGCACCTCCCCGCGCTGCGCACGCTGGACGTCACTGACTGCGGCATCGGCGACACGAGCCTTGCCAGCCTGCCGCCGTCGCTGGTGGAACTGACCGCCGCGCGGTGCAAGAACATTACGTCCGCCGCCATGCTGCCACACCTGCCTGCGCTGAGGGCGCTAGATGTGAGCGGCAGCGGAGTCGGCGACGTCTTCGTGGCCAGCCTGCCAGCAGCCCTGCAAGACTTGTGCATAGTCGACTGCGCCGGCATAACTGCGGGCGCCACGTTCGACCACCTGCCTGCACTGCGGGAGCTGCAGAGCTCGGGCACGGACCTGTCAGCGGCAACCCTGGCTGCATGCCACGCGCGTGGCTGCACCGCGCCAGCGAAACAAGAGTATCTTTGGCGACGTAAGAGCACTGGCGATACTCTCAGATGGTCGCCTGGCGAGCGGCCATGAATTTGGGAGGGTGATCTTGTGGGACGTGGCAAACTTGCGCGAGGTCGCCACCATGTGGGCAACAGAGCATCGCAATGTAAATGCAATGGTCGTTCTACGCGACGGCCAACTGGCAACCGGCACGGGTAAATGCATTCAAGTGTGGGATGTGGGCCGCCCCTACCCCACCTGTTGTACCACAATTCCTGACGGCGCATTTGCGTTGACATTGTTACACAATGGTCGCCTTGCGGTTGTGAGCAGCACGGACCACGGCGTGCGGATTATGAACACGCACGCGAGTGCGGTGACAACAGTACTACCCGCAAAGTGCCTATTCTTGGTGGAACTACCTGACGGCCGGATAGTGTGCGCCATGGGTACCTATTCCAGCAAGATATGGCCAACACGTGTGTTGGAACGCTTGACGAAAAAGACGTGACCTCCATGTCGGTACTGTCTGACGGCCGACTCAGCTGCGGCAAAGGAACGCCTCTGGGATACAAGTACATGCACGTGTATCGGAGTTTTGGCAGAGCATAAAAGCGGATTCCACGCATGTCACATAGTTGCTGGAACTAAGACGAGAGAGAAGGACGACTTTCTAGTTATATCCAAACCATGGAAAGATGCTCCTCTTAGTGGTACCGCAAAACTGTCTACAATACCATGCCGAGCATTTCCCGAGAAACGTTTTAGTATCGTCACAACCACCGGGCTAATAGTCCAGCTATCGGATGGCCGCATAGCTTCCGCATTGAAGACCTTCGTGCGTTTGTGGCACACATATCGCTGACAAGAATTAGAATCAATATCAGAATTGAATCGGTGTGCAACAATAATCAATAAGAATCTAATTGCTTCCACATCTAATTAATTAAAGAACCAAACCTGAATTTAAAATGAAAATCAACGAAACATAGAAGAGTATGTTTTTATCATTTTGTAACTTCCTGCACCTTCGCCTTCGGTGTATGATTACGTTAGCGGGCGTGACCCTCACGCGTCACCGTGCGGGAATACAAGGTGCATACAGAGTAAGTTCTGGTTCTAAACCTTTAATGGAGATATTCTGTAGTCACCTTCGGTTCTTTAGTCTTATTTATTATTGTGCTTGGACCAACACATTGTGTATCTTCTTGAATTTAGAAGTCTACACGCGAATATGTTTACGTTTAATTGTTGCGGGCTATCTGGAAAGTAGACATGTTAGTCGCCTCTTTACTTTATTACTGTTTTTTGCATAAGAATGCCATACGGCAGAATGATACTCAAAAAATATGCCACGTTTAGGACCGCCGTCATGCTTCGCGCCAGCCGGGGCGTCGGCGGTAACGACGACTAAATTTTGAATCACACAACTAAAAAAATTGCACTATGACGCTGCTGGCAGCACCAGCTGTTATTCGAATGCCTTGCCCATTGCGCAGCTCAGCACTGCCGTGCAGGCGGCCACCTCCCACAAGTGGTACCCGCTGGGTACTTCCTCCGTACGGCGCTGTCTAACGGTAATGTGTACGGCGGACGCAGTCGGGGTTGCAAGTTTGGTAGTGTACAGCGCTCCCCCGCCTTTAATTGTACCGTTGGCGGCGTTGACGGTGCCGCTCTCACACTGTTGCCGCGGGCCACCTAAAGCCGGCGCCGCGGCCACGTGGTTGACCACTTTCTGGTGGCGCATGCGCAGCCTGGTTGGCGCTGCTGGGGGGTGAGCTGTGCGCGTGACAGCCGACGATGACGCTACCGTGGCATTCACGGTGGACGGCTACCAATGGCGCACCGGTACATGAAGTCGTGTGCTTTGTGGCGCCTGGAGGCAGTGCCTTGTGATTGGCATTGGCATATTACTGAAACACTGCACGCCGGTGGTGGCTATCAATTGAAATGGAAGGTGCCCTCGGCGGCTCGGCCCACTGACGTACACGAAGACGTGGGAACGGATTCGTTGGTGTGTTATGCCCGCGGCGGCGGTACTTCCAGCCTCGCTACTGCACCCGCCCTGTGCCGCACGCAGCCGTCCACGAAGCGGTCGAAGATTTCAATGAATGGGGCAAGGACAGCAGCGCCAATACTGCTTGCAAGTGTCGCTACAGTCGGCAGCAGCTCGTCAGGGTTCAAGCCGTCCACAGTTGCTGGGACGAGTGGCACACGCACACGGCGTGTATCTGGATGCACACTGAACGGCGTCCTGACCCAGAAACTGAGGGATGGCGCCGCAGGCATGGCCACCCGGGGGTACGTGTACGTGAACACGACGGCGGGGATGAACGACTGCAGCGCCGCGCGCGTCTTGGGTGGCAGCTTGGCTGCCTGCTCCAGCGCGTCGCCGATGGCCTTGCGCAACTGCTGCCACCGCGTGGCGGCGTCCGGTGCGCGCTCCCACGCTTCCTGCACGTGTATGGAGGAGGGGGCGGGGCGGGGTTGCATACCGGGAGGTGCGCAGCAGCTGTCCGCACCCCCACCCACCAACATACCGACACGCTGGTGCGCAGGTCCGGCACCGCGGGAAGGGCGTCCTGGATGCGCGTCCAGTGCTTCCGCTCTGCCAGCAGACGCTGCCCTGTCTCGGGTATGATGGAGCGCTCAAATGCAGACTCCAGCACATCGTACACGCGGGCAAGCGTGGGGTGCAGCGGGGCGGTGAGCGCGGCGGCGGTGCTGCCAATGGTTCGGCGGAAGTCGTCGCCGGCCAGTGTTTCAATGTACTGCAGCATTGAGATGCGCTTTGTGGGGTCCAGTGCGCGCGCCGCCGCGTCACTCACCCAGACGTGCAGGCCGTGGCAGCCAGAGTACGTCAGCAGCACGTCCTCCAACCCCAAGTCGCTGCGCAGCACCGCATCCAGCATGTGCACCGCCGTGCTCACAAACACCCAGCACTTGGGGCAAATACTGAAGCCCTGGCAACAGGTGCGGACGTCGTCGTACGCGTTTACATCCACGCACA